>Ga0315281_10007533_pt1 | contig 15300 bp, 10 predicted proteins | sample YL17G07_0_MG_FD_204540 | JGI IMG/M metagenome (GOLD analysis project Ga0315281, IMG submission 204540) | Sediment microbial communities from Yellowstone Lake, YNP, Wyoming, USA - YL17G07_0 | ecosystem: Environmental > Aquatic > Freshwater > Lake > Sediment | place: USA: Wyoming | collected...
GTGAACTGGGTTCAGAACGTCGTGAGACAGTTCGGTCCCTATCCTGTGCGGGCGGAGGAAACTTGAGGGGTGTCGCTCCTAGTACGAGAGGACCAGAGTGAACGGACCGACGGTGTACGAGTTGTCACGCCAGTGGCATTGCTCGGTAGCCATGTCCGGATGGGATAAGCACTGAAAGCATCTAAGTGCGAAACCCGCCCCAAGATTAGGTTTCCCTGCGCCTTAGGCGCACTAAAGACCCCAAGGAGATTACTTGGTTGATAGGCCACAGATGTAAGAGCAGCAATGCTCGAGTCGAGTGGTACTAATAGGTCGTGCGACTTAACCATTATTTTTATTGATCACAGATCAGATCCGGTGCATCAATAATGTGGTGGATGAGTCGCGATAACTTCAGGTTGTGCAATCTTCTCAGTTGAGTTTCAATTTCTGGTGTCAATATCGAGGGTGAAACACCTCTTCCCATTCCGAACAGAGCAGTTAAGCCCCCCGGAGCCGATGGTACTGTGCTGGCAACGGTACGGGAGAGTAGGACGATGCCAGGATTTAATCTAGAACCCCAAGCCATGAAACGACTTGGGGTTTCTTTTTTGTTCCACAGGACGAGGCCAGTCCCATTCCGACCCGCCAGAACGCACGGCGGCTGGCTGAACTTATCGATCCGCCAAAGGCGGAGATGATAAGTTCATCGTCGGAATGAGGACCCCGTCGCCGTTTGACGGGGGATCTATTGTAGGACCCCAAGTGACGCACGTTGCTTGGAGTTTTCTATTTCGGCTGGGATGATGAACGCTCGCGACGGTCCCGCCCAAGTATGGCAAGATCTCGCCCCGACGAGATTCGCCGGACTTCAACACTGCCCGGCTTGACATTCCTCCCCCATTTGAGTAGTTTTCTCCCGCCGTTTCCTCTCAACAACCTCGGCTATTCTGCAATTCCATCTCGTATCAACAATCACCCAAACGAAAGGTTTGAGCCATGATTATTTCAGTACGACCCCTCGCGTCGCTTACCCTTGCGGTACTCTTCGTTGCGTGTTCCCAACGCGAAGAGTCCTCCGCATTGAAGACCTATTTCAAAACCGATGAGACCGGTGTACAGACAGGGGGAATCAAGATGATTCCCATTGTCACGCCGAAGGGGACATATCACGTTTGGACGAAACGGTTTGGGAACAATCCGCGCATCAAGCTTTTGATGCTCCACGGCGGGCCGGGCGCAACGCACGAGTACTTCGAATGTTTCGAGAGTTTCTTGCCACAGGAAGGGATCGAATTCATCTACTACGACCAGTTGGGATCTGCTTATTCAGATCAGCCGAAGGACAAGGACCTCTGGACAACCGAGCGGTTCGTCGAAGAAGTGGAGCAGGTTCGGCAAGCCCTCGGCCTCAACAAAGAGAACTTCTATCTCTTGGGACACTCCTGGGGCGGGATTCTCGCGATGGAGTACGCGCTGAAATACCAGCAGCATTTGAAGGGGCTGATAATCTCCAATATGATGGCGAGCGCCCCTGAGTATGATGCGTACGCCCAAAACGTGCTGGCGAAACAGATGGATCCTGCCATCCTGAAACAGATCCGAGCGTTCGAATCACGAAAAGACTACCAGAACCCGAAATACATGGAGCTCTTGATCCCGAACTTCTACATGGAGCACATCTGCCGCTTGAAGGAATGGCCCGATCCCCTTAACCGCGCATTCGCCAAGATGAATAAAGACGTATACGTGCTGATGCAGGGCCCGAGTGAGTTCGGCCTATCGGGAAGGTTGGAAAAGTGGGACAGAAAAGCAGACCTCAAGAACATCTCCGTCCCGACTCTGGTTGTTGGGGCGAAGTACGACACGATGGATCCGGAACACATGAAATGGATTTCGACGCAGGTCCAGAACGGGAGTTACCTGTTCTGCCCGAACGGAAGCCACATAGACATGTACGATGACCAACAGGTGTACATGGCAGGGCTCATCAAGTTCTTAAAAGGAGTGGACGAAGGGAAGAAAACAGTGGCGCTCTCATCGCGATAGTGCCCCACACGGACAGGCCTTTGCCAAGAACCCCGAGTTGTGGAAACAGCCCGGGGTTTTCTTATTTGCGGCGGGATGAAATGCAGGTTTCAAAAATGATGTTCGCGCCTGGGGAATTCCTGCCTACGGCTGTTGGCTCTAGAATCCAAGCAATTGAACTACTCCGTTTACAGACGAAAGCCGAATAGTCCCTTTCCCTGCTCCAACGATTCCTGTCACGCTCGTGCGCGTGTTCGTGCTATAGACGATCGGCAGATTGGAAACGGAAACGGTGCCAAGCGTGACCGTCGCTGTCACCGATGCGGAAGTCGTTCGCGGCACAAGCAGAGTCGCGTTACCGTTGACGAGGTTGAACGCACAGGATCCGTTCTCCCGTATCTGCACCTTTCCGCTGATCACTCCATTAGTGACAGTCACGCTGACGTTGCCTGCAATTTCAGTGGCGTTCACGGTGCCATTGACGACCGTTGTGCTCACCGTATTTCGAATGTTCTGAATATCGACGTTTCCGTTGACATTACTGACGGTGACTCTCCACGAGCTGGGAATCATCACTTCATAGTTGACTTGATACGTTCTTCTTCCGCTCGTATTCGGCTGAAGAGTCTTGATGGTCAGCGTCGAAGGAGACTCTTGCATGTCGATTTCGATGTCGACAATGTGCCGTCTGGCTTCATCATCGGACTGATCCTTGACAATCTTGGAACCTGATATTCGCACTTCGTTCAGCGTATCGACTCCGATGATCATCACAGCACCATTGACGTTGCTGATGAAGAGTTCCGATCGTGCTCCGACTGCTTTCGTGAAGAGGAAGCTCTCCCGATATTCAGAGTTCGGGTCGCCATCAAAGTCGTTGATCTCGCAACCGGCGAGAATCAACAACAGCGGAAAAAGAAGCAGGAAAACCCGGTGTTTGGCATGCAGATGCTTGTTCATATTCCCTCCCAATTGCAGAACCCTATCAAGATCTTACGGCGTCTGGAGGGTTGTGTTTCGTCGCGTTTGACCCTGTTCTGGAGACTACTTCTTCGCCTCAAACAACGTCCAGGGATTTCCCTTCATATCTCTCAAAAACTTCCCCTGCCACTTGAACTGAGGATGCTTCTCGAAGAAGGGGAAAAACAAGCCCCGGGGAAACCATCTTCACCTGGGGGGTAAACGGAGGCTGTGCCTACTTGGGCAGCACGAGCTTTTTCGTTGCTACGAAAGAACTGGCTCGAATCCGAAACAGGTACATTCCGCTCGCTGAACGAATCAAGAAGCAACGAGGTGCAACCGAGCACAGCTAACCTGAATGCCGAGCGCGGTTTCCGTCGCTTGGAGCACCTTCTTAGGCGCATCGTCGATCTTTCTCAGCGTTCCGCGTCCAGGGCATTAGAAAGGCTGTGCTGTACTTTGAGGCGCTGTCACACGGTAGGCTTGATGTTCTGGTTCACGCGGAAAAGGTTCGTCGGATCGTATTTGCTCTTGATGGCGACCAGCCGCTCATAGTTCCCCTTGTAGGATGCCTTCACCCGATCCTCACCTTCGTCCATCATGAAATTCACGTATGCACCCCCCGCCGAGTGAGGATGCACTGCATCCCAATACCCTTTCGCCCACGCGCTGATCCGGTCCTTGTTGGCGGGATTTGGATCGACACCAACGATGACCTGAGCCCATGTGGCATCGCGGTAGCTCCACGGTGTGTCGTTCTTGCCGACGCGGTGCGCTGCCCCGTTGATCGGGTAGAGGTGCATGCTCGATTGCATAGTTGGAATCTTCGAGCCATACTTCACGTGGAGCGCGATGGCCTCGTCGCTTAATTCGTTGACGAAGTCAGCCTTCCAGTACCACTGGAGGCCCGGTGGATACAGACCATCGAACATGCTCTGGAGCGCCGTGTGTGGGATCGGGCCGACGAGGTCAAGGGCTGGGGGGCTAAAGCTGCGAATGGGTTTGAAAATCCCCTCGGCCTTCTCCATCGGTCCACTGTAACACCACACGATACCACACATCGTCTTGTTGTGGAGGGGCTCAGGGAACGGTGGCCCCGGTGGCACGATCAGGAAGGCGAAGAAGCCGGTGAGGTCTTCCGGCGCTTTGCGGATAAACTCACGGTACCACGCCATCACCTTGGGAGCCTGGCTCATTTCGTAGAGCATCGGCCCGGCATAATCAGTGTGGACGGGGTGGAGTCTAAACAGGAATGAGGTGACGACGCCAAAGTTGCCCCCACCCCCGCGGATTGCCCAAAAGAGATCCTGGTTTTTTTCGGCGCTGGCAGTGACGAAACGCCCATCCGCGAGCACCATGTCCGCGGCCAGAAGATTGTCGATGGTGAGGCCGCACCTGCGCGTCAAGTGGCCGAGTCCACCGCCCAGGGTGAGTCCGCCGACGCCAGTGGTGGAAATGATGCCAGTAGGCGCAGCCAGGCCAAAGGCATGAGTTGCATGGTCTACGTCACCCCACGTGCAGCCCCCCTCGACCCGGGCCGTACGCTCCACGGGATCAACTCGAACGCCCTTCAATCGCGAGAGGTCGATGACCAAGCCGTTGTCGCATACACCAAGGCCTCCGGCGTTATGGCCCCCGCCTCGAATGGAAAGGAGCATCTTGTTCTCGCGTGCGAACTGAACTGCGGTTATCACGTCCGCCACATCCGCGCAACGTGCAATCAGGGCGGGGCGTCGGTTAATCATTGCATTGTAGACCTTGCGGGCCTCATCGTAGCCCGCATCGGTAGGTTGGATCAGCTCACCACGAAGGCTCGCCTTGAATGCTGCTATCACTGCTTCGACTGGCATTTTGTCCTCCTAAGTTTATGAGTATTACGCCGAACGCTCCGGTTCAGCGGCGGCGCGCAGCGCCGCCCGCTGCAACCGGTTGTTAGGCGCACTGGCGTCTCTCAGACCGGTTTGATGTTCCGGTTCGTGCGGAACACGTTCTGCGGATCCCATCTCGCCTTGACCTTTGCAAGCCGCTGGAGTCCCTTGCCGAGCGCTGCCTCGGTGCGCTCGGGACCTTCGTCCTCCGTCAGGAAGTTGATGTACGTGCCGCCGGTCGAGAACGATTTCATGTCGTTCCACGCCTCGCGTGCCCATTCGATGTTCGCCCTGTCGTCGCCCGCCTGCTCCCACGAGCCCGCCAGGTTGAGCACGTAGCGCGCATCGCGGTTGCTGACGGGAGAGTGCTCCGCTTTGAGTCGGTTCAGAGCGCCTTCGATCTGGAACAGGACCACGGTCGAGTGAGGCGATTGGATCCTCGCCGCATGCTTGATGACCTTTTCGCACAGGGCCGGATCGATGCGCGAGAGGTACTCGCTCTTCCAGTAGTAGCGCCGCCCCCTCGGCTGCGTAGCGTCGAGCAGGGACTGCATCTGCGCGTACGGCCGGCGCACAAGCACATCACCAATGGGGTTGCCGAACGACTTGATGGGGGCGACGGCCTTCTCGCCGTCCTCGGGTCTCCCGCTGTAACAGGCAAGCAACGCCACGATCGGCTTCCCATGCATGTCCTTCGGAAGCCACGGCGCAGGGGGCGCCGGGCGCATGAGCACGACGAGCGTGAGCTCGGGCGGGGCCTTCTCGGCGAGCGTCCGGTACAGCTCGAGCACCCTGGGCGCCTCGCTTGCAGGCCAGGCTACGACGCCACCGACGACCTCCGGACCGACAGGGTAGAGCGCGTAGTCGATGCCGGTCACGACGCCGTAGTTCCCGCCACCACCGCGCAGCCCCCAGAAGAGGTCCGCGTTCTCGTCGCTGCTCGCCCGCACCAATTGTGCGTCGGCGGTCACGACGTCCATCCCGACCACGTTGTCCGACGTCCAGCCCCAACGCCTCGTCAGGTAGCCGAACCCACCGCCCAAGGTGAGTCCCGCAATGCCGGTCAACGAGACGAAACCGAGGACGGCAGCGAGCCCGTGCACCTGCGTTTCGCGATCCACGTCGCCGAGCAGGCAACCCGCCTGCGCGTGGGCGACCTTTCTTTGTGGGTCCACCCATACGCCTCGCATGAGCGACATGTCGAGCATCAGGGCGCCGTCGGCCGTGGCCAGGCCAGCGATGTTGTGTCCTCCACCTTTGATGCAGAGCAGGAGCTCGTTTTCGCGCGCAAACTGCACGCACACGATCACATCGGCGATGCCGAGGCAGCGCGCGATGACGGCGGGCTTTCTATCGATCATGCCGTTCCAGACGGTTCGGGACTCCTCATAGCCGACGTCGCCAGGCGCGAACACCGGCCCTCGCAAACGCATCTTCAAACCGTCGAGCGTGTCCTGCTTCAGGTCGATCTCGCGACCTTCCATCGTTTTCGCTCTCATTGTTATGGTCCCTTTCTGCATTGCGCCTAACTATTGATTATATGGCTTCGGCATTTGACCGAGGATTCCGTCCCAATGTAACATGCCAGTTGACTGCATAGTTTCCCTCAATGAGTGTAGGCACTCCCCTTGTGGCAAAACGGGCCAATATGGCACGGATTCGCGACCAAACTGCCCGACAAATATCTCCCTACCGATGTCATTTCATAGCAATTCTTTTTTGAACTGGCTGTCCTTTCAACTGGAGAAAATGAAATCTTCGGATGGTGCGGCATCCAATAAAAAACCCCGAACTGCTAACGCAACTCAGGGTTTCTCGTTTCTTCTCACTCAGTGATGCAAGCTGAGAGTGGCTACGCTCCTACTTCTTTGCCTCAAACAGCGTCCACGGATTTCCCTTCATATCCTTCAAGAACTTCTCCTGCCACTTGTACTCGGGATGCTTCTCGAAAAAGGGCGCCGCGAGGAAATCTTCTCCGCAAGGATGACCCATCCTCGCCCAGATCTTCATCTCCTTCGCCAGCGCCGCAGTTGTCACTTTGCCCTGGACAGCTCCTGTCGGGAAAAATGGCGGCGAGCTCCATTCCGGTGCGCCGCGGGGATCTCTGTCGACGTGACCGCATAACACGCCCCCGTTCAGCACTGTCGTCTTCCTGATTGGGTCAAAATGGTCCCCCTCCATCTCCTTCGCAAGCTCAGCGCCGATCTTCCCCTTCGTCTCCAGCGCCAGTTGCGCCCAGCGGCACTTCCGGCTGTTGGCCGTATTGAGCATGTCGTTTGGATCGAACGTTGTCTCTTCGGCGGTCAGCTTTGGATCGCAAGGAAAATTCGAGCCTTCGTACCATCCATCGAACGTGCGCCAAACGCGAAAGTTTTTCAAGCCGAGTTCGAGCCGTGCAATTTCATTAGTCTTCGTGTCTCCAACCAGCCAGTCGTTCGCATACGCCCCGTTGTTGTTGGTGGTCATGATCTTGATGTAGTCGTCGATGGAGCTTGCGTACTGTGCTGCTTTTCGTGCGCGCATGAATTCCGGTGTTCCATTCTCATCAAATCCTTTGAATTGCGTGATGGTGGTTTCAGTGTACAGGAGTCCCGCGCTGTTGATCGCGAAATCGTCGCCGCTATGAATGAATCCGGGTATGCAATCCATCAGGATTCGATAGCCCTTGGCCGGGACGATATCCGCGATGACGTTCCATCGCTCGCCGACGATGTAGTCGCTCCAGTTGTTGTGTGCGATCACGATCTTTCCGTCTTCCGTGTAGCTGCCCGTCGCGATGAACGCGCTGCATTTGCCAGGTGCCTGATTGTTCATGGAATCCTGCTTGATCTTGTTGGCGAGCCACGGAACGTAGTAGGAGGCGAGTTCGATGTTCGCATTCAACACCGTGATGTCGATTTTGTCATACTTGTAACCGTGCGCGGCTACCCCCTCGGCAATGCCTTGGATCTCTTCCTGATACTCCTTTTCCAGCTTCGGCCAGAAGATCCGCTCGGCAGCCTCGCGGAAGAACTTCCAGTCTTTTGCCGTTGATCCCTTCTCGAAGTAGTAAGCAAACATCCTTATCGCATCATCGATTTCAGCTGCGAGATGGTAACCGTGTTGGTATCCGATTTGGTTGGGTGTGCCTTCGAGGTGGACATAGATCCAGCCGTTCTTGTCCTCCCGGTAGGAATTCTTCAGCCGCGCATCGTCACTCCCTGCGTAGAGAAGAGGCGCAACGAGCAGAATGAGGCCGAGTAGGCGTTTCATAATTCACTCCATTTGACAGTGAGGTGGAATCGGTTCTTGCGAGTTCAATATAGCTGAAGGGCTCTTGTTTATCAATCGAGATCGGAGGCTTGCGCCTCGAGGTGACGGAGATCCCCCAAGCGAAGGCCCCTTAGAGCCAATGATAGGGGTGAATATGCTGACCAACCGGGAGTGAGCTGAGTTCCCAGCCGTACCCATCAGGTTTGAGAAACCTGATGGATTATCTAGTTCACCCGCAGATTCCCGAAATCTTGTAGATTTCGAAAATCTCCGCCGGACGGCATTTTTTCCCTCCTCACCTTGCCATCAGAAGCGAATTTCCGTATTTTGCAACGCAATGACGAGGAAGAATCTCAAGGGCCTGACGCTCAAAGAGTTGCGGGAGTTCGTTGAATCGCTTGGAGAAAAAAAATACCGAGCTGGACAGCTTTTCTCCTGGATCTATGCCAAGGGGGCTACCTCATTCGACGAGATGACGGATATTTCCAAAGAATTCCGCTCCCTCCTGAATCAAACGACAATTCTCGATAACCTCGAACTCGTTGCCAAGAGCGTTTCGCCCACTGACGGAACCACGAAATTCCTTTTCAAGCTGCACGATGGTCTGCGGATCGAAAGTGTTCTGATTCCCGCAGAGGAAAGCTCCCCGGCGGCAGAAAAACGCCTGACACTCTGCCTCTCAACGCAAGTTGGATGCCCCCTCGATTGTAGCTTCTGTGCGACGGGGACGATGGGCTTTTCACGCAATTTGACTGCCGGCGAGATCGTCGACCAGGTCATCCAAGCCCAGCGACACGCTCATCGGCGCATCACCAATCTCGTCTATATGGGTATGGGAGAGCCGATGCTCAACTACGGCGAGGTGATGAAATCGGTGGAGATCATCACCGACGATCGGTCGCTGAACATCGGTGCTCGGCACGTCACCATCTCCACTGCCGGATATGCAGACAAGATTCGACAGATGGCCGATGAACACCAAAAGGTGAAACTGGCCCTCTCGCTTCATTCGTTGGACAACGAGAAACGAAAGCAGCTCATGCCGATTACCAAGAAGCATAGCGTTGATGACCTGGTGCAGGCATTGGAATACTACTATCGGAAGACGCGCCGGCGTCCCACGTTTGAGTACATTTTGTTTGATGGTTTCAACGATACCGATGAGGATATCCATCACTTCGTCAAGCTGTCAAAGCAAATCCCCTGCAAGGTTAACATCATCCCGTTCCATTCGATTGACTTCACGCAGCCAACGGGGTTTGCTGCCGCACTGAAACCGACCCCGCTCAACCGCGTGGAAGCCTTCGCGAGCGCACTCCGGCAGTCCAATATCACGGTAATGATCCGAAGCAGTGCAGGGGAGGACATCGAGGCTGCTTGTGGACAGCTCGCTGTCAAGGAGGCACAGGCTGGCGGGAGGCGGGCGCGACAAAGAGTGCAGGTTTCAAGGAGTTCTCCAAAGGCAGGCTCCACCGTTCCCATAGTGTAGGTTTCTCGAAACGTTTTCAACTTGGAAGATCCACTGATGCGTATCATTATCTTCGGACCTCCCGGTTCCGGAAAAGGCACGCAGGCGAAGCTCCTGACAGAACGATTCCACATTCCACACATCTCGACGGGCGATTTGTTGCGAGAGGCCGTGGCGAAGAAGAGTCCACTCGGCATGAAAGCGAAGGGATATCTCGATGCCGGAGCGCTTGTTCCCGATGACGTGATGATCGGTTTGATACGCGAGGTGGTCGCCTCGGGTAAAGCGAAAGATGGGTTCATTCTGGATGGATTCCCCCGAACGATCCCCCAAGCTGAAGCGCTCGATCGACTCTTTGAGGAACTCGGCATACGGCTGGACGGCGTTATCAGCCTTCGTGTCGAGCACGACGAAGTTGTCCGCCGCCTCACGGACCGGCGTTCGTGTCGATCGTGCGGGCGTATCTTCAACCCCAGCCAGCTTCTCAAGGACGATCCCGCCAAATGTCCTCGGTGCGGCGGGGAACTGTATCAGCGGTCGGATGACACGCTTGAGACTGCGCGCCGGCGGCTGGATGTTTATTTGCGGGATACCAAGCCCCTGAAGGATTTCTACCGTCGCTCGGGCCGTTTCACGCAAATCGACGGCATGCGCGATATCTCGACCATCCAAGAAGAAATAATCTCAATCCTCGGAAAGAGCAAACTCAAGAAAACCACCGCTACCGGCTAGGTTTGAGCCTTCATGCAACCGTTTCAGCCGAAGACAACTCCCGAACGTTCACCGTACGTGATTGCCCACCGAGGCATCTCGGGCAAAGCGCCGGAGAACACTCTTGCCGCCTTCAAGCTTGCGTGCGAGATGCCCGGGATCGATATGATCGAGCTTGATGTGCGTTTGTCCAGGGACGAAGAAGTCATTGTTCTTCACGACCGAACGCTTCAACGCACCTCAACGGGAAACGGCGCAGCGCGCGGTTATACCCTTGAGGAGATCAAAGAATTCGATGCCGGTTCGTGGTTCCATCTATCCTTTTCAAGCGAGCGGATTCCGACGCTGCGCGAAGTCCTGCGCTTCCTCAACGGGCGACGCTGGGTGAACATCGAGCTGAAATCCGATTTCCTTCATCGTGAGAAGCCCTTCTTGCTGGAGCGCAAGGTGCTTGAGCTTGTCGAGGGCGCGGGGATGAACCGCGCTGTCCTCTTCTCGTCATTCGATCATCGGATGGTCGCCAATATCAAGCGGGTGAACCCCGAAGCGATCACCGGTGTCATTTACAACGTGTATCGTGATTTTGGGCGGCTTCCATCAAAGCTGGCGGGGCGTGTCGGCGCAGCGGCGTTCGTCTGTGCAAAGCATGAACTGACACGGGGCATGGTGCGTGATGCGCGTCAACACGGTTTGGCCATCTATGTCTACACGTTGAACACAACCTCCAACGTCAACAGAATGATGGAGTTAGGTGTAGATGGTATTTTGTCGGACAATGCTGATGACATCGTCGCGCACATCAAGGTCAAGGACCAGTAGAGCTGGGGCTTGGTTCTCACATTTCAATTTCCCATATTGACAACAAAGTGACACTCTCATCAATCCAACAAAAGGGTAGGTCTATGAGGAACGTCATTAAGTCGGTTGCTGTGGCTATTGGGTGCTTGACGGTTTTCTGCTTCTCGTCTCTTGCGCAGGATGACCTGGGCAAACAGCTCTCCAAGGTCGCAGAACAGAATGCGATCAACTACATCGCGCCATTCCTCTCCGGTCTCGGTGCGGATTTGAACAGCGGCTTCTACCACTCGGCAGATCTTCATAACATCTTAGGTTTCGACGTTGGCGTGAAGCTCAGTGCCGCGTTGACGGTCGATGAGGACAAAGTCTTCGACTTGGTGCTTCCTGACCAGATTGTGTATAGCGGCTTCACCCTCAGGGCTGGTATCGATTATGACAAAGTCATTACCGGATCACCGACGGCATTAGGTGAAACAACCGGCAGAGAAGTAAAGGTGAAATCGACATCGGGTTTTTTTCCGCTGCGAGGTCAAACGATTTTCACGACTCCGCAGGGATTCAATCTGAAAGGCGTGCCGCTCATTGTGCCGCAGGCTTCGGTGGGCCTGCCTCTGGGAATAGAAGTGATCGGGCGCTTCATACCGACGGTGACGATTCCGCCGTCGAGTTTCGGTGAGCCCGTAGGGAAGGTGAACTTCATCGGCTTTGGTCTTCGGCATGACATCGATCAGTACATTCCCCTGTGTCCCATCGACATCGCAGTCCATTTCATGACGCAAAAACTGACGATCTCTGATAACAACGATAACAAGATCCTTTCTGGAAGCGGCACGGCGTATGGAGTAGAGGTGAGCAAAGGCTTGGCTCTTCTTACGCTCTACGGCGGCTTCCAGCTCGAAAAGTCATCTTGGGATGTGGAACCGTACAAGTTCTCTGATTTGTCAACTGGTACCACTGTTCAAGTGAATGGATTCTCGGTCGAAGGCAAGAACAAGTCTCGATTTCACGCCGGGGTCCGTCTGCTCTTGCTGCTTATCAACGTCCACGCAGACTACTCTTTTGCTTCACAGCCCGTAATCACTGCTGGTGTGGGCATTACGCTGCGATAGCGGATAAGAACCTATTGCAGGGCGAACAGCCATTTCTTATATTCATCCCGTCCCGCAGAATGCCGGGACGGGATTTCTTTTCTTTGCAGGCTCACCGGTGATGGCTCGACAACGTCTCCTCCCCATACTCATCATCATCCTTTCCTCTGGCTGTGATGTCAGTGATCGGCCGCTGGCTGATGCCACCGACCTCTTCGAACGTGCTGTCGGATTGTTCGAGGAGAAGTCGTATCAACAGGCCGAATCGCTCTTCGTCCAGGCACTCCCCACATTTGAGCAGATGGATCAAACCTACACTGTCGCCGAGGTGAACAGGTACCTCGGTGAGATCTACCTAGCGGAAGGACGGCTCTACAGTGCGCTCGGCAAGTTCTCGGTCGCGCAAGATCAAGCGAGGCGAGCAAGTGACTTCCGAACGGAGATGCGGTCGCATCGGCTCATCGGCGATGCGTATGCTGCTTTGGGGAGCTATCAGGACGCTCTGGTGTCCTACGCTGCTGCGCACAGGCTCAGCGCGGCCTTCAATGATGGCGAGACGAAAGCGGGATTGGAGATGAACATGGGGGCGGTGTCACTCTTTGCCGAGAAGCTGGATGATGCTCTGCGGTACTACCAATCAGCTCTTGGGTTCTATCAAGCAGGTGGAGGGGCGCGAGCGGCTGAGGCGCTGCGCGGTATCGGAGAGGTTCGCCTAAGGCAAAAGATGTACGATGAGGCGTTGAGTTCATTTTCGGAGGCGAGAGTCCTTCTGGAGAAAAGCGACGAGCCGCTCTTCGACGCCCGATTGCGGATGAACATCGGGCTTGTCCACAAAGCGCAAGGCAGTTTCAACGACGCGCTTCAATGGTTCCGTGACGCAGCGAATAACCTTCGCACCAAGAAGATCGGACGAGAGTATGAGGTGCAGCTGCTGTTCAACATCGGCGTGATCTATCATGAGAACGGCAGGTTTGGCGATGCGAAGAAGTATTTCAGCGAGGCGGCCGGTGTTGCCCGTGCACTCGGCGACGGCATTGCCGAAGGGTACCTTGAACTCTGCCTCGTACGATGCGATGAACAGTTGCTCGCGCCAGGGCAGCGAATCCAGGGGATGGAGCGACTGGCGCAGACCTATCAAGGAATCGGACAGGGATTCCAGGCAAGCGGCCACCAAACCGGGGAAGCGTATTGCTATGCGCGAGTTGCGGGCCTCTACGAGTCGGTTGGAAATCTCGTCAAAGCGCGTGAGTATTATCAGAAAGCGGTCGGCATCGAAGAAGAAACGCTGGGGGAATATCTCCAGCCTGAATTCCACCGCGCGTATCAGGCGTATCTGAAGGTCGCAGATGAATGGATGAATTGGTACACTCAGCTTGCGAGCGTCTTGCTGCAAGCCAAGAACAGGGAAGAGGCTCTTACAGTGCTTGAGCGGTACTCGTCGAAGGGGCTCTTTGAGCTTCTGCAGAATGTTGAGATGACCGTGCGCCACCCGGAGATTCGGGAACAGGTGATCGAAGCCCGCTCGCGGCTGCAGGAACTACGGATGCTGCAGATTGAGCTCTCGAGCTTGCTCTCTCTGCGGCGCAGCACCAACAGCGATCAAGTCCTCGCCCGGCTGCGGATGCAAATCGAAAATGCACGGAATGAGGTGACGGTTCTCTCCAACCGTATTATCAATCTCTATCCGAATTATGAACCATTGCTGCGGGTGAGCGCGATCAAGCTGCGGGCGGTACAAGCCAATATTCCGCCCGGTACAGTTGTGGTACGGTTTCTCCCAGCGAGCGATCAATTGCATGTGTTCGCATTGACTCGGACAAAGTTCGAGGTCAAGAGCGCTATTGTCACGCGGCAAAAGCTTCTTGCTCTCGTGGAGGAATACAAGCGGCTTCTGCATGACCCAAGCGTCTACACCGGTACAGGAGGGGAAGCGAGCGTGCCGGCCATGACGCGCTTTGCGACACTGTCCACACAGCTGTATGATTATTTGCTGCGCCCGGTCGATGCTCTGTTGGAGCGGAACCTGGTGATTATCATGAGTCCCGAATTCGAGAACTTCCCTTTCCATGCCATTGAGCGGCAAGATCGAAAGGGCACGGTGAAGTATGTCGTGGAGATCACCAGTGTCGACTACCTGCCTTCACTTTCATCTCTGACGTTCAAAACGGGAGCTGCCCCACGCCTCAATCAAGTCGTTGCCGTCGGCAACCCGACTGGCAAGAACTGGTCAATCGACTACGAGTTGCGCGATATCCGAAGCTTCTTCAAAGAAGCAACGATCCTGATCTCAATGGACGCGACGTGGAACAATGTGAAGGAAGCGAAAGCAGATATCTTGCAGTTCTCGACGGACTTCATGATGGGCGAGGGTACGTCGGTCCTGGGGATGATCGCCCTCGCCAAGCCACAGACTCCGGAGGAAGTGACCAAGGTGCCGTTTGAAAAGCTGGCTGAGCTTCAAGCTCCATCCATCATCCTCCTTTCAAATCAGTACGGGCAAGGATTTGGCTTGTCGCCGGCGCACGCCATGTTGCTGCGCATTAACGGGACGTCCGACGTGTTTCTCAATGCATGGTTTTCCGATCGAAAGGCTGCGAAGTTCTTCAGCGAGTTCTTCTACACCCACCTTGCAAACGGCCTCGCACCCGGTGATGCCTACCGGCAGGCTTTGCTCAATCTTATCCGCACGAAAGATGTCAATCACCCTCATTCGTGGGGACAATTCTTCCACTTCGGAGTAGGGTAAATCGAAAGGATCTGGGCTCACTAGAACCGCGCGCGGAGTTCGATCGAAAGGGAGTACATAGTCACGTACTCTCCAGCGCGTGTGCTCAACTCCTGATTGGTCACATCGAATGTAACGAAGAAAAGATACTGCGTGCTGAGGCTTTGCTGCCAGCCGACTCCCAGGGTTTGCGCCTTCAGGTAGAAGACTTCTTTTCCACCCAATCCAGTGCTGGACTGCATTGCCCGTTCGTCGGCTGCAAACCCGATTCCTCCCCGTACCAACAGGTAATTGTTAGTGTCACGGTAGTACCACCGCGCGTTCAAGCTTGTTGACGTTGACAGGCCTGCGTCTTTCGGCGTCAGATAAGGCCTGAGAGAAAACCAGTAGCTCTTGTAGTAAAGACCGAAAGAACCCGTATAG
>Ga0315281_10007534_pt1 | contig 15300 bp, 12 predicted proteins | sample YL17G07_0_MG_FD_204540 | JGI IMG/M metagenome (GOLD analysis project Ga0315281, IMG submission 204540) | Sediment microbial communities from Yellowstone Lake, YNP, Wyoming, USA - YL17G07_0 | ecosystem: Environmental > Aquatic > Freshwater > Lake > Sediment | place: USA: Wyoming | collected...
TACCTTCCCCTGCTGCTAAAATGATTCCACAAATCATAATGCTTTCTCCTCTTTTATTAACTCCATCACCACTTCCTTCTCGCCTGCAGCTCCTATAATTATATCACTAATTCTCTGGTGACAGGTCTTTAAAACTTGAAAAGTCAATTCTTCAGCCATTTTTCGGTCTTTAGAATCTTCTACTTTATTAATAAAAAGATGGCAGCGGCAATCTTGAGGAGCTCCTTTAAACAAACCTTCGGGATGACAAATTAAAAGGGATAAGGCCTCTATTCCAATCTTTTCTCCTAATTTTAATCCGGTTAGCTGGGAGAATACTTTAGAACGAAAAACATTTTCTTCCTGCAAAGAAAGGCCCAGGGTATCTATACCAATCACTCCAACTAAATCTGTAGTCGAAGAAGGAATTACCGGCTCATGAGAAGCGGGCGCCTTTACCGGCCTCCCAGCTGCCCCATCGGCTTCTACTAAAAAATAATCTGCTAATTTCTCTTCCCACCATTTATCTAAATAAAAAGGTGAAGGACCGGAAATTTTTTCTTCTTCTTTTTCTTTGATACGATGATGAATAAGTACTATTGCTCTGTTTTTACCCTGATAAAAGCATTTTTTAATCTTCTCTTCCATAACTTTTTCATTATCGGCTTCGATTAGGTTTCCCTTTTTTATAAAAGGAGTTAATTGCCAGGTAAACATATGGGTAGTAGTAGTCAAAATAATCTTTTTTTTCCGTTTACTTAATTCCTGAGCTAATCGGTTAAAGAAAGTGCTTTTCCCTCCTGCTCCTACCAGAGATATAAACGCTCTATCCTTTAAACCTAAAGCATCACAAATTCGCACTTGTTTTTTCTCCTCACTTATTACTTTCATCTGTCCCTTTTTCACTTAACTTCTCTAACTTTTCCATTAACCAGACTCTTATTTCCTTAATTATTGCTCTTTGATTTAATGGCAAAAACTTAGTCAAATCTTTTTTAATTTCCTGGCCTGGTATTTCTTTAACCATATTTATAATCTCTTTAATATCAGTCTTTCTATTATAAAAAGACATTTTTAAATTGACCAAATTCCAGTCAATTTCTATTTTTTTACTTAATAAAAACCAGATATCAAAAAGATCCCTTCCTTTCCCTCTAATTATAAGGGCTCTAATTTTTTCGGCTAAAATCTCCTTAGCTGCTAAATGAACTACTAAAGGGTATGGCACAATAGGAAAAGTGGTTTCAATATAATTATTATCAATATGAATTGGTTTTTCTCTTAAAGAAATATCTAACCTAACCGTCAAAGAAAAGCTAAAATCAGATATTCCCTGAAATATTCTGCCGGTAAAAGAATCGGCAACCGACTTCTCTGGTTTAAAGGATACCAGAATTTCCTTGGAAAGATTTTTAATTGCCTTTTGGATTAAAGATATAATCTCCTCTTCTTTTAAAGTACTGCTAAAATCTAAATCTTCAGAAAACCTGAAAGAGCCGTATAAAAATTTAATCGCTGTCCCACCTTTAAAATAAATCTGATTACTTTTTGGCAAATCATAAAAATATTTTAAAAATAGGAGCTGGAGATATTCTCGATAGATAGAAAATGAATCTATCTTCAATTCTTTGGAAAAAATTTGCACTTGTTCTTTACTTAACATATTTTTTCACCAAATTCTTTAAAGGTAAAAAATTATAATATTCCACCATTCTTCCCAGTTTATTCTTATTAATTAAGGATAAATTCAATTCATCCAAGGATATCCTTATTAAGCCTTTAGAAATAAAATAAAGCTCATCTAAAAGAGCTTTTTCAGGAAGGGCAATTAAAAAATTATCTTTTTTTACATAACCGAAAAAATACTCCTTTTTCAGATGGGCAAATTCAAATTCCTTTTTATTGTAGATAATCTTCTTGGTTTTTAGAGGAGTAATCGAGGTAATAGTATAGGGAAATTGAGCTAATATCCCATAGAAAGAAAGAGCACTCTCTAAAGAAAGGTAAGAAGGAGTAAGTAATAAGTTGGCTAATTCATAATCATTAATTTCTTTTAAAGAAAATAAATACTTCCCCTTTACCACTCTTTTTAAGAGATTAGCTTTTTCTAATCTTTGCAGAAATTTGTAAAGACTATTCTCTTTCTGAAAGGAGAAGATTTTTTGGGCTGTGCCAATATCCAGCAGAGAAATTTTTTTCTGAATTAAAATTTGAATGGCTTTTTGTTTAGATATAGTTTCCATAATTAGTATTATTTTATACCAAAACTTTACTCTATGTCAAGTAAAAATGGGGACACATCGTTAAAAAAACTCCTCAGACCCTGCAGGTTTTCCGCTAAAAGCTACCGAATTATTGACCTGACACACCTTCCCTATTTTTCCTCCTGCTTTTTCATGATTGCTCCCCACGGCGGAGAATATCCAGATACACCGCAAATATAATGATGAAGCCGGTGATAACGATCTGCCACTCTTGCGTTACGGACATGATGCGCAGGCCGTTGGTGAGCGTGCTGATAATAAACGCACCGATGATCGTGCCCAGTATCGTTCCTTCTCCACCGCTCAGTGAAGTGCCTCCGATGACGGCCGCGGCAATTGCCTCCAATTCGTAGCCAAGCCCCAGCGAGGGTTGGGCAGAATTCAGTCGGGCAGCGATTACCACACCGGCAATACCGACAAAAATCCCGGCGACTGTATAGATGGCTGTTTTCCAGAAAACAATATTAACACCGGATAACTGGACTGCTTTTTCATTGCTGCCGATGGCATAACAGTATCGTCCTAATATCGTCTTGGAAAGGATCAGACCAGCAATAATCGCGGACCCGAACATGATCAGCACGGCATTGGGAATTTCAAACCCGGGAATGATTTTACCCATAATTGAACCCATGGCAATGCTGCTAAATGGCTTATCCAAGGCAAAATAAATGGGGCTGAGTTTAGAAATGACCAGTGAAAATCCTCTAGCCACGTTCAACATACCAAGTGTGGCAATAAATGGCGGTAATTTTAATTTAGAGATCAAAATACCATTAACAAAACCAGCCGAACTCCCGGTCAATATTCCTGCCATTACTCCTAACGGAACGGGCAGATTCCAATAAGTGATAAATACACCGCTCATAACCGCCGACAGTGTCATTACCGTACCAACTGATAAATCAATTCCACCGCTAATGATAATAAAGGTCACCCCTATAGCAAGGAGGCCGTTAACAGCGGTAGAAATGAGTATTCCGATCACATTCCGGAAGGTGAAAAAGTAAGGGGATGCAAAAGAGAAACCAATAAAAATGATGAGTAAAGCCCCAAAAGCCATTAATCTCTGTATGGTATCTGACCGTGTTTTTTTCTCTCGAGTGATAGTTTCAGTTTTCATAAGCAAATTCATCCATTCTCCTAGTTATTTGATACATTTCCACCATTTCGAAGCGTCGCTAATTGCATGATGCTTTCTTGTGTTGCTTCTCCATAGTCCAGTTCACCGGTAACCTGGCCTTCACACATCACCACCACCCGATGGCTTATACGTAGAATTTCCGGAAGCTCCGAAGAAATCATAATAATTGATTTGCCCTGATGAGCCAGGTCATTCAATAATCGATAAATCTCGCTCTTTGCCCCAACATCAATGCCACGGGTAGGCTCATCAAATATTAGAATACCGGTATCTTTGGCCAGCCATTTGCCAACCACCAATTTTTGTTGGTTGCCACCTGAAAGATTCTTGACTTTCTGATTCAAGCTGGGGGTTTTTATAGATAATTTGTCGACTATGCGCTCCACAATGGAGCGTACTTTTATATTTTTTATCCACCCCAAAAAACCGGTTAGTTTACTAATGATTACCAGCGCAATATTGGTCTCTACATCCAATCCCAGGCACAATCCATATTGTTTCCTATCTTCAGACAAGTAACCAATATCATGGCTCACTGCATCGCTCGGGCTTTTTATTTTGACCTTCTTGCCTTTAACCATAATCTCCCCTGAATCGAAAGGGTCCGCTCCAAATACAGCGCGGGCCACCTCCGTACGTCCGGCGCCCACCAAACCGGCAAAACCCAATATTTCACCACGTTTTAGACTGAAGCTGACATTTTTAATTTCGTTTCCCCGGTTAAGGTTTTTTACTTCCAACACTATTTCCTGGCTAGGATTCTCAGGAATTTCAGGTGAAGATTCGTAAATGACGCGGCCTACCATCATTTTGATGATTTGGTCAATCGCGACCCCTGGTGTCCGGACAGTATCTACATACAAACCATCACGCATCACTGTAATGCGGTCAGAAATCTGTTTGAGTTCTTCCAGTCTATGAGATATGTAGATAATTCCCACACCCTTATCACGAAGCTGGCGAATGATACGGAACAGCTCTATAATTTCCACAGAAGCTAATGCCGCTGTAGGTTCGTCCAGAATCAGCACATCGGATTGAAAAGAAAGAGCTTTGGCAATTTCAACCATTTGCTGCTTGGCAACACTCATATCCGCAACCTTAGTGCGTGGATTCAGCTTCAGGTGCAGCATATCGAAGATTTCCTGAGCTTTATCGTTCAGGGCATTTTCATCCAGTAGGATCCGTGCTCCCCGAACAGGTTCGCGGCCTATGAAAATATTTTGAGCCGCGGTCAGGTGGCGCATAAGGTTAAGTTCCTGGTGAACCATACTAATCCCAAGACGCTGTGCTGCCCGGGGGTTGGGAATATGCACTTCATTGCCCTTATAAAAAATCCGCCCGGCGTCTTTTGAATATACTCCAGCGACCACTTTCATCAAAGTGGATTTTCCGGCACCATTTTCCCCGACCAGGGCATGCACTTCTCCGGCTTTTAATTCAAACCGGCATTTTTTAAGCGCATCTACTCCGGGAAAAGATTTATCAATTCCCTCCATCAAGAGCAATACATCATCCATGGGTTATCCTCATCACCAAAGATTTCACTTTGAACACACACAAGGCCACCAAAATAAATGATTAGTTTCATTGATAAAGAGCTATTTATATTGCGAGAGGCTGTTCAAATCTTTTTGGACAGCCTCTCATCATTATACAATGTTTTAGTTTATTCGTTTTAGTTAAGGCGTTTCTATTTATAGAGCAGCGCCGCGATCACCGGGTCATCAATGTTAGTACTGTCAAACCAGTGGAAACCGGTGTCGATGAACTTAGGCAGTGTTTCGCCTTTAACGGCTTTTACCGCTGCCTCAACAGCCTTGTACCCAATACCGATGGGGTCCTGGGTGATTGCGCCGGCTTCAAGGCCAGATCGGATGGCCTCAATCTGCTGTTGACCAGAGTCATAACCGATGACAACAAGCTTGCCCTTCATTCCCAATTCTGTTACGGCATTCAGAACACCAATGATCGAGCCCTCGTTGGCGCCAAAGAAGCCCTTTAATTCAGGGTTGCCCTGAATGATAGCTTTGGCCAGGTCAGTTGACTTCAACTGATCCCCACCGCCATACTGGGTGGCGACAATGGTGATGTTCGGATATTTTTCCTTCATTCTGTCGGTAAAGCCCTTGACGCGATCGATACCGGTGCGGCTGGTCTGGTCATGCGCGATAACCGCCACTTCACCGGCTCCGCCGATTAGTTCTGCCATTTTATCGGCTGCTAATGCGGCCGCGGCAATATTATCGGTGGCTGCTGTACTCAGTGGAATGTCACTGTCAACGCCGGAGTCAAAACCGATCACGGGTATACCCTTTGCCTTTGTCTGCTCAAGCAGAGGAATGGCAGCTTTTGAGTCAACGGCGGCAAAGCAAATCGCGGCAGGATTCTTGTCAATAGCGACCTGCAGCATATCCATCTGCTTATCAACCATCGACTCGTTTTCGGGTCCTTCAAAGGTGATGGTCACATCAAAGTCTAGAGCAGCTTTTTCAGCCCCGGCCTTAACTGCCAGCCAGAATTGGTGCTGGAATCCTTTTGAAATTAAAGGTATGTAGAGTTTTTTTGCCTCTGCTCCTGCAAAAGAAACCACAGTTGAGAGAAGAATTGCGATTAGAACTATCATCAGTATCAATTTTTGTTTTTTCATTTTATTTACCTCCTTTTTTATATAAAATGAAAACTATTTGATAATATATTACCTATTTTTTATTTTTTTGTCAAGACATCGAAGAATATTTATTCTTTTTTCTTTTTTTCTTTGAGGTAAGTCTACCTTTTTTATTTACCTCTTGGCAAGTCTTTTTCTCCAAGGGTACGGATTTTTCAAAAGTTCCGCTTAAAAACATCAAAAAAGCACAAGATATGTTAAACGACTGGCCGTGGAAAACTTTAGGTTTTTTAACTCCGCATGAGGTCTTCGGAAAACTGTTGCATTAGCAACTTGAATCTACCGTATCCCTATTTTCGAATTTGACCCTCTCCTCATAAAAAGCATGAACAGTTTGCCCTCGATGCTACCTGAATGGGACAATTTCGAACCTGATTAAATACTGCCAAATGCGGTACAGTTTTCCTTTAACAATGAATACCCCATTGACTGAATGCCAGGGAAAGTTTTTGTCTTGCCTGATCAAAAAAATCATTCGTCATTTTGTCCTTCAGGCCGTATTTCCGGTAAACCCAGTCGGCATATCGATAGTTCATTCGATCGATGATCACATAGTCAACTTTTCCCGCCAGGACTCCCGCAAGATCTTCTGCCCCCGGAAGTATCGGTGCAATCATGGCATAGGTCCGCAAGCCAGCCCGGTGTAATTCATCAAGCGCCATTACCCTATCCTTTATGGCCGGAGCAGCAGGCTCAAATATTTTTCTGATGTTATCATCTGCTGTTCCGATACTAAGGCCTATTTCAAAATCTTTTCCTTTTTTTAGTATATCCATATCCCGCAGGACCAGAGGCGATTTTGTTTGGACCACCACCGGCCAATTATTTTCTGCAAGTATTCCCAAACATTGACGGGTCAGTTTATATTTTTTCTCCAGCGGCTGGTAGGGATCACATACGCCACTTATCCAGACCTTTCCGGACCTTTTCCTGATGACCGCTGTTTTTAATAATTCGGGCGCATTGACCTTTACGTCAACAAATTGCCCCCAGGGTTCACGGTGTCCGCTAAATCTTTTCATGAAACGGGCATAGCAGTATGAACAATTATGCTGGCAGCCTACGTAGGGATTGATAACATATGGATAAACCTTCGATAGGGATAAAATGGTCTTTGGTCGTATCTCTTTTATGATCATATTATTATAAAATATGTGTCCTCAGCGCTGCCTCTAATGCTACAGGCATTAAAAAGAAGCACATCGATTATTTTTCTGCAATAACGAGCATTTCAAAGTCTTCCGCGGTCAATACAAAGCATTATCGCGGCATCAAATTCACCGTCAAATACTTTTATCATCATTTAACTCTTGCTCAATAAAGTCACATTACCCAAGCGTTCCTTGAACAAAACATTCCTTATCATATTTTTGTGCATAATTTTCAAATTTTGCAAGAAAGAAATCTCTATCTGATGTAACGAACCAATTCATCAATGGGCTTGCGTTTTTTTATTCCCGGATTATCTGCCGGATAACCTATCGGTGTAAAAGCAATGGGTTCCATACCTTGAGGGAGATTAAGGAATTTTCGTGCTGCATCAGGATCAAAAGCCCCTACCCAACAAGTGCCAAGCCCCAGATCTGTTGCAGAGAGAATGACATGATCCATGACAATAGCCGAATCCACATCAGCATAATTCCTTCCATCCCGGCGAACCCAATTTCCTTCCTGAATCCCGCATATCCCTATGACATAAGGAGCTTGAACAAACCATTCCTTCTGGTATATCTTTCTTAATTCATCTTTAAAACCGGCAGTTTTGATGACAAAAAGTCTGAAACTTTGTCTGTTGGCTGCTGTCGGAGCCAGTCTTGCTGCCTCTAAAACTTTATCGATTATACTAGATGGTACATCATCCGGTTTATAGGCTCGTACGCTATATCTTTGTTCGATCAATTCCTGAAATTCCATAATCTATTACTCTCCTTCTTTATTGATTTTACTTTTGGATCCGGAACAAAAAATAAGGACAGACACTTATTTATCGACTTTCTTCTTAGGTCTTCTTTTAGGCTTTAAGTTAAAAAACCGCTTAAGCTGCCCTTCAAGTCTTTCTATAAAATCATTAGTTCCAAGTGGCCGACCTGTCCTGGTCTTTTCCCTGATACCTCTTGCCTCCTCGGGATCATCCGGCTTATTAATCCATTCCTTCTAGGTCTTGGGCTTCTGCTCCATATAATCAAAGATTCGATTGACTCCCAGGGAATCATATGTATTGATACCGCAATGTATCTTTGCACTGGAGTAGGCCCATAGGCAAGGTTTTTCAACCAGATTCGCTCTTACTGGATTTCTTTCTATGTAGCGAGCACAGGCTATCATATACTGCTCATCCAGGACACAGGAGAAGAAACGATTTTGAAAGAGATGACCACTCACCTTCATTTTTTTATTATAATACTGGGAATACTTCATATTGGTATATTTAAATGCTTTTCCTAAGGAATCTTCTCTTTGAGGGATCACCATAAAATGAACATGATTAGACATAAGACAGTAAGCTAATATAATCAGGTGATAACGCTTACTTTCCTCTTTGAGAAGCGAAAGATATTTGTTTCGGTCGGTATCATCAGAAAATATCTTTTGTCGATAATTCCCTCTTTGGGTGATGTGGTGCGGATACCCCGCCGCAACGATTCGTGCTATTCTTGGCATATATAAATTATAGGTCTTCATAAAGGAGATGTCAAAGAAATAGGTGTCTGTCCCTATTTATTCGTCCCTATTTATTATTTTATAGTTAGTAATTCTAACATCCATTCTATCTCATAGATTAGAAATTACTCTACCCCCATGGCTTTAAAAACGGCATCTGTTGGATCAGCGTAGAAACTGGTTTGAAATTTTGCAAAAAGTTCTCCTGGAATAGTTTGAATATCGCCGACACTGCTTGATGGGACCAAAATACGTTTTGCTCCCGAATCTAAAGCGACACGCATTGATTCCGCTAAATTTTCAGCAGGAATAATATTACCACCCAAACTCATACTTCCTAATACAACGATTTGAGCTTGTACATGCTTTTTCATTAAAGCAGAAGCCAAAGCAACAACAGCTGCTAAAGTTAAAGAATCGGATGGACCAGAATTATGCAATTCCACAACATGTATATGGTAATTATGATCTCCAGCTTTGGGAATCACACTAATACGTGATGCGTTAGCTTTGAAATAATCAAAAGCTATACGTAAAGATTCTTTTGCGGATGAATTGGATCCTAAACCGGAAAAACGAACAGAACCATTCCCCTGGCTCACCTGTATTTCCAGGCGATACAATCCCAAATGACCATTCGCTCCTCTTGAAACTGTGTGTATAATTCCCGGGTTCATTGGACCATCCGGTATTATTTTACCGCCACCTTGTTCTGGTACTGATATATAACGCTCTTCATTTGTTTCAATATCACTAAAACTAAAGTGAACATCGTAAAATTCCATGCCACCTATCTTTTTTAGTTGTTCTTTTACTCTTCTTCTTGTTTCTAGAGCATATTGGAGACATCGTGAAACGGCTTCTTTGTCATATTCCGCATGAGGATATAACAACTTCAAGAGTCCAGAAACTGTTTTGCGAACAGCAATTGTATCCCGTTGATTAAGGTCTCTTCCTAATCTAAAGTATTTGTCTATCGCATCTGAGAAATTGTATTTTCGCATTTCACGGAGAAATTCAGCTAAATAATCAACAATCAGACCATAATTATTTGTAAAATATTCTGGGCGCATTTTGGGTATTTCCCATCCGGGTATATACCCATGAAAACGGTCAAAAAATGCAGAATCTATCATCGGTTCAGGAAATGGAGAAAATAAGTGGCTCCTTTTGACTAAAGTATCAACAGATTGATTAATATTACCAATAAACACCATTGAGGCTGAAGCATTAATTTGATCTCTTCCACGTGCAAAAGATCCCGACGCCATATAATCTTTCAAGATTTGTATACCGCCTTTATCTTGAAAAGAAATACCAGCAACTTCATCAAAAGCAACTATATCCCATAAACCAACCAACCCAATGACTCGACGGCTTAAATTATAAAAGAGATTCGCAACGGTGGTCTGTCCTCCGGATATCAGAATACTGTTAGGACTTATCTCTTTATACAAATGACTTTTTCCAGTACCCCTTGGTCCTAATTCACATATATTATAATTGTTTTCGACAAAAGGAATCATTCTTGCGATAAAATGCCACTTTACTCGCTCCTCGAATACAGAAGGCTCCATTCCCATCGACCTTAAAAGTACATCAATCCATTGCTTTTCACTAAACGCTTTTCGCCCCTCAAAAAGTTGTTCCATATTCATATTAGGCATTTGAATTGGTTTTAAATCTTGAATAATAAATGGCGAAATCTTTTGACCTTCTTCATAATAATATAATAGATTGATAATAGACCAAATACCACCTGCAAGTAATTTCTGATATTTTTTAACCATATTTTCCGGTACAATAACTCTCTTTATTCCTAAATTAGAAAAGACAGCTTCGTAAACATCTTTATTTTCATTAAGCACGACCGTAACTTTATCAATAACTTTCAGGCTTCCTCCTTCCCGTACAATGGATTTGATCTTCTCTGCTTCATCTGGACGGACATAATTTTCAGTCAAAATTCTCTTTACCATGTTAAGGCCATCATCAATAATCGCATCATCATCAGATGCACAGTATTGGCCAAGTAAATATTCAAGCACATAAATAGGAACATTTGCACCTTCTTTAAGCTTTTTAGTTAAGTCTTTCCTGACTACTTTTCCAGCAAAATGCTGATTTAAAAGAACATCGATATCTGTATTCATATTTTAATTGCCCTTCCTTTTAAAAATCACTGGTAAATGCCCTATCAATTTTTACCTCAACAGAGCATACTTCAATATTTGTTTTAATGTCTCTTACAATTAGCCGATAACTTTTTTTAGGATCATAAATTTGATTTTTTAAGGTTAAAATAACCTCTTTCTGCCGTTCAGAAATATCATTTGATTGAGAATCAAAGGTCACTGTTTTTATGTCAGAAATTTGCACTTCACCATCGAAAAATCCCACTTTTACAGACAAAGATTTTACTCTTTCCGAAACAGAATCTACTTGCAAAAATTGCACTCTATATTTCTCAGTCGTAATACGGTGTTGATTCCCTAGTATTTGAATTCCAACAGTACTTTCTCTCGTCTTTTCTTTTGCTTTGCCCCGAAGTTGAGTAACACTAATAACCGGAATGACAACCTCTTGTAAACTCATGCCTCCATGGATAAAACGGGCTCCTCCCGTAAAGTAAAAACGGCTCAAACCTCTGGGAATCATAAAATGCATATCTTTTTCTTTTAAAACTCCCGCAGTATTAGAACACATCCCCTGTAATGCATCTTGATGAATTGGAATATACGACCCCAGAATAAAACGTTTATTCATTTTTAGAGTTGTATCTTTATCGATAGAATCAGATACCTTATATTTATCCAGATCATCTGGATTTTTTCTAGTATAAATAAAACCATGATCTGCGGTAATAAAAACATATTTAGCCTGCAAAGAATTAATAGCAAATGAAACTATATTTTCGAGTTCCTTGATAGAATCACAAACGGCATTAAAGGTTCCTTCTTCGGTCTTAGCTACATCTCCAATAGCGTCAATTTTATTATGAAAAACATAAATAATTTGTTTATCACGAATAAAATCTCTTGCTTCCTCTCGTTTTGTGATAATAAAATCTTCCGCTTTAATGGCGGCTCCTTTTATCTTCTTTAAAAAGATATCTCTCTGCTCAAGAGAATTTAATAATTCCCCATTAACTAAAACCTGTCCTTTGGAATTGTAAGAAAGCTCTGTATGTGGAAGCAATGATGCCATCCCTAAACTTGTATAGGACGGTAAAACTCCCAGCATTGATTTTAAATTTGCAGAAAATCTATATTTTTTATTTAAATTATTTTTTAACTCTTCAGCCGCTTCATAACGAAACGCATCACTTATAATGACAAATACTGTCGCCTTATTCTCTCCCATTACAGGTTCTGGATATGTTTCAAAAAATGAATATTGATTTTCAACCCCTTCAATCTTCCAATCAACCAATGAAGCATGTTTTTCCCATTCTGAAGATAAACCAGCAAGAAACCAGTTTTCGTAAATATCATCAATTTGATCAGCTAATTCCTTCAAAATATCCCATCCTTTTTGCGCTGCAATAGCCACATACTCATGGAATAAACGATACCATTGATCAAATAAATAATCTTCCTTTACATAGTTATGAAAAATATCTTTTTGAGAAAGAGATGAAAAAACTTGAGATTTGGAATATTTTAAACTCAGAAATTCTGCCATATATTCTATTGCAGTGTAAACTGAAGCAAATGCTTCCCTATTAATATAATCTGAAGATATATTCCGGTTAGCCCAATGCATCTCACATCGCTTTTTGGCATAGCTAATCACTTCCCTTAACTGATCAATGGAGATTGCTTGAATGATTTTTTCCTTCAAACGAATTGCGCAAATTTTTTCACTAATAAAAAATGTTTGCACCTCCTGCATATCTTCAATGGTTAATCCTCCAATATGATGTTCTATATCCAAAACTTCGGATAATTCTTCTGACAATTTATCATAAGCTTCCATTTTTTTCTGGCTGTCACGCCAAGTGTTAAGAAGAATAACCGCGTTAGCGCCCGGGTCTATACAAAATTGTTTTAAAGATACAGGACAATCACCATGCAAAGCTATTGATAAATCCGTAACAAATAAGCAAGTAAGAAAATCTTGCAAGGTAGGATGGTCTGATTTATAACCAAAGGTTTCATAAACAAAACCCCAAAAGATATCGTTTAAATCAAATTTCTCGATGTTTTTCCACCCGGAAGGTGTTGCATTTAATCCGCCTTCATTACTCATTGAGCAAAATAACGCACATACAATATCATTAATGGTGTCTGTATCGCTTCCTACACAAACCGCTATCATTTTCCGATCAATTTCTCTTTCTAAATCATCTGGCCTGATAAAACTTTTTAATTTTAAAAATCTTTCTTTACTGGCAAAAAATGCACTTCTCTTTTTTAGGTGATCACCTAAATGGTGTTCACGAAGTCCAAGCTCAGCTACAAGCATTGATGCCCGATCTGCTCTGAACTGGTAACTGTAAAGCCGTATATCTAAAAGCCAGTCATCTTCATATTTAGGCTCAGTTTTTTTAGAATAAATAAGATATTTCTGGTTAGGATTTTCAATTTCTATCAAATATTTCGTTTTAAACTGTCCGATATCACCCGGACAAAGGATCTCTACATCAGTAAGATCTAAATCAGAAAGAACTTCTGAAAATTCACTTTCTGAATCATTCCAAAAGATAATGCGATAATTTTTAAAAAGTTCATTCAACTTATTCTCTATTTGTATCCTGTTCATTTTTTCGCCTCACCATTTTGACCTTTAGCTGTCAAGCGGTATTTTTGCATAGGACTGTTTGGCTTTTTTGGAATAGTATATTCAATAAGCCCAGCCTTCATTAAATTTCTCACCCGTTTATTTAACTCACCTGAAACAGCTTTATGACCTATTTTTTCGGCAATAGCAGATTTGCTAAAATCCCCGTATTTTAAAATGCGCAGTATTTTATCTTGCAAAGATAGCTCTGGCCGTAGCTCTGGCCGTAGCTCTGGCCGTAGCTCTGGCCGTAGCTCTGGCTCTTTATCTTTGACAAATACTGGATGAAGCAATAACTCTACCACAAAATAACTGCGGTCTTCATCTGTATGAAAAATCGGTTTCGGAGAATCGTTCTTTTTGATTGCCTGTAAAATCTTCGGTATTCCTGTCCCTCGCCCTTCTGTCATATCGAGTTCTTTTAAAAATTCTCCTATTCTTCGGTTACGGTATCTTCTTGATATAAACCGGCATTTTTGGATATCTTCATCAGTAATCGATCTGTCCGGCCCCGGGAAACTGCCAATTGTAATTCTATCCGTCAATATCCTTACTTCAATAGGCTCACGTATTTCATACGAACGATGATAAACAGCGTTGGTCAGAATCTCTTCTATTGCTATATACGGATAATTGTATCTGCGTTCTGCTTCTGCCCTGTCAGGAAATTTCAGAACTTTTTCTTCAATAAATTGAGATTTAATATAATTAAGCGCGTCAGTAAGCATGCGGTCAAGCGGCCCTTTAAAAGACTTTTCGGAAAATGAATCAGCCCCCGGTCCATCAGGGAAATGTACCACATCAATTTGTGTTTGCGGAAAAAACTTATATGGTTCAGGATTAAAAAACATCAAACCAACATTTTTTGACCGTACATATTCCTCAGGTCCATCAATAATACCCATATTTCGACATAACTGTACAAAATCCATCTTTGCGGCCTCACTAAAAAGATCACTTTTTACCTGCTGTAAATAACCTCGTATTAATCCAAGATCAAGATCTTTAATAGTTGCCGTATGGTGCATACGATCATCAAAAGGAATTTTTGAGGCTAATTCAAATAACTCCTTTTCGTCTTGTGTTTTTGCAATAACTGTTTCAGATGCTTTTCGAATATAATATGCGTACCTTTTATTCAACTTGGATAAAGAAACAGGAGCTTTATACGGCCGTGATTGACCACCGGTACACCATAAAACTAAAACTTGCTTTCTCTTAAACGTACAGGGAAAAACAATCGGATGATAATATGGCTGTATTTTATAACCGAGTTCAATGATTCCTTTCTGGATTTTATCAATAATATTTTCACAAAGCCCTTTCGGAGGCAAAACAGGACGCCCATTTTTTTCCTTGATTCCCAAAATAATATATCCGCCGCCTAAGTTATGAAAATCATTGGCAAATGCACACATTGTATGCAAAACATCCTCCGGATTCCAGCCTTCTTTAAATTCTATTCGCTCCCACTCTACTGTACGAGCATTTATCAAATCATTTATATTAATAGGTAACTTATTCATATTCCCTACCCATCCCTCTGTGCCTTTGCACCTTTATTGCTTACTTTTCCTTGCCTGTCACTTTATTTGATTCTGCAAGAAGGTCACCAAATTTACTGTAATTAACCTTTACTCCGTCATCTAAATCCAGTTCAATTTTCATATCTGCCCAATGTTTTAGTTTTTCATCAAAGGAAAGTAATTCTTCATTTTGCTTTCCTAATTTATTTATTTCTTTTTGAATTTTTATCCCTGCTGAAGTCGAAACCATCTCTTTATCCTTCTTTAAATGTT
>Ga0315281_10007536_pt1 | contig 15299 bp, 16 predicted proteins | sample YL17G07_0_MG_FD_204540 | JGI IMG/M metagenome (GOLD analysis project Ga0315281, IMG submission 204540) | Sediment microbial communities from Yellowstone Lake, YNP, Wyoming, USA - YL17G07_0 | ecosystem: Environmental > Aquatic > Freshwater > Lake > Sediment | place: USA: Wyoming | collected...
GGATTATCCATTACCATAAGAATAGTAAAACGCGGAGCATTTTGTCAATAAGGGAAATAATTCCAATAGTAAATTAATTGAAAATTGTGAATTGTAAATTGATAATTGTTCTTGTATACTTTGTCCATGGTTTTGTCAGATAGGGATATAAAAAAGGCATTAGAGTCCGGTAATATTGTCATTAAGCCTGCGCCGGATTTAAAAACACAACTTGGCTCCTGTTCAGTTGACTTAAAATTGGGAAACATTTTTCGCGTTTTTGAGTCAGGCGTGCACGGAGTAATTGATACTAAAAAAAACGTGGCAAAGGAGTTTACAAAAGAGGTTATTGTCCAAAAGGATAAGGCATTTATTATGCAGCCCGGAGATTTTGTTTTAGGGACAACAATTGAAGATGTTGAAATTCCGGATGACTTGGTTGGAAGCTTGGAGGGCCGTTCCAGTATTGGAAGACTGGGCATTATTGTTCACTCAACAGCAGCAACTATTGATGCAGGGTGGAAAGGGCATATTACTTTGGAGTTGGCAAATATGGGGAAATTACCCGTTGCACTTTATCCCGGCATGAGAATCTGCTCGATATCTTTTGAACAACTTTCGTCTCCGGCAGACGTTCCATATCATAAAAAAGAAACGGCAAAATACGTTGGGCAAAAAGGCCCGGGAGAAAGTAAGATTAGAGAGGAATTATGAAGTATCACATAGAATTTGATTTGGATTTTAAAAGAAATACTTATCCGGGCAAATTTATTGCTTTGGAAGGAATAGACGGAAGTGGAAAAACAGTCGAAGCTCATCTTTTAACAAAAGCCTTAAGAGCACAAGGCAAAGAAGTGTTTTTAACAAAAAATCCAACAGACAGTCCTTTGGGAAAATTTATCAGAAAAATGCTTCAGGGAAAAATTAGTATTCCGCTTGTTTCCTTTCAGTATGTTTTTTCAGCGGACAGGCAAATCCAGCAACTCGATATTGTAGAACATTTAAAAAAGGGTGATGTTGTTATTTCCGACAGATATTTTTGGTCATCCGTTGCTTATGGAGTAGCAGACAAAGAAGGTGTAGATTATGAAAACTCCGCAAAACAGGAAGTAATTGCTCAAAGTATTCTTTCGATGTATAACCAGTTTATCGTTCCTGACATAACGTTTTATTTAGATGCAACAATTAAAACCGGTCTTTCCAGACGCCACGATTCAGAGAAGGAAAAAGAACTTTATGAAAATACGGAAAAACTGAAGAAAATAGAAAAAGGGTATAAATGGCTTTTGCAACAATTTCCCAAAGAATTTACGATTATTAATGCGGAGAGAACGAAAAAAGAAGTCCATAGGGATATATTAAGTAAAATTTCTAATTTTTAATTTCCAAACAATTATGATTTTAAGCCCAAATAAATTATTAAAATTAGTTAAGACAAAAAAACTGGTGGAGGGATTGTCAGAACGTGAGTTAACAAATCCCGAAGGCGCGGGTTTTGATTTGCGCTTGGGCGAAGTTTATAAAATTTCCGGAAGTGCTTTTTTAGGAGAAACCCACAGAAAAACCGCGGATATAGAATTAGTGGCAAAATATGGAAAAGATAAAAGTATAAAAATAAAACCCGGTGATTTTTTCTTAGTAAAAACAATCGAAACAATAAACTTGCCGATAAATTTATCGGCAGTTATTTTGCCAAGAACTACAACTTTTCGTTCAGGTTTATTTATTAGAACAGGTCCCATTCAGCCGGGCTATTCAGGAGAGTTAACATTTGGACTTAAAAATGAAGGACCGATTACGGTTGAAATAGAAATGGGTGCACGATTTACGCATGTTTTGTTCCACGAAATAAAAGGAACAGGTGCTAAATACCGCGGACAATGGCAAGGGGGACGGGTTACAACTTCAAAAAAAGAAAAGCAAGTGTAAATTACTGATTGACGATTTTAAATATTGAGTCTTGAATTAGTAATTAGTAAATAGTAAATTGTAAATATGAAAAGGCATCCCGAATATCAATATTTAGATCTTGCCCGTGAAATCCTCAAATCAGGAATTAAACAAACAGATAGGGGAACAAGAGTTTCAGACATAAGCTTATTCGGTAGACAAAGTGTTTACGATTTATCCAAAGGATTTCCTCTTTTAACCACAAAAAAAGTTTACTGGAATGGCGTAATTCATGAGCTTTATTGGTTTTTTTCCGGGCAAACTAATATTAAGTATCTTGTCGATAACAACGTGCACATTTGGGATGATTATCCTTATAAGATATATCTTGAAAAATCTTCCACTTCGCTAAAGCTTCGCGGAACAAGCAAAAACAAAAAATTATTTACCAAGGAGGAATTTATAGGAAAGATTAAAACAGATGCAAAATTTGCCAAAAAGTGGGGAGAGCTGCCAAAAATTTACGGAGAAATGTGGAGGAAATGGCCGACAAGAAAAAAAGGCAAAACAATTGATCAGCTAAAATGGGTAATTCAAGAATTAAAAGATGATCCGAATGCGCACAATGCAATTGTCAATTCCTGGAATCCGGAATATCTTTATACAATGGCAGACAAAGAAGATGCATCACGTTTTCCGATTTGCCACAATATGTATCAAATTAGTAACCGTAAAGGAAAACTTTCGCTTATTCTTTACCAAAGAAGCTGCGATTTATTTTTGGGAGTGCCGTTTAATATTGCCAGCTATGCTTTGTTAACAATTATTCTGGCAAAGATTTTGAAACTTGAACCCGGAGAATTTATTCATGTTTATGGAGACGTGCATATTTATGAAAACCATATAGAGCAATTTAAAGAACAGCTAAAGCGTAAGCCCCTCCCGTTTCCCAAAGTTACAATAAAAGGCAAACTAAATTCAATCGAAGACTTTACTCCGGACAAAATTATTCTTGAAAATTACAATCCACACCCATCCATAAAAGCAGAGCTTACTGTTGCGGGTGGGTTTTATGAGGGGAAGAAACTATGAAAATCTCAATAATTGCAGCGATGGACAGTAAAAGGGGAATAGGAAAAAACGGACAAATTCCCTGGCATATTTCCGAAGATTTACAAAGAGTTAAAAAATTAACAACAGGTCATACTATTATAATGGGCAGAAAAACTTTTGAATCAATTGGCCATCCCTTGCCTAATCGGAAAAACATTATTTTAACCCGTAATTTATCTTATAATTCAATGGGCAGTCCAATTGCAACTTCTTTAGGTGAAGCAATAGAAATGGCAAAAGCGGCGGGCGAGTCGGAAGTGTTTATCTTCGGCGGAGGAGACATATTTGCTCAAGGCATAGGCTTGGCAGACGAGCTTTACTTAACAATTGTAGAAGGGGATTTTGAAGCCGATACTTTTTTCCCGGATTATGCAAATTTTACCAGAAGAATTTATGAGGAAGAAAAAGAAGAAGGAAACTACAAATTTAAATTTTTAACCCTCGGAAAATAGCACTATAGGTTGACTTTGCACCCTGCATTAATTAAAATATCAAGCAATGGAAAGAGAAAATGACGTTGATAAAACAATTGAGGAATTACAGCGTGCAATAAATAGAGCTCACGAAAAAATACGGCTTGAAGCAATGTGGGATCCCTCTATTGCCGATCCTGAAATTCATTTAACAGACGAAGAATTAGATGACTTTGTAAAAAGTTTTAGCGATGACCAAAGAGGTGCAGAATTAAAAGAATGGATAGAATTAGACACTCCATGCGAAGCAATGAGAACAGTAGAGAAAGAGCTTTTGCAATGTAAAAACAATGCGGTTGCGTCTGTTGATTGGAGTGGCGTTATTATTGCAGATTCGGTTCTTACGTGCAGACAAGATATAAGATATGTCTACAAAGATATTATGGATAATGCTGTAAGAAAAGAGGGAATTTATCCCTTTTTAACAATAAACGGCAAAGAAGTTTCTAGGTTTGGAAAATAGTTCCGTTTTGCAAAGGCACAACTTCTCCTTCTGCTTTTCTAATCAACCCATTTTCGAGCATCCAGCTGTGAATATCTTGAAATTCTTCTTTTATACTTTTTGTTGCGTCAACAACTAAATCAAAATTTGAAGGGTCGTATGGGTCTATTTTCGAAAGCTCGGGATGAATCTCTATCCATCTATTTTGGTCAAAACTTGCTCTTTGACGGGTTTGTTCTGCGATTTCTTCCAAAGAAAGATTTGGTTTTTTGCGTTTAAGTCTGTTAAATGTTATATCTTCGGGTGCGATTATTAGCAGTGATTTTACATGCTCTTTTAAATCTGGATTTTGGGTTATTTCCTGTTTGGCAATAATGCCTGCCAGTCTTCCTTCAACGACAAACGGTTGACTATTATCCGTAGCACCCCTAATTAATTCTCTTTGTAAATCATCGACGATTTTATCTACTACGGGGTCTCTTTCGATGATGCTTACGGCTTTTTCATTTCCCGAAAGCTTTCTTATAATCTCGCCTATTTTTATATTTCTTGTCTCGGGGATTTTATAGACTTGCGCAATCAGTTCTGCCAGAGTAGTCTTTCCGGTTCCCGACGGGCCTGAAATAAGTATCCCTCGGATACAGCAAAGATCCCATTCTTCCTTCGAAGCAGGAATTTCAAAAGCTATTTTTCTTGCTCTTTCTTTAGTTGATTCGTCATGGGCAATAAAACTTTTTACACGCTCTAACATAAGGCAAATAATTATAGGCTCTTTTAAGGCAAAAAGCAAATGATTAGGATTATAGGGTAAAATTTAAAGCGTAGTCTGTTACGTTTCCAAGCCATTGCCAATTTTTTATTCTGTCGTCAATGGTAGGGTTAAATGGTCTTAATACGGTTGTATGGATTCCAATAGTTGAGTGATTTATGGCGTATCTTAAGCTTTCCCTAAATTTCGGATTATTTTGATAGCTTTCATCGATCCTTGCCACTGCACCCATTTTCGCTAAGACGGCTAAATCTATTCCGCCTGCAACATCCGATAACCCAATGGGCGGATGTGCTCCGTTATAGGAATATTGGGGACTTGAGAAGAAATCTAAAAATTCGCCAACATATTTGTTAAATCCTCTGGCTGTGCTAAGAAATTTTAATTTATCCGGATCAAGTTCAATGTAGCAGGTGTGATCTTTTGATCTGACTGGAGATTTTCCATTTTTAATTTCTTGAGCACCTGATGAAGCAAATACTTGGTAATAAGGATTAATCTTGGCTATTTCCGAAGCTTTAACCATTTCTAAAAACATTTGCCTTACTTCTCCTATTTCTTTTGGTTTGCTTCTGCCTATGGTTGCAACGATTCCGCCTTTTTCTAGGCCAATGGTAAAACTTTCTATATCCGATGCAACGCTTATTCCGCTTTTGCCGGGACGTTTTAGCATCTCTTTTCTGGCCATAGGGGCCACTACTTCTAATTTATTGCACATTATCCGGTAAATATCGTGATTATTATTTTCTTCTCCTGCTGAAAAACTCAAAACTTCGGATTCCGGAAAACAATACTGGAGAAATTTTTTTCTTCTGGGGCTTGTCCCGGCGTAAATAACAACATCGGGAGATTCTATTTCGGGCGTTGGAGTAAGTTCGGGTATTTTTGCTGATAAGCCAATTTGTCTTTCCTTACTTGGCATAATGCATTTTAACTTGTTAAAAAAATCTTTGTCAACAGGTATTTTAGTACTTGTCAAACCATTGTTGCCCGCAGTAGAATGATAAAAATGTTAAAAACAAAAGATTTGGCAGTATATAAATTAATAAAAGCAGAAGAAAAAAGGCAAAAAGAAGTCCTCGAAATGATTCCTTCGGAAAATTACACTTCAAAAGAAGTTCTCGAAGCCCTTGGTACGGTTTTAAATAATAAGTATTCGGAAGGGTATCCAAAAAAAAGATATTATCAGGGAAATGCTGTTGCAGACGAAGTAGAGATTTTAGCCCAGGAACGGGCAAAAAAACTGTTTGGCGTGCCTTATGTAAATGTTCAACCGCTTTCGGGTTCCGTAATGAATTTAGCGGTTTATGTAGCACTCTTAGAACCTTTAAAAGGGAAAATCATGGGGCTTTCTTTGGCTTTTGGCGGACATTTAACTCACGGACAGCCACAGTCTGCCAGCGGAAAATTCTTCAAATCTGTTTTATATACTCTCGGAAAAGACGGGAAGCTTGATTTTGACGCAATTGAAAAGCAGGCAATACAGGAAAAACCAGATATTATAGTTTGTGGATTTACAGCTTATCCTCGTATTGTAGATTTTAAACGTTTTTCCGAAATTGCCGATAAGGTCGGGGCATATTTATTAGCTGATGTTTCACACATTGCAGGATTAATTGCAGGAGGAGTTCATCCGTCTCCTATTCCTTATGCTCACATCGTTACAACTACAACTCATAAAACGCTTAGGGGACCAAGAGGAGCTCTGATTATGGTAACGGATAAAGGCCTTAAAAAAGATCCGGATTTAGGTAAAAAAATTGATACTGCAATAATCCCCGGACTTCAGGGCGGGCCGCATGACAATCAAACAGCGGCAATTGCGGTTTGTTTAAAAGAAGCTTCAACATCTGCTTTTAAAATCTATTCAAAACAAATAGTTAAAAATAGTCAGGTTTTGGCAAAAGAACTTTTAAAATATAATTTCAATTTAGTTTCCGGAGGAAGCGACAATCATTTAATTCTTATTGACTTAAAAAATAAAGGGGTTAACGGCGCGGTTGCGGCGTTGGCCTTAGAAGTTGCAGGAATTGTAGTTAATAAAAATAGTGTGCCAAATGACCCGATGCCGCCTTTTTATCCATCGGGAATCCGTTTGGGAACTCCGGCAATTACAACGCGGGGAATAAAAGAACAAGAAATGATTAAAATAGCCAAATGGATGCAGGAAGCAATAGCGCAAGTTCAGAATTATCAATTGCCAAGCGATAAGATAGAAAGAAAGAATTATTGGATTAACGCTAAAAAAGAAATTGTAAAAAATAAAAAGCTTTTAGAAATTGCAAAGCGGGTAAAAGAGTTAACTTCCAAATTCCCTCTGCCGTAAAATTGATACTTTGTGCTATAATCTCAAACTATAATATGACAACAGAGAGAAATAATCCATCACTTAACGGTTTTGATAAAGAAGCAAATATTGCCAGACTGGGAGAAGTTGTTGGTATATTTAAAGCAGGAATAGATCGTGTTTTAAACGGGGAAGAAGAAAGCGCTGTGTTATTTGAAGGGGATTCTATTTTGGTAAGAGATAGTGGCTTATTTTATCAAGTTAGTATAGGAGAGGGTTTATCCGCTAGCTCTGCAACACTTTTTATGAAATTCTTGGGTGCAATCAAAGATAAAGGTTATATTATTTCTTCAACTTCTGTAAAAGATAGAGGTTTTTTAGAAGGAGAAACAGATGCCTCACGCTATTTTAGAGCTAAACTTCCGGAAGATAAATTTCCTATTGAAAGAACAAGTCTTATTGTTAGGGCACATTTCGGTTCAGGGTTGCTCATTAATCGGGACAAATTTTATTTTTCAGGTACAGAAGGGACCCCCTTAACAGAAAGATGGACTGTTGAAAAGAGAGAGCTCCCTGATTTACCAGATGCCTTAGGGGAAAAAGAAAAAGTTTTCTTACGTACTTAATATGTCTAGGGAAAGAATGGGTTTATCTTATTTTGAAGCAATTCTTCACAAAAGACATAAGGGAATAACTTTGAGTTCGGAAATTAAAGATTGTTTTAACTATTTTGAGCATGAAATTCCGGAGATTGGACAATCTAAAAAAATAGGAACAAGTAAGATAGAATCTATTCACGGAAATGGAATAGAAATAAGAAAAGTTGCAGAGGGAAAAGGATATTCTATCCAAACAGGTAGAGTTGTTAAAATAGTTGGTGTAGATAGAATTCCAAAACCCGAGCAAATAGAAATAGTCAGAAAAATAAGAAATGTTTCTTTTCCTTACGCAGAATATAAAAGATCAAAGTAAAACAAAGCTTGATTTTTAAAAACATTTCCTGATATAAATTAATAATTATGCAAAAGAAAAAAGCAAAACCAGGCGGAGTTAGTAGGGTGCAAAGGCGTAAAAAAGAATATGAGTTGGTTGCAATGACTTTTGATCAAGAAATAATTGATTTTAAAACCAATATTATTGGTGAACCCTCAATTGTTCCTTCGGCAATAATAAATGAATCAGGTGAGATTTTTAATGAAACTACAGAGCTTAGATTAAGTCAAATAAGAAAGGAATTAGGTGGTAAAACAGGAGATTTGGCAAAAAGAAGAGCTAAGGGTATAAATTTAATGTTGGAAAGTCCGGAAACTCCGCGAGCTCCGGAAACATTGGATTCTTTAATCGTTTTTGTACAAAACAATTGGAATAGAATAAAAAGATTTGGGAAAACTCTTAGGAACAAAAGAAAATTAAGCCCTGCTGCTGAACGTGAACTGGGCTTATAAATTATCTTCCGCCGAAGCGCCTTTGTCTTCCTGAATATTCTTTTAAAGCCCCGATAATATCGCGGTCTTCAAGGTCAGGTAAATTTTTCTTAACCGAAACAAATTCCGCCATTTCCGCTAAGGGTCCGAATCCCGATAATCTTAACTCGCCGCTTGTTCTTAAAACCATATCAAAAAGAGGGAGCCCGTTGTTAATTTGGGATAACAGTTCATAAGTTGAAGAGGCCTTGTCAATTTCTCTTGCTTTGGCAAATTCTTCAAGTTGAAATCTTTCTCCGTAATCAACAAAAAGCACCAGTTTTTTGCCGGTGTTATGGGCTGTTTTTCCGGTGGCGTTAAGTATTGCTTTGTAAAGACTAGGATATTCTTTTTCCAGGCGTTCGTTTTTGCCAAGAACAAAAAACTTAATGTCCTGTTCCAAAAGTTTCGCAAGATTATCTTTAATAGTTGATTCCATTACCTCCATAATTTTGTCAATTTCTCCCTTTTCTCTTTTCCAGTTATCTTCGGAAAATCCCCAAATTCCTAAAACGTCAATATTTAGTTTTATAAAATGCCCAAGAATTTGTGTCATGCTTTTTCCGCCCATTTTGTGCCCTTCGGAAGTATTAAGTCCCATCTGCTTTGCCCATCTGCCGTTGCCGTCGGGGATTATCAGAATGGATTTAGGAAGGTGAAGTTGATTAACGCTTTCCAGCGCAAAATCTTCTGCATGCTTATTCAATCCCGATTTAATCGGGATCAATTTTCTTTTTATTCTTTTATGTAGACTCATGAAGGTTATTATAGCAAAATTTGATGCTAGACGTTGGAAACTGGAAGCTAAAGTTTGAATCTAGAAGACAGAAGTTTGATTAATACATTCTGAATTCTGAATTTTGAATTCTAGATTCTATTGACAGAGTTTAGTAGTAATTTGCTGCAGTAGGCTGTCTATCTGGTCTGCATTTTGTGCTTCGTAATAGTTTTCGGGTTTTGAAGCAATGCTTTTAAGTAAATCTCTAAGGCTCGGATTATTTATTTGGCTGGAATCATAAACAGCCAAAGCAAACACATTGACTCCAAGTGCTTTAATTTGATCTGCAGGATTTGGATTGAAAAGTCTGGGATCCTGGCCGTCAGGAACGGGTTGTCCATCCGAAATAAATATAAAGTTAAATTTTCTGTTGCTAAATTGAGGCAGTGCGGTTTGCAGAATGCCATAAGAATATACAAGAGCATCATGGGTGGGAGTTGTTCCGCTGGCTTGCAAAGCATTAACTTTAATCGGAATTATGTTTTTTACATCTTTATAGTAAGAAATGGGAACATCATTTGTTATATTCCCGGTGCTAAAGCTTTGAATACCGATTATGGAAGTATCATCCAGTTTGCCGGTTAACTGAAGAACTGCCTGTTTAAGCCTATTAATTTTTGTTTCTCCGGTTGGAGTTTTGTCGTTCATTGAGCCTGTTCTGTCAAGAAGAAGGTCTACGGTTATGGTTTGTGCACAAACTAGTGGCGTGGGAGAAGGGGTTTTAAAGCCAAAGGTTTTAATTTGCAGAGAAGGGTTGTTGCTCGAAGTAATATTTGTTTCCGGAATATTTGCCTGCCCTTGATTAGGGGGAATAGAGCTAGTAAATTGTGGGAATATGCCCCCGGTTAGAAGCATACTTGCTCCAATTATTATTAGAAGAAAAATAATAACAATTCCGAAACTTGATCCATTTTTTTTCTGATTTTTTTTATTCACAATTTAATGATACACAGAATTTTAATGATAGACAAGGGAAACATGGGGAACTCTTGTTAATTTTCAGTTCTCAATTTTCAGTCAATAACACAATGAATCAATGAAACATTTATTGTAAATTGTCAATTGTAAATTGGAAATTCCCCGATTCAATCGGGGTTACGGCGCTACTTCCTGCCAGGTGGAGTTGGTTTTTTTAATAAAGTTTGGCGCATTAAGAATAAAATCAGGTCTTAATTGGATGGTAAATACCGGACAATAAAGATTGTTTGCGCAAAGGTCTCGTTGATTTATAAATGCTCCTCCGTTAAGAGCAGCATTTGTAATAACACTTCCTGCAATGTTGAGTTTAATGTCGGGTCCGATTGTGCAGTCGTTTTGTCCGTTGATTATAAAGCTTTGGTCTGCACTGAAAACGCCTTCAATATCAGGATTTGAGGATTGATAATTTTGTTCTCCAACCGATTTGTCAACCAAGATATTTCCTGAAGCCGAGAACAAAGCGGTTGAGCCGACAGGAACATGAAGCCGTGTTTGGATTGTTAAATTTCCATGTACAAGAATTATGTAGCCTTGGTTAGATGGAAATGTATAAGACGCGGGCGTGCCGCTGCCTGTTAAAGTTAAGTCGCCGTTAGCAACATAAATTCCGTGGGGAAGAGTAGAAGATAGGGTACAGTTGACAAGTCCGCCGCCATTACAGAATGAAGTGTCCGAGTTAAGGTCAACTGGTGTTATGCTTGCTTGTTTGGCAATAGATTGCAAATATGCATAAGAAGTTTTAACAAAACCGCCTTGGGCTATTGGGCCAAAACTTTCCGGATAATTTGTTCCGCCTACAAGCCAGTTATTTAAAGAGGCGCTTCCTTGTCCAAAGTATGCCGAACCGTTTCCGGTAAAGATTAATCCCGGAGTTGTTGAGGTATTTCCCGGAACAGAAGCATACGCTCCTCCGCAAGCGGCAAGAGCTGTGGAAGGAATAACATCGGTAAAGCCACCTCCGCCGCCGCCTGTACCACCCGTACCTCCGCCGGTATTTCCTCCGCCTGCGCCGCCTGTTCCCGTAGTGCAAGTTCCGGGTGTAGTGCCAACGCTACAAGTGCAGGAACTTCCGCTGGTATTGCAGGTAAGTCCTGTTGTGCAGTCAACATCATAAATACAGGTGTCTCCGTTGCCGCCTCCGCTTGGAGGAGTTGGGCTGGGGACTATGCAGCCGCTGCCGGTGCAATTGCAAGTAAGCCCGCCATCTCCGCCAACATTTCCTCCGCCTGAAAACTGGCACCAGGGAATTGAATTTGTTATTCCATAATTAAGATTAATAATATTGTTACTGCTACAAGTTGCGGAATTTGATGCTCCGACAGAGCAACCCGGTCCAATAACAACGGTAAATTGTGGAGGTATTCCCGGGGGAATGGTCATTTGCCATCCCGTTGGAAGGCCGGAATAAGAAACAGTATAAGTTCCTACAGGCAAAACGTTTCCCGAAGTAAATATTCCGGTATTTGTGGTTACTGTTTGGTATGGCGTACCTGAAACCAGTGAACCTTGGTAGATGTTAATTGTTGAAGTTCCCGCCGAGTAACCGAATTCACCGCTATCCAATAACAGATTTTTATTTGCATCGACAAAAACATTTCCGGAAATTGAATTACTGCCGGGGGGCGGAGTCGGTGTTGGCGTTGGTATTGGCGTTGGCGGCGGGGCTACGGTACAGACGCCGTTGTTAACGTTAATATTTAGAGCCTCTGCCAATCCGCCTATTAATACCCAGTTAGGCGTTCCGGAAGTTCCGATATTTTTCCAGCCTATGACATTAATATTATAAATTCCGTTTGAGAGACTACTAACAATTATGGTATCCGTACTTGTTCCGTTTCCTGTTCCGTTTGCACAGCCCAAGCTTCTGGAGTCTGAAGAAGCGCAGTAGTAAGTTCCGCCGAAATCTTTAAATTTAAGGGATATATTAGTGCGTCCCGATACTAAGCTGCATGTATAGTTTATTTCCTGGGGATTAACAACGTACACATTTAAATCGAAACTTTTATTAGGCACCGAATTGGTGGAATTTGCCTTTGCTCCATATAGTCCGGGCGGAACATTGTTTCCCTTAACACCGCAAGTAGTGCTTGTCCCGGGAAGACCGGAACAGCTGTTAAGGCTTGGCGTTGTTACCGCTCCGTATGTTGTGGAAAGTGTTCCCTGAACAGTACATGAAGATGAATAAGTAGTACCACTTTGTCCCGTACTGGTCCTGCAGGAAGTGCGGGTGTTGCTATCGGTATAGCTTTTAACCGTGCAAGTTGTACTTCCCGCATTGGTGCATTGCGTAGTTGCGTCAGGACAGGCAAGTCGAGAGGTAGTAGTAGTGGCGCAATAATTGCCGGAAGCAGTGTAGGTCGGGTAAGTGGTTGAAGTGTAAAAATTTGGAAATGCAACATCTACGGAATTAATTGTTGCATAGCTGCAAGAATTATTATTCATGTTAAGATAAAAATTACCGCTTCCGGTTGCCGAAACAACGATATTTGCAGTTGCTCCCCAAGTTGTCAAAGAGCCGCCGCTGTATTTATTTACAGGCGCAATTTGCTCATTATATGATGGACTGCAAACGGGTGGAGGAGGGGCAGTAGTCGGGGCAGGAGTGCTGCCTCCTGTACAAGCCGGATCTTGAGGGCTATATGCCTGGCATGAGTTAGTAGTGGAATTGCAGAAATAGCAAAGAACCGCATATCCGGCATTGCAAGTTGCATTATCGCATGGAGGAGGAGTTGCTCCAACAGGGGTTGCTGTTGGGGTAGGGGTTGGGCTAACAACACAAGTTGATCCATTCCAAGTTCCTGTAGAACAGCATCCACCGCAATTACTTACAGCTACACCTGCATGACAGGCTGATATGCAGGAAGTATTAGTGGAATCACATCTATAAGTAAAATCGCAGCACGTTCCTCCAGTGGTCGAATAAGCAGTGCATTGATAAGATGCATGTCCGGTGCAATTTGTTGTAGTGCAGGCTGTAGATGTGGTTGGGGCGGGAGTTGGAGTGCTTGTACTGCACGTGGAAGGAAGAGAACCGGTGCTACAGCTATCTTCTCCGGCAATAAGCGAATTACTAATTAAACATCCGGAGGAGTCAGAAGAACAATATTGATCTAGTAGTTCACAAGCCCTACAGGAGATTGAGCTTTGCGAACAGGTTGCGGTAAGGGATTGGATGAAAGACTGACACCAATAAGTGGAATGCGTTAGATCTGGGGGCTTACATGCATATGCAGTGCGGGTATAGGATTTGCTTCCCGAGCAAGTTTGAGCATAGGCACTGTTTTTTGGAGCAGATATTGAAAAAATAGCAAAAAATAAAAAAATGAGTAAAAATATTCCAAGTAATTTTTTCATGCAGAACCTTCTCTTTTTAGAGTAATCTATTTGAAGTTTATTTGTCAACTTATATTTAATAGTACCCTAAGAGTATCTTAGTTTATATTTCTTAATTCCAACAGATTTGCAAATGGGAGACGTTCTGGGTCAACTTTTGTAACAACATGATTTATAAGATTTTTAAATTCACTAGCATGACTTGCGTTTTGATAGGAACTCTTGGATACCGCAGAAACGCTAAATCTAAGAAAATCTTGAGAAAAAGGCACTTGGGATTTTATTTCATCTAATCCAATTCCTGGGGGGATCGTAGTTGAAGCGGGTATTGGTTGCGAAACGATCCCAAACATAATAGATGTACCAAGATTTTTGTCCATAATCTCTTGCGTTTCTGCAGCATGATAAAAAATTGAGTTTCTGGAATTTCCATCGGAATAATAAGGAGCTTCTGCGATTGGATGCTTAACAAAATCTTTTAGGTTTCCCACATTCATTGGAAAATAATAATTATTTCCTTTAGAATCCTGCTGTCCTACATAAATAATTAAGTGATCATCTATTACTTGTTCTGCTAAGAGAACTCCTTGATAACCAAATGATTGTTCATTAAGGTTAAAGTTTTCAAATTTTTTTGTATCTGTGAAGGTTATATTTAATGGGGCTGGTTTTCCGTCCCAGCTTTGAGTAAATAGCTCCGGCATTTTGTAAGTTCCGTCTACCCAGCTTTTTAGTGTTTTTTCCAAAGCGGAAAGATTTTCCGTTGGTTTTAGGGTTGGCTCTGCGGGAGGGGGTGTAGCTTCAGGAGGAGGCGATGGACTTTTTGGCGGAAGAGTAAATGTTGGGTTTTCTGTTGAAAACGGTGTTGGAATAGGAGAGTTGGATGGTTCTACTATTCCTCCGGGAAGCGGTGTCTGGTCGGGATTTTGGCCTTGTTGGCGTAGAAAGCTGACTCCAACCGCTACTGCTGCCCCTGCTGTAGCTACTGCGCCAGCGCCTACTACTAATTCCGTTAATCCAATAGCCCTTCTTCTTCGTGGTTGAATATCGGGAGAAGGAACGCCTCTTCGGCCGGGTCGGGGAATAGGCGGCGCGGGCGCTTGTAAATTGCTAATTTCAATTCCTGCCGGCTGAAACCCTGTCGTTTCTCTTCCCATATCTTTCATATAATACTTCTTTTAACTAGAATTTTCAAATAAATTATTTTAAATCCGGATAATAAATTATTTTCGTCGCAGACAGGTTTGAGTTGCCGTTATCTGTAAAGTATATTTGCACAACTTCTCCAAGCCGAACGCTTTGCGGGAAGGTGTCCCCAGTATAGGTCTTAGAAATTACAAAAGCCGTGCTTGCGCTGTCCGTGCTTGTTTTAGCAAGACTCATCTGTTCAAAAGTTGTGGAAGAGTTAAAAGTAAAATCTATTATTCCGTCTGCTGTTATTAGCTGGATTTGCTGTTTTGCGAATGCCGAAAATATGCCGTCAACCGCAAAACTCTTTTTGTCTTGCCCTATGGTAGTTTTGGAGGCAAAGTTTTTCTCTTTTACATAAGCTTGATATTCAGATATTTTTTCAGAAGGGAGCTCCTTTTTTCCGTAAAAAATAGGAGCAGGAGATGATTTTGAATTAGGCGTTGAGACTGCGGCTTGTTTATTAATTTTTTGATCTTGGTGGGGGAGGAAGGCGAGTTGGTTAGGATAAAGAGTGGAAAGGGAAAGGATGTTAAAGTAGTTAAGTAAGCCGAAGAAGGTTATTATAATAATAAGTACAAAGCTTATTTCAAACAGTCCTATCTC
>Ga0315281_10007537_pt1 | contig 15298 bp, 13 predicted proteins | sample YL17G07_0_MG_FD_204540 | JGI IMG/M metagenome (GOLD analysis project Ga0315281, IMG submission 204540) | Sediment microbial communities from Yellowstone Lake, YNP, Wyoming, USA - YL17G07_0 | ecosystem: Environmental > Aquatic > Freshwater > Lake > Sediment | place: USA: Wyoming | collected...
TGCGCTTCGTCTCCAGGGACTGGTACCACAGCCGTTTCGTGCCCAAGATCGGCCCCATCACCCTCGTGGCGCTGCTCTTCACCATCGTCGTCATGTTCAGCCTCAAGGGCAAGCTGATCGTCACCATTCCGATGGATGTCGTGCGCATTGCGATCCCGCTGCTCATCTACTTCGTGGTCATGTTTCTGATTTCGTTCTTCATGAGCCGCAAGGTGGGGGCCGGCTACCAGAAGTGCGCCACGCTGTCCTTTACCGCCGCCAGCAACAATTTCGAACTGGCGATTGCAGTTGCGGTGGCGGTCTTTGGAATCAATTCCGGCGCCGCGTTCGCCGCTGTCATCGGGCCGCTGGTCGAGGTGCCCGTGATGATAGCCCTCGTCAATGTCGCCCTGTGGTTTCAGACGCGCTACTTCGCCCCGGAACCCGAACCGACCTAGCCGGACCATCAAGGAAGGAGTCCGATCATGAGCGTGGAAAACATCAAGGAAGTCGTGAAGGAGAAATACGGTCAGGCCGCGCGGCAGGCCCGCACCGGGGCCACGTCCTGCTGCGGCACCAGCCGAGCCGAGGACAGTTGCTGCGACCCGATTACCTCGAATCTTTACAGCATTCAGGAGAGCGGCGAAGTGCCCGAGCTCGCGATGCGGGCGTCGCTGGGCTGCGGGAACCCGACGGCGCTCGCGGAGCTGAAGCCCGGCGAGACCGTGCTCGACCTGGGCTCCGGCGGGGGCATCGACGTGCTGCTCTCGGCCAAGCGCGTCGGCCCGACGGGGAAAGTCTACGGGCTGGACATGACCGATGAGATGCTGGCGCTGGCGCGCGAGAACCAGAGGAAAGCCGGCGTCGCAAACGTGGAGTTCCTCAAGGGCGAGATCGAGAGCATCCCGCTTCCGGACAGTTCCGTCGATGTCATCATTTCCAACTGCGTCATCAATCTGTCGGCCGACAAGGACCGGGTGCTGCGCGAGGCGTTCCGGGTCCTGAGACCGGGCGGCCGGTTCGGCGTCTCCGATGTCGTCGTTACCGGTGAAACTCCAGCTGAGGTCCGAAAGAACGTCGAGTTGTGGATCGGCTGCATTGCGGGGGCCCTGCGGGATAGCGAATACGTCAGCAAACTGGCCGGCGCCGGGTTCGAGCAGATCGAGATCGAACCCACGCGGATCTACGACATCGAGGACGCCCGGCAATTTCTGGCCGCGCAGGGCATCGACGTGGACGCCCTCGCGCCGCAGATCGAGGGTAAATTCATGAGCGCCTTTGTAAGGGCGAGCAAACCTGCTCAGAAAAGCTGCTGTGCGCCGAGCTGCTGCGCCATGCTCGCTAACGGTGGGCTTGCGGATAGCCTACAGAAATAGGTTGCGATTTCAACAAACTGTCAGACGCCGAGATACCTCGCCTTGACCTCAGCGTTGTTCGAGAGTTCTTCCGGTGAGGCATCATAGACAATTCGCCCTTTGCTCATCACGTACACATGATCCGAAAGTTCAAGAGCGAATGGCAGGTTCTGTTCCACGAGGAAGATCGATAGCCCCTCCTCCTTAAGCTGTTCTATCACACGCCCCAGTTCCGCCACCATCAACGGAGCCAACCCTTCCGTCGGCTCGTCCATCAGCAGCAGTTCAGGATTGCCGACGAGCGCACGTCCGCAGGCCAGCATTTGCTGCTCTCCGCCGCTCAGCTTCCCCGCGCGAGTACGTATACGCTCTCGCAATCGCGGAAACGTCGCGAGCACGCGCTCGATCGTCCAACCCGTGCCTTCCCGGGACCGCAGCGCGACCCGCAGGTTCTCATCGACCGTCAGGGAAGGGAAAATCCGCCGGCCTTGAGGGATGAGCCTGATTCCTGTCCGGCTGATGCGATGCGGCGGCAGTCCCACGATGCTCCGGCCCTTGAAGCGAATCATTCCCTCATGCGGCGGGGTCAGCCCGAAGATTGAACGAATCAGGGTCGTCTTGCCAACACCGTTCCGGCCCAGCAGCGCCACGACGCGCCCCGCCTCAACCTCCAGCGAAATTCCCTGCAGGATGTGGCTTTTTCCGTAATAGGTATGGACGTCCTCGATTTGAAGCAGGCTCATGCGCTCTCCTGCCCACGGGATTTTTCCGCTTTCTTGCCCAGGTATATTTCCTGCACCAAGGCGCTCCCACGCACCTCCCCGCAGGGACCGTCTGCAATGACTTTACCGGCGTGGAGCACGGTGACCATCTCTACCAGTTCAAAGGCCACGTCCATGTCGTGCTCGATCAGCAGGATGCTCACCTCCCTAGGCAGCGTCCGGATCAGATTCACAGCCGACATCGTTTCCGCCGGAGACAGGCCTGCGGTGGGTTCGTCCAGGAGCAGCAGCCTCGGCTGTTGCGCCATGGCCAGCATGATCTCCACCTGCCGTTGCTCGCCATAGGATAGGTCCTGGACCGCAACTTCCCGCTTGTCCAGCAATTGCCACTGGTCCAGCAGTTCCTCCGCTCTCGTGAACATTGGCCTGTAGGACATCATCGGGCGCATCATGCTGAACTTGGTGCGATGCAGCCCTTGCAATGCCAGCAACAGGTTCTTCACCAGGCTCAGCTTGGGAAACAGGTGGGTAATCTGGAACGTTCGTGCCAACCCCAAGGCCGGGCGGCGATGGGCGGACATTGCCGTCACGTCCTGGCCGAATAGAAAGACCCGCCCTTCCGTCGGCCGGTCCAAGCCGCTGATTTGATGGAACAGCGTGCTTTTTCCCGCGCCGTTCGGGCCGAGTATGGCGCGGCGCTCTCCCGCCTCCATGCTCAGAGACACCTTGTCGAGAGCTTGAAGCCCCCCGAAGTTTCTGGAAAGCTTGTCGACCACCAGCGGCTTCATGTTGGAAGCCACCGCCCTAACCCCTTGCGGATCCACCTCCACAATCCCTCGGGCGTGAACAGGACTACCAGGACGTAGATCGCGCCGAGGATCGTCAGCCAGCGTTGCGTGTACGAACTCAAGATGTTCTCCAGCAGCACCACGATGGCTGCACCCAAGGCCGGCCCGAAGAGCGTTCCCGCGCCGCCCAGAGCCACCATCAACAACCCCTTGGCAGAAGTCGCCAGGTGAAGCTCGGCCGGACTCACGAACCCGTTGTAATACGCGGAGAGCACACCTGCCAATCCGCCGAATACGCCGGCCAGCACGAAGGCGATGTACTGATGCAGCCAGACGTTATACCCAAGAGCCCGCATGCGCGCCTCGTTCTCCCTGATGCCCTCGAGGGTGCAGCCGAACGGCGAGCGCACGATCATGTACATCAGCGTGGCCGCCACCAGGAATAAGAGCAGCGCGAAGTAGTAGAACTCTGTGGTTCCGGCTAGATCCCAGGGCAGCCCCGGGTCAGGCTTCGGGATGCCGGGCATTCCATCGTCGCCACCAGTAAGGGACTTCCACTTGAAGGCGACACCCCACAGCACCTGCGCCAGCGACAGTGTAAGGATGAGAAACTGCGGACCGCGACTGCGCAGCACCAGGAAGCCGAACAGGGCTGCGGTGATGCTCGCGAGCCCCAGACCTGCCCCGAGGGTCAGAAACAGGTTGTTGGACACCCGCAACGACACGATGCCGACCGCGTACGCGGCCACCCCCAGGAAGGCAGAATGGCCCAGAGAAGGGAGCCCTGTATAGCCCATCAGCAGGTCGAGGCTCATGGCGAAGATGGCGAAGATCAGCATCCGAATCACGAGCCCAAGGTAGTAACCGGGCAGCACCGCCGGCAGAGCGAGCAGCAGGATGCTTGTGGCAATCAGCGATATCAATGCGAATCGTTTCATCGCTGCACCAGACCTCCCGGTCTGACCATCAAGATGATGGCCATGGGCGCGAAGATGGCGAAATAGGAAAACTCGGGGAAAAAGACTCGCGTGAATGTATCCAGAAGGCCCACGACCAGGGCACCCACAAAGGCGCCTCCCAGACTGCCAAGACCTCCGACGACCACGACCACGAAGGCAAGCAACAGCACATCGAAATCCGCGCCGGGGAACAGGCCAAGGACGGGACCACCCAGCACGCCCGCGGCGGCGGCCAACATCGCCCCAACTGCAAAAACCCCGGTCATGAGCAGCGGCACGTTTACCCCCAGCGTCTGCGCGATCTCCGCGTCGTCGACTGCGGCCCGCACCATGGCCCCGATGCGCGTGCCTTCCTGAAACCACCAGAGGAAGAGCGCCGTAATCACCCCAACCGCCACTACGGCGAGGCGATAGACCGGGAAAGTCAACCCGCCCATTGGAATTGATCCTGCCAGAAGTGACGGTTTCGGGATGGTCTGAGTACTTCCGCCCCATGCCCACAGGGCCAAATCCCCAAACAGGAAGAGCAGGCCGAAAGTGATGAGGATCTGGGCCATCTCGTCTTTGAGGAAACGATTCAGCAGAAAGCGCTGGGTAAGAACCGCCAGAATCCCTACGGCCGCGCTTCCCGCCACCAGCGCCAGCAAGAAGCTGCCGGTGAGCCGTTCGACGCTCAGCCCCACGTACCCGCCCAGGAGAAAGTATGAACCGTGAGTCAAATTGATGATCTTCATCAGGCCGAACGTCAGCGTCAGCCCCGCGGCCAGGAGAAAGAGCAACATTCCATAGGAGATGCCGTTGAGGATCTGGATAGCCCAGATGTTCATTTACCCTCCAGCCGATTGGTAATGAACTCGCTTGGGCGAGCGGGCGCTCGCGCCCGGCGTGGTCGGCAGATCCCCGCCGGGCGGAAGAGTCGGGATTTTGCCGCTAATTCGAAGCCGATTTGATCAGCGCCTCGAGTTGGGTCTTGTTGATATTGGTGTACTTGCCGTGGAGCTTCCCGTAGGGGAATTTCAAGACATCTTCCGGCCTCCACGTCCAGAACTGCGAGACATTGGGAATTTTATAAAGCGTTTTGTATACGTACTTCCCATCTGCCGTCTTCTCAACCCGCTTGATGTAGAAGTCCTCCACCACGTTCTGATAGTCGTCGAAACTGAAAGACCCTTTGGCGGTCGTGATATGCAGACCTTTGAAAGCCGCATGCAACTTCTGCGTGTCCTTCACATTGCCGCCAACGGCCCGCAATGCCGTGGTGATGATGTGCATGCCGGCGTACCCCCCAGCCACTTCCGCGGAGAGCAAGCGATCCTTGTACTTTGCCTCGAAGCGCTGCAGGAAGTCCTTGTTCTCAGGACTGTTGTTATCCTGCGCGTAATGAATGGAACTGATGACGCCGACAGCGGCATCCTTTAGCTGGATCAGGTTGGGCCCGCCAACCATGACCTCGGCCACGTCCATGAGCGGCAGTTTGGCTTTTAACCCGTACTCGCTGTATTGCTGCGCAAAGCGGAGTCCGTCGGTACCTACGATGAAGGTGACCAGCGCGTCGGCATCCTGCTTGATCTGCGCCATGAAGGGGCCGAAATCAGTCGTCCCGAGCGCAGGATAGATTTCCTGAATGATGGTGCCACCACCCTCGATATAGGCACGGGCGAAGCTGTCGACCACTTCATATCCGCCGGCATAGGCGGAGAATACAAGCGCGACCCGCCTCATGTTGTTCTTGAGCAGGTATTCCGCCATGGGGTAGACCAGCATGCCGGCCGATTGCGTGGTGCGCCAGATGTAGGGGCTGCGCAGCTTGGGATCTTTGGTGAGGCCCTCCGCACCGCAGTTTCCGGTGACAATAGTCATGACTTTTTTCTCGGCGAGGTACGGGGCCACGGCGTAGCACTCCGCGCTGTTGATCAAGCCGGCCACAATGTCCACGTTGTCTTTTTCGACCAGCTTGCGGGCCTTGGTAATTGCCACGTCGCCCTTGGCTTCGGTGTCCTCGACGATCAGCTCGATCTTGCGACCCGCTACCGTGCCGCCAATCTTTTCCAGGTACAGCGCATGGCCGTCCTGGACATCCTTCGAGGCCAGTGCCCACGGCCCGGTTATCGGCAGCAGCACGCCGATCTTGATCGGCGCCCGCGCTGCGGCCGATGGGGCGGCCTGCTGTGCGTAGGACGGCACGACGAACGAAACAAAGGTGGCCACCGCTACGATGAAATGCGCCGGTTTCCGCGAGAGATTCATTTAACCCTCCGTGACTATGATTGGCCGTTCATGAGCAGATTGGAAAGGGACCGCGCCGTCCAGGCTTTACCCTGCGGGAATGATGGGCAAAACAAGATGTGACGGATGAACCTTGTCTCTAAAAATCTTATGAGTGGTGGCTCTGCCGCTATTCAAGTGGCCGCTCTCAGGGGGCATGCCGGGTTCGACTTCGAGCTCGGATTCGATACTCCTGATTTCCAATTCAATCGAATGACCTTTCCTGAAAACATTGGAGAACGGATAGACCTTTATCGCGTACTCAACCATTTTCCCGGGCACGATGGGTACCGAACGTGTGTGGGGGTGGTGGGGCGCCCAGGGCGCAGACTTGGCTGCATCAATCTCCTTATGCGATGCTTTGAGCCAACCCGTAGTCAACGGCACCCTGTTGCCCTGCGGGTCAACATCACATAGCCGCACTATCCAGTTCGTATCATCGGTGTCGATCGTGGCATGAAGGTACAAGGCGCATGGCCCGGTTACCTCCATATTTTCCAGGAAGGCAGGGCTTCTGTACCTGAGCGATGACACGGTACTCGTCACCGTAAGCGGTGCCTGGTAAAAGCCGTCGGGCGGAACGACATCGGCGTCAAACGGCTCCGGCTCGGTGAGCAGCCTGTTGCGGGTGCGCAAGTAAAATTTGGTCCACTTGGTTCTGGCCAAAGGCCACTCGTTCTCGTAATGCCACTCATTGACTCCATGCACGAAAAGCTTTATCGGCGGCCCATCCATGACCCCGGTATCTTTTCCCTTCAGCCAATGGTCATACCACCGGACTATTTCGTCATGGAACTGATGAAACGGACGTTCCTGCATGGGTGGAGCGGACCGCAGAACCAGTTTCTTCGGCCCCTTCAATGCCAGAAAACCGTTGATGGTTCCGTCTACAACCCACCCGCGGCCCCACTGAGCGCCGATATGTACCGGTATTTTTATCTTGTCGAATCGGCGCGAAGGTTTGCCCTTCGAATAGAAGGGTCCGTCGCAAGGGTTGAGGATGAAATCAAGCCACATCGGCGACCATTCCGGGTACTTCAATATCTGATCATAGGTGGGAAAGTTCTTGACATCCGGATCCGTCAATCTTTCCTGGATGCGCCGCTTCAACTCATCTTTCGACAGTTGCTCCATCATGAAAGACTTGCGTTTGTTTGCCACGATGCCGCTGTCTCCGCCACGGCCCTCCATGAACGCCCGCGGCATCATCCACATGATTCCGGCCTGGTAGCACATTTCGTACATGTCGTAGTGGCCGCCTTCCGGGAAAATGGCTTTCAGATGCGGGGGTTGCTCACCGGCGCCAAGGACTTGCATTGCGGCGAGGTAGGATATTCCTACCATTCCGATGTTACCGTCGCACCACGATTGCTTCGCAATCCATTCTATGACGTCGTGGATGTCCTTTCCCTCTCCGCCGTTGCCGGAGCCCATCACGCCGTAATACTCTCCTTGCGAGTCGCCTGTTCCTCTCGCATCAACGATCACATGGCCATAGCCTCTCGCCACCAGGTAGCGTGTGTCCCCGCCCTCAAGACCCCCATCCCAAAGCTGGCTGGGGCGCGCCTGCGGCGGAAACGTTAAAGCAAGTTCTTCGTGGTTCTTGCCAAAAGCCTGGAAAGCGACCAGAGCCGGGAACTTGCCCTTGGCGTCAGGATAGTAAATATCGGAGCCAAGTCGCACACCGTCACGCATAGGAATGAAAACGTCTTTGTTCTCCTTCATTTTGTCGTAGACGGGCTGCGATATTAGCTCGTGCCAATCAGGTTTCTGCTTAACCATTTTCTTGTCCACCTTGTACCTCAGCGACAATTGGGTTGATCAATGTGCGCCACCTTGCGCTGGGCGTGGTGCTCGCCACGCCGGCCTCGACCTTCCGGTCCTCCTCCATGGAATGCCGAGTCTGAGAGTGCATCAAAACTTGATTTGAAGAAAGGGTAATGCGCCGTCTATGATCCTAAGTGTGATCTAAGTCAAGCTTTTGGGAAACCTCGGAAAATCTATCGGTTGCGCCCACCCCACCGGACCCCGTGCATGACCAAAACTCCCTCGTGAAGCCCCCCGGAGTCGCAGCAAGAGCGGACTGCAACGCGGTTACTGCAATCGTCGGGCACAGCAGGTGCAAACAGGTAACGTTATGGCCCATTGCGCGCCCGCACATGGCATTGGGCCCGGGTGTTCCTGATCCGCCACCAGCAACCGTGCGACGGTCGACTCAGCTATCCCGGCATCGGATCGGCGGGCGCTTGGTGCTGCGCATAAAATCAATACTGGGTGGCTTGCATCACGAGTATTCGCTCGCGCCGACGCTGGCCTGACCGAGTTATTGCGGACCAAAGGCCCTACTATAGGATCTATCCCTCAACGAAATGACGACCAAATCGCCCTCGGCGCGGTCGTCACCCACGCCCCTGCCGTGACCGATTTCGATCGGGCCCCGTTGGAGGTCATCGAAACCGGCGATTGGGTCTAGGTCGATGCCGACGGCGGGATCGTCGAAATCACCAAGAAGAATTAACACGCCGACATGCATCGTCGTGACCAGACCGACGACGACGGCATGCAGGGCAATTGGATGGAATGCATCTCGTCGAAGACGCCGGCGATGTCCGAGAACTCGCGCGCCACACCTACGCACCGCCGACCTAGATTACGGCCACGCATGGATTGCACCGCAGCATTTCATCGAGCCGTAGTGCTCATCACGTTTCTCGAACATTAAATTCGTGTACCCCGCGACGGTCTGCTATTGACCGGTTGCCGCCACTAGGCCGATGTTTTCGGCCAGCGAGAACCAGCGTTGTGGCGAAATTTTTCCAGTACGAGAAGCCAGGCAACCCCGGACAATCCAGCCGGTGCTACAAGTTCCAGTCGTAATCGATGCTCAACGGCGCGTGATCGCTGAAGCGCCGCGTCTTGTAGATCGAGGCCTTCACCGCTTTTGCGGCGATATGCCGGGTTGAGATCTGGTAATCGATACGCCAGCCGACGTTCTTCGCCCACGCTTGGCCCCGGTTCGACCACCAGGTGTAGCCCTCGCCTGTCGCCTCCGGGTAAAGCCGGCGATAGACATCGACCCAGCCTAGCTCCTCGAAGACGCGAGTGATCCAGGCGCGTTCTTCCGGCAGGAAGCCTGAGTTTTTCTGGTTCGATTTCCAGTTCCTGAGGTCTATCTCCTTGTGGGCGATGTTCCAGTCGCCGCACAGGATGACGTCACGACCGGACCGGGCCAGCTTCGCGAGATGCGGAAAGAACCGTTTCATGAACCGGAACTTCGCTGCCTGCCGGTCCTCGCCACTGGAACCGGAGGGCAGGTAGGCCGAGACCACGGACAGCTTGCCGAACACCAGTTCGATGTAACGGCCCTCCGCGTCGATGTCCTTGATCCCCAGGCCTTCGATGACCTGGTCCGGCTGACGGCGGGCATAGATGCCCACGCCGCTGTAACCCTTTTTTTCTGCGTAGTGAAAGTAGCCGTAGTACCGGGTCGGATTGAGCATTCTGGCGGTCAGATCCGCCGCCTGTGCCTTGATCTCCTGCAGGCAGACCACATCGGCCCGCTGGCGCGCGAGCCACGCCGGAAAGCCCTTGGCGTAGGCCGAGCGGATGCCGTTCAGGTTGAGGGTGACGACGCGCATTTCGCCTCCCGCGTCAGGGCCGCATGCAACACCTCGGTGCCGAGAATGAAGTCGTCCAGGTCCATTTTCTCCTGCGGGTTGTGCGAGCCGTGCTCGTTGCGGATGAAAATCATTGCGCTCGGAACGCCGCAGTTGGCGAACACCGCGGCATCATGCCCGGCACCGCTCGGAATCTCGATGAAGGGCACCTGCATCTCCTCGCAGATGCCGACGAGCCGGCGTTCCAGCTCGGGCGCAATCGCACCTGGCGGCGTGAAAATCTTCTCGTCGAACTCGAAATCCACACCCCGGTTGCGGCGCACGATGGCGCACTCGTCCTGCAGCAGCTGATAAAAATCATCCAGGGTCTGCAGCGATTGACTGCGGATATCCAGGCTAAACGCGATCTCGCCCGGAATTCGGGTCAGCGTGTGCTCGGCCGCATTGGTCTGCACGACGCCGCTCGTGATCACGAGATCCACGCCCTGGCCCTGCAGCTTCTCCCAATGCTCGTCCAGGCGCGTGAGCAGGTCGGCCAGGGCGAATACCGGATCGTGCCGCAACCAGCGCGGCACTGCACCGGAGTGCCCGGTCGCACCGCGGCACAGGATCCGGAAGTGGCGGATGTTGCCGCGGATGCCGGTGACCACCCCGACCGGCACCTGGCGCGCCACCATGATCGGCCCCTGCTCGATGTGCAGTTCATAGTACGCTGCGATCGAGCCTCGATCGACGAGCGGACTGCCGCTTGCGATCCGTGCCACGTCCGCGCCGAGTTCCTCAAGGTAGTGCCGGAGCGGCAGCCCGGAATCGCGGTGCACACGCTCCATGTCGTGCAGCGTCAACTCGCCGAACAGTGCCTGTGAGCCGAGATAGGCCTTGCCGAACCAGGCGCTTTCCTCGCCGCGAAGGCCGTACAGCCTGATCGTGTGCAGCGGCGCCACCCCTTCGCTGCGCATGCGCAGCAGGCACACGAGGCCCGCGACAATGCCCGCCGCACCGTCGTAATTGCCACCCTGCGGGACCGAGTCCATGTGCGAGCCCGTCAGCACCGCGGGCAGCGCCGGATCCCGGCCCGCGAGCGTCACCACCAGATTCGCGGCTGCGTCGCGTTCGACCGCGAGCCCGCCTTCGGCTGCCAGCTCGGCGATGCAGTCCAGGCCGAGCGTCTCGGCACGACCGTAGGATGGACGCGTCACACCGACTCCGTCGCTCGAGAGTTCGCGCAGCTGCGCGAAGACGCTCTGAATGCGGTTGCGCCAGTAGGACTCGTGAAACGTTTGCGTGTATGCACTCATACCTGCACTTATACCTGGATGGCATGGCGCAAGGTGCGCTCGCTCACTTCATCGCCGACCACCAGTGCAGCGGTCAGCTCGGCCACGCGCGCGAACGAATGCGCCTCGCAATAGCGCTCCAGGCCCTCGATCACGTCGATCATGGCCCGCGGATGCAGGAACGATGCCGTGCCGACCTGCACCGCGGCCGCCCCGGCGAGCAGGTATTCGACCGCATCTTCCGCCGCCATGATGCCGCCGCAGCCAATGACCGGAATCCTCACCGCGCGGGCGCACTGGTACACCATGCGCACGATGATAGGCTTGACCGTCGGACCGGATAACCCGCCCATCACGTTGCCCAGCTTGGGCTTGCGGGTTTGGACGTCGATCGCCATGCCGAGAATCGTGTTGGCGACGACCACCGCCTCGGCGCCGGTATCCTCCGCCGCGCGCGCAATGGCGGCGATATCGCCCGTGTTCGGGGTAAGCTTGGCCCACAGTGGCAGCGATGTGCGAGCGCGTATGGCCGTGAGCACGGCGGTGGTGTCCCGCGCCGACATGGCAAATGCCCGGCCGTCCGCCTCCAGGTTCGGGCAGGAGATGTTGGCCTCGATCGCAGCCACGCCCGGAACCGAAAGCTCGGCGCAGGCCTGTGCGAACTCCTCCACGGTATCGGCCGACACGCTCACCACGAGCGGCGTGGCCCAGGCCGCAAACGCCGGAATCACCTGCTCGCGGAAATGCTTCAACCCCTTGCTCGGAATGCCGATCGAGTTGAGCATGCCTGCATCAGTCTCGCACACGCGCGGCGTCGGGTTCCCCGCGCGCAGCTTGGGCGTCACGCTCTTGGTCACGCATGCTCCCAGCTGCCCGAAATCCATGACGCGGGCGTGCTCCAGGCCGAATGTGCCGGACGCGGGCATGACTGGATTCTTCAGCGTCAGGCTGCCGATGGTGACGCGCATTTCTACCATGACGGATCTACCACGGGCTGTCCGCCGCGACCTGCCCTAGGTCGAACACCGGTCCTTCGCAGCACACGCGCCTGTGCACCCGCTCGCCTGCAACCTCGAACTCGCGCACGCAGCACAGGCACACGCCGAAAGCGCAGGCCATCTGCTGTTCGAGCGCCGCTTCGCCGCGCAAGCCGTATTCGCGGCAGAGCCGCTGCGCCAGCGCCAGCAGCCGGGCCGAGCCACAGGTGTAGAGCATGTCCGGGCGCTGCGCCTCAATCAGGCGCCGGAGCAACGGCTCGACCCGCTCGAGCGCGGAAGACCCGTCGCTGTCGAACACGGCGTGAACCTCGATTCCGGATCCCTGCATGAATTCCTCGCGCATCAGGTCTTCCGGCGCGCGCGCCGAAAGCACGGCGCTCATGGCCGTCCCGCGCGAGCCGGCGAGCGGCACCAGCGGCGCCATGGTCGCCAACCCCACGCCGCGAGCCAGCACCAGCACACGTCGCCAGACGGGATCGAGCGTGAAGCCGCGCCCGAGCGGGCCGACGACGTTCAGCGCATCGCCGGGACGCAGCCCCGCGAGCGAGCGCGTGCCGGGGCCGGTGACCTTGTACAGGAACTCGATGCAGCCCTCGCGCGGGCGGGCGGCATAGACGCTCATGGGCCGGCGCAGGAAAGGCTTGTCTTCCCCATGCTGCGGACAGAGCAGATTGAAAAACTCGCCTGCCTGTGCGCCTGTCAGCGGCGCATCGGCTTCGAGCACCAGACGTTTGTAACGGGCGTTGACCCAGTCGTTGCGCAGCACCGGACAGCTGCGCTCGGCGACGGGAAAGCTGCTTTCCTGCCCGGTTGCGGCAGGCAACGGCGCGGACGTGATCACCGTGATCACAACAGCAGCTTCGGCAACGCCGTCGAGATCGCCGGAACGTAGGAAATGATGGCGAGCACGACGATGTTGACCGCGATAAAGGGCCAGATACCGGCGATGACCGTCTCGACCGAGCGCTTCAGCGTTCCCGACGCGACGAACAGATCCAGGCCGAAAGGCGGCGTGATCATCCCGATGCAGATGTTGAGGCACACAACCAGGCCAAAGTGGATCGGGTCGATGCCAAGCGCCGTCGCCACCGGGAACAGCGTCGGCACCAGTACGAGCAGAATCGAATTCGGATCGATGAAGCAGCCGGCAATGAAAAAAATCACGTTGACTACCAGCAGGAACATCACCCAGTTCATCCTGTGCTCGCTTATGAACGACACCAGCACGTTTTGCATGTCGGACAGCGTGATGAAATACGAAAGCAGGGAGCCCATTGCGAGCAGAACGAAAATGACCACGGTGGTCACGGCGCTTTCCTCGGCGATCTTGAAGACCTGTTTCCAGTCCAGCGCCCGATAGATCCACAGTTCCACGATCAGCGCGTACACCACGGCCACCGCCGCCGCCTCGGTTGCGGTGAAACCGCCGGAATAAATACCGCCCAGGATGAGCGCAGGCATGCCGATCGCCCAGAAACCGCTTCTCAGCGACTGCAACCGCTCGCTCCAACTGGGCCGCGGGACCGGGCGCGCACCGCAGCGCCATGTTTCGTATTGCACCAGCACCATGTAGGCGAGGCCGAGCACGATGCCGACGGCGAGGCCTCCGGCGAACAGCGCCGCGATTGAAGTGCCGGTCAGCCAGCCGTAAATAATGAGCGTGATGGAGGGCGGGATCAGCAGCGCACACTCGGCGCTGGCGGCGATCAGCCCCAGCGCGAACTTCTCGCTGTAGCCGGCGCGCATCAGCTCGGGGAAAAGCAGCCGTCCCAGCGCGGCCACGGTCGCGGGGGCCGAGCCGCACACCGCGCCGAACATCATGCAGGAGCCGACCGTGGTGTGACCGACGCCGCCGGGGTAATGGCCCATGAGCCGCCGCACCAGCTCCGTGAGCCGCTCGGCGATGACCCCATGCGCCATCAGGTCGGCGGCGAACACGAAAAACGGGATGGCCAGCAGCGTGGAAACATTGACGCCGCCCATGATTTTTTGCGCGATCACGACGTCGGGCATATTCGGATGGAACGCGAGCTTGGCCAGCAGCGCCGGCAGCCCCATCGTCAGGAACATCTCGAAGCCGAAAAACAGCATCAGGAATGCAAGCACGCACAGGCCGGCGACGATCATCTCGGCGGCCTCAGTCCGCTGCCACCGGCCCGTGAGCCAACGCGAAACGGTTGGAACGGCGGGCGAGTTCGAGACCATAGCGCAGCGCCAGCAGCACGAAGCCCACCGGTATCACGCCATACAGCCACGCCATGGAGATATTGAGCGTCGGGCTCACCTGCCCGCTCCTGTAGACGAACACGCTGATATCCATGCCGATCTTGGCGATGTAGAGCGAGAACAGCAGCCCGATGCAATTAATTGCAGCGATGATCCACGGTTTCGCCGGGCCCCGGATGCGCTCCAGAAACGCGCTCATGGCGATATGCCGGCCGCGCTCCAGCGCCAGCCCCAGGCCCAGGAACACCACCCACGCGAGCGCGATCAGAGTGGCCTCCTCGATCCAGGCAAGCTGCGGCGCGAACGCCGGCACGACGTTGCGGGCGATGACGTTGATGACGTAAGCGAACGACATCGCCAGCATCAGCCCGGCGAGCAGCACCCGCTCGATCGTGCGCAGTATGTTTAGCGCGGTGTGCAGCATGGAAACCCCGCAGGAACGCTGCCGCCGGCCAGTCCGGCGGCAGGGGCGGGAGCGCTAGTTGCCGACCTTCTTGATTTCCGTCTCGTAAAGAGCGACGAGCTTCTGACCTTCCGCGGCAGCACGCTCGAGATACGCGGCCTTGGCCCGTGCGTACATCGCCTGGCCGAGGCGCTGGCGCTCCGCTTCATCGGCGGTGCGCACCTGCACGCCGGCCTTGCGGATGGTCTCCAGCGCAACCTGCTGCGCGGCCTCCTTGTTCTTTTCCACCTCGGGACGCACTTCGTCGAACGCCTTGGCGATGACCTGCTGATAGTTCGCGGGCAGCGACTTCCACCAGCCCGGATTGAACAGCACGATGTCTTCCATCACGCCGTGCTCGGTGACCACGAGGTTCTTCTGCACCTCGAAGTACTTCATGGTCGCGATGGTGTCGAGCGGGTTTTCCTGGCCATCGACCACGCCGGTCTGAAGCGCCGTGTAGAGTTCGCCGAACGCGATCGAGACGGCCGAAGCGCCCACCGCAGCGAACTGCTCCTGCAGGATCTTCGAGTCCATGACTCGGAACTTCTGGCCCTTGTAGGCATCAATGTTGGCGAGGGGCTTGTTGGAGGTCATCGATTTGCGCCCGTTTGGCCAGATGGTAAGCGCCACCAGGCCACGGCTGGAGAAGCTGTCCAGGATCGCCTTG
>Ga0315281_10007538_pt1 | contig 15297 bp, 1 predicted proteins | sample YL17G07_0_MG_FD_204540 | JGI IMG/M metagenome (GOLD analysis project Ga0315281, IMG submission 204540) | Sediment microbial communities from Yellowstone Lake, YNP, Wyoming, USA - YL17G07_0 | ecosystem: Environmental > Aquatic > Freshwater > Lake > Sediment | place: USA: Wyoming | collected...
CGTTCGGGTACCGCGCCCTACGGCTTCCTTATGCTGTTATCACCGGATTATTGAAATGCATCATAATCAATTTTTGAAAAGCAGTATTCCTTCCAATCATTTACCATATTTTTTCTTACCGGGTTATGAACGATGTACTCGGCTATTTGTTCTAATGATTCTTCTTCCCTTACAACATGTTCATAAAAATTCTTCTGCCATAAAGGGCTGACGCCATTTGACTGCTGAAATAAGCGCGCAGTATATCGCTTAAATGCCGCAACCCAATTCTGCAATGTATTGCCGTATCCCTGATTCAGCTTTATCAACAAATGCACATGGTCAGGCATAATACAATACGCTAAAACAAGAACTTCTTTTGTGGTATGCGCACGATAGTTAATTTCATCGGCGATATAGACGGCAGTTTCAGGATTCTTGAAATGTGGCTGTTTCGCATGTACGCAAAGCGTCACAAAATAAACCGCGTAGGTATTGGAATAATCATATTCCTTTAAATGTGTTTGTTTACGTTTTTTCAGACTTATTATCTTTTCCATATAGTTACCGGATCGGATCGTTCGGGGAACGATCCCTGCATCGTAGGGCGCGATCCCCGTATCGCGCCGTCGTAACAACATGGCAACTGCCGGATCGTTCGGGGAACGATCCCTACAACACAATTTCCAAAAATCGTGCCCTACGGGCTGACCTCAACACAATATATTTTACCGTCATTGGAACCGAAATATATGCGGTTGGGAGTTGTCGTTGCATCGTAGGCGGGGGATCCGCGGACCTCGCCGCCCGTAACGATAGGGAATTTATTATTCGAAAGCGGCTGGCCGGTTACGGTGTTAATCCCGTAGAAACAGCCGTCGTCCGAACCGAAGTAGATGTCGGTGCCGTTGCCCGGCATCGGCATAGTCCTGATAGGCCCTCTTGTCTGGAAAGTCCAATAGACGCCGCCGCTTGAATAATCAACTTTATAAAAAACACCATTGTCGGCGCCGAAATATATCCCGCGGTCATTGTCGTCCATATAATTGCTTACCGGTGAACCGAATATGGGCGAGCTAACATGGAGGTCTGTCCAGTCATCCGGTTTTGTTTTGAGGTTGATCGATGTGCGGCACCGGAAGTAACCGTCGTCATCGCCGAAATAGATGTATGAGTGATTGCGTGAAGCGTTGGTAAATCCCAAACTTATGTACGGCGACGTCCGTATCGAGGTCGACGTTGCCGTTGAAATGCTGACTGTTCCGTTTTCGTTGTCCAGGCGATAGAACGTGCCGTTGGAAGTTCCGAACCATACCGCATTGACGCTGACGCAGTCGTTGGGACTTGCAATAACCGGCGATCCGTTTATGGCCCCTGAAATGCCGGGATTGCTGACCCAATGGGTGGGGTCGGCATCAGCTCCGTTGGCAGGATTGATCTTGTAGAAATTGCCGTTGGCAGTCCCCGCATACATGCAGCCGCCGTTATCCATAATGTCGCTCGTTATTGCCGAGTGCAGATCCCGCGGCCCTGACCATTGTTGCGCGGCGGCATTCCCGTTATCCTGGACTTTATATAACATTCCGGCATCAGTGGCAAGATATATGCACGTGCTGACGCCGGCCTCAAAAGATGAAAAAGTCCTTGAAATCGGACTGCCGGCATCAAAGCTCCACTTACCCGTTCCGTCACTATTTATTGCATAAAGTTTTCCGTCGCTGGCACCTGCATACGCCGCGCCAGCGACACCGGTATTCAGCTGAATGTTCGCTGTAATTTGAGTCCCCGCGGGGGCGACGGGCGCCGGATAGGATGTTCCAGCGGGAGGAGCCGCCGGAACGATTATTGTCGGGCTTGACGTCATAACCTGGCTTCCCTGTAAAACCGCCTGGTCTATATCAGTCGGCCCGTCGCGCACAAAAGTGTCGGCCCCGGGAATAATTTTTGCTTTAAATGTGTTGGGGTTGGCGCCGCTTGCGCTGCCGGTTAACGTTACGGCAACGAAATAGGTGCGCGTGCTTGCGGCAACAACCCTGCTGTCAGCCCCGTTGGGGTTTGAAACACCAAGTATTTGCGCGCCGGAACCATCAAGGTTAAATGCCGCAGAGTTCACCTGGGCAATGGTAACGCTGTCAATATCGCTTTGATATGCTCCTATCGTTCCGTATGACTGGTTGTCAACTACCAGTGAAATACTGTTGAATAGCGCCTGCGCTTTAGCAGTATTCAAAGCAGTGCCGGAACCATCGGTAAACTTTACAGTAACCGAACTCAGTTCTATCGCGTTCGCTGAAGAAGGAGACCGGTTAATTATATCAATTCTGAGAACGCCATCTTTGGCATCGTCATTTAACCAGGGATGAAGAATAGCCATTGCGTGTGCGTCCTGAACTGTGGCATCAAAGGTAACGTTGGCCGCAGTAATCTGAGGAGCAGAATTAGATCCGGTGTCACTGTTGAATATAAGCTTGTAGGCCGCCGCGTCTACCAACGGGTAGCCGTCAATATCAATCATAGCGAGGCCGGACTGAACCGTAGTCTGAGAGGCGAGGCTGGCAAGATTAAACCCTATATCCGACAGGCGGTAGATATGAGGAGATTTGGTGTCGTCAGACCCGCCGGTTCTTACGAACCAGAGAACATTGTTCGCGCCTCCGGCGGAGTTGGCGCCCAGCGTAAGGTTCAACGGGAACCTGCGCGGCAGATATGAACTTGATTGAGGATAGCTGAGCGTATTGGCCGCCGCCGGCGAGCCGTTATTTCGCGAACCGTAGGAAGCGCCGGTACATAATGCAAAGTCGGACCCGTTATTGAACGTGTCCCATCCTTCGCTCGGCTTCCTGCCGATAGTTTTGGGCGAAGAAAGTCCTCCTAAGGCCGAGGCGCCGAATACGGCCGGAGTGGATTTGTACGTGTAGTACACGGCATTGTCCCCCGCATCCGGTTTCCATGTTACTCGGTCGATGGCCTGCCCGCCGTCGTTTTCAAGCACGACGTAGTCCGCCGTCGCGTTGAGGCCGGAGCCGCCAAAGCACGTCGTCCACAATTTGGCGGTGTTATCTATCGAGTAGAAGTCGGCGCCGCTGAAAGTATTCGGATATATCTTGCGCGTGAACTTAAACGGATTGGCATTTGAATTGCGCAGATACCAGTTCGCAAGGACCGGGGTGTCGGCGCCGACGTTATAGAGCTCGACGAATTGCTGGGCTGAGGCGTAATCGATCTCGTTGATCTTGATGGTGCCGGTCGTAAGGCTGTTGGCGTACCCTTGTGTCGGCGTCGGATCGATTTCGAAGTAGCTGTTGCCGTCGGATATCCGCGAGAAGCTTTTGCCCGATACAGCGACCGGCCACTGGACGGTATCGACAACGCGGTTCTGGTCGTCTTTAAGTTTTACATGCCAGCTCGCGTCGCCGTTAAGGTTCAATGAAGGAATAACCAGAAACTGTTTTGATGACAGCGATCCGCTGCCCGTCCAGATCGGCGACTCCGACCCGGGGGAATCGATGCTTCCCTGGTTATAGACGAGCGTCCAGCCGGCCAATGATTGAGCGCCCGGCATGCTGTTATAAAGTTCAACCCAGTCGGTGCTCCCGGCTCCGGCGGCATAGACCTCGTTTATGTAGACATTATCGGTCCGGGGTAAAGTTCCGGTTGAGTTTGAGATCCCCGGCCAAAGGTGCGCTTTGTCCATTGCCCGCACAGAGAAATACCAGGTCGTGCCCGCGTCAAGGTTCAGTATCGTTATGCTTTCCTGCGCCTTAGGTTGTTGCGGCGTCATGCTCTGCGCGTAGGTGCTTGCGCCATTGAACAGGTTGATATCGGTAATCGCGAACGTGGCGAACTTAATCACGTACAAGCCTTCACTATTGCTGCCGGAACTTCCGTTGTCTCCCGGCGCAAGCCAGGAAAGATTGATTGTTGCGCGGAAAGGGCCCGGGGCGGATTGCAAAGTGGTAATTGCCTGGGGCGGTATGGTGTCTTTCATGATTGTAAAGGCATCGACAAATATAGTGGTGTTCCCGGCAAGGTCGTAGCAACGCAGGGTGACGTAGTTGGATGTATTGGCCAGCAAATCCCAGTGGCCGCTATTGAGGCCGAAGCTAAGACTTTGCGATGCGTTGCCCGGTGGATTAAAGATCGTGCCCTGGCAAATCTGTGTCCCGCCCATGTTCGTTTGCGGATAGATAAGGTATTGCGCCGTCGACAGTAGCGAGAGGGCTGACTGGTCGGTGAAGGTGGCGCCTGCAACGGTGTTTGGCGCCGCAGCGGAGGTGTACCAGGTCGTTGATACCGGCAGAATCGAACTGATGGCCGGCGGTTCGGTATCTTTAAGCACGTAGAAAGCGTCCGCGGTGTCAATGGAATTCCCCACGCCGTCAAACGTGCGCAGCGACATGTATGATTTCCCGCGCCGTAGTTGATTCCAGGTGTTTGCGCTTAAAGGCCAAAGTGAAGTGTAGTTGTCGCTATTCAATCCGGTTAGTTCATCCATCCAGTCACGGTACATAACTTTTTGGGAATCTTCAAGCTGGCTCTGCACCTTAGACACGTGCGACCCGCCGGTATCAAGGAAATCTACGTCGTAGGATCCATTATTTGACGAGCGCCAGGTATCGTCCCCCTGCTGGTATGGGTTGCAAGAAGGCGATACGGTGTCATATCTGTTGAGGGCGGTCATAAAGAATTCGTAGGCATTATTAGTGCCGTTTGTGACCAGGTTTGTCTGGGGGTTGATCCATGCCGCCCCGGTCCACTGAAGCGGCCGCAGGTATACCGAACCGGCGGCGGCGCTGTTTTCGCCTATAAGAACCATTTTATTCGAGTTCGGATCCGGCGTGAGTTGCAGCCATTTCAAGGCAACGCTGTTGCCCAGATTAAAATTCGAATAGGTTGTTATGGCGGGCCATGCCCCGGCAGACCATTCCGAATACGAGACGTACTGTGAATTGGGCGATGTTATGACGCCGACCGCCATACATTTGCCCGTATCTTTTTCCCATGCGATATCGATCATCCGCGAGGTGGCGGCGCTCATCGCGGTGGAGAGTTCGCTGGGAACGGCCCACGTTGTCCCATCCCATACGGAAACATTCCAGTGCGGGCCGGTATCGAGCGCCGCCATGGCGATCTTGTTGGAGCCGCTTGCGGTGTCCCCCGCAAGTTTTATCCAATTCGCGCCGGCAGTGGCGGCGATGTTCGGCCCGGCGGATCCCACCGCGACCCAGGCCGAAGCCGTTGACGACCACATCGCGTATTTCGTCGATGTGCTCTCCGCCCACAGGATAACATTGTTTCCCCGCGTATTTTCCCAGGCAAGGTCAAAACATTGGTAGGTTGCCGTGTAGGGTGCAAGAGTGAGTTGAGTGTTGTTTACCCAGGACGAACCGTCCCAGCGGTAGGCGAACATGGCCTTATTGGCGTCCATGGTGACCAGCATTATTTCGTTGGTCCCCGGCCGCGGTTCAAGCCTCAGCCAGCGGACAAACCCGCTGCCGCCCATGGTAAGGGTAGTTGCGGAATTCAACCATGCGCTGGCCGTTGACGACCATATCCGGTAAGTAACCTGGCCGGCCGCGCCGCCGCGGGCGGCAACGATTGCCCTGCCGCTCGTCTGTTCGTAGGCTATGTCAATTGGACGGTAGATGGCATCGCCCGCCGTAATGGTTGTCTGGAGCACCGGCGTGTCCCATGCCCCGGCCCCGGCCTGCCCGTCCCAGCGTTGGGTATAAATGTCGCCGGTAGAACTTAAGGTGGCCAGAAGTTTTTCATTGCGCACTACCGGGCATGCGCGCAGAACAGACCAGTAAATCGTTGCCACAGTGTTGCTGGCGGTAAAGATTCCCGTCCAGCTTGATCCTGCCGCTGTTGTTTTATAATAACAGGGATAGGCGAAGGTTCCGGCACCGTAACAGAGCATGCCGTCGGCCGGGCCGGTAGGTTTTGACATAACTGAAATGGTGCTTGACATTGCGGAGTAATCGGCTCCGGGGGACGCGCTATCGTATGCTTTAATCGCAAAGTAATATGTTACGTTGGCTGTAAGGCCGGCAACGATCTGGTCTTCATGGGTTGTCGGCGCAGCCGGTGTCCATGCTTGAGAGAATGTTGTTACGTTTGAGGCATTCCATTGTGAGGATGTAAACGCGAATGTCGCGTATTTTAGTGTATAACCTGTCGCCGCCCCGCCGGACGTTCCATCGTTGCCCACCGCTGTCCATGAAAGTTCAACCGATCCCGGGTCAAGAGTATCCGGCGCGGAGGTGCCGGCAAGATCGGTTATATTTGCCGGGGCGACGCGCAAGGCGTAGGAGTAATTTGTTGATCCGGAAACAAGCGACGGTGCATTCCCCGCCTTGTCTATGCCGGCCAATCCCACAAAATACGTCGTCCCTTCAACAAGGCCGGCCACGTCCTGCTGGTCGGCAAGGCCGGGCGTTTTCGGCGTCCAGGAATTGAAGAAGGTCGTGCCGTTGGCAAGGAAATCGGCGGTACTGGCGAATGCGGTCGCTTTATATTTCACCAGATAGCTTGCTACTTTTGTACTCGATATGTCGGTGAAACTGTCATCGGCGGGTGTCGTCCATTTCAAGGTCAGCGATCCGCTGGCCGTGCCGGTTGAAACGCTCAGGTTTGCGACGGCGTTCGGCGGGATGGTATCTTTAAGTACGATAAAGGTGTCGGTTGATATAGTGACATTGCCCAGTGCGTCAGCCGTTTTGATCGATATGTAGTTGGTGCCGGGGGCAAGCAACGTGAAGTTGAGGCTCCAGGGCGTGTTCCATGAGGCCGTTGCGGAAACATCGCACACGGTAGTCCAGGGAATTGTCTGCCCTCCCGATCGGTTCGGCAGGGAACAGGCCGTGTAGGAGGCAACGACAACGCCGGCCCCTGCGTCGGTGATCAACGTGCTGTGCGTTCCGTCGGTACTCTCCCAGGCGGAGACCGGGTCACCATTGGTTACCGAGGGCGCTACGGTGTCTTTTTTAACATAGAAAGCATACGCGGTCGGCTCGGTAGTATTACCCGCCATGTCGGAACTTTTTACGAAGACGAAGTTGTAGCCCTGGTTCAGTGCGCTGAACGCCGCGCCCGAAATGCTCCACGGTTGTGTGTAGTATGAAGTCCGATCGGGAAGCGTGGCTAAAATATTCTGCTGGTAGGCTACGAGCTGCGTGCCCGCGGGAGCGCCGGTAGCAGGCGTTGAAGACGAATAGATGCGGTACTGTGCGGCGGAAAGCCCCGCGCCGCCGCTATCAGGCGTGTCGAAGAACTGCACGGCATACGAACCGGCATTGGCGGCGCGCCAGGTGTCGTCTCCTGCCTGGTTGTTAACGATGGCGGGGGTTGTGGTGTCGATGGTCAACGAATAAGTTGAACTGTAGAGCGAGTAATTTCCCGCCCTGTCCTGGGCGCGCACCTTCCAGAAGAAAATATTCTGCGCTGTAAAAGTGAGCGATGCGGACGTTGAAACCGTTGACGAGCTGTAGGAAACGACACCAAAATACGGGTCGGTAGAGACGGCCAGCGCATACCCCATAGTGCCCGCCGGGCCGTTGTCGGTCACTGAACTCCACGAGAATGCCGGTGAAAGTGTGTTGCGTCTGGCATCATCCGTCGGCGCGGAGTTGGACGGCGCCGGAGGCGATGAAAGGTCAACGCAGAATGTCCGTGTTGACGCAAATTGAGAAACGTTTCCGGCATTGTCAAACGACTTTACCTTCCACCAGTACGTGCCTTCCTGGAAGGTTGTCGTATGGGATAAAAGCGGCGTCAGGGTGGAATAGAAGACGCCAAAGTTGATGTCGGTGGAGACCTGGAGCTGGTATTGCAGTATACCCGACGGCCCGTTGTCCGCGCCGGACCAGGTGAAAGCCACGGGTTGGATGTTCGCGGCAAAGGCATCCGCGGGCGCAGACAACGAAGGTGTTGCAGGTGCCATGGTGTCAACTATTATGGACTGTGTTGTAGACCCGGCGCTCGGGTTCTGCGCGCGATCAATGGCGGCGACGCTCCAATAATACGTGGAAGAAAGCGCCAAACTCGTTGTGACGGACGTATTTACCGTAACCGATGAATAATTTACGGGTGTCAACGTTGCCGATGTAGACAATATAAGGCTGTAGGCCGCCAATCCGGCCGGCCCCGCGTCGGTTACCTGAGACCACTGGAAGGTTTGAGCGGCATAATTCGTGGTAAAGCCGGTCAGCGGGGATACGGCATTTGGCGCCGGCGGCGGAGTGGTGTCAACCTGGACCGTCCATGATGCCGAATAGACGGACCAGTTTCCCGCCAGGTCTTTTGCTTTTATTTCCCAATAATACGTCGCCTGCGGCAATGCCGATGATTGCAGCGAGACGGCGGATGTGTACGACGAATAGGTCACGGGAATGAAAGCGGCCGAAGTGGCTATCTGAATATAATACTGGGGTGTCCCTGAACCCAGGTCGGTCGCCGCCTGCCAGGAGAAATTGACGGTTTGCTGGCCGGTCGCCGCGCCGTTCAACGGCCCCGACAGCGCCTGAATGGACGGCACCGTCGTGTCCTTCTTCACATAGAAAACGTCTCGGGCGGTAATCGTATCGCCGCCGGTTTGCCAGCAGCGGACAGAAATGTAGTTTATGCCGCTGTCGCCGAGAGATATAAACTCGGACGGCCCGATCTGCCAGTTGCCGGTGGATGGCGCAGGCAGAGATGCGTAGATGACCGGGATGTCCGTCCAATCGAACCATCGTGTTCCCGAAAGGTTCTGGCCATTGTAAGCGCAGTATTGAATGTCGTTGATATCGCCGGCGCTGTTGGTGAACTCGACGTTGTACCTCCGTGCTGTGGATGTCGAACGCCATACGGTGTCCTGCCCCGCCTCGCTGTTGATGATTTGCACGCTGTTCGATGCCTGTTTTACGAAGAAGGCGTCGAGGTACGTTGAGCAGTTGCCCGCCAGGTCATAGACGCGCAACGAGATATAGTTCGACGTGTTGACTTGCAGGTTCTGCCACACCGCATCGGGGAAATGCCAGTCGCCGGTATAGGTGGAGGAACTGACGATATTTACCCCCGAATTCGTCCAGTCCGCCAGAAGCGGCGGCGTCCGCCCCTTGGTGGTCGAAACGCTGATGTCGAAATGATCCAGCAGGGAACCGCCGCCATCGTTAAAATCGACGTTGTATGTAAAAATGTTCACGGAACGCCAGGTCGTATCGCCGTTCAAAAGCGGCGCGCCGATAACCATGGTGGGCGTGGAAAGATCAACCAGGAAGGTGCGTGTCGATGAGTACAGTGAAAGGTTGCCGGCACGGTCGGTTGCCCAGGTTCTCCAGTAATACGTATTTTCGGCGATGTTGGCGATGGCCGCTTGTGATACGGCGGTTTGCGAGGCGGCGGTAACGGGAACAAAGGTTGTCGACGTGGCGATTTGTAACGTATAGTAGCTGGTGCCCGAGCACAGATCAACGGCATCCGTCCAATCGAAGGCAATGGCCGGCGTATTGACCGTTACCTGATCGGCCGGTGTAAGCGGAGAAGGCGTTGAAGGCGGCGTCGTATCTTTTAAGATATCGAATGCATTGTTATATGTCCCGGAATTGCCGGCCCGGTCGGAGTAGTAGAGATGGACGTAATTAGTGACGCCCTCCTGGAGCGACGCCCATGTTACGCCGAAGTTGGCGGTATATGACGAAACGGCAACGGGCGATGAGCCGATAACCGTCCAGGGGATGATGGCGGTTCCCCCGCCGTCCGGCTGGGACGTAACGGTAAGTTTAAGCTCGTTCAGGCGGCTGAGCGCATCCGAGAAATCGATGTCGATGTAATTGCCCGGGTCGGCGTTACGGAAGGCCGGCGGTGTCTGCTGGCTGTCGGGCAATATGTTCCGCTGGTAGGCGGGCGGGGTGGCATCGTATTCCAGGTAACGGCTTGCAGCCCAGCCTGACGTATTGTTTACGTTGTCTATGGCGCGCACCTGCCAGTAACAGGTCGTTTCCTGCGCAAAGGTATAGGTAAATGAAGTTGCCAACGTCCGCGTTGAGGTGAGCAGCGGCGCAAACCCGGGGACGGATGCTATGTAAAGCTCATACGCGCCGATACCGCTGTTGCCGGTGCTGGTATCGCTCACCGTATTCCAGGTGAAGTTAACGGTTGCGTAATTAGTGGCAAAGTCGGTCAATGGCGTGGCAAGCGCCGGCGCGGGCGGAGCGGCTGTGTCTACCAGTATCGTCCATGTTGACGACCACGCGCTGTAATTTTGCGCGTTGTCTTTAGCCTGGACGTGCCAGTAGTAGGTCGATTGAACCGGCAATGCGCGTGACAGCGATGGCGTTGATGAATAACCCGAAGAAGAAATAACCGAGAAATTGATGTCGGTGGATATGACAAGAGCATACCCGTTAATGCCGGAGCTTCCGTTCGGCCCGGTATCGGTTGACGCATTCCATTGAAATGCGATCGTCAACTGGCTGGTGGCGGAAGCATCGAGCGGCTGGGGTGTTGCCGGAATTGACGGTGGAATAGTGTCTCTTAAAACAGTGAAGGCATCAATGAATGTGGTGCTGTTACCCACAATATCATCACAACGCAGGCTTACATAACTGATAGTGCTTACAAGAAGGCTCCAGTCGCCGGCATTCAGGGCGAAACCGAAGCTTGGTTCAGAGGCTACTCCGGGTGGATTAAAAATTGTCCCCTGGCAAATTTTTGCGCCGCCCATGTTCGGCTGCGGATAGACGAGATACTGCGCGGTTGACAGCAGCGAGAGGCCCGACTGGTCGGCAAACGTGGCGGTGGCGATAACCACGGGAGCGGTGGTCGTGGCATACCAGGTCGTTGAAACGGGCAGGATCGATGAAATCGCCGGCGGTTCAGTATCTTTCTGAACGTAAAATGCGTCAACCGAGTCGGTATAATTGCCCAATCCGTCGAAAACCCTCAGTGAGATATAGCTCCTGCCGCGGTGAAGCTGATTCCATGTAGCGGTGGTTAGCGGCCAGAGCGCGGTGTAGCTGTCGGTGTTCAGTCCGGTCAGCTCATCCGTCCAGCCGCGGTAAGTAACCTTGCTCGCATCTTCGAGCTGGCTCTGCACCTTTGCCAAATGAGAGCCGCCGGTGTCAAAAAAGTCAACATCGTACGTCCCGGTATTTGCCGTGCGCCAGGTATCGTCGCCGTTCTGGTACGGCGTGCAGGTAGGGGATTGGTTGTCGAACCGGTCAAGCGAGACCGCAAAGAATTCATAGGCATTAGTGGAGCCGTTGGAAATGAGGCTCCCCTGGGTATTGCTCCACCCTGACCCGGTCCACTGGAGGGTTCTCAGATACACCGCCCCTGCCGCGCCCGCATTGGATCCCATGAGTATCATTTTATTGGAGTTCGGCCCGGGTGTAAGCTGTAACATTCTCAACGCGGCGCCGTTGCCCAGGCTGTAGCCGCTATAGGTGGTGACGCCCGACCAGACGCCGCTTGCCCACGTCGCGTAGGAAACGTACTGCGTCTGCGTCGAAAGCGCGCCGACGGTAAGGCACTTCCCTGTATCCTTTTCCCAGGCTATGTCCATCATTCTCGGTGTTGCCAGAGTGAGGCTTGCCGAGAGTTCCGTGGGCGCCGCCCATCCCGCGCCATCCCAGACTGAAACATTCCAGTCTTTGCCGGAGTCGAGCGATGACATGGCTATATTATTTGACCCGCTTGCCCTGTCGGCATTGAGCCTGATCCAGTATGCTCCTGCTCCGGCGGCAATTTGCGGGCCGTTTGACCCCAGCGCTACCCATGCGCTCGATTGCGACGACCACTGGGCATATTTGGTTTGTGCCCCTTCCCCCCACAGGATGAGGCAACTGCCGTTCGTGTTTTCCCAGGCAAGGTCAAATGATTGATAGGTTGAGATATAGGCCGCAACTGTTAACTGTGTATTGTTTACCCATGCCGAACCGTTCCATCTGTAGGCAAACATTGCATTGTTGGCATCTAATGTAACAAGCATTATCTCGTCAGTTCCCGGACGCGGTTCAAGCCTCAGCCAGCGGACAAGCCCGCTGCCGCCCATGGTCAACGCCGTCTCCGACGTCAGCCAGGCGTTTGCCGTTGACGACCATATCCGGTAATTGGCCTGCCCGGCCGCACCGCGCCAGGCGACGATCGCCCTTCCGGTCGTTTGTTCGTAGGCAATATCAACCGGGCGGTAAATGGCGTCCGCCGATGCTATAGTTGTCTGTAATACCGGCGTACCCCAACTTTGGGCTACTCCATCCCATCCCCATCGTTGTGTATATATGTCGCCGGTAGAACTTAAGGTGGCCAGAAGTTTTTCATTTCGTATTACCGGGCATGCCTGCACAACCGACCAGTATATAGTTGCCGCGGCATTGTTTGCTCCCGGAGCGCTTGTCCATCCCGCCCCTGTCGCTGTGATCTTGTAATACTGCGGATTGGGAAGGACTCCCGCGCCGTAACAGAGCATTCCGTCGGCTGGGCCGGTGGGTTTTGCCTGTACGCAAACCGTATTCGACATGACGGAATAATTTGCGCCCGGGGAAGCGGCGTCGTATGCCTCTATTGCCAGATAATACGTCACGCCCGGCGTAAGGCCTGCGGCCACCCGGTCTTCAGGTGCGTTGGCAGAGGAAGGCGGCCATGCCTGACTGAAGGTGGTGACGTTCGAGGCATTCCATTGTGAGGATGTAAACGCAAACGTCGCGTATTTGACCAAATAGCCTGCTGCTGTTCCCGTCTTGGAATCATCACCCACAGCCGTCCAGGTAAGTTCCACCGCCCCGGGATCAAGCGCGTCTGGAATGGACGTTCCAACAAGGTCGGTGATTTTTGACGGGGCGATGCGGGCCGCGTAACCGTAATTTGTCGAGCCTGAAAGCAGCGCCGGCGCGTTCCCCGCCTTGTCTATGCCGGCAATTCCTACAAAATACGTTGTCCCTTCAACAAGGCCGGTTACGTCCTGCTGGTCGGCAAGGCCGGGCGTTTTAGGCGTCCAGGAGTTGAAGAAGGTCGTGCCGTTGGCAAGGAAATCGGCGGTACTGGTGAACGCGGCGGCATTGTATTTGACCAGATATGACGTGAGTTTTGTATTGGACGGGTCGGTGAGCGTATCGTCGGCGGGTGTCGTCCATTTCAGAGTCAAAGAACCGCTGGCTGTGCCGGTTGAAACGCTCAGGTTTGCGACTGCGTTCGGCGGGATGGTGTCTTTAAGGACGATAAAGGTGTCGGTTGATATGCTTAAATTGCCTTTCGCGTCCGCTGTTTTGATCGATATGTAGTTGGTGCCGGGGGCAAGCAGGGTAAAGTTGAGGTTCCACGGTGTGTTCCACGAAGCCGTTGCGGGAACATCACACACGGTGGTCCAGGGGATTGTCGGCCCTGCCGAACGGTTCGGCAGAGAACAGGCGGTGTAGGAGGCGACGACAACGCCGGCCCCTGCGTCGGTGATCAGTGTGCTGTGCGTTTCGTCGTCGCTTTCCCAGGCGGGGACCGGGTCACCGTTGGTTACCGATGGCGCGGCCGTGTCCTTCATTATATAAAAGGCATAGCTTGACGGCTCAGTCGTGTTTCCGGCCATGTCCGAACTCTTGACGAAGACGAAGTTGCGGCCCTGGTTCAGGGCGCTGAACGCCGCTCCCGAAATGCTCCATGGCAGGATGTAGTATGAAGTCCGATCGGGAAGCGTGGCTAAAATATTCTGCTGGTAGGCTACGAGCTGCGTGCCCGCGGGAGCGCCGGTAGCAGGTGTTGAAGACGAATAGATACGGTACTGCGCGGCGGAAAGCCCCGCGCCGGCGGTATCAGGCGTGTCGAAGAACTGCACAGCATACGAACCGTCATTGGCGCCGCGCCAGGTGTCATCTCCCGTCTGGTTGTTGCCGGCGATGGTGGGTGTTGTGGTGTCGATGGTCAACGAAAAAGTAGAACTGTAGAGCGAGTAATTCCCCGCCTTATCCTGGGCGCGTGTTTTCCAGTAGAAAATATTTTGGGAAGTAACTGTGAGAGATGCGGACGGCAATGCTGTGGCTGAGCTGTAGGCGATAATGCCAAAATAGGGGTCGGTTGATACGGCAAGCTCGTACCCCTGGATGCCCGCCGGGCCATTGTCGGTCACTGAACCCCAGGTAAAACCTCGCGAGAGCGAATTGGCGCGGGTATCGTTAGACGGTGTGGCATTCCCGGGAGCGGGCGGCGACGAGATATCAACCACAAAGGTTTTTGTGGCAGAGAAGGCAGAAAAATTGCCGGCATAGTCGAATGATTTCACCTTCCACCACAGGGTGTTCTGCTGAAAATTGGTCGTATTGGACAACAGTGAAGTTGTCGTGGTGTAAAAGACGCCGAAGTTGATATCCGTAGATACCTGCAACTGGTATTGCATGATTCCCGACGGCCCGTTATCGGCGCCGGTCCAGTTGAAAGTTACGGACTGTATGTTCGATGCAAATTGATCATTCGGCGTCGCCAATGACGGAGCCGGCGGCGCAAGGCCGTCAATGATAATGCTCTGTGTCGCCGACGCATTACTGTAATTCTGCGCACGGTCAACTGCGGCAACATTCCAGTAATATGTTGATGACAACGACAGAGTTGTCGTTGACGAAGTGTTGACAGTGATCGAAGAATAATTTGGCGACATTGTGGCTGATGTTGACAGCGTGAAACTGTAGACCGACAAGCCGGCAGGCCCGGCGTCCGTTACGGACGACCACTGGAATGTTTGTGTGAAGTAATTTGTGGTAAAACCGGTTAAGTCAGACGTAGGCGACGGAACAGGCGGCGGTGTAGTGTCAACCTGTACCGTCCATGATGCTGAATATACAGACCAGTTCCCGGCCAGGTCTTTTGCCTTTATCTCCCAGTAATAGGTTGACTGCGTTAATGCCGATGATTGCAGTGACACGGCAGAGGTGTATGATGAATAGGTCACGGGGACGAACGTCGTTGACGTGGCTACTTGAATATAGTACTGGGTCGTCCCTGATGCCAGGTCGGTTGCCGCCTGCCATGAGAAATTGACGGCCTGCTGGCCGGTCGCCGCGCCGTTCAACGGCCCCGACAATGACTGGAGCGACGGTTGCGTAGTATCTTTTTTGACAAAGAAAACATCCTGGGCCGTGACGGTGGACCCCCCCGCCTCCCAGCAGCGGACCGAGATGTAACTTGTGCCGCCGTCCGCAAGCGTCTGGAACTCTGTCGGCCCTATTTGCCAGTTGCCGGTGGACGGCGTCGGCAGCGAGGCGGATATGACGGGAATGGGTGTCCAATTGAATCGTTGTGTTCCCGCAAAATTCTGGCCGCTGTAGGCGCAATATTGAACGCCGGCAATATCGCCGC
>Ga0315281_10007539_pt1 | contig 15296 bp, 17 predicted proteins | sample YL17G07_0_MG_FD_204540 | JGI IMG/M metagenome (GOLD analysis project Ga0315281, IMG submission 204540) | Sediment microbial communities from Yellowstone Lake, YNP, Wyoming, USA - YL17G07_0 | ecosystem: Environmental > Aquatic > Freshwater > Lake > Sediment | place: USA: Wyoming | collected...
ACTCAAGGCATTTGGCATTGATCCCAAGGGGATGGTGGTGATGGATGTAGGGGCTTCCACAGGAGGGTTTACGGATTGTGTTCTTCAAAAAGGGGCGCAGAAGGTTTATGCCGTGGATGTTGGATATGGACAGCTGGCATGGAAACTTCAAAAAGACCCCAGAGTCGTGAACCTGGAGAGGAGGAACATCCGTTATCTAAAGAGGGAGGAGGTCCAAGAAGAAACAGATTTGATCCTCATCGATACCTCTTTCATTTCCATCGAAAAATTTCTTCCTCACCTCCTTGGATTTCTCAAAAAAAGAGGTTTTATCCTGAGCCTCATCAAACCCCAATTTGAAGTGGGCAAAGGTGAAGTGGGCAAAGGAGGGGTGGTGAGGGACAAAGCGTTGCATCAAAAAGTGATTGACCGGATTTCAAAGTTCAGTCGAGGGCTGGAACTGAAGGTACTGGGTGTCACGGAATCTCCACTGCTCGGCCCCAAAGGGAATAAGGAGTTTTTCATCTACCTGAAAAAAGAGAATGAAAAGGATGGGCAAACCGAAGGAACCTGAACCGGCTAAACTCTTTATGAGCTTCATTGCTTCAGAAAATGGCGTTTTACACAAAGGGGTACAAGAACTCTGTTCAACCTTTGGGGAGGCCGACACGATCAGTGAAAGATTTCCATTTGATTTCACCGATTATTATACCCGGGAGATGGGAAGACCTCTTTTCCGACACTTTATCACTTTCGAACGCCTCATTCCCATCCCGACTCTTCCTGATATTAAACAGGCTACCAATCGACTCGAAGAGAGATATGCTGCTCCTGATGGGAATCGAACCATCAACATCGATCCGGGATACATTCGTTTAGAACATGTGATCCTCGCTACGACCAAGGGTTATACCCATCGACCCTATCTCAGGGATGGCATTTATGCTGATTTAACATTGATCTATCGGAATAAGTCCTTTCAACCCTTGGAGTGGACCTACCCCGATTATCGACAAGAGGGGGTCATCATGCTCTTCAACCAATTCCGAAAAAAATACTTTGAAGATTTAAGAGGGGGAAAACACCGTCCATGTTGAAGTCGATGACAGGTTTTGGAAGGGCAGAAGGGGAGACGACCTTAGGAAAGGTCATGGTGGAGTCTCGCTCGGTGAATCACCGATACTGTGACATCAACATCAAACTCCCCAAGCGACTGAGTCTTTTCGAAAACCGTATTAAAGAGATCGTCCGATCCCAAGTGTCGAGAGGGAGGATCGATGTTTCCATCAGGCTGGACAACTCGGGAGAGGAAAAGGTTCAACTCAGTGTGGATCTCGATCTTGCCAAACAATATTACCGAGTCCTTCAAGACTTGAAGGAGAAGCTTCAACTGAAAGATGAGATCACATTAAATTTGTTGGCGGGGGGAAAGGACTTGATTACAGCAAAAGAGGAATCGGGGGATATAGAGCCTTACTGGGAGGAGGTCCTTCCGATCCTGAAGCAATCTTTCAAAAATATGGACGACATGAAACAGTTGGAAGGAGAATCCCTTGTCAAAGATCTCCAACAACGATTGGAGCACATTGCGAAGCAGTTGCAACTGATCAAACAGCAACTCCCCTCCCGCCTCAAGGCCTATCACATACGACTTCAGGATAGACTTCGATCTCTTTTGGAAGGGATGGAGATTGATCCCTCGCGTTTTCAACAGGAGATCGCCTTCCTGGCAGAACGGGCGGACATTACCGAAGAGATTGTCCGTGCAGAAAGTCACTTGGCTCAATTTAACACTCTGTTAGGAGGGAATGAACCGGCGGGTCGGAAAATGGATTTTTTACTTCAGGAGATTCATCGGGAGGTGAACACCGTCAGTGCCAAGGTCAATGATGCAGAGATCTCCCAGAGAGTGGTAGAGATTAAGTCTGAACTGGAAAAGATCCGAGAACAGGTACAAAATATCGAATGATATTTGTATACGAAAAAGGTTTTGGGTTCGAACACGAGATGAGAGAAAAAGGAGTCGGATTGGTATTTATCATCTCTGCGCCCTCGGGCACGGGGAAGACCACTTTGGTCAGAGAAGTGATCCAGCAGTTGCCAGGCCTTCAATTCTCTGTTTCCTATACCACGCGTTTACCCCGGTCCAATGAAAAGGAGGGCGGGGACTATCACTTCGTTTCACACTCTGTCTTCCAGAAGATGGTGGAGAGAAATGAATTCTTAGAGTGGGCAGAGGTATTGGGGAACCGTTACGGGACGCCTCGTTCTGATTTGAAAAAGTTGGAGTTGGAAGGGTTTGATCTCATTCTGGATATCGACACACAGGGAGCCAAGAAGGTCATGAAGGAGATTGCCCAACCCGTATTGATTTACCTTCTTCCCCCTTCTCTAAAAGTTCTTCGGGAACGTTTGATGGATAGGGGTGTGGATTCTCTCGAGATGGTCAAATTTCGTTTGTCAAATGCCAGAAGAGATATGGAAGAGGCGGATGGGTACCGTTATGTGATCGTCAATAATAGGATAGAGGATGCCGTTGAGGAATTAAAATCGATCATCATTGCAGAAAGGTGTCGAAGGGGTAAGGATATAGTCCTCGAAGAAAATAAAAGACAATGGGAGGAAAAGGATGGCTAGAATAACGGTAGAAGATTGTCTGAGAATGGTGGAGAGCCGTTTTGAGTTGGTGATCTTGGCTGCCAGAAGAGCAAAGATGATCATGAAAGGTGCCAAACCATTAGTCGAGACCGATAACCGGTCTATCGTAACGGCTCTTCGGGAGGTGGCTGCCAGAAAGGTGAAGTTTAAGCATCCCGAAGACAAGGAAAAAGGGAGCGAACCTTCTGACAATGATTCATGAAAAAAGGTCTCGGGGATATGAAAGAAGCAGAGGGCACTCAGGGGACCGGATTGATCGCAGACCCCATTTATCATTACATGGTGATGACCGACCGGATCAAAGGGGAGGAAACAGAAAGGGGTGTGATCGACACCCCCTGGGTTCAACGCCTTCGACGCATCTTCCAACTGCAGAGTGCGCGCTGGGTATTTCCCACGGCCGAACATACTCGTTTTCAACACTCCCTTGGAACCATGCATGTCGCCGGGACTTTCTGTGAACAGCTTTATCCCTCTCTCTTCAAGATTTTCAAAACAGAACTTCCCTCTTTTCCCTATTTAGAGGAACTCCTTCGCCTGGCTGGACTCCTCCATGATATTGGACATGGCCCCTTCTGCCATTTTTTCGATGAGCAATATCTCTCTCGATTCAACACCAATCATGAGGAGATCGGTCAACAGATCATCCGAGAAAAAATTTCTCCCCTCTTAAAGGGAATTCGACGAAGTCCCCATGGTCTGTTTAAAAAAACAGAAGTCCTTGAACCGGAACAGATTGCCTTCCTCATCAAGAGGCCGCAAAAGAGGGAGGGGCGAAGCCATCCGAGGTGGTTGAACTTCCTCCAGCAACTCTTTCGAGGAATCTTTACCTTCGACAACATCGATTATGTGTTGCGAGATGCTTATATGACCGGTGTCTCCATCGGTCCGGTGGATTGGAGGCGACTCTTTTACTACACCTCCTTTTGCAAGGAGGGATTGATTTTGGATAAGAGAGGAATGGATGCATTGGCCATGTTTCTCAATGCGCGTCTCTATCTTTATTCCAATGTTTATTATCACCGCACCACCCGTTCCATTGATCTTCAATTGCAGGAAATATTCAAAGAGACGATGGAGATCCTCTGTCCATTTCATCCTTTGAAGGAGATCGACCGATACCTCCCGCTCACAGACTGGTTTGTGATGGAAAAGGTATCGGAGTGGAAAGGATCTTTATCGCCTCGGGAAAGACAATTGGGAGAGAAGTGGGCCGAAGTGCTTTCGAGAAAGTTGAAATGGAGCAGTGTCTTTGAGGAAAAACTTACCCTCAGAGAGATGGAAATGGGACGACCGATTTTTTTAAAACCTGAAGAGGTGAAGCAGAGGATCAAAGCCTTTTTACCGAAACGCCTGAAAGAGGTAGAATTCCATGTGGATATGGCTCACCATGACCCGAGGCCCCTCAATCCCTGGCATGAATCAGAGGAGGGAACCCTTCTCATCTTCGACCCAGGGTCGAAAAGAATATCGAGGGAACCCCTGAGAAGATTATTTCAATATATTCCAGCTAAGGTGGCCATTTGCCGAGTCTATGCCCCGACCCATCGTTTTGATAAAGAATTAGGAAAGGCTGCCCGGCGTGCCCTGGCTTTAGAAGGAGTCTCGGAGAGCCTTGAAACGAATGTATAAAAAGGATGTGGCCACTCCCGCATGGTTTCTTCTTTTGATTTCATGCTTAGGGTTCCTCCTTCTAAATGGACAGCCTGACATTTCTTCCACGGAGGGGGGAAGGGACCCCATGGAACGAAGAGAGGAAAAATTGAAAACCTTTCGAGAAAGGCGGGATCGGTTCTTTAAAGAGGACCCCCAATCTCCGTTAAAAGAGGCGGATCGAAAAAAATTTAAAGGTCTCTCTTATTACCCGATTGATCTTAACTATGCAATGATTGGATCCATCGAACGATATCCTGTCGAACCGAAGCCCCTTTACGCCAATCTTCCCACCAGCAAAGGGACAGAGAAAAAATATGTAAAATATGGCCGTTTCAAATTTAATTGGATGGGGAAAAAATACGTCCTCCAGATATACAGACCCCTGGGCGGGGGGGAGCTCTTTTTTCCTTTTAAAGATAAGACCTCGGAGACGGAAACCTATTCAAAGGGGCGTACCCTCTTTATCGAACCGATGCCTGGAGGGAAGGTGCTGATCGATTTCAATCGCGCCTACAACCCCTTCTGCGAGTATAACGAAAAATATACCTGCCCCTATGCCCCTGAAGAAAACTGGTTGGATATTCGGATACGAGCTGGAGAGAAACGCTTCCGCTAAATCATCCTCATTAGGTTAGGAGAGCAGCCATGGACTGGAAGATTTTCCTTACAACCCTGGGGACCATTTTTCTTGCTGAGTTAGGTGACAAAACGCAGTTAGCGGCTATCCTCATGACCTCCAAGACAGGACGCCCTTTTTCTGTTTTTGTAGGAGCCATGACCGCTTTATTTTTGGTGACATTGATCGGTGTGGTCTTCGGGGAGGGGTTGATTTCGATCATCCCTCAGAATGTGCTTAAAAAAGGGGCAGCCCTCGCCTTTATTTTAATCGGAGGGTTGATGTTCTTTGGTAAATAATGATTCTCTCTGCGAAATGAGGAATATTGTCTTATAAGACGGGTCGTGTTAAAATTACATTGAATAGGATTTACCATTTCGGGATCGATTTCCGCGTGTGGGGCTCAGATAAAATTTAAAAGAGGAGAGAAAGGAATAGTAAGCGTGGGAAAGAACGGATATCAGAGGCAAGCGAGGGAGGTCTACCAATTTATCAGTGACCATCTTTATTTCAATCGCCCGGATATGGAAATTAAAGGAGAGCGTTTTAATTCGGCGATCCTGCTGAGCCTTCTTACAGGGCTGAAGAAGGGAAAGGAATTGATCATTGGAGAGCCAGGGTTGGGGAAGACCACCTCCGCCGAATATATCTGCTCGCTCATCTACCAATTTCCATTGGGCGTGATTTGGGGAAGTGAGGTTTCAGGGCATCCGGAGCAAACAGAGGAAAAAATTATTGGCAGACCGGATTTGGGCAAATTGAATCGAGGCGAAGAGGATGTGGTATGGACTAATTTTTCACAAATCCCGGTGAAAATTGTGGATGAGATCAACCGTCTTCCAGAAACCAAACAGAGCATGATCCTGGACGGGGTGGATCGAGGAAACTGGGAATATCTCAATGAGATGATCATCAATGATGAATACTGTCTTTTTGCCACCGCCAATTATCAAGATGGTGGAACCAATACCATTATCGCTCCTCTGGTGGATCGATTCGATGTCATCGTGGAATCAAGATACCCTGGGGCAAATCTCTCTTTTCTCATTGGGAAGGATAAGCGAAAAGATCATATTCTGAGACACCCCAAATATGAAAAGGACCTTTATCACATCCTGAAATCCAAGATCGCTTATGAAAAGAAGATTTCTAAAATGGAAGAAGTTTGTAACGCCTTCGGTGAATATGTTTTTGAGGCGTTGGGGGTCAAGTCCTTCCAGAGACAAGATCGTAATCAAATTCGTGCAGAGATGGAAAGTTTAGAAATAGACCTCGATGCCAGTGCCTTTACACGAATGCTTCTCGCCGAATTGTCTTTCTGTGAACGGTATGGGCAGAAACGGGTGGTCGAAAACTGTGAAGAGGGATGTCATTATACGGGATATCTTTGTCACCAAATTAAAAATTGTGCCTCCAATCGATTGCCTTCCTCCATCAAACAATATGCCCAGGGATTGGCATGGTTTTTGGGAGATTCTGAGATTGATATCGAACATATCAAATCAGTCGTTCCCTATACCTTGGCCCACCGGATCCAATGGAAAGATGAGATCCTTTCTCAGAAGGAGAGGTCGAAACGGGATGACCCCTTCCCCATCTTTCTCGCAAAGGAATCGGTGAAAATGGTATCCCAGAGATATCGAGAACAGAGCGAGCATCTGAAAGATGCCTTGGGTGTCGGATCGAAGATTTTTCAGGGAGGGACCTTGGAGCCGTTGGAAGGGGATCACCCTCTTTATATGGAAATCAAAAAAGACCTCGATAGCCGAAAGAGCTAAGGCAAAAACGTTTTTTTCTATCGCATTTTTGAGGGGTTAGATTTAAAGATGAAATCCTCCACCCCGCCCAAGAAGAGATTCATCCCCCCCCCAGACAAGGAGAGCTGGATCACCCAAAATCCCTTTGAAGAATTTAAGACCTTTACCGCCTCAACCCCTAACCTTCCCCTGGATCAGATTGTCCAATTCACCGAGGGGGTCATGGATCGGATCCGCTGGGGATACGAGAAACTCTTAGAAGAGGAGGCAAAGGAACTTGTCTGGATGGTGCAATACAATACGATCATCAAGGCTTATGAGGTGGCGGAGAAATATGTGAAGGAGATCGATTATACGGCAGAGGATATTGAGGAATTCTGCTTTGCTTTAGAGAACTCCCAAAAGATTCCGTATCTCATCCCGGGACCAGCCGGCGTCTATATTTCTGCATTATGTAACTACGCGAAGGAAGAAGAGATCGTCCTCAAACTTTCTGAGCTGAAGACGGAGATCAATCTCATTGGATTTCGACTCCCGAAAGGGAAACGATTGATGATCGAAGGAGATACGGGTGATTTCACCGGCATCGGCATCGAGGGTGGAGAATTAGTCATTGAGGGAAATGCAAAGAACTGGACAGGGGCAGGGATGAGAGGGGGAAAGATTTTGATCAAGAAGAACATCGGCCTCCATACGGGTGAGTGGATGATGGGAGGGGAGATCTATGTGGGGGGAAGGGTAAGGGGGCTGGGGAATATTGTCGAAGGTAAGATCTACGAGAGGGATAAACTGGTTTATCCAGGAAAAGTGCGGTATCCCAATCTCTATTATTAAAAATGAAGAGAAGATTTGGATGAACCTCGGCGATTAAGAATGGAAGAGAAACGTTACCAATCAATCATTGAAGAGATTTGGCCCAAATTGAAGAAAAAACATCTCTACCCTGAGATCCCTATGCCCAAGGTCAGGGAAACCCCTGACCCGGAACAGGGTGAGGGGCAAGAGGACGAAGGCGTCGGGTTGGAGATGAAACAGAAGCAGATGACCATTAATGGCGCTTTTGTTTCAAAAATGAAAGGCAAGATGCCCGAAAAAAGGGTCATCGAGGCTCTTCTCGATCATGGGATTACCCATTACACCTTCTGCCCATGGGATTTCCATACACATCTGAGGCTTTATGCAGAGGCCAAGAAAATGGTGGGCGATAAAGAATTGGCCAAACAGGTGTCCAATTACTTTATCGATGTCATTGCGGATACTCATTGCGTTAAAAAGAGGTTTACGGAGATCCCAGAATTACATCGAAACCTGAATAAAGGGACGATCGAGGAAGTGATCGCCTTCCTTTATCAAAAGATTTGGGGAATCGATTTAGGAATTCCGGCTTCCAGGATGGGCGTGAAAGGACAAGCAGATATTGTCCGAAGGCTTGCACGAATCCCTTATTTGGATCGCTTACGGTGGGGAGAGAGTATCCAAAAGTTTGCCCGCTCTCTCAAACCCCTTCTCATTGAAGAACAGAAACAACAAGGGGCCAAGGGAGGGAAAGGGGAACACAATCCTCAAGGGGAGCACGATTTGAACCACTATTCCTACGAAGAGATCGATCAAGGTTTGAGAGATTATGCAAGACAGACCATGGCTTTGTCCGAATTCAAAGATGTCGTGGAGGACTTCTCCGATGAAATAAAAGGGGCGGGTTATGGAATGGAAGCAGGGATGGGAAGAGGCCAAGGGAATCCTATCGATACAGACGTCCTTTTCTATATGAAGTTGGCCGAAAATTATTCGATCCCGCTAAAGAGAGTCCCTTTGGAAGAAAAAGGGTCCCTCCATCCTCATTCCCATTCTCCCTGGGAGATTGGATCACCCTTTCAGGATGTGGATATTTGGACCAGTTTTGGGAAGATCATGCCAGGCATCACTCAGATTTGGACGAAAAGGGAAGGGAAGGGGAGAGGAAAAATGGAAGGCACTCCCGATTGCCTCATCGCTATTGATTCCTCAGGAAGTATGATCAACCCTCGAAAAAGCCTCTCCTATGCCGTCCTGGGAGCAGCCTGTGCCACCAATGCCTATCTCCAAAATGATTCAAAGGTGGCCGTCTATAATTTCAGTGATGCCCCCATGGGGGGGAAGGACATTTTGAACTATACAGATCGGAGAGAGGATATCTACCGTGTCCTTTGTAAATATTTTGGCGGAGGGACGGCCTTAGATTTAGAGGATTTAATGCCATTGATTCAAGGGAAGAAAAACTTGGATCTCTTTATCATTACCGATATGAAAATTACCAACCTGGAGGCATTGATCGGATTTTTCGGACAGATCCAAAACCGAGTGACGGCCGTTCATATCGGAGACAATCCTTATGCAGCCCGATTTGAAAAGGCTGTTGAGAAAAGAAAAAACATCAGCATCTATACTGTCAAACGAAAAGAAGATATTCCCCACATTGTTCTCGGAAGGATAAGGGATTATTTTAATCCGACTCAAATAAAAAAATCTTGACTCTTCTCCTTCAAATCCTGTAATTTATTCTCATATCATTTTTTCCCCTGAAGGGTGGGGAATGGGTGAGGGGAACTCCCCACATGGTCACAGGAGTCTATCAATGGAACCAGAGATCTTAGAGGCAAGATATACCCATCAAGAGATTATCCGGAAATATAATTGGATTGCTCCGATCTACGATCTGTTTGGAATTTTGATGGAGTCGAAAACCCGTCAGCGGGCACTCGAGATCGCTGCGATTCAGAATGGAGAAAAAGTTTTAGAAGTCGCCCTGGGAACCGGACTCAATTTTGTGGAGATACTGAAGAGAAATCCGAATGGGTGGGTGGATGGAATCGATGTCTCCATGAAGATGGTGGATAAGGCAAGAAAAAGAATTTCTAAAACAGGGCAAAAGAATTATACCCTTCATCTCTGCGATTGTCGGCATCTCCCTTTCGAGGATGAAACGTTTGATGTCATCATGAACCAATATCTCTTGGACATCCTTCCTGTTGAAGATTTCATTCCCATTCTTCTGGAATTTAAAAGAGTTATAAAAGATGGGGGCAGAATTGTTTTAGCTAACATGACAAAAGGGGAGAGATGGGTGAATCAAATTTATGAAGAGATTTATAAACTGAAGCCACCTCTCTTAGCCGGATGCAGAGGCGTTAGGGTCCAACCTTTTCTCGAAAAGATTGGATTTAGAGAATTTCACAGGGAATTTGTATCACAACTTGGATTTCCATCGGAGGTGGTACGAGGGGTAAAGAGGAACGGGTTGGGTTAAAAATTAAGAATAACCTCTAAGAATTATTGGGAATTATATTGATTAAAGATTAGGCATTTTGCTAAAAAAATATAGAATAGGCCATTTTTAGATTAAAAGATTAAGGTTTTCAACAGGGTATTCACAAAAAATGTGGGAAACAGACCTAACTGATTAATCATATTTAATTAAATTCAAAAGGGATCAGTTAGAGGAGGGCCATAACTGATCCCAACCAATACATCAAATGGAGTTGAAACAAGAAGGTGATATGGTTTGATGTACTGGCTAAACAAATAATAATATATCATACTGAGAAAATCAATAATTAAAAAGTATTTGGCATGGGATTTGCTATGAGAATGGGTATGAAAAGAATTTTAGTTATTCTTTTATTCATCTTTTTTATTTCAGAAATCTCTTTTGCAGAGGTTTACAAATGGATTGATGAAAAAGGAGTGGTTTATTTCACGGATGATATCATGCAAGTCCCGGAAAAATATCGGCCTAAGTCTGAAAAAATAGGGTTGCCAGAAGATAAAGAGGACACGAAAGTTGAAGGTGGGTCAACGCCAAAGAGAAAAGAGGAAATTTATAGGGATCGATTAGGAAGGGGAGAAGATTATTGGAAGGGACAAGTGGAGGAGTGGAGAAAGAAATTAAGAGAATATCAAGACAGATTGGAAATCTTGAGGGCTAAATATAATGAATTGACGGAAAGGTTTAATGATTCAAAGAGTACGGCGGAGAGAGGAAATCTCCGGAGAGAAAGAGACCAGGTCAAGAATGAAATGGACCAATGTAAAATTCAAATTGAAGAAGCCAAGAAGGTGCTTGAAAAAAAGATTCCAGAAGAAGCTGAACTCTATAAAGCAAAGCCCGAATGGGTAAAACAGTGAAAATATTTCATAGACTTTAAAAAAAATATCTATTGAACAAAAATCGATTCAAAAATTGCTAACCCCCTATTTTTTAAAAGAGATATTCTCTTTGCTTCATTTTTAATATCTTTGTTCTAATAATAAAAATATGACAATTTGTAAAAAGGTTTAGTAAATAATTTAGTTGGTATTATTTTTGCTTATAATTTTATGTATAAATCTTAACTGGACATGATAAAATATTAACCAAAATTTGATGAGTATGGAAGGTTTATGAAAGAAAGAGGGGAAATGGCATTAAAAATGCATATTTTTGTTTAAATTGGGCTTAATTAAAAATGGGTAAAATGAATCAAAATAATCAATCGGCTTCACAGACCAAAATGGGTGTTCTCGCTATTGAAAAGAGGAAATATCCAAGGTTTAGTGTCGAGCTCCCACTTGATTATTCCCGTGTCGATGGGAAAGAAACCTTTGGGGGGATGGTGGCGAATGCAAGCGAGGGTGGACTTCTCGTTTATCTGCCCGAAAGTGTCGAAATAGGAGCTTTATTGAAAATTGGGATATTTTATGTGAGGGGTTTAGAATTGGATACGATCAAAGCCGTGTGCAAAGTGGTTTGGTGTGATTTGGCTGCAAGGGAAAGTTGGGGCGAGCACCGATATGGATTGCAGTTTCAATCTATTGATGAAAAAGACTTTATTCGATTGATGAATTTATTGAAAGATGTGGGAAAATAAAAAAATATTGAGTTGAGTAAAATATTTTTAAAAAGCCATAGAATGAGATAAAAAATATGTTGAACTATTTTGAAAAATTATTTAAAAATAGGGAGGAAAGTATGAATCAGCCCTGTTCGGGCATAGCCGAGAGGGGACCCTAAATTTTTATCCTATAGTAGAAGGTGACTGAAAATCTCCCTTGATATGGTTTAGAGAAAAACTGATCGGTATAAAAGGAACATCATGGTTAGATTAAATCAGGAAGAAGGGAGATATAGAGTCCTCCTCATCGGTATTGGGGATAACACTGAAGAAGAAAAAGACTCCTTTTGTTATCGCATTTCTAAAAATTATAATATTCCCTTCCTCCTGTTAAAGAAGATTGTTGATCGTTGTCCTATCATCCTCAAAAAAAATCTCTCTTTAAAAAAGGCAGAAACGCTTGCTAAAACCCTTAAGTCCTTCGGGGCAACGGTCTCTGTAGAAGAAAGAAGAAATTTCCCACCTATCTCTCTCGAATTTCAGGAATTGGTCCCCCATCAGTTGGTCTTAGAGTCCTCCTATCTCCGGAAAACACAAAGAGGAACATGGAGTGTCATCGGAAGGGTAGAAAATATATCGGATGAGACTTTAAATGATACCTGGGTACTTATTCAACTTTTTGAAGATCTTGAAGAATTTATTACTTTTGAAGAAACTCCCCTCCCCATTAACCCTCTCCCTTCGGGAGAAGCTTCTCCCTTTAAGGTAGTCTTTGAAGGGGACATTTCTATAAAAAGGATTTCCGTTGCATTTAAGAATGCCTCTGGACAACCCATTCCAGCAGTGGATAAGAGGAAAAAGAGGGAGTGGGTGGAGGTGGAGATAGAAGATGAAGAGCAACGTTTCCTTTCCTCTCCGTGGAGGTCGACAGAATTTGAAGAGAAGCCCCAAGCCATTAATCTGACCAAGCCTGAAGAAGAAATGATCCTTGGAAAGGAGATGGAGATACCAGGAGAACCTCCCCTCTCCTTGGAAGAGGAAGTGGGGCCTTCCCGGAGAGAAGAAATAAGAGAGGAACAGGGAGATGTGGAAAGCCTCTCTGAAGCATCCTTTCCACTGACCCTTGAACCTTCAGAAAAAGTCCCGGAGTCTTCCTCGGGTTTGATCGAAGAGAACGGCTACCCTGGAGGGGAGGATTCGGAGAGAACCTTCGGACAGGAAACCTTTCAGGAATTTACTTCATCGGTATTGGATGAAATGGAAGAAGAGATAGAGGAAGAAGCGGCTCTGGATGATTTAGAGGGGCATTTTGAGGATAAAGAAGTGATTGAAGAATCACGCCTTGATGGTTCTGTATTTGAAGAAGCCACCCAATTGTTGGAGGATATTTCTGAGAGTACCGGGGAAGTCGAAGGTGAAGAAAAGGCAGGGGCAAGAGAAGTAGAGGTAGCAAAAGAAGAGATAGGAATAGAAGGGGAGCTTCCTTCATTCCCCTGGATAGAATATTTTAGAGATGGCGTGGACACTTATTATCAAAGACCTCGTGATATTTTTTCGATGTGGTTCGAGGAATGTCGAAAGGAGGGTGAATTTAAAAATTCCCTTCATCCCCTTTTGACCCTATTGGTTCATTCCCGGTTTGATCAAGGGAACCAATCTATCAAAGCATTGGAAAACACCCAAAGGGTATTCCGGCTCATCGTTCAACCGAATCTTCACCTTGATGACCTACCGCCTCTTGAGGGGACATCCTTTGTATCTGGAGAAGTTTGGAGAGACCTATTTCATCGGGCACTCCCCAAGATCCAGCAGATCGGAAATGCTATCCTTGAAAAAAGTAAATGGAACGCCTTTGGGTTAGAGCGGTTGATTCAAGTCATTCCTCATATGGGGCATCAAAACAGCCGAATGGCGATCCGATGGATCAACGAATTGATTCCGGATGTCGTGGAGCTTGATTTTTCCGATACTCCCATTACCATTGGTGAAGGTCTTTACAGAGTTGCCTCTCGGTTAGGCATTGTGGATCCCCATTTCGATTATTATCAGGGTAGAAATTCAATGGGAGATATTAAAATTCAATCTTTTGCGAAAACCGCTTTTCCTCAGAATCCTGTGAAGGTAGAGGAACCGATGGCTTGGATGGGGAGGGGAGAAGAGCGTGGAGGACATTGTTTCCCTGTCCAACCAAGGTGTGAGGGGTGCCTCTTCGAAGCCTTCTGCCCAAGGCTTTATATTTACTTTAACCCATCAGAAAAAGGGATGAGAGAGTGATTTAAATATTGTTGGAGGATGATGCATGGAGAAGGACTCTCCGCACTTAGAAAGGAGGGGATATCCGAGGATGTCCTTGGACTTGCCCCTTGAATATCGGGTGATGAACGCCCCTTACGCTCATGGAGGACTGGTTGTCAATGCAAGTGAAGTGGGGCTTCTCATCAATTCTATCAAAAATATACCGATCGGTTCAAAATTAAATATTGCTGTTTTATTCCCCAAGGGTTTTGAATTGACGAACTTCGAGGTATTCGCTGAAATCATATGGAAAGACCTTTACTGGGAGGAGGATTGGGAAGGGTACAGGTACGGATTAAAATTTATTAAAATTTTAGAGGAGGACCGCGGGAAACTCGAACAACTGCTCAGCGGTCAATTTCAATTGGGTGAAATCTCTCCTCATCCATGAGACATAAAAAGAGGAAAGGTGACAGAGAAACAGGAAACGAAATCCCATGTGGGGGTGGCCAATTTAGAAAGGAGGAGACATCCTCGGTTTTCAATCGATTTGCCGATAGAGTACCATTTCATCCCTTCACCCATCAGCCATACGGGCAAAGCCTTCAATGCCAGTGAGGGCGGGTTGTTGGTTTATCTTTCACAACAGATAGAGATTGGCCAGCATCTCAAAATAAAACTCTTTTTTGCTTCAGGCTCTCATTTGAATTCCATCGAAATATTAACAGAGGTGGTTTGGGTAGATATCCATTTGGGGGAGGACTGGGGAGATTACCGATGCGGAGTGAAGTTTATGGATATCTCCTCAGAAGACCTCAAGAGGCTGGATTTTTTTTTGAGAAGTCTTTCAGAATAACTCTGCCCCCTCCTCGTCCTCAAAGAGGTGTGATTTCACTCTCTTGCCAAAAGAATAAAGAAATTTTATAATGGCTTCAAAGGAGTGGAGAGATGAGCGGGAAGAGTAGTTTTCCTTACAGGAAATATGATCGGAAACCCCATCCTCATATCGTCAAGCAAATTTTAGAGGATAGCGAATTGATCGAAATGATGAAAGAGGTACTTATTCAGGAGGGGAGAGCCTGCCCCTTTTGTCATCGGAAATTAAAGGGGGAATCTAAGGTAAGGGAAATTTGGTAAGAGATGAAGACAAAAAAGAGATGATTCGGGAAAGAATCCTCTCTTTTTTGTTTAGCTAACAGAGCTAACCGACAAGTTTGAATATAACTTCCCTTGTCCGTGGGTATTAAAAATTTTCTTCCGGGAATTCCCGAGTAAAGGAGAATTGAAAAGGTTTAGTAATAAACATATCTGCCGCATCGGCCACCCCTCCGGTGGGAATAGTAAAAGGGAGTGAGACGATGAAGATGGCAGTCCCTACGATCCCCGCAGCAACCCCAAGGGGTCTGGCAAAAATTAAATCTATGGCATTCCATTCCTGTCCGACAGGATCCTCCTTCGCCCATTTATCTCCAGCCCACCCTGTCGAACAAAGACTGCCCATGACCAATGAAATAGTCAATAATAACAAAAAGATCTTTTTAAGCC
>Ga0315281_10007540_pt1 | contig 15296 bp, 14 predicted proteins | sample YL17G07_0_MG_FD_204540 | JGI IMG/M metagenome (GOLD analysis project Ga0315281, IMG submission 204540) | Sediment microbial communities from Yellowstone Lake, YNP, Wyoming, USA - YL17G07_0 | ecosystem: Environmental > Aquatic > Freshwater > Lake > Sediment | place: USA: Wyoming | collected...
GCATTTTGGAGGCGGCTGTCGGCGAAGGTTCCGCCCCTCCCGATGGGTGAGGTGGTCAAAGGCGGGTACGATAGTGCCCGCCCGTGGCTCTACGTTCCGCCCCCGCCGGGTGAGGTGGGCAAGAAGTGCATCCTCCCTGCAGGCAGGGTGGTGGCCCGCGGGTTCGCCAATTTTGAGGATACCGAGTTGTACGCGGTGTTTCCGTTTCGGCTCTACGGCGTGGGCAAGCCTGATCTGGACATCGCACGCTTCACCTTTGACATAAGACGCATCAGGCAGCAGAACTTCGGCTGGAATCAGGATGCCGTGTGGGCAGCCTTTCTTGGGTTGGCGAAGACAGCCGCGGATGACGCCGTTGACCGCGCAAAGAACAAAGACGAACGCAGCCGATTTCCGGCCTTCTGGGGGCCGAATTATGACTACGTCCCGGACCAGGACCACGGCGGAATCCTGATGATGGCGTTGGAGGCCATGCTGCTTCAGGCAGATGACGGTAAGATTCAACTGCTGCCGGCCTGGCCAAAAGAGTGGGATGTTGACTTCAAGTTGCACACCCAGTGCCGCACCGTAATAGAGGGCAGCGTGAAGAACGGAAAACTCGCAAGATTGGAGATCGCCCCTGAAGACCGCAGGAAAGACGTCATCGTCCTGGATCCGCAGTGAATTTCAGTTCCACCCCATCTGAAAGGAAGGAGAATTTAAGCAGGTCACACATAAGCGGTTTTACTCCGCCTTCCGCCCGATTATTCGGCTGTCGCCCGATAGAACTCTTTCCCGCCCCTTCGCTCGCGCGTGATGAGCTTTTCGGCGAGCAGTTTCTGGACCCGCGCTGCGGCAATCTCCGGCGTAATCCCGAGCCCGACGGCGATGTCCGCCACCGTCACCGGCCTGCGCCGGATCATGTCGAGCACTTCAGCGCCGCGCGATTCGAACGCGGGCGCTTCCTGCGGCCGGCGGAAATCGGCGATCACTTCCGCCTTCGGGCCGAGCAGTTTCGCCAGTTCCGTCAGCGCCGCCTCCGAGAGCGCTTTGACGTCCGGTTCGGCGGTCGGCCGGACCGCGGTGTTGAGCTGGATGCGGTCAGGCCGGATCCGCTCTGCGATCGCCCCGATCTTCCGCACCTGCTCCGGGCTCGAGTTGACGCCCTCGACCAGAAACACCTCGAGCCAGATCTGGCCGGAGTATCCCCGCCGAAGCGCCTCGAGGCCATCCGCAACGCGCGCCAGCGTCAGCCCCGCCGCCGGGCGGTTGATCGCCTGAAAGGTCTCTTCGTCGCCGGCGTCGAGCGTCGGCAGAATAAGGTCCGCGTGCAGGCAGGCCCGGCGCACTTCCGGGTCATAGAAGAGCGAGCCGTTCGTCATGATGGCCACCGGCGCGTCCGTGATGCGCTGGATGCCGTCAATGATGTCGCCGATGCCGGCATGCAGCGTCGGCTCGCCGGAACCGGAAAGGGTAATGTAATCCGGCCGGGGAACGGTCTTCAACTTCGCGCGGACCTCGGCGATGATGTCGGAAGCGGCCATGAACTGCTCGCGCTCGGTGGTCTTGCGCGTCGTGCGGCCGACCTGGCAGTAGATGCAATCGAAGGAGCACACCTTGCGCGGCGTCAGGTCCACGCCGAGAGACCGGCCGAGCCGGCGCGAAGGCACCGGCCCGAAGACATGCGGCGTCTCCCGCGCGTCGCGCGGAGAATCGCTTTCCGGATCGCCGGCTTTCATTGTTTTTATATCCGCATAAAAAACGCACCGCTGGTTCGACCCAGGAACGGATGAGTGATTAGTACTGAATACTGAGTGGTGAATGCCAAATGCACGCTCATTCAGCACTCAGTATTATTCACTCATCCGTTCGTGTCACTCGCTCGGCGGCGAGCCGAGCGCCTCGGCCAGCGCCGCGGCGCGCTCCGGCGTGAGTTTCCCGCCGATGAGCATCTGGCCTTCAGTGATCGGCATCAGGATCGGCGGCGCGACGACCACGCTGCCGTCCACCAGAATCGCCATCCGCTTGCCCTTGTTCTCCTTCGTGAAACGCTCCAGCTTCTCCGCGCCCGACTGGGTGAACTGCACGCCGATGGCGGGACCTCCGCGCGTCTGGAGCACTTGGGCCGATTTGATATCACGCCCGGTCATCGCCACCTGCGGGCTCAGGTAAACCATCTCCCGCGTCACTTCAACCTCAGCCCGCACGAAATTCGGGGCCGAGTCATTCAGCGCCAGGCGTATTTCCGTCCGGTCGGACCCGGTCGCCTCGTCCGAGCCGCATCCGCCGATCAGCGCAAGCGCCGATGCCAACCCCAGCGCGGCAAGTCCAAGCCTCATCGAATCCTCCAGGCCGTCTCATCGCCCATTGCATTCCGTCTGCGGTCATATTATACAGAGCACCATAAGTCCGCAGCAAAGTATGTCATTCTGCGCCATGCACTCGTTCCGCCGCTTGACAGTTCTTCGGGCCGGGTGTAATCTGAATGAAGCGGCGCATGACGAGAAGAGGCGTTCCATGGGCGGAGGTCGCGGCGGATGCGCAAGGCGATTGTCGTGGACCCGAAGAAGTGCTACGCATGCCTTTCGTGCGTGGTCGAGTGCTCCTATCGGCGCGCGGGCGCGGCGGCGAATGCGCCTCTGAACGCCCGGAATTTCTCCCAGGCCGGCTGCGACGTGCTGGCGGTCGAGTCGGAGCCGGCGCCGCTGGTCTGCCATCATTGCGAGGAGGCGCCCTGCCTGGCCGTTTGCCCCAGCGGCGCCATCTACCGCGAGACCGAAGAAGGCCCCGTCCTCCTGGCGCGCGAGCGCTGCATCGGCTGCAAGGCGTGCATCGTCGCCTGCCCGTTCGGGATGGTCCGCCTGACCGCCGACGGCAAGACGGTGATCAAGTGCGATTCGTGCGCCGACCGGTTGGCGCGCGGTCTCGAACCGGCCTGCGTCGCTGCGTGCCCGTCCCGCGCGATCGAGTTCAAGGAACTGGACGACGTGGTTCTCGAAGCCCGACGCCGAGCGGCGGCGGCGCTGCGCGGCAAATAGAATGCAGAATGCAGAGCGCAGAATGCAGAGTGCAGAGTTGAATGAGGCGCCGGCTTCGCCGGAACTATTGCGCGCGAAGCGCGCTCAGTCCGGGCGAAGCCCGACCCACATTCCATTCTGCACTCTGCGCTCTGCATTCTGCACTCTGCATTCATCTTCTCCCGTACTTTGAGAAGGTGACCATGCCGACGAAGACTTCCCTTCCCGATTACCGCGCCGCAGCCGACGAGGTCGTCGCCCGCTACGGGCGCGACCCGGATTTCCTCATCTCGATGCTGCAGGACCTCCAGGCCGAGCAAGAGCACGTGCCGCCCGAAGCGATGAAGCGGCTGGCGGAAATCCTCAACGTGCCGCTCAGCCGCATCTACTCGGTCGCCACGTTCTACACCACCTTCTCGCTGACGCGGCGCGGCAAGCACCTTATCACGCTCTGCGTCGGCACCGTCTGCTACCTCAAGGGCGCGAAGGCCGTGGCCGAAGCGATCCAGAGCCGGCTCAAGATCGAGCCGGGCGGCACGACCGAGGATCGGCTGTTCACGTTCCAGCCGGTGAACTGCCTCGGCGCCTGCGCGCTCGCGCCGGTGCTGATGATTGACGAGAAGTACTACGGCAAAGTGACGCCCGCGCAGGTTCCGGAGATCCTCGCCGAGTACGGCGCGAAGGAGGAGCCGTGATCGGCGCGACGGAACGGCTGCTGAATTCGCCCGCCGACCTGGCCCGCCTCCGCGAGGAGGCCGCCGCGCGCAACAAACCCACCGGCACGGTCATTTCCCTCTGCCGAGGCGGCGGATGCGAGGTCAAAGGTTCCGGCAGACTCTTCGCGGCGCTGCAAGGCGCAGTCGAGGAACTCCGCGCCGCCGGCAAAGACGTGCAGCTCAAGCGCATCGGCTGCCACGGTTTTTGCGAGATCGGCCCGATCCTCGTCATCCATCCCGGCAACATCCTCTACTGCAACGTGCAGGAGGCCGACGTGCCCGAGATCGTGCGCGAGACGATCCTCGGCGGGCGCGCAATCGAGCGGCTGCTCTACGCGGACCCCGACACCGGAAAGACGCTCGCCACCAGCCGGGAGATTCCCTTCTACCGAAGGCAGGTGCGCTTCGTCCTGCGCTACAACGGGTTCATTGACCCGACGAGCATTGACGATTACATCGCCCTGGGCGGCTATGCCGCGCTCGCCAAGGCGCTGACCGAGATGACGCCCGAGCAGATCATCCGCGAGGTGGAGACTTCCGGGCTGCGCGGACGCGGCGGCGGCGGGTTCCCGACCGGGCGCAAATGGCGCACCTGCCGCGAGGCGTACGGCGACATCCGCTACGTCATCTGCAACGGCGACGAAGGCGACCCGGGCGCGTTCATGGACCGCTCGGTCATGGAGGACGTGCCGCACTCGGTGATCGAGGGGATGATCATCGGCGCGTTCGCCATCGGCTCGCACCAAGGCTTCATCTACGTGCGCAACGAGTATCCTCTGGCGGTCGTCCGGCTGCGCCAGGCGATCGAGGACGCGCGCCGGTACGGACTGCTCGGCGAGGACATCCTCGGCTCGGGATTCTCCTTCGACCTACGCATCAACCGCGGCGGCGGCGCGTTCGTCTGCGGCGAATCCACCGCGCTGATGGCCTCGCTCGAGGGAAAGCCCGGCGAGCCGCGCGCGAAGTACGTGCACACCGTCGAGGTCGGACTCCACGGCCGGCCGACCACGCTCAACAACGTCGAGACCTGGGCGAACGTGCCGTACATCATCACGAACGGCGCGAACGCGTTCGCCTCCGTCGGCACCGAAGGCAGCAAAGGCACCAAGGTCTTCTCGCTCGTCGGCAAGATCACCAACACCGGCCTCGTCGAGGTTCCGATGGGCATGAGCCTGCGCGAGATCGTCTGCGACATCGGCGGCGGCGTGCCCGGCGGGCGGAAGTTGAAGGCCGTGCAGACCGGCGGCCCGTCCGGCGGCTGCATCCCGGAGAGCCTGCTCGATACGCCGGTAGATTTCGACGCGCTGACGAAGCTCGGCTCGATGATGGGCTCCGGCGGCCTCATCGTCATGGATGAGGACACCTGCATGGTCGGCGTGGCGCGGTACTTCCTGGATTTCCTCGTCAAGGAGTCCTGCGGAAAATGCACCGCCTGTCGTGAAGGCGTCGCGCAGGCACTGCACGTCCTCAACCGCATCTGCGCGGGCAAAGGCCGGCCGGACGACGTGGAGCTGCTGCTGGAGCTCTGCGATCTGCTCGAAGTCGCCGCGCTCTGCGGACTCGGCAACACCGCCTGCAACCCGATCCGCAGCACCATCCGCTATTTCCGCAAGGAATACGATGAGCACATCCTCGATCACCACTGCCCGGCGCACGAGTGCCGCGGGCTGTACAAGTTCGAGATCATCTCCGAGAAATGCAAAGGCTGCGGCCTCTGCCGGAAGGAATGCCCGGAGAAGATCATCACCGGCGAGCGCAAGCAGCCGCACGTCATCGAGGCTGCAAAATGCACCCGGTGCGGGAAATGTTACGAGGTCTGCCCGTTTTCGGCGGTCGCAAAAGTTTAATTTTACCACCAAAGCGCCAAGAACGGCAACAAGAGATTTATTTTCGATTCTTTCGTTCTTTGTGCCTTGGTGGTGAAAGCGAAGGCATGCCGAAGCTCACGATAGACGACAAGGAAGTTGAGATTCGCGACGGCGCGACGGTGCTCGACGCGGCGCGCGCGGCGGGGATTTTTGTCCCCGCGCTCTGCTACCATCCGGCGGTGGCCTCCTACGGCGCGTGCCGGCTCTGCCTCGTCGAGGTCAAGCAGGGCAACCGGACGCGCATCGTCACCTCCTGCTGCTACAACGTCCGAGACGGGCTGGTCGTCTCGACCACGAGCGACAAAGTGGTCAAGGCCCGGCGCGGCGTGATGGAACTGCTCCTGGCGCGCGCACCGGAATCGGAGCCGCTGAAGGAAATGGCGCAGCTTCTCGACGTGAAGGCCGGGCGGCTGCCGACAGTGACGCAATCGCAGCGCGACTGCATCCTCTGCGGGCTCTGCGTGAACGTCTGCCGCGAGATCATCGGCGCCTCCGCGATTTCCTTCGTCAATCGAGGCGTGAACCGCATCGTCGCCGCTCCTTTCCTGCAGCCCTCCGAGGCGTGCGTCGGCTGCGGCGCCTGCGCCGCCGTCTGCCCCGTCGGAACGATCAAGCTGCGCTGGCACGCCGATGAGGTCGAGATCTCGCCGTTCAAGACTCGCGTCAAGATCCTCAAATGCTCCGAGTGCGGCGCGGCCATCGGCAGTGTGCCGATGCTCGACCGGGTCCGCAAGAAGGTCGGCGAGCCGCTCGCCGCGTCCACGCTTCTCTGCGATTCGTGCAAGCGCAAACGCACCGCCGGGATCAACGCGCGACTGGCGCGGAGTTCACGCTATTAACAGGTAAGCCTTGCGAAGGTTCGTACGAACCTTCGCAAGGTTGGCTGTTCTTCGGAAGTATAGGGACTCGCCCGATGGACCCCCAGAAAACGAAATCCATCAAAATCTCCGGCAAGGGCGAGATCGCCGGCGGCGTTTATGACGAGGTCGCGGTTTCCGGCTCGGGCCGGGTCGGCGGCGACCTGGAAGCCGCCACGATCGTCATCGCCGGCTCGTGCATGATCGAGGGCGCAGTCAAGGCCGGGGCGTTCGCCGCCTCCGGCGCGTTCGTGGTCGGGCGCGACCTGAAGGCGAAAACGCTGCGCGGCTCCGGCACGGGCGAGGTCGGCGGTGACGTCCGCACCGAGACGCTCAAGGTCTCCGGCCGGTTGAACGCGGGCGGGACGGTGAAGGCGCGCGAGGCGACGATATCGGGTTTCGCGGAGTGCGGCGGGAATCTCGAGGCGGACCAGCTCCGGTTGAGCGGCGCGTTCGACGTCGGCGGATCGGTCATCGGGCAGCGAATCGAAATCGCCCTCTCGGGACGCTCGCAGGCATCGGAGATCATCGCGCCGGAGATCGTCGTGCGGCGCGCGTCCTGGCGCTGGCGGCTGCTGAATTTCGGCTGGCGGCGGTCCTCCGCTCTCCTGACGGCCGAGACGATCGAGGGAGACCATGTTCACCTCGAAGCCACGCGCGCTGGGACGGTGCGCGGCCGGCAGGTGACGATCGGACCGGATTGCCGGATCGAGGTGGTGGAATACTCCGAGTCGCTGCACATGGATCCACAGGCCGATGTCGCCCATCACATCTCCAGCGAGCGGGCGGGCTCCGCCGCGCCGGTGGATCACAGCCCGGTGAAGCCGGACGGCTGGTCCGGAAGCGCGCGTCCGGAATCGCTTTCGCGCTGGCGCGTGCGGTTCGGACGGCGCGAGATTCACCAGCCGGCGCTCAAGATCGCCGGCGTGGCGCTGGCGCTGATGATGGCGGCGCTCATCATCGCCCTCGTCCTGTTCGTGGCGCTGCCGGCCATCGGGTTCGTCGTCGGCTTGGCCGTAGCCATCGTCCTCGTGGCGCTGCTCGCCGGCGCGATCGGCATCCCGGTCCTCGTCGTCGGAGCGCTCGTGGTCCGAATCCTGCTGCTGCCGATCCAGTGGGCCGTCCGCCGCTCGCGGTGAGCCGCTGAAGGGCCGTCGTCCCACATTCTCTCCCAAAGTGACCGATGGCGGGAAAGGCGGAGGTCTTTTCCACTCATTTTTTCCGCACGCTTCGCGTGGCGCGGCGCAATCACAATGGTAATGCGTTAGTCATCAGGGGGAGTCGTCATGCTGAGCGCAGCGAAGCATCTCATACCCCATGAGCACCCGATGTGCCAGGCGTGGGAGATTCTTCACTTCGCTTCGCTTCGTTCAGAATGACAGGAAAGTCGCTCCCCCCTGTAACTAACGCATTACTCACAATGGGCCTTGCAAGCGCAGCCGCAGAATGCTATCTATAGTGTGGCCGATGAGAATGACAGCCCAGATCAAGGGAGATATTGGATGGAAAGCCTGAAGTCTCGAGCGGCGTGCGTTGGTCTGCTCCTCGCGCTGGCCGGGTTGTCCGGATGCATCGCGGTCGCGGTCGTCGGAGGCGCGGCGGCCGGCGCAGGCGTAGTGTACTGGGTCAAAGGCGCGCTACGCACGACGCTGGGCCATCCGATCCGCGAGGTTCACGACGCGACGATGGAGGTGCTCAGGAACATCGGCGTGGGAATCGTGGCCGACAAGACCGAGTCGTTCAGCGGCGAGATCGAGTCCGCGCTCCGGGGCGGCAGCAGCGTGCGCGTTGAATTGAAGGCAGTCTCCCCTACGGCCACCGAGGTGACCATCCGCGTCGGAACGTTCGGCGACCAGGCCCAATCGGACATAGTCCTCAACGCAATCGAAGCCCGCCTCGGCGACACGCGCCCCTAAAAGTGTGGCACAGGCGCCCCCGCCTGTGCGATCCACAGCCGGGGGCGGCTGTGCCACATCCGGTTAATTCGCCGCCGGGGCGGCCTCCAGCCGGCAGGCGTGGGCGCCCTCGACGATGCGGACTTCCTCGATCTTCTCCGTCAGCCGGTCCAGCAACGTTTCCAGCTTCCGGCGGTCCAAGCATTGCGAAGGCGGGTGAGATAGCACGAGCGACTTCGCGCTCTTCATCTCCGACTCGATCTGACCGATCATCCGCAGAAGGGCCTCTTTCTCCTCCAGCAGATCGCGGAACAGGTTCAGCTCCAAGCCATCTCGGAGCAGATTCCGCTGCTTCCACGCCAGCCGCCACACGCGAAGGCAGAGTTCCGCCTCTTCCCGGTAACCGTTCAGCAGAGTTTTCATGGCGGAGGTGACGCCCTACCGCGGCCTGCTTGCGACGGCGGCGGAGGGTCCATGCCCGTTCGCGGAAGTCTGCTGGATATGATGGCCCGCGCTGGAGCGTTTTCGATTCATCCATCTCCTTTACAGTCATACCCGGAGGAACTCAAGGCCGAGGTGAACCGTGAGTGACGTTTAGGTCGCGGAAAACGGGGGCACAAAACGGGGCCTGTCCCGAATGGCCCAAACGAACGCTAAGTTATATTGAACTTCCTATATAGCCCCCCATATTCTTTAAGCTTGATAATGTCAAAGAATTCCGTATCATTCACCATCTTATCCTGAACAGCGTTCCAGTCTCCTGTTTCCTTGAGCGCCTTCAATCCATCTATCATGCCACGGGCAGACATATAAAGTGAGCAAAGAGAGCCGATGACAATCTTGCATCCAACCTTTTCAAACTCCGCGATCGCCATCGGTTCAACAGTCGCAAAGATTCCCACCAGTGGCGCATCTATCTTTTCGGCAAGATATCTCAGTTCCTTCACCGTTACGGCCATAATGAAAATGGCATCGGCTCCTGCCGCCCTATAAGCGTTGCTTCGCCTTATCACCTCCTCAATCATGTTTTCACTATAATATTGCTCCAGCGGCACAGTTCCAATAACATCAGAGCGAGCAATTATCATGAAATCAGAATCTTCTCTCGCTTCAACCGCGGCCCTGATTTTGCCGCACATCTCTTCTGTGGAGATCAGCCGATTGCGAGGGATCTCCGGTAGAAACGGACACTTGCTCGGCAAGCCTTCGTCATCTATGTGCACGCCGGCGATCCCGGATGCTTCAAAATCCCGCACAGCATCCATTACGCTGATGGCATTGCCGTATCCCTCCTCCATGTCGGCAATGACAGGGATCTCAACGGATTTGGCAATATTTCTCACGATCATCAGTCTTTCTGTCTTTGTCATGAGACCCAGATCAGGCTTCCCCAAAAAACTGGCCTCCGTAATATAGCTGCCTACATATACTGCGTTGAAGCCGGCCCTTTCCACAAGTATTGCAGAAAAGGCATCATGCGCCCCAATGGCAACTACCGTCTGCCTCTTATCTATCATATTTCGCAACATGGCCGTTGCCTTCATTTCCTTAATCCTCCGTTGCTTGGTCCATTTGGTCCATTACAAATTACAGAAATTGGTCTTGATCTCAAACTCTCTATTCTCTTCAGCCTCGGTCGTTATTTCATCAAGGAGAACATCCCGATTATCCTGTGCTGAAACAAAAGCAGCTATTGTGTACCTGGTGATTTCTTTTCCTTCAGCGCCCGTGTAAATAGGTTCTCCGCCCTCTTTCATGACTTTTATGAAATGTTGCGTGCTGCCTATAAAGGAGGTTGACCAATTGCGTTCTTTTGGTGAGATATGTTCCAGATAAACGTTTACCTTGCCATCGACGAATACAGCTATGGGAGGAAACACAGGGCTCTTTGACATTTCGTTACCCCTGAAGAGTTCCCGGTCTCCAGCAGCCGAGCATTGATTTATCCACATAATTCCTCTGGAGCCGACAATCTCTAGAAAATCATCGAACCAGAAGTCAAATGGAATAGCTAATTTGGTAGAGAATGAAAAATCTATCTGGGCGTATTTTGGACAATCACCCGGTAACGTTTTGTACTTGCCACGAATCAGCGCCGGAGCATCAAGCGGAGTAGTTGGCTCGATCCAGGCGCCTATCTTTTCAAGGTCTCTGTCCATAAACCAGCGCGCCAGGGAGAACTTGTGATAACCGTCATCCCCAACCAATGGCCCTGTTCCAGACCTTTTCATATCTACCGACCAACTCCCAGGTCTCCAACACCACGGCCAAGGGGCTCCTTCTCTAATCCCTGTCATTGTATTAATTCTGATAGAGATCAACTCGCCAATTAAACCCTCGGCTATCAGCGCTTTCGCCTTCAGATACACCGGATAGAAAACAAAATTCTCATATATCTTGAGCTTCACGTTATTCTTCTCGCACGCATGAATCATCTGGTCGCATTCGCCAAGAGTAATGGCCATCGGCTTCTGCACGCTTATACCCTTCACTTTCGCCTCTGCGCACTTCACGGTCTGTGGACAGTGTAAATGATGGGGAGTAAGTATCTCCACAATGTCAAGTTCTTCTTTTTCCAGCATATCTTCGTACTTGCTGTAGCATCTTGCATGCGGCAAATTCCATTTCTTCAACCACTCTCTTGCCGCCTCTTCATTGCGGCGGCACACCGCCACAATTTCCGCATCCTCAGAGTTCAGGTATCCGAGAATATTTTCGTCGCTAATAGTGCCTAAACCAATAAATCCAACTTTTAGCATAAAAATCGCTCCTTGGGCGTAAAGTCATCCGTCGCCTTGAAGGTCTTGGTTCAGCGTGAAATGGACAAATGTCTCACGCTGATAAGAGACTCCGGACCATCCGGAGCCTTCCCTCTCACGAGGCCCCGGGGCTCCGCCCCAGACCCCGGAGTTTTGAGAGGCATGAGGGGCCTCTGAGCCTTGGCCGCTACGGGGGAACGGCTGGGGGAATATGTGGAGTACACCCTCAGCACAAAGGCTCGTCGTCCCAGATGGCCATTCGACGTTGCTCATGGCCCTGAGCCGTTCGACTCCGCTCACGGCCCTGAGCTTGTCGAAGGGCCTGTCGAAGGGCTATCCCTGGCGGGGCGCTCTCCAGCGTTGCCCGCTTCCGTTTCACCGGCCGTCCGAATTATCCTCTCCTCCTTTCTGCCTGTCAAGGAATATTCCCTTGAACTGCGCCGCATCTGTGCCATTCGGGACAGGCCCCGTTTTCCGCCCCCGTTTTCCGCGGCCCAAACGTCACTCACGGTTCACCTCGGCACCTCGCGCTACGAACCTTCCGCAGGCGGTTTCGGCTCGCCCTCGTGCGTGGAATCGGGCTTGGGCGGCTCTATCCTCGGTTCTTCCAGCCGCGTTTCGAGCTTCTGCACCTCGCGCTCGGCGGCGCGCAGGGCGTGGCGCAGGAGTTGTTTGGCGCGGTCGAAGCCGATCCGGCCTTCGCGGACCATCTGGTTGGCGATCTGGCCCGCCGCCTCTCCCGCGGCGCCGGCGGAAACCGCCACGTTGCGCGCGTGCAGGACCATGTGCCCCTTCTGGATGCCCTCGGTCACCAGGCTGCGCAACGCCGCCAGATTCTGCACGAGGCCGACGGCCGCGGCGACCTTGCCGAGTTCCTGCGCGGACTTCACGCCGAGGATTTTCAGCGCGATCTTCGCGACCGGATGAACCTTCGTCGCCCCGCCGATCAGGCCGAGCGACATCGGAATCTCGATCTCGCCGACGAGCATCCCGTCCTCCGCGCGCGACCACTTCGTCAGCGGCTCATATCGCCCGTTGCGCGCCGCATAAGCGTGCGCGCCGGCCTCGACCGCGCGCCAGTCGTTCCCGGTGGCGATCATCAGCGCGTCAATCCCGTTCATCACGCCCTTGTTGTGCGTCGCGGCGCGGTACGGGTCGGCCAGCGCGAACGCGTAGGCGTCCAGGATGCCCTCGACGACCTCTTCGCCCTTCCAGCCGTGCTCGTCGAACGCGGACGGGGAAACCTCGAGCCGGGCGCGCGCGAGCCGGCGGTCCGCCAGGTTGCTGACGATGCGGAGCAGCACCTTGCCGCCCGTAAGCCCTTCGAGGAAAAGCGAAAGCGCCTCGGCCATCGTGTTCACGGCGTTGGCGCCCATCGCGTTGCGCACGTCCACCAGCAGATGCGCGATGACCATCGGCCCGCGCACGGTCTGCAGGACGCGCACCTCGATGTCCCTGGCCCCGCCGCCCACTTCCTTGAGGACCGGGTCCTGCTCGTTGGCGATCTCCAGTATCCGCTCGCGGGCCTGGAGGATGCGCGCGCGGGCCGCCTCCGGATCGGGCGTCCCGACGATCTGTATCTGGCCGATCATGATCGGGTCGGTCGAGCCGGCGGTGATCCGGCCGTGCTCGCGGACGAGTTTGGCGACGTGGCTCGCGGCCGCGACCACGGACGATTCCTCGACAGCCATGGGGATGAGGTAATCGCGCCCCTGAATCTGGAAGTTCACCGCCACGCCGAACGGCAGGCCGAAGACGCCGACCACGTTCTCGACCATCTGGTCGGCCAGCGCCGGCGAGAGCGCTTCGTGCCGAAGCTGGTATTGTTCCTCGCGCGTCAGCGCGATGAACTCCGAGAGTTTCTCGAGCCTTTCCTCAAGCCCCAGTTTGTAGAAGCCGGGCAGGCGGGAGAAGCGGCCGTTATTTTGTTCGTTCACCCGATTTTCTCCAAAGCCCTCTCAGATTCGCCCATTCGAGCAGAGGGCCGGAAATGACGACTGGCGCCGCACGAAGCGCTTCGAGGTTGCGGCAGCCGGTCAGGAGCATGGCGGCGCGGAGGCCGTCGAAGACGAAATCGAGCCATCGCTCGGCCGCCCCGGGCCCGCCCCGGTCGAGCGCGCGAAGCAGCGGCAGCGCCGCCGAACCCAGCGTCGCGCCGAGCGCGAGCGATTTAGCGAGGTCGAACCCGGTCCGCAGTCCGCCCGAGGCGATGACGCGAAGTTTCAGCCCGCGGACTTCCATGAGCGACGCCGCGGTCGGGATCCCCCACTCTTCGAGTTCCTCCAGCCCGGCGGCCTTTCGACCATTGCTCAGGGCCGCCGAGCCGTTCCGCAGGTTCTCCACGCGCACCCACGAGGTTCCGCCCGCGCCGGCCACGTCGAGCGTCCGAACGCCGAGCCGGGCCAGGCGCGAGGCGGTCTCGCGCGACAGGCCGCAGCCGGTTTCCTTGACCACCAGCCGGTCGCCGAGCGCGCGGCACAGGCGGCCGATCATTGCGGAAGACCGGCGCGGTGCAGCATCGCCGCCGCGCTGCACCATCTCCATCGCCGCGTTGAGGTGCAGACAAATCCCGTCCGCGCCGATCCGCGTGACCAGGCCCGCGACTTCGTTGGGATTCATGCGCGCCGCCTGCGACAGGCCGATGTTGCCCAGGAGCAGGATGTCCGGCGCGACGTCGCGAAGCTGGTAGGTCCGCGCGAGCGAATCGTCGGCGATCATGGCGCGCTGGCTGCCCAGCGCGAGTCCGATCCCTTTCCGCGCGGCGAGCTTCGCCAGGCGCCGATTGACGCTCAGCGACTCGGGCGTCCCGCCGGTCATGGCGCCGATCAGGAACGGCGCCGAGAGCTTTCGCCCAAAAAACTCGACCGAGGTGTCCAGTTCCTCCGCCGAAAACGCGGGCAGCGCCTGATGGACGAGTTCCACGTGTTCCAGCCACGTGCGCTTTCGCCGGAACTCGACCGGCTGTCGCCGGCAGATTTCAAGGTGCTCGTTCTTTCGCCGGCGGATGGAGGAGGAATCGGACATGCGAACAAGGCCCTTATAATTGATGCTTGCAGATTGACGATCAGCGATTTTACGCCGTTTCGGCTGTCCATCGCCAACCATCTCTCAGCCATCGCCTCTTCGCCGGTCAACCCTGCTTCCCGGGCGGTTGCTTGGGCTCGAACTGTCCTTCGGCATGTTCGACGAGTTCCCGCGTCTGCTCGGCGAGCCGATCCACCCGGCGCGCGACCCTGGAGAGCACAAAGAGCACGACCAGCACCGCCACGAAGAGTATAATGCTGAGCGCGAATATTGCCGGTACCAGGGTATTCTCCTTCTTGAATTCTCCGCGTTTCAGGCCTGCGCCACGGCGATCTCGAACTCGCCGTTCTTCTCGATCGCGCAGACGCCGGTCACAGCGTTGGTCATTTCCGCGAACACGCCGCCGCGGAGGATGAACTCGGCGCCTTCGCGCGCATCGGCCGCGTCGAACGCGCCGCGCTGCGCCCGCGAGACGCGGTTGGTCTCATACGTGGAGACGAAGAAGCATTCGCCCGGCTCCAGCTTGAGCCGGCACACATCGAGTCCGTCCTCGCGGACCACGCCCAGGTATCCGGCATCGCCGCCGGCGGTCACAGCCGCGGCGATGCGCGGCGTATGGTACGAGTCTTTCTCGTAATCGAGCGCCAGCAGGCTCGTGGCGAACGCGTCGCGCAGCGGCATGCCCGCGGCGACCTTCTCCGCGATCGGGTCCGTCTGCGACCCGTTCGTCGCCACCGCAGTCCGGCCGGCGATCCGCAGACAATTGTACGCGATGTACGGGTTCTTGAAAACGTCGCCCTCCGCGCCTTTTTTCGGCACGATAGCGACGGCGTTGTCCTTGATCTGCGCCTCGCGATTCGGAAACGAGCGCGAGGAGACGCGGTACAGCGCAGCCAGTTGACCCTTCCGATTTCTGCCGACCGCCACGATTCGCCCTGCGTACATGCGGACTCTCCTTTTCGACCGACGTCAAAGGACCGATACGTCGGTCCTCGGTCATCGGCCTGGGCCTGAGTTCCCGACCACCGCCCTTCAGGATTGTACAAGTTTCCGCCTAAAATGCAATGCGGAAAGCCGCGGTTGCGTAATCGGTTAGTCATAGGGGGGAGGAGGGCGATTCGGGCTTGGGCGGGGCGAAGAGCAGGGCATACGGGTCGAGGGAAGGGTTTTCGGCGAGGCGA
>Ga0315281_10007541_pt1 | contig 15296 bp, 13 predicted proteins | sample YL17G07_0_MG_FD_204540 | JGI IMG/M metagenome (GOLD analysis project Ga0315281, IMG submission 204540) | Sediment microbial communities from Yellowstone Lake, YNP, Wyoming, USA - YL17G07_0 | ecosystem: Environmental > Aquatic > Freshwater > Lake > Sediment | place: USA: Wyoming | collected...
GCGGCAAACCTATGTTGTACGCCAAAAGGCTCGAGGCCTACGTATCCATCGGGTCGATTTTGAAGGGCGTTCCCAGCCTTAGAAAACTCCAGATAACGAGCCCCCTGGCCTTTGCAACGAGAGGGACGGACGGCACGTGGAACTTCATGCCGGTGGTGAAAAAAATTATCGAGACCAAGAGCGTCATCGGCGTGCCGAGCAAAGTGGTCGTCGTCAACGGTCGGCTGATTGTGATTGATGAAAAGGCGGAAGGGGGCGCCGCGGTGTTCGCCTTTTCCAGCGTAAAGGGGGTTTTCAGGAAGGCCGGGTGGGTGCGCCCTATGAAGGTGGATGTGGAGGCCGACATTTACGACCCTATCGCACCGGGAAAAATTAAAACCACTTTTGAGTCCTGGGTGAAGGCCCCCGATTGGGAGTGGAAGGGGAAATGGATGGAGGGGAAACTAACCCTCAAATCGGTGAACGCCAGAAGGTTTGCCGCCTACCTATCCGATTACGTGCCCGAGCGATATCTGGCGAAGAAATATTCCGGCGACATGGGATTTTCCGGCCGGTTGAACGAACAGATAAAGTTCAAAGGGGAGGTGTCCGCCGCCCCGTTGAACGCTCCCGCGCAGACGGCGGATTTGAGGCGGATCAAATTCGACGGAAGCCATCAACCAGGTAAAGTTTTCTTGAACAAACTCGAACTGATTTTGCCGGAGGCCTCCGTCACCGGGAATATGGCGGTCACGGAATACGACGGGGACAACCCTAAGATAAGCTTTAGGGCGGAAACCACGATGATAAACATCGGGAAGCTGGCCCAGTTCGTCCCGCCGCAATACAAGGACGAGCCAGTGGTAAAGTTTGCGGAGACTTCAATCCTAGACGGAAGCTTTAGGCTGACCGACGTTAGATTCAACGGTCCGGCCAAGTCTTTCGTTAATTTGAAGGAACCCGAAAACCTAAAGATGCTCTCCGGGAGTATCGAGGTGAAAAATCTGGCGTTGAAGACTGAGGGAATGTTAAGAAAGGTGGAGGGCGTCGGCGGAACACTGAGGCTGACCGGACACGACATCGGATTTAATTTCATAAACGGAGTTTACGGCGGGAGCGCCCTGGGAAACGCGTCCGGGACGATATCCGATCTTTATGAAAACCCAAAACTTGTCGTCACAGTCGCCGCCGACCTAAATGCCAGGGAGTTGAGCGACGAACTCTCGCCCAAGGTAAGTTCGGCACGGCTTCGCGAAATAATTTCGCCGATAAAAAGCATCGTCGGCAACGTGGACGTGAGGTTGAAGGCGGAAGCCGACCTGAAGAAGCGCGAATTGACCGGCCTTGACGGGAGCCTGACGATGAAAAACGTAGGGTTCAGGCACGACAATTACAAAGCGACAATAGACAGCCTTAAAGGCGTGGTGGATTTCACAAAGGACGGCATAGGGATAAAAAGTGTTTCCTTTGGCATTAATAAGTGCCAGTTCCGCGTTCTCGGCAATGTGACGGGAGTAGGTACCGAGAAGTACAAGCTGGATTTAAACGTTGACGCGTCGGGGGAATTTGCCAGGCTTGCGGACACCAAGCTTATAGATTTGGACGTTCTGAAAAACGTCGGCGGTTCAGCGTCGGCCACGCTAAAAATTATCGGCAATCTTGACGACTTCGAATTCGTTCAAACGGCGGACATCTCCGGCGCATCCATAGTTTATAAGGACGTGGTGCGCAAGGAGAAGGGAGCGTCGTTTGCCGAAAACCTCTCTGGGCGTGTTTACGGAGGTGACAAGCTTAAAATAACGTCGGGTAATGTCGCTATGGGGAAATCGGCGCTGACGTTTTCCGGAGAGGCCTCGGGCCTTCCGTCGCTAGAAAAATTCGACGTAAAAGTGGATTTGGAAAAGCTTAATTTGGAGGATCTTGAGGGGTATTTAAAATTGTTGCGACGTGAGGACGTCAAGGGAACTCTGAGCGGAAACGTCCGCCTTACAAGGGGGGCGGGGAAAGACGAGACCGCCCTCAAGATAAAGGCGAAAATACAAAAAATCAACCTGGCGTGGCTGAACAACCTGGCCCCCGTTTTGCCGGTGATTGAGGATTTGAAGCCCGAGGGACACGCCGAAGGCTCGTTCGAGGCGGTATATAAAAACGGGAACATAGACATGGACGGAAAAATAACGGGCAAGGGCGTAGGATTCTTTACTCCCGTTCTTCCAAAACCGCTGTATGGTTTGTCCGGGGAGATTGTCCTAAAGGGAAACAAGATTAGATTTAGGAGGATTTCGGGCAGGATTGGGAATTCTTACAGTCAGATTTCCGGCTCAATCATCGTCCAAAAAGAGCCGGTGATTGACTATCATTTCACGGCCGAAAAACTAGATTTGCAGGACGTTTTGGACTTTGACAATTTGCAAGGCGGCGGGGCCGACGATGATTCGTCGATGCGTTCTCGGGTAAAAATCCAAATAAATTCAAAATCCGGTCTCATCGGTTCCCTCAGCTACGTTAACATGACCGGAGGGTTTAGTTATTTTAACAACAAGTTTAATATTCCGGAGTTCGCGTTCACGTCGCACAACGGAAAATTCAAGGCGGGGGCCGAAATTGACATTACAGGGAACGAGCCCGTCATCAACACAAGCATCGAGGTCAAGGGCGTGGAATTGGCAAGCATGTTAGAGGAGGTCTGGCCTAAGCTGGACAAGGTGACGGGGAAGATGGACGTGGACGGAAAGTTTTCCGGAGCCGGGATGACCTGGGCCAAACTTCGAAGCACGCTGGGCGGACATGTGCGGTTCAGGGTCGAGGACGGATTGGTGGTGAAGTACGCCGGAATTTCGGACATACTTTCAATCGTAAATCTCGTTCCGATATTTGAAAAACGCTCCGGCAGGCAAACCGGAGCCGGTCTTCCGTACGAGTACATAGCGGGGGATATGGAGTTTAAAAACGGGGTGGGACACACGGACAACACGGTTCTGGAGGGGGATGTCGTAAGAATGTCGGCCGTGGGGGACTTAGATTTTGGCAAGGAGAAAATGAGCCTTTTGGTGGGCGTAAAACCATTCACCACGCTGGATAAGATAATATCCAATGTGCCGATTGCAGGAAAATTGCTGACCGGGGATGAAAAGAGCCTTATAGTCTCGTATTATGAGGTCAAGGGGGACATGGGGGAACCCGTGGCCAGGGCCGTGCCGGCCGAGTCGATAGGCAGGGCGTTTTTCGGAGTGATAAGGAGATTGTTGGAGCCGACGGCGAAAGCGTTGTCCGACACCCCCAAACAGGACGGCCCGGCGAAAGACGGGCGTCCGGTAGACGGGAAAAAATGAAAAATTTATTGCGGAGCAGGATTTATGAATAAAACAAAGAATGGCGGCACACCGGAAAGGTTCGCCAACTTTATGTCGGATATCGGCCACAAGTTTCACATCAATCTCACGATGGAGGACGAGGAGAGACTTAAGGTCATTTTTTCCGACCTCCTGACGGGGTTCAGCATGATGATGGACAAGGGGCCGGTTATCACCGTTTTCGGCTCCAGCAGGGTGACGTCCGCCGACGCGGAGTACGCATTGGGTGTGGAGCTTGGAAGAGAGCTTGCGAAGCTCGGGTTCACCGTGCTCACCGGCGGAGGCCCCGGTCTTATGGAGGCGGTAAACAAGGGGGCGCATGACGCCAAAGGCCATTCCATCGGGATAAACATTTCCATCGCCGACGAGCAACCCCAGAATCCGTACGCATTCCCGTCCATAACCATTAACTATTTTTTCGTAAGGAAATTTCTTCTCATGAAATATTCGAGCGCCTATATTTTCCTGCCGGGCGGGTTCGGGACGCTTGACGAGTTTTTTGAGACCGTAACCCTGCTTCAGACCCGTAAAATCGCCAATTGCCCCATTATTCTCGTCGGCAAGGAATTTTGGAAAGGGCTTATGGATTGGATTGACGATCGTCTTGAGCGCGGGGGAATGATATCCACGGAGGACACCGACTCCTTCTTCTTTGCCGACTCGGCGGAAGAAGTTGTTGGTATAATAGAAAATTGTATTGATGACGGGACTCTCAATTTGAAGGTCGGCAAATAAAATTTTTCGGAGCGGAGTAGATATTGGTCGGAGCACTGGAAACGTTCTTTAAAAAGAACAAGGGCAAAATTGTCTCGGAGTGGGTTTCTCTCATTCGGGAATGCTCCCAGACCTACGCAAAGAGGCCGGAATATGAGATGGCCGAAAGCTTCCGGAAATCATTTGACGCCAACACGGCGTACATCAGCAACAGCAATCCAGAGCCGATAGACAATCATATTGATCTAATCGTGGGCTCCCGTTTGAACTCGGGGTTTGACTTGGACGACATACAGACCGCCATGGAGCTTTTTCGCACCGTCACGCGCCCCTTGATGTTGCGCGAAATCCCGCGCGACAATCTTTCCGAATGTCTCGAAAAAATGGACTACTGCGTCGATTATTCCATCAGGTGTCTCATCAAGAGATATAGGAAGCATTACGAGGCGGAGACCCGGAATGCGAACATGATGCTTTCCGAAGCGCTGGTGGAGTTAAAAGTCGAACGTAACAACGCCATGGCGGCAAACGTGCTCAAGGACCAGTTCCTCGCGAACCTCTCCCACGAGCTAAAAACCCCGCTGACCAGCATCATCGGGTTTAGCAAGGCGCTTATGTCCTCCCCGGCGGAACAACCTTCGGTAAAAGGAAAAATGAAGGTCATCTACGACCAGGGCAGGAATCTTTTGCGGCTTATCAACACATTGCTGACAATCGCCGAAATAAACTCCGGAATCGCCAAGCTAGGCAGGGACGCTATAGACATGCGCGACATGGCGGAATTGGCCATGCACGGCATACAAAAGCTCAAAGACGCCGATGGAAGAATAATCAATTTTATCCCCTGCGACAAGGAGCTTCTTGTTATCGGGGATTCCGAGAAGCTGTTCGCCGTGGTTTTCGAGCTCATCATCAACGGTTTGAAGTTCTCCGAACCCAACGGGGATGTGACAGTTCGGTGCGCGGAAAACAAGGGGAACGCCGCCGTGAGCGTGAGCGACAAAGGAATAGGGATAGAGGCCGTCGACATAAAAAGAATGTTCGACCCCTTTTGCCAGATGGACGGTTCCAGCACAAGAAGGTACAATGGAAGCGGAATAGGGCTCACCATGATAAAGAAGGTGGTGGAGCTGCACAACGGCACAATTGCCGTGGAGAGCGTGCCGGGCAAGGGAAGCACCTTTACGATTGAAATCCCGCTGGCGCGGTAGTGCTAAAATCTAAGATTTTTCCGGTGCCACAGGGGACTTTTTAGCCTTACAAAAAAAATGGAGAGTTGAATTGGAACACAAATCTATCCGCCTCGTCGTCAATTCATCCAAGCTTTTACTCTATATTTTCTTCCTGACGTTCGTCGCCTGTAGCGGCGGAGGAGGGGGCGGCGGCACCACTTCATCCGTTGTCACTAAAATAACTCTTTCCGGCACCGTAGACACTCAGACCACGACCCCGACCGGCGTGACTTCCTCCTCCAAGGTGGTTGGCGCCACGGTTCATATAGTGGACTCGGCCGGACACGAAGTGCAGACCACCTCCACCGACTCGAACGGTTCATATTCCGCGCAGGTGTCAAAACTTACGGTGTACGGAATCACGGTGGACAACGTGGCGGGAAAACCGTTGACTCGTGCCGCCGGATATTCATCAAAGATGAAGTCGATGGTTAAGGTCGGGAATATCGATACGACCGCAAATGTAAACCCCGGTATATACGCCGCCGTCATGATTTTGCAGAAAAAGTACGGCATATCCATCGGCGAGAAGGATTCCTCCGCCGTTGCTCTTGACGGGATCGACCTTGACAAGACCGTGGTAAAAATTTACGCCGCCACCGAGTTTCAAAGCCTTGCCGACAAAGTTAAAACAGCCGTGATTGGCAACGTCGATCCTTTGTCGGATCCGGCCCTTGTCTCCAAGTTGCAGGCCGTGGCTGACGCGGTCAAGGTCGTTTTGTCGCCGACCACCGTTACATCCACCAGCGCCACCACGGGCACAAAAACATCCACCGCCACTGGCACGGCGACCGGCACGTCCACTTCCATATCCAGCTCTACGAGCTATAGCACAATCACCTCGACAAGCACCGGAACAGGCGCAGAGGTTGTCACGGTGACAATTTTTCAGGACACCATCGCTTACGTTGACGTAACGATAACCAGCACCGGCACCGGCACCAACACCGGCTCATCCCTGCCACTCGGTAAATATGTGAATACTTCCTGTGGGACAGTCGGGGCCGTGGGCAACCTTTGCATGGCTGTGAACATTTTCAACCTCGATTTTACAGGTTCCACCGCAGTATCTGAGTCGGATCCCAAGACCCTCGCATCAAAGACTTGCAACGAAAGCTGGACATGGGGAATTTTAAATGTTGTTGGCGGTGTTTCCGGGGAGACCACCGTTTCGGCAAGTGATTGCCCGAATCCGCCTTCGTTAAATGTTCCGCAAACATGGACGGCCGTCATTTCAGGCAATATTCTCACCCTTAACAGATCGGGTGGAACGACGGACACAATGACAAAGCTCGGCGGCGACGCGGCGTTGGTTGGCACGTGGAAGAACTTTAACTGTTCAAGCAGTCATTATAATTGTAACGAAACAATCACCGTAAGCGCCGACGGAACTCTTTCAGCTAACACTTGGGACACGAACCTATTGGCTTGTTCGCAGATCGGCATTTGGTACTCATCATCAAACACCATCTGGGCCGCGAATACGTCAAATTCTTGTCTCGGAGGTTATATAGGGATGCCGTCGGCCAACACCAACACTTACTCGATAACCGGAAGTTCGTTGGTGGTGACGGGTGCTACAACTGAAACTTATACCAAGATGTGACCAGCGTCATCCGCGAAGCGGAAATGCGCGAGCTTAGGATTATTTTCCGGCGTAGAGTCTGCGCGCGTTGCCGCCCATGATTAATTCTTTTTCGGAGGCGGACAGTGTCAACTTGTTCACAATCGTCTCCTGCTCCACCTTTATCGCCGAACGGTAGCCGACGTCTTTGCGAATGACCGTATCGGTTCCGAAAAGGATTCGCTCGGCGGAGTATATTTCGACCGACCTTTTGAAAACGTCATAAAGCGGGGTCTGTTCCGGGGTGTAGTCACGCCAGTTGTTCGTGCCGGAGGTGTCAAGCATCACATTTTTGTTGTGGAACCCCAGCAGGCAGACCTCCCTGAAATATCCTGCGCCGAAATGGGCGATTATGAAATTAAGCTTCGGAAATAGCCTCAACGGCAGTTGGAGGTCTATCGGGTTCGTGTATCGGTAGTCCGCCACCGGAGCCAGCGTTATTCCAAAATGGAACGTGATTGGTATTCCCAGCGACTGTGCCTCCTCGTAAAGCGGGAACAGTGCCTTGTCGCACGGGTTGAACATCTGGATGCACGGATAGAGCTTAAGTCCCTTGAGGCCGTAGTCTTTTATTGCGGAGCGCAATCTCTGCGGAGCCGTTTCCGAGGCGGGGTAGTTCAGGTAGGCGTATCCGATAAATCGGTCGGGGGCGAATTTCAAGAAATCCCTGACCTCCTCCGGCCGTTCCGAAATGGGCAGGAACACCGCCTGCCTTAACCCGTTCGCGTCCATAACCTTTAGCCATGTTTCGGCAAGTTCGGAGAGCGATTTTCCGAAAATCTGTTCCGGCGTTTTCCCCTCGAACCTGCTGGTGTATGCGGCGTCGACGGCGTCGGCGAATTCCGGGTAGAGGATGCGCGTGCGCTCCCGGTTGTCTTGAATCATGCCCGGGGTGATTAGATGCACGTGGGCGTCTATAAAATTTGGTTCCACAGTTCGATTATAAGGCCAGATTGGGATTATTGAGTGTTCCGGTTACCGGAAAATAATACGCGCCGTCCGGTTTGCGGAAACGCAGATAGAGCAGAACTAGCGCGTCGCCGAGTTTCTCTTTTGGGTTCAGAACCAACGCGCCGGTCAGCTGTGAATTCTCCGGGTCGTCCAAAAGTTTCGACGAGACTCTAAGCTCCGCCTCCCCCATCGGGCTGGAGGTGAGGCACTCTTTGAATAAAAGCTTGCGCTCTTTTATCTCCAGAGTGCATTTTGCCTTTTTGGGAGCGAGGCCGGACAACAAGGAAACCATGCCAGTGCTTGATTTTAAATTAATATCTTCCAGCGTGATAAACGCCGTGGCGGCGGCATCGGCGGGGGAAGAGCGTGGAGCGGAATATTTCACCTCCGCGTTCACCAATACAGAAATAGGGAAGGGGGAGCCGCCGACAGTTACCAGCACTTTTTCAAGCGGGAATTTGTTCGACTCCAACGAGACATTTCTTTTGCCGAACAAAAATGCGGGAGAGACGTCGAGGGACAGCCACCCCTCGTTGGCGCGTAAAACAAAGCGCATTGTCGGGCTGAAGAGGAGGAGCTTCCAATAAACCGGCCGTATCTCAAAAGAGTCGAGATGAAATTTGTACCGCCCGTCGGGGGAGGACATGTCAAAGTCCTCCATCGTGACCGAAAACGGAATGGACAAATCTAGGCGTTTCATCACGATGATGGAGCCCGTTTTGTCTTTTAGGGAAACCTGAAGTTTCTCCCTAAACGCCTCCCCGTCAATCCCGTGTATGATAAAAATGGCAATTGCCGCCGCGAATAAAAGAACGTATCCGGCGTAAAGCAGGACTTTCTTTTTTTTCATCGACGATCAGTTCGCCTTCATCAGCGTTAATTCGGCTCCGACGTTGTTCTTGTTGTCGAACGTCGTCGTAATCTTCGCGCGCTTGACCACGACCATGGTGCCCGACTCTTGGAGCCCCTGCAACAGATCAATGAACTTGGGATAGGGGATGGACGTTATGGTAACGCTCAACTGCTCCTCGTTTTTGTTTTTCGGGTCTTGGCTCGGGGTCATCCGCTCTATGCTTTTTTCAATGCCGAGCCTGCGTGAAATGTTTTCGGCGGTGGAAATTATGGGGCCGCCGGTCGATTCAGTCCTCATGGACGGCGGCAGGCTTGCGGTCATGGATATGTACTTGTCCGCCATTTCGGTGATTTTCTGGAGGTCGAGTTTCGCGCCTATTATTTTTCTGTCCAGGTCCCCGGACGCGTCGATGATGGGCGTGATTACCCCGCCTATTATCACCCAGATTATTAATATCCCGGCTAGGGCGAAAAGAATCCGTTTTTTCTTGTTGCTGGAGACAAGTATCATATTCGCATCCTCAGTTTGAAGGAGACCTTTTTCCCGTCGGCTGTCGCCTTGCTGTCCACGACCTCGCAACTTTTAAAAGGCGTCACAATTGAATAAAGCTCCTTAATCCTAGTTATGGACTCGAACTTGTCCGTCTTGCCGCTCAGCGTCACGACGTCGTCCTCGTAAAGGATTTCGTCCGCCTCCATCTGAAGCCCGTCGGGGAGCGTTTCAGAAATCCTTTTTAAGACCCAGAGCAGGTCGGCCCGGCCCGGTCCGGCAAGCCCGGCAAGGCGCATTTTTTTATCGAGCGCGTCGAGTTTTTGTTTTAATTGCACCGCCGGTTTGACCGCCTTCGCCCCTGGAAGCGCGGCGTTGAATATTTTTATTTGTTGTTCGCGTAACTGGCCGTAATACCTTTGCTTGGCGAAATAGCCGTAAGCCATGTTCCCAAACGCCATCACCACAAAAATGACGGAGCATATCGCGGCGAAGCGCATAGCGGACGGCAACCCGATTCTTTTTCCCGGATCGGCCGGGAAAAGGGCGTCGGTGGAGCGGCTTTCCGCCGCGGCTAAAAGACCAAGCGGGGTCATGAGGTTTTCGGGTTTGAAGTTGGAGCCGAAAATGGCCTCCAGTCCGTTCTTCCACGACGCGGAGGACTCGAACTTCCCGGAATAGAGTGCCCTCGCCCCCTCGCCGCCAACAAAAATCCTGGACGGTTCCGTTCCAACGGCGGAGATGAAGCGGGGAATCTCGTTTTTATCCGCGTCGGCGTAATGGAGGTCGCAAAACCCTGCGCTGTCCGCGAAGCAGAGCAAAATCTCGGCCCCGTTGGCGTCGGCCAGCAAGATGGACGAGTTTTCCGCCTTGTCCTCTTTGGCGGAAACAAGCCGGTGGAGGTGTAGCAGGGCGGACGCCTCCGGAAGGATGCTTTCCGCCTGTATGCCGGCCTCCTTAAGCGCGGTTCGGTAGAAAGCCAGGCGCTCTTTACGCGCGGCCAAGGCGAGCGTTTTCGTCTCCTCCTTTGACGAGGAAATTCTTATGTACGACGTCTCCATTTCAGCGGCGGGGTAGGGTAGGAACGTCTCCATCTCGAACGGTAGCGCGGCCCTTATCGCGCCCTCGCCGCCGAACGGGAAGGAAACGGGTCTCACCGAGGTCTCCGTCTGCGGGATGCCGACAACGTACTTTGCGTCCGGCCCAAATTTTGCGGCGCATTTCTTAAGCGCGTCAACGAGCGTCTCGGCGTCGCTCCAGTCCAGGGAAAAGACATCCGATATCTTCCATCCGTCCCCTCCAAACTGGGCGCGCACCGCCCGAACGGAATTGCGTGAAATATGCAGACCAGCGTAATCAGCCATCAGTTTATCCTAAAAAAAATCACCGAAGCCGACGTCGCAGTTCTGTTGGTCAGAATCGCCTCCGCCTTGCGCGTAACTTCGTTGAAGGTTATGGTCGCCGACACGGAGAACGTGTCCGTTGAAACGTCGATGAGGTTGGCGATTCTTGGGAAAATGCTTTGGAATCCGGAAACATTCTGGATTTCATTCTTGGACTTAAAGGGCATCTCGTTTCTCGCCCTTATTACCGAATCAGCAAGCGAATCCGAGATGTCATCGTCGAGCGCCATAAGCAGTTCTCTCGGGGCCGTGTTGATGTTAATAAAGCCGGAGGAGCGAATCGTGACGAACGGTTTGAGCTTGTTGAAAATCTCCGGCGTTATCCCCCGTACGCGGTTCAACTCGTCCACCGAGTCCAGCTTTGCGTTTTTGCACTTGTATGGACGCGGGAGCGAGGAATAATAGGCGTCCTCCGCCGGCCCTTCGCTGTTGGTGTCAATCCAATCGCCGACGTAATTGGCGATGTCCGGATCCATCTCCAGTTTGTGAAGAAGACGGCGGAACATGTCAATCCTGCCTTGGTCCGGGTATCCCCCCCCCGTTATGAGGTGGTTCAGGTCGATTTTTGACGATTCGTCAGTTATGGTGACGAACATATAAGTGTCCTCGATTGGTATGGGGAGCGACGCCTGCGCCCAATTTTCCCTAAGCGTGTCGACATACAGCCCGGCGTTCGTGTCGGCGGAGTAGTCGTCCGTGATTATCCTGCGCGCCGCGTCGACGCCGGAACGAAGGGCGTAAAGGGCTTTTGTGGAGTCCCTGAATCCGGCGGCGAAACTTCTGTCCACCCATGTGGTATATAGGAATTCCGTTATGGTCACCGTCATAATGACCACCACCAAGAGCGTGACCAGTAAAGCGGCCCCTTCTTCGCCGGGATTTTTGCGGTCATTGTTTTTTCTCTCATTGTTTGCGTTCATACCACTGGTTTTGCGATGGCGGAGAAAAAGTATTTATTTTTTCCGTCGTCCAGCCTCAATTCGATTGATATCGCCGTTGGAAAAACACTCTGTGTCTCCGTGTCCCAGGTCTCCACCCATTGGGCCTGCCCTTTGCCTTGGTATTTGATGGAAAGCTCCTCCACCATGTCGGATATCGGGTAGGCCTCGCCGCCCAAGTCGACCGGCTTTTCAATGACATCCGATTCCCTGCGCATAAGCGAATCTTTCCCCTCGGTGTTGGTTTTGAAAAAATATCCTATTTCCGCCTGTCCTATGGGGGGGCGCACTGTGAAAAAAGACTGGGTGAAGGCGGTGAGGTGAAGCTCGTCCCTCGATTTTCCGTTGACCGTAAAGTGTTTCCCAATCATCCCGCCGGAACGGCTTATGGGTAGAAGTGTCGCGCAGGAGATGTCCGTCGTAATCCTGGAGATGAAATATCTGCCGACCCGCTCGACCTCCATCTTCTTCATCGCGTCCCTGCTTGTGCTGATGCTTGTCGAGAGCACCCCGAAAATGAACGAGTAGATTATCCCGAGAATGAGCACGGCCACCAGTATTTCTATGAGCGTGAACCCGCCCTCTCGTTCGTCCGCCGTCGTTTTAATCGTCATCGCATCCATCGTTATTTAAACGCTCCCTTAATCACGTAGCCTTGCAGTTCAAAAGCCTTTTTACTCCGATGCTCGACCTCGACCGTGACGCGCATCACTTCGGGCAACGGCGTGGGGGATACTGCCTCCCGGAACCGGTAGTCCGGGTACCTGACGTCGGTCTTCCATTCGGAAGTGCCGATGTCAGGGAAATCGGCGTTCATGGCCAAATGCATCTGCTCCCCTCCCAGCATGACGGCGCTGGTGAGCACCGTGTTTTCATGGGAGGTGGCTATTGTCCTGTTCAGCGCGGCCACAAGCACCACCAAGGATATGGAGATTATGGCGAGGCTTATGACTATCTCTATGAGCGTGAACCCCTTCTCGTTTTTCATGCCGGCTCCCCGGCCATATCTATCGAGACCTCGCCTTTTTCAGTCCGAACCCTTCCCATCAACGGATCCACAATCAATGATATTATCCGCCCCGATCCGTCCTGCAGTACTATCACCGATCTTTCGGCGAAACCATCCGGCAAAAAGTGGATGTAGGCCATGTTTCCGCCCAACTCCCCCCCGTACAGCGTGACGAATCTCTTGATGCTTATGCCGTCCCCCACGGTGCCAAAGGAGAAAAGCGGGAACGTGGTCGCCTCGAACTCCCCTTTTTTATTAAGTGTGGCAGGGTAATATTTTCCGGTCGTAAGGTCGAAGTTAAGCCGGACGACCATGTGGTGCGCGGCGGCCTGGGAGTAGAGGTACGCGATAGTGTGCGATATGTGTGTCGCGCTCCTGTTTATTTTCAGCTCGCCGATGTCCGTAAGGCGGGGGGCGACGAGCGCCGCGAAAAGGCTGACTATGAAAACGACGACCATCACCTCTATGAGCGTGAAGCCGGAATGTCCGGCCGCTCTGCGGGGGGGGGGCGTGGTTTCAACCATATCGCGCTTCATTTGACGACCCTTTACTCGATGGTCCAGCTTTCGATGTCGGCGTTCTTTCCCTCGCCTCCGGGCTGTCCGTCGGCTCCCTGGGAAATGAGGTCGAATTCGCCGTGCTCGCCTGGCGAAAGGTAGACATACTCGTGGTCCCACGGGTCTTTCGGCACCTTCTTAAAGTAGCCGCCGTCCTTCCAATGCTTGGGGATTTCTCCGTTGACGGGCTTCGTAGTAAGCGCCACAAGCCCCTGCTCGGTGGACGGGTAGAAGCCGTTGTCTATCTTGAAAAGGTTGAGGGCCGACTCGATCTCTTTTATCTGTATGACCGCCTTGGCGCGTCTGGCCTCCTCCGGCCTGCTCATTATTTTTGGGATGATAACGCCCGCCAGCAGGGCGAGTATGACCACCACAACCATAATCTCTATCAACGTGAAACCGGCGGAGAAGCCGGGTCGGGCGCTCTTACCCGATTCGAAATCAATCGTAACTTTTTCATTAATAAATTTCATTTGAGTTCTCCTATCCAACTAACTGACTCATTTCGAAGACCGGCAATAAAATTGCGATCACAATAAACCCCACTATAAGCCCCATGGCCACAATCAGGGCCGGTTGAACGAGTGCCATTAGAACCGAGATTCTGTTTTCAAGCTCCGCCCCCTGGTCGCGCGCGACCTGCATGAGAAGCTTCGCGGATTGGCCGCTCTTTTCGCCGGCCGCTATCATCTGGATGGCTATCGGCGGAAAAAGGCCGGATTGCGCCAGCGAGGCGGCTATGGCTCCCCCCTCGCGTATCATCAGGGACGCCTTCTCTATGGCCCTAGCGTAGACGACGTTGTGCGAGATGTCGGCGGAAAGTTTCAGCGTTTTAAGCAACGGCACTCCGGACTGCAACAGCACGGACGTGGTGTGGCTCCACCTGGCGAGTATCGCGGCGCGCATAAGCGGCCCCACGAGCGGCACCTTCAGGGATGCGGTGTCCAGCTTTTCTTTCCCCTTTTCCGTCTTTATGTATTTACTCCCGGCTATCATTCCGGCGAGGACAAGGAATCCGAACAAAATCCCGTAGTTGACCAGCAAGTCCGTTATGATGATGAGTATTCTCGTCGAGAGCGGGAGCGCGTGCCCCATGTCCTCGAAAATCACGATTATTTTGGGTACGACGTAGGCCAAAAGGAAAATGATGACCCCCGTCCCGATTAGTCCCATTATGAACGGGTATATCATCGCGCTTTTAATCGCGTTGTCCCGGCGCAGGGAGGCTTCCTTGAGGTCCGCCACCTGGGTTAGCACCTCCGCCAGATTGCCGCCAGTTTCCCCCGCGCGAACCATGGCCACGGTGAGACCGTCAAAATCGGCCGAGGCCGTCGTCAATGCGTCCGCAAAAGTCTGCCCCTCCCTGACTTGGTTCCTTATCTCCGATATAATTTTTTTTTGGTGGTCGGATTCGGATTGGTCCTGCGTGGCCTGGAGCGTGTCGAGCAACGGTATGCCAGCGGCGAGCAGTGACGCTATCTGGCGCATGAAGGAGGACATCTCGGCCTGGGAAATGTGCTTTACCATGAACGGAAGGGAGTATTTGGTTCTCGCCTCGGCCTTTTCCTCCACGAGAGACGTCACGAAAATGCTCTCGTTGCGGAGCCTTGTCCGCGCGTCCCTCTGGCCCGAGGCGTCTATCGAGCCGCTTACCTGTCTGCCGGAGCCGTCCAGCCCCACATACGCGTAAAGCATCAGATTATCTCCCCGCCCGTCTCGTCGGTGACTCTTAGCACCTCGTCCAGCGTGGTTTCGCCGAGGGCCACCTTTCTAAGTCCGTCGTGTCTTAACGTGCTCATCCCTTCCGAGACGGCTTGTTGCATTATCCTCTTCGAATCGGAGCCTTTTACCAAAAGCGTTCGCGCCGCGTCCGTCACCGTAAGGTATTCGTGGATGCCGGTGCGCCCCTTGTAGCCGGAATTCATGCATGCCGGACAGCCGACCGCCTTGAACACCCTCGACGGCAGTCCGACTTTGAGCGCGTCCGCGCCGAGCTTTTCCATTTCCGCCGCGCCGATGCTCGCCGACGTCCTGCACTCGCGGCAAAGCACGCGCACGAGCCTTTGTGCAAGCACCCCCACGAGCGACGACGCTATAAGGAACGGCTCTATACCGATGTCCACGAGCCGGGTGAGCGCCCCGGCGCTGTCGTTAGTGTGCAGGGTCGAAAGCACAAGGTGTCCTGTCAGCGAGG
>Ga0315281_10007543_pt1 | contig 15293 bp, 13 predicted proteins | sample YL17G07_0_MG_FD_204540 | JGI IMG/M metagenome (GOLD analysis project Ga0315281, IMG submission 204540) | Sediment microbial communities from Yellowstone Lake, YNP, Wyoming, USA - YL17G07_0 | ecosystem: Environmental > Aquatic > Freshwater > Lake > Sediment | place: USA: Wyoming | collected...
GGGGGGCCGCTCCGTGGCTTCCCGGGGGTGGGCAGCCGATCCGTTTATTTTTTTGCGAGCGTCGCGTCCAGCTCGGACGCTTTGCCGGACGACACCTCGACGCTCCTGGTCACTTCCTTGAAGCCCTCGTGAAAGATTCTTACCTTGTATTTTCCAGCGGGCAGGTCCTTGATCTCGAAGTTCCCGTTTGCATCGGTGATCGCCACATAGGGATTATCCGACGCATACACATAGCCCCTCATCCAGTCATGCGCGTCGCACTTAACAATGATCAGGCCTGTGGCGCGCACAGGCTTGGTGATTACCTGGTCCTTATTCGGAAGCGCGAGGTTGTACACGGACCTTCTGGTGGTTTCCGTCAGCAAGAGCCCAAGATTGGTGTTGTGCAGGAGCGGATCGCTGTTCTTGATCTTGAAATTCGCGCCTTTGTACGCGATGCCCACAATGGGATCGAAATAGCATTTTGTATTATCGATGACGAGATCGGTCTTCGGGGCGGCCTTGCCTTTCTGCACGTCCTCGACGATGACCAGAACATTCTTGACCTCGTTGGCGGCAGACAGGACATACATGTTCGCTTTCTGGCTGTCGCCGCAGGTTGAACGCTCCAGTTCCGTCTCCTTCGGGTCCGGCTTCGGCTTGATTACGATCTTAATCACCGGATCGGCAATATGCTCCGCTGCCTTGATCTTTCCCTTGATACTGCCTCCGTTCTTGACGTCCACCACTTCATAGGCAAACGAGACACCGGCTGCAAACAGCACCATGATCGCTACGAATGCAAAAATCCTCTTCATAATGAAACCTCCTCTATTCATGTGATAGCCAGGGACGGCCCCGGGCATTGTTTACTTCATGATCTCCTGAATCGCCTCGTGAAGCTCTTTCTCGTGAATGTAGTGTCCCACCACCTTTCTTACGATTTTCCGCGAGTCCACGAAAATGATCACCGGCACATAATTGATCCTATACGCCTGGAGCACGTCCTCCCGGTTTCCCGCGAACATGGGGAAGGTGAATCCCAGCGCCTCTTTGTACGCCTTGATGAGCTTCATGTCCTTCGCCATGATATTGACACCCATAATCCGGAGATGTTCCTTGCCGAATTTATTCTCCGCCCGTTTCAGATACTTGACGATCTGCGTGCAGTAGAAGCAGGAGTTGTGGGTAAAATACATGATCGTCGGACGGTCCATCAGCGAGGTGATGTCCGTGCTCCTGTTTTCCTCGTCCAAAAGCATGAAAAAGGGCGGGGAAGAGCCTACTTTAAGGCTTTCTCCCGCAAAGAGGGGGGTCCCGAGGAAGGACAGCAGGAGAACAGCGAGCAACGCTTTCATGTTTTTCGGATCTCCATTCCCGCCAGCTCATACTTCAATACGTTCCGGTACTGATGGCCGTAGATAAGCGGAATACCGTCCGCCTCGGCATAAGCGTAGGGGAAGGTATTGACGATCCCCTCCTGTTTCGGGTTCAGGTCGATCCCCCTCCCGCCGGACAGCTTGATCCTGTTCGGCGTAATTCTGCCGAAATAATAGTCCCGCAAATCCGGCCTCCGCTTCGCCTCGGACAGGTCCACGGGCATCCATTTGCCGTTGCCGATGAAGAACTTCACCCAGCTGTGGGCATTGACGCAGTCCGCATCGAATTCCCCGTGCTTTTTAAGGACCGATGGATAAGGAAGGAGCAAACCCTGTTCCCATTTCACGGGAATGCCCTTGTACATCATCATGCTCCTGAAGAGCGCGTGGAACTCATCACACCTGCCTGTCTTCTCTTCGAAGGTAAAAGCGCTGACTCCCCTGCCGCAGGCTTCGTGAATATACGCAGTCCGGTCGATGATGGCATCGTAGACCACGCGGCCGATCCTGACCGGGTCCGTTTCCCTGCCCACGAGTTCATCGACGAAGCGTGTAATTGCGTCGTCCCACTTTTCCCATTCCGACGGAACAAGGTGCCTCTTCGGGCCCTCCTGAACGTCGCTCATCGTGCCGACCGCCTTCCGCTTCATCCGGTATTTCAGCACGATCCTGTCTCCCGCCTTCGGCCCCTCGGCGGTGAAGAAGAACATTTTATTATGCCATTCCGCGTCTTCCGTGGTCGTATGCGGCATCCGTGAATTCACCGTCATGCCCGTAATTTCCTGTTCCCGGTCGGCAAAAGGCACGGGCACCCAGAGTTTCAAAGTCTTGCCGGACGGCTGCTTGAGTATTTCCGTGGTACAGGTGATCCTGAGGTCCAGCGCCGCCGCCAGCTTGTCGTCTACGGCAGCAGCCGGCGCTTTGGACGGGCCCATCAAAGCGGAACCCACTCCGAGAACAGCGCCTTTTAAAAACTCTCTTCTGTCCATACACAGCCTTTCCCGCTCATTTTCCGTTGCTGGTGCTTTGTCCGCTTTTCAGCGGGGCGGTCACAACGACCTCTCCCGCGACCGTGACCATCGTCATTTTGTTAATGGGATCGTTCGTCCAGACTTCCACGCTCTTACTGAGCCGGCCCGGACGGCCCGTCGTGTCCACCGTGACCGTGATCTTGCCTTTTTGACCCGGCTGTATCTCCGCCGAACCGGCGGAGGCGCTCGTGCAGGCCCTTCAGGCAGGCACAAGTTCCGTGATCTGGAGCACGGCGTCACCTGCATTCACAAACTCAAAATCGTGGACCAGCACGGCACCGTCGTTCACCTTGCCTGCCTCGAACCTCGTCTCGGCAAGTTTTATGCTCGGCGCTCCGGTCTTCTCAGCCGGAGTCTGTGCGCCGGACGCAGCGCCCTTCTCCTGGGCCGGGGAGAATCCCGCTGAAAGAATCCAGAACAGTGTGGTGAAAAGGATGCCTTTACTTAAGTTCGATTTCCACATGTGCCGCCCCCCCTGAGGTGACGGTGAGATGCTGTTTTTGTGTCGTAAATCCCTCATGCCAGGCCGTAAGCACATATTCGCCGGGCAGCAGACCGTCCATCGTGAACGAGCCCTGATCATCCGTAACCGCAGCATAGGGGTGGTCGAAGATAAAGATGGATCCGCGTATGGTTTCGTGGGTATTCGACTTCACCCGGATATACCCGGTGTCCTCTGAATACCGGTAATAATTCTTGATCGGCTTTTCAATTCGCAGCCCCTTGATCGGGAACGCGAGATTGTAAATGGTCGCGCCGTCCTCCACCGGCCTGCCGGAGAGTTTGGCCTGGTACTCGACGCCAAGCTTCAGCTGAAGGGTATGCATGATGTCGTCCTCGTTGCTGAATACGAATTTTCCGCCCACAAACCCGGCGCTGACCAGCGGCTCGGCCTTGCAGCCTTTCAGCGTGATATTCACAGGAGTCCGTGAGAGGGCCTTTCCTTTTCCGACGTCCTCGATCCAGACCACGGCATTCTTCACCCGTGAATCCTTCACCAGGTACTTGCCGAGCTTCTGTTCCTTGCCGCAGACTTCCTGATTCTTGGCAACAATCACTGGTTCTTCAGCCGGGACCGTTCCCTTGAACACAACCACGCCTTTGAGCACAGCGCCGTTTTTTACATCCACTGCCTCATACCCGTATGCAGCTCCGACACCCCAAAGAGTGAGAATTGCTGCTGCAATAATTCCCTGCTTCACCATACTAGTGCCTCCAAACGAATTAATTTTTGCTTACGCCAGATATCTCTTCTTAAAAAACCGGTAGCTCAAAACGAGCGGCAGCAGCATCCATGCCAGGGACACGGCCCAGAGCGCCGGCGCCTTCATGTAGACCGGAAGCTCCACGGATACAAGGCCGAGAAACACCTTCAGTTCGCCGATGGACAGAAAATTGAGCACGCGATAGACGTCCACGGGATTCAGCGTCAGGAAGGCCGAGAAAACGCCGTTCCCGATCGATCCTTTGGTAACGATGAGCAAACCGATGAGCCCCAGATCATAGAGCACCGAGAAGAACAGCCACAAAAACACGGTGAAGGCAATGACTTTCGCCCGCTCGCGGAAAAGCACGGACACCAGAAACGACACGCTCAGAAAAATGAACCCGAGCATGGCGGAATTAAGCATAAAAAGACCGTAGCTGAGCACAGCCTTCATGCCGCTGTGGATCATCAGCACGATCCCCGACACCCCCAGTCCCGCCGCCAGGGCGATGGAGAGGGCGAGGGCAAGTCCCAGAAATTTCCCGGCAATAAACTCGGCGGGAGTGATGGGAGCGGCAAGAAAGATATCGAGCGTGCCCCGGTCGTGTTCGTCAGCGATGATGCCCCCGCCCAGGGTGAGGGCGAGGATGGGAATGAAGTACGTCACCAGGCTGGTGAGGCTTGCGATGGTCGCATCCATCTCGCGGAACCCGGCCACACCCGACGTGGCGCCGCCGAAATAGGAAATGACCAGGGTGAAGGCGGCGAACCCCGTGCCGATCACGATGACCCATCTGCTCTTCAGTTTGTCCGACAGTTCTTTCCGGGCAATGGCCCGCACGGCATCAGTGAACACCAAAGAACACCTCCTCAAGGTTGGGCTCACGAATGGAAAGGTCCTTGACGCCTTCCTTCCGTTCCATGAGCGCTGAGAGTATTTTAATCTTGTCCATCCGCGGAATGTCGGCATCGATCCGGTCATTCTTGTAGACCACGTCCACCGCGCCCGCGGTCCGCAGCACCTCCGCAATCGCCGCGCCCGTTCCGTTCACCGAAAGGGTGATCTTGAGCGGAAGATTCAGGCTCGTATAGAGCTCCTCAAGACTGCCCATGGCCTTCAGCGACCCGTTCTTCATGACCGCCACCCGGTCTATCCGGTCCTCGATCTCCGCGAGGATGTGCGACGAGAGGATGACCGTCAGTTTTTTTCTCGTTCGGATGTCGTCGATGATGCCGTAAAACTCCCGGGTCCCGACCGGATCCAGTCCCGACGACGGCTCATCCAATACCAGAAGCGTCGGGTCGTTGGACAGCGCCTGGGCCAGATTGAGCCGCTGCCGCATGCCCTTGGAATAGCCCCCCACCTTCCGGTCCGCGGCGTTTTCGAGACCGACCTTCTTCAATATTTCCGTTGCGCTACGCGGGTCTCCCCCCTTCACCCTCGCAAAAAGCGAATAGGTCTCCCTGCCGGTGAGGTTGTCGTAAAAGGACACCCGTTCCGGCATATACCCGATGCTCCTCCTCAGTTCTTTCCAGCCCCGCTCGGTCAGCTGCTCATTCTTCACGAGGAGCCGGCCCGAAGTGGGACGCGAGATCCCGAGCAGCATCCTGAGCAGCGTGGATTTTCCCGAGCCGTTCGGCCCTACCAGGCCGAGCATTTCCCCTTCCCTGATTTTCAGGGACACGGAGTCCACAGCCAGGATTTCACCGAACTTTTTCGTTATGTCGATTAATTCAATCATTCCACACACACCTCAATGGGCGATCGCAAGCTTGTCGATATCGCCAAAATATTTTTCCGGAGCATACGCGTAACGGGCCAGCGTTTCTTTCCAGTCTTTGTGCGGGGGCAGCATGGCCGGTTTCGTGTCCATGACCCTCGGCACTTTCAGGAGCGGGAACTGCTTTTCCAGGACCCAGAGCGCCTGGAACGAAGCGCTTGCGTACAGCAGCTTGGCCGCGGGGTACCTCCAGAAAATGTGGTCCACCACCGTGTTGGACTCATACGGCTGGTCGCCGACGCCGGTGCCCTTCATGTCCCATCCAAGATAGTCGCTCCAGTAATTCCCGTCCCAGCGCTGGTTCCTGCCCGCGATGAACTTCACCTGCACCTCGTTGTTGATGAAGGAGTTCTTCTCCACAATGTTGTCCATGGACCCGCCCGTGTTGTGGAGCCCGAGGCTGTTATTCATGATCAGGTTGGAGACCAGGGTGTTGAATACCGAATTGTAGAAGAATACCCCTTTGGTATTGCCGACCATCGTGTTTCCCTCGATCGTGCTCCTCGTGGTTTGGTTCAGCAGCAGGCCGTGGGTCTGGTTCCCCGCGGCAACATTGTCGGTGACCACGGAATGCTTTGAATACATGACGGCCATGCCCACGAGGTTCTCCGTGACCTTGTTCCTGGTAAATACGCTCCTGTCCGCCCACATGGTATGTATGCCGTACCGCGAATGTTGCACCTCGTTCCCGATGATCCGTCCGTCGTGCGTCACCTCCAGATAGATCCCGTCGCGGCAATAATCCATGGTGTTTTCGGTCAGAGTAGCCTCCTGGCTGTCCGTCAGATAGATGCCGTTGCCCCGGTAGTTTCGCTCCAGGTTTTTTTTGCCTTCGATGATATTATGCTCCACAATGATGCCCCTGGCGCTGACGCTCCATATCGCATGCATGGCGTTCAGGAACCGGTTGTTCCGGACGACCGCGCCGTCGGCCCCCTTGGCGATATAGACCCCCGCACTGGTCACATCGGATACCGTGCTTTCATCCTTGATCGTGAAGCCTTCCACCTGCGCTCCCTTTGCCGTGATCAGGATGAAAACACCTCCGTTATTGACAAGCACGGGGTTGCCGACTCCCCTGAGCCGCACTGACTTCGTGATCCCGATCCGTTCCCGGTATTCTCCGGCGCCGACCTCCACGATGTCGCCGTTCTTCGCCTTTTTCAAGGCCGCGCTCACGTCATGATACTCGGCTTTACTCCCCACCATAAATGTTCTAGCGTGCGCATCCGTTGGAAGAGAAAAGAACAGCGCCGCGCTCGCGACGAACAACGCGCCAGCAAGATTCGTCGTCTCTTGGACCCCTGTTGCCGTTGCAGTCGTCATTCTCTTGGCCCGCCCTTTCCTTCGCGCCGGACACCGCGCTTCATCCCAATAATTTGACTGGCATTCGAGGCAGCTCATGCATTCACGGTTGTTCACCGTTCCATCAGTCTCGATCGCCCGGGACTCGCAATCACGCTTGCAGAGGGAACACGTCCCGCACAGCTCATGCCGTTTCATTTTCAGGACCGGCAGCGCCTTTATGAAGGCGGGTAGGCTCAGCGCTGCGCCGAGGGGACAGAGATAGAAGCAGTACGACCGGTAAACAGCCACGGACCCGACGGTGATGATAAGAAAGTACAGAACGAAATACCACGGACGGTCCAGTTTAAGCACAAACGTTTTGAAAGGTTCCACTTCGGCAAGATATTCAGAGAGCATGAAATTATACAAAGACGCACCCACGATCACCGCGAGCAGGACGTACTTGAGAAATACGAGTTTGTCGTGGACCCGCGCCGGGAGGCTCCAGCTCAACCGGGGCAACAAGCTGACAGACACCCTGTTCAGAAGTTCCACCATGGCGCCGTAAGGACAGAGCCAGCCGCAGAACACCCCGCGCCCCCAGAGAAGCACGGTGATTCCGATGAACAGGAAGGACAGAAAAATGAAGGGTTCCATGATAAAGAGCGCAATGGGAATCACGCCTTCCCTGATCCCGTTCAGGAGGATGATGATATTCGTCGAAGTCGGCTGGGCTTTCAGGACGAGCCCGGCAAAGACAAAGGAAAAGAGGAGCGTCCCGTACGTAAGCACGCGCATTGCTTTCCTTTTTTTCGCTAGCGTGTTTCTCAAGGCCATGATGAGGACCAGCAGCAGAAGGAACGCGGCGAAAACAGCTATCAGCGCCGCTTTCTGTTCCCAGATCTGCCGCCAGGGCATAACGCGAAGGTTCTCGCAGGCGTCTTCAAAAGCGGCTTTTATTACGTTGATGATCATGGACCAAGCCTCACGCATCATTTATTTCAAAAACCTCTCGGCCAGGCCATACTCCACGGAATATGATTTAAATTTTTTCTCGATCGCGGAAACACGATAGGGAAGCACAAGATTCAGCTTGAAGGGCATCGTGGGATCGAAATCCTTGTTCCTGATGATAAACACACCTCCCTCATTGATCGAGGGAGCGCCCTTGGCAAGAAGCTCTGATACGTGCCGATAATCCTTGTCGTTGAACATATGCATCTTTGTCCCCTGTTCTATGTTGAACCGGTCGAATACGCCGCCTCGCACAAATCCCGTGCCCTTGAAGGACCCCTTCCCCCGGGAGAACACGGCGACCGCGGATTCACCCGCCTTGAGCTCCGCCATCACCTGTTTGTACCGGACGTCTCCGAGGAGGTTCCTCCCGATGGAGGGAGGCGTCACGACCGCGATGAACAGGTCGAGATAAACCTCTTCACCGCTGATGCCCAGCTCTTTGGTAGTCACCGTGATGTTCTTCACCGCCCCGGATTTCATAAGCTCGTCCCAGGTCATTGTCGTGTCGTTCTGGCTGATCGCGCGTCCCTTGCTCTTCGCGATCTGGATTATGCCCGCCTGGGCCGCTATCTTCCTGAGCGTTTCGAGAATAATAGAATTCTGCACCATGGCGGTGACCGTTGCTCCGGTAAGCGCATCCATGGACACAGCTCCGCCCACCGATATCGTGTCTTTGATGTTCATGCCGATATACTGTTTGATAAAATTGTGGTAGCTTTCCTCTTTCAGGCCGATGAGAACGATGGGCTCGGAGTGATAGATAAGCTTCACGCCGGTGATCGTGCCGTTCCTGTCCATGCCCATGAGCGTTTCAAGATGCTTGCCCGCGTAGCCGACAAGGTTCTTGGTCCAGTCCTTCGAGAGACCGACGTAACCCACCAGCTTACCGTCCCGATGGCCTTCCCAGTACCCCTGCTTCTGGACAAACTTGGTCGCCGGGAGCACATCCTCAAGTTTGTATTCGTACCGGTGCTCAAACATTGCCTTCTGATCGCCGTATCCCGTCACCGGTAAAACAGCCGCATAAATAATGAAAACCGTCAGCGCTATGAATAACTTCTTCATAAATGGGTCCTCTCGTATGAATTCTTCGTTTATCATTGTATACTCCCTCTAAAAAGAGGATGAAATGATCTATATCATAATTCGTTGATAGTATATCATGTCCGCTGACCGTCCGTCGGTGCAGGGTAACTCAATAAAAATCTGGACCGGAAACCGGAGACCACTCCGGCTCCGGCCCATGATATGTTTTTTACAATACTGCGGTCACGCTTCGATAATGAACCTCATCCTCATCTCAAGGTGCAAAGCATGGCAGAAGTTTGTGCAGTAGGCCCAGTACACGCCGGGCTTTTCGGCCGTGAACGTCACCGACCTCGTCTGGAACGGCGATACCACAAAGCTGATGTTGTGATTTTCAAGCGCGAAGCCGTGCGCCAGATCCGCGATCTCGTCGTTATTGGTCACGATGACCGTGACCCGGTCGCCCTTCTTCACCCGCACCTCGGACAGCCCGAACACCGGCGCGTTTGCCGTGAGCCTCACGGTAACGTCCTTGCCCTTTCGCTCCACGCTGTTCTTCGTCACCGCGATGGGGCTGTATTCGAACATGTTGTAGCGGTCCTTGACCTTCGGTTCAATGATGTCCCGCCGCACGATGATAACGTCATGGGGCTCGATATAGCAGGGGCTGTCATGAACGATTCTCATCTTTTCTCCCGAGATGTCCACGAGCTGCTCATTCTCGGGCTTGAGCGGACCCACGTTGATAAACCGGTCCTTCGACATCTTGTTGAGCGAGACAAGCCACTTGCCGTCCGCCTCTTTGGTCTCGGACATTGAGGCCGTGATGTGGCCGACCTGATACTGGACATCCAGGACGTCCACGATCGGCTTCTTGTCCCCCTTGATGGCCCGCTCGATGTTCCATTTCACGTTCGTGCTGTCGATGAACACCGACGTATAGGCGTTCCCTCTTCCGTCAAAGCAGGTGTGCAGCGGCCCAAGGCCGATCTCGGGCTGGGCCACGACACAGTCAGCCGCCTTTATTTTTCCCTCATAGGCGGACTCGATCTTAGAGACATCGACCACGGTGCAGGTAGGCGACACCTTGCCGGAGCAGACGGCGTACTTGCCGTCAGGAGACATATTCACGCCATGGGGGTTTTTCGGGACCGGGATCCGGAGCACGATATCGGATTTGCCCTCCCTGCCGTCGATGACCTTGACGCCGTTGATCATTTTGTAGTTGCCTTTTTTCAGCTGCTCCCGGATCTTGCCCCAGTGGAATACGTGGAGATAATCGTAATCATTCGCGAGCATCTCGCCTATGGTGACGCCCTGCTCGGTGTTGTAGGAAGTCCCGAAGGAATACCTGCCCTGGTAATCCGTGGCCGCAAGGTCGAGGTTCGAATCGATCATGACCTGGCACAGGACGGTCATCCGCTCGGCGTCGATGATGGTATGGGCCCCGCGATATTCCTTGGTAGGGGCAGCGGGATTGTTGGGAAAGGGCACCTGAAACTCGCTGTTCACAACAAGCCATTCCGTTTTGGGGAACCGTTGCGGGAAGAGCCCGTGCATGCCCTGGATGTTCGGGACCTCGACGATCGAGTCCACTTCCATATAGTCGATCCTGATGCGCGCAACCCGGTTGTTGATCTTGTCGTTCACGAACAGCCATTTACCGTCGTACGTCCCGTCCACATAGGACCCGTGAACGTGGTGCGTGTCTCCCACTGTTTTGCCGTTCAGCATCTTTTTGCTCTCGTTGGTGATGCCCCAGCCCTTGCCGCACTCCATATTGAAGACCGGGATGCGCATCAGTTCGCGCATGGACGGGACGCCGAGGACCCGCACTTCACCCGAGTGCCCGCCGCTCCAGAAACCATAATAGGCGTCATACTCTCCGGGTTTGACTTCGTTGACCAGTTCACCCATGCCGTCGCTCGCCTCGGCCTTGGTCATGCGGAGACCCTTGGCCGGACTTTTCAGAATATCGCTCGACAGCATCATGCCCGCGCCGGCCGCGGCGCCTGCCACGCCCAATATTTTAAGAAAGCCCCGTCGGTCGACCTTCTTTTTTTCAGATTCATTTTCCTGCTTCTTGTCATTATCAGACATTTTCCCTGCCTCCTTATTCTTCAATGTCGTGCCGTCCCTACTGCTTTACCCGCCCCATGAGCACCAGCGTGTACGATACAAGGTGCCACCGGTCCTGTTCGCTCATGGAGTCCTCATAAGACGGCATGCCGGAGCCGTCGAGACCGGTCGAATAGGCGATAAACACGTTCTCAGGTGAAAAACCCATCTTCGTCGCGCCTGATGTGAAATCGAAGGGAAGGACTTTGATCCCCCAGTCGTCTTTCAGGTTGTCCGATTTCGGACCGTCGCCCTTTCCGAATTCTCCGTGGCACTCCCAGCACTTCATCTTCTTGTATAGTTCCTTGCCTTTTGCGATGGATTCCAGGCTGCCGACAAATTCGGGTTTCTTCACCACCATGGGCGGACAGGCCTCCTCCTCTTTCCACCGCTTCGCGAAGGTCTTGACATACTGGATCACTGCTTTTCTCTCGTCCAGCGGCACATCGTCAAAAGACGGCATATACGACCTCGGGATGCCGCTCGACAGCACCCTCAGAAGGTCCTCGTCCACAGGCAGACATCCGGTGGACGTCGTGCGGAACCGGAAAACGCCTGTCGTAAAGTCCCGGGGGAGAATATCGTGCACGCTCCCCTTCTTTTGATACCGGTGGATGATGCCGACAAGGCCTTTGCCGTCGCCTTTGTCGCCGTGGCAAATAATGCAGCGCTGTGAAAATACTTTTTTGCCGAGTTCGAGCGTCTTTTGGTCGGCCGCGCATGCTTTGCCCGGATTTCCCGCGGAAATCAACGACAGAAGCGCTAAGAATACCGCTGCCGTAATAAGCCTCACGCCTTTCCTGATCACTTCCATTTTTTAACCTCCCCGTTCGTTCATTTACTTCCTACCAAGCTTTGTCTGAGATGGCTGTTCAAAGAAAAAACCTTCCCGACCCTCTTACTACATTTAATCTCTCTATTTATCCACGCCTCCCTTCTTAAGTTAAGATAGGATAAGATCCTCTGTGCCTACTTGACGAGCCCCATCAACTTGAGGGTGTAAGAAACCAGGTCCCATCGCTCCTCTTCATTCAGCGAGTCCTCATAGGAAGGCATCCCGGTCCCGTCGAGACCGGTGGTGAAGGTGATGTACACGTCTTCCGGCGTACCGCCGCGTTTCAGCGCGCCTGACGTGAAATTGAAGGGCGGGATCGGATTTCCCCAGTCGTCCTTGATCTTGTCCGCCTTGCCTCCGCCCCCTCGCCCGTCGTCGCCGTGGCATTCCCAGCATTTCATTTTTTTATAGACCGTCAGGCCTTTCTCAATGGAAGAGCGGCTTCCCACGTACTTCGGTTGCTTTACCGGGATCGCTTCGCACGGGGACTCCTCCTTCCACCTTTTCGCGAAGGTCTTGATATATTCGATCACCGCTTTTTTCTCCTCCGGCGAAAGCTTGTCCTTGTGGGGAGGCATGAAGGACCGCGGGATCCCCAGGTCGACCAGCCGCAGCAGGTCGTTATCAACCGGCATGCACCCCGTCGGGGTCGAACGGAACCTGAAGACCCCGGTTGTGAAGTCGCGGGGCCTCACCAGAAGGATACGGCCCCCTTTTTCCGAATTGCGGATAATGCCGGCCGGGCCTTTGCCGTTTCCCTTGTCCCCGTGGCAAACCATGCAGCGCTCCCCGAAAACCTTTTTTCCCGGATCAACGACAACGTCACCCGCATAGGCGTTTTTTATCCCTTGTCCTGTTTCCATCAAAACAGACAGGAGAAGCGTCAGGCACACTATGAACGCGATGTGATTCGATCTTTTCCAGATTTCTTCCATCTCTTTACCTTCCTTCTCAATCATCAGTGTCAACCTCAAGAGGAGATATACCGCGTCGTCAGGTTATTTTCGCTGCCCAAGCGTTTTGACAAAAGCAACCACATCCGCGATGTCCTGGTCGGCCAGTCTCAGGCCGTTCTTGCCGAAGGGCGGCATGGGCGTGTCTTTTCTGCCGTCACGCACCGTGATCGCGAGAAACTCGGGGTCGTCACCCTGCACCACGGGATTTCTCAAGTTCAGTCCCAGCTCACCCTCGCCCTTTTTGCCATGACAGTGCCAGCAGCGCATATTGTATACGTCTTCGCCATGCTTCTGGTCCGCCTTATACCGCATGTATCCAAAGACCTCGGGCTTGTCTGAGGGCCTTGCTTTCGTCAGATACTGAATGATCGAATCCGTTTCCTGTCCCGTGAGACCAGCGGCAGCCGCTTTCCACGACGTCATCTGGGTGCCTGCCCTGCCCTCTTCGATGACCTTTTTCAGCAGTTTATTGTCCGCTGTTTTCAGGAACGCGGGGTTCATGATCGAGGGAACGGTCCTGCCGAAGATCTCGTCGAACATGCTGTCTTTTCCCGTGCCGTGGCAGGCGATGCAGTATCTCTTGTACAGCGCCTCGCCGTCGGTCGGGGATGGCGGCGCCGTTGTCGCCGCGTCATTGAATTGCCGGAATTGTTTCGGCATCTCCCCGGACCGCAGCGACAACACATAGGCGGTGAGATAATCCGCTTCCTCGTCCGTAACGGTTACTTTCATCTCGCTTATTGGCACGAGTTTTCGCGGATCGATAAAATGCTGCTTGAACCATGCGTAGGTGTTCTTTTCCCCGTCCACGCCTCCCATGGGGAAGTAGGCAATGGGCTTTGAACCGACGCCCGCGAGCGCTTTCCCCAGGACGCCTCCGGCGCCGCCGAGCTTATGGCAGCCCCTGCACCCTTTTTCGTTGACCAGATTTTCACCCCGGGCGACGCTGTCCCACCCCTTGGCCTTAAGTGTTCCGGCATCGTGGCACTGGACGCAGGCGCTCTGGAGGTACTTTGCCGGTATGACGGGGAAGTCCCAGTGGGTTTCGTGTCCCATACCGTGCGCTTCCCTTTTATTCGTGGCGCGGCCCTGCCCGTAATGACAGATGGTGCATCCAAATTTCTCCGGGGAATGGTTTGCCAGATAATCGCCGCTGTGCTGCTTGAGAGGCGTTTTCGCCTTTGCCATGAGCGGATTCTCGACGCCAACATGGCAGCTCGTGCACCGGTCGATGCGCTGCAGGTCGGCGAGGTATAACTGCTGGACCTCGACGCTTAAAGAGCGCGCTTTCTTCTTCGCAGCCTCGTCCTTCAAGGTAGTTACGAGCTGGTTTTTATAATCCGCCTGATACCCACTCCATTCGGGCGTTAGTTCCCGATAGGCGGCAACCAGCACAAAGATCAGGAGGACCAGACCTGACAAGAATAATATCCAGAAATAGAACCTGTTCCGCATATATCTCCCCTTTATAAATTGACGAGGTGAACCTCAGACCATAAAATACGTTTTACCACGGAGTTGCACGGAATAAACGCACGGAAAGAGCAAAAACCATCATGAAAATCTGCTTCTCATCATTTCAGTATTTCAGTGAAACTCCGTGGCATTTTCCGTGGTAAAGTTTGACTCAAAATTCAAGATGTAAGGATGTTAATTACATCAATGCGCCGGCCACTGGCTCTGCGACCAGTAGAACGCCCAGTTCGGGCCCCGGAGTTCTGTGCCCACGTACGTAAGAATCAGAAAACTGACCAGAAACAGGGTAAACAGCGCTATGGCCCCGGTCCTCGTAGATCCCGTTTTCTTGATCACAAAAACCGACCAGACGATCATGAACCCCACCCATATGTTTCCGGGATTGATCAGCGTAATGAGCAGCTGCGGCACGTTCGGCCACCAGTTCCTGAACCATCCGAAATTGATCACGAAAGCAAGGAGGCCGATGAGCGCCACGGACCCCACGACAACCGAATGGAGCGCCGCCTTCTTCCCCTGTTGATTGGAGAACCAGACGCCCACGTGCTGCTGCTCTTTGTCAAGATAGGGGATCAAAGCCAGGCCCAGGAGCGCCAGGCCGGGAAGGCCCACGCCGCCCATGAATGCGGAGTACGACAGGAGTTCCTGCAGCCCGAGGAAATACCACGGCGCCTTTGCGGGATTTTCCGGGATCATGGAGTTGGCCATTTCCTTGAGCGGCGCGTCGATGAAGAACGAGTAGACGACCACGCCTGCAAAACAGAGCATGAAGAGCGCCGCCTCGGCAATAAGGAGATTGGGCCAGCTCAGTACCTCGTGCTCAATGTCCTTGTCCACCGCGGGCGTTCTACCGCGGGCGAGTTCCATGAGGCCGTAGGTCTTGTTCGTGGCGAAAATACCGCCTTTTTTCTCAGGCAAGGAGACATATTCCCCGTCGCCGCCAACGGGAGTGAAGTTTTCAGGCTTCGTCAGCCCGCCGTCCTTCTGTATCCTCCAAAAATGCGCCCCGAGGAACATAAACAGGGCGATCGGGAAGAGCATGATGTGGAAGAGATAGACGCGGGTGAGGGATTCCTTACCCGCAACGAGCCCCCCGAGGAAAAGTTCCTTGGACAAACCGCCGACGTCGAAATATTGCGTAATGCCCAGGGAATCGGTGACCTCTTTCGGCGACTGGATGATGTTCGATACGATGACGAGC
>Ga0315281_10007544_pt1 | contig 15292 bp, 15 predicted proteins | sample YL17G07_0_MG_FD_204540 | JGI IMG/M metagenome (GOLD analysis project Ga0315281, IMG submission 204540) | Sediment microbial communities from Yellowstone Lake, YNP, Wyoming, USA - YL17G07_0 | ecosystem: Environmental > Aquatic > Freshwater > Lake > Sediment | place: USA: Wyoming | collected...
ACAAGAAGCTGAAGGACAAATTGCTTGCGGACGAGACGGTAAACCGCGCGAGCATAGTGTTCAAGGACGCGAAGCTGTACACGCAGAAGGCGGGTAACCTGATAGTTGTAAGCGGCACCGAGGACAGGCTGAAGGCGGCGCTCGCAATAGCCAAAGCGGAGAAGCTGCAGGACGGCAAGCCTGCTGCCACGGAACTCGAAGGCAAGGAAAAAGAAGAAATATTAAGAAAGCTAAAGGAAGAAGAGGACCGCGCCATAGAAGGCATGGGCGGGATATTCGGCTGAGCATGCGGCCTGGAAACAAAGCGACAAACGCGGTAATAGTCTAGTCTGGTCCAGGATACGGCCTTGCCAAGGCTGTGACGCGGGTTCAAATCCCGCTTACCGCATATCTACGAAATAGAAAATTATGAAAGCTTAAATTTCTAACTTGTTACAATATAAACTATGCCGAAGAGATACTCTTGGGCAAGTAAAAATTTTGATGTCCTTGAAAAAGGATTGATGGATGAAGGCTATATTGTAGAGCGTAACTTGCAAAGAGATTTAGATGAAGAAGAGCACTTAATAATAAAAACTACACACCTAGGTGTAAAATCAGATAACCTTTCTGGTGTATTTTATTCAACTGTAGGAACTCTTAACCCCACTTCCCAAGCAAGTGAATTAAATTCTAAGGATGAAAGATTACTTCAATTATTCCGTAGTGAATATACACATAAACACATATCTCAATTTGTCATAGCTGGTATTGGAATATATACCGCAGTGGGCATTGGTCTCGCCATATTATTTATGGCCTAGACGAGAAAATTTTTATGAAATCTTTAGATTTCATAGTGGGTTCAAATCCCGCTTACCGCACACCCATTCCTAGCGAAAAGTTAAAAAGTTATATTCACAGCAAACAGAATTTAATTATGGCTATTTTTGGCAAGCGCAAGGGCGAACCGGAGGCACAAGTGCAAACTTCGCCTGTTGATGAATTCGTTCCTCCTGAAGACCTTCCGGAAGTCGAAGAGGATTCTGCCGATGCGGGGTTGGGCGTTCCGATGGTTTCTGCGGCGCCTCCCGGGAACAAGGCCGAGGAAAGCGCGGAGAACCTGGCGCCCGTATTCGTGAAGGTATCGAAGTACAAGGACATACTCAACACCGTCAACTATCTGAAGATGGGCTTCGGCGTGATAAAGAACCAGATATCCATACTGAGCAAGCTCATCAAGATGGAGAGGGATAATATGGATTTGTTGTATGCCGCGCTGGAGAAGGTCGGCGGCCAGCTGAACAAGCTCGACTCGGACTTCACGAAGCCCGTGGACTTCATGCGCGAAGTCGCTGACATGAAGGTGCAGGACGTGCGCGGGCTCGAGAGTTCGATGGACGACCTGAAGTCGCAGATAGAGAAATTGAAGTCCGAAGTGGAGACGCTCGCGTAGGCGGCGCGCCGCTTCTTTGAAAAGTTTTTAAGCATCCGTCCGACATTAATTATTCAGATGCAGGGGTAGCGAAGCCTGGTCAAACGCGCAGGACTCAAGGTTTTGCACTTTGAGTGCTGATACCAAGATGAAGGGAAATGGGCAATCCTGTGGCTTAGTGCCTTCGTGGGTTCGAATCCCACCTCCTGCACATTTCCTAAACCAACGGCTCTTGAAAAAGCTTACGGGAGAAATTGTAGCGCATTGACAATAGCAGGAATTCGAAACCTCAGACTTGCCGGAAATTTAAAAAAGAAAAATCCGGAAATCTTATTTCTCCAACAGGGTCTCGTACCCTATGAACAGCGTCCCGATCAACGCGAGTATCCATCCGATCGCAGCGAACAGCGTGTCCAGGTACAGGCCGCCCACGTAGTCGTAGAGGCCCGGAAGCAGCGATGTTTCCAACGTTCCTGCGAACAGGAAGAACACCCCGGCCGCAGCGAGCCAGCCAAATCCTTTCTCGGACTTGCGCTTTACCTTCGCCCATTCGGCGAGGCCCACTGCGAATAGGAGCGCTATTCCCAAATCGATTAGCGTTGCAGTGAATACCATTTTTAAGATTCACCTTAAATACATTTTCGCGTGCGGGAGGATAAAAGCTTTACTGAAAAGCGGCCTGCGCCCTCGCAGAGTGGTAACATGCGCTGTGCTATTTCGCATGCTTCGCGGGCTTCGCTGGCTTCGCAGGCGCCACTTCGACTATTTTTCCCTTGGGCTCCGTCTCCGCGAACACCTGACACTCGAACTTCAGCAGTTTCGTGCCGCTGTCCGACAACGCATCTGCCGGAAGCCCGGCTTTGTAACACAAGTTGCTCAAAAACTCGTCGACAGTCCAGCATTGTTCGACCGGAACTTGCGGAAGCAGGAGCCCGCTGTACCCGCCGTTGAAGATTACCAGGCCATCGCGTCCGATTTTTATTTTTTCCCTCCGCTCCGCGACCGAACGTCCCTCAACGAGCACGGGCTCGGTCATGACAGAAACTTCGAACACCGTGTCGTCGAGTTCGTTCGCTCCGATGGGGAGAAATCTCGAATCGCCGAAAGCCGCGAACACGGCGGCCCGCTGTACCGCGTCCCACAGCGGCGTCGGATGTATGAAGCCTACGCAACCGCGCAACGAGCCGTCCGAATGCCTTTTGATTGTAACGAAGACGCCGCACGGCATACGCAGCTTCTCGCCACAGGATCTTTGCATGTTGCGTTCCGCCGCCTCGTCAATCCATTGCGCGCTGTGGGCTGCACGTTTCTCTTTTGCGATTTTAGTAACTATCTTGCGCGCCGCGCGCACGAGCAGCCCGCCGGATTTCGCGTCCAACATACGAACCACTAATATGAATACGCGCACTACGAAGAAAAAAGAAAAAGAAAATTAAAATAAAAAATTTTCAAACATGAAATTCGCTTACCAGTCCTCCAATTCGTCCGATTCGCCCGAACTTTCGGACTCGTCCTCCCATTCGTCCAGTTCTACCTCTCCCATGCCCTCTTCGGTGTCCATTACTTTTCACCAAATCCCGGCATTGAATCGTTTGTCAAATGAAAATCTTTGAAAAATTATTTACTGATTAAAGAGCGTGTGATATATTTAAAGTTTTTCAGGAAGCCGAGCAACGGCTCGGTGCGCTCACTGCATCGACTTGGAATACTCCAGCATAGCGTCGAACACGCGCACCGCGCGCTCTGGCGTTAGGTACACCGGAACGCCCCTGTCCTCGAGCTCGCGGACTATGTTTTTCGTGAATTCGCCGCCCGCAGAGCAGCAAAGCACTGGCTTTCTGTGCTTGTTTGCTATAGCTGCTATGGAAGATGCTACGTTTTTGTCGAGAAGCGGCACTTGGAAAATCGCTATCACCACGATGCCGTCGTATTCCTTCATCCCTTCCTCCATCGCAAGCTCGTACCTTTCAGTTACGACGTCGCCTGTGAGGTCTATGGGGTTGTGCAACGAAACATAACTGGGCATCGCGGCCTTCAGCGTGTTACGCATTCGCTCGCTCGGCTCCTTGAGCTCGATGCCGCGTTTGTCCGCTTCGTCCGCGGCCATGACGCCGAACCCGCCGCCGTCCGTCACTATCAGCAGCTTGTTTCCTGCGGGCAGAGGTTGCGATGCGAACGCGCGCGCGATGTCGAAGAGCTCGGTCCAGTCCGTCGCCTCGATCAAGCCGGACTGCTTGAACGCTGCCGAGTACACCTTCGCCGAGCCCGCGATCGAACCTGTGTGGCTTGCGACCGCAGCCGTGCCCTTGTCGGTCTTGCCGGCCTTTAGGACTATAACCGGTTTCTTCTTCGCAGCCCTCTTGGCCGCTTCCATGAAACGCACGCCATCGGACTTCAGGCCCTCTATGTACGAAACGATTACCTTCGTCTTCGGATCGTCGGCCACGTATTCGAGCAGGTCGGCCTCGTTAACGCCGATGCCGTTCCCGTACGACATGAACTTCGATATGCCTATGTCCTGGTCGTTCAGCCAGTCGAGCATGGTTGCGCCCACAGCGCCGGACTGCGAAATGAACGCGATGCCGCCCTCCTTCGGTCTTCCAAGCCTGCTCTGGCCGATGAAAAGAGTATCCACGCGGCTGGCGCTGTCGTAAACGCCGAGGCAATTCGGGCCCATTATCTGCAGTTTGTTCTTCTCCATTATCTTTTTGCATTCGTCTTCCAGTTCCTTGCCTGCCTTGCCTATTTCCGAAAAGCCGGAGGAGATGATTACAATGGACTTTATGCCGGCCTCCGCGCATTCCTTCAGCAGGCTTGGCACGGCCTTCGCCGGCGTTACTATAACAGCGAGGTCCGCCTTCTCCGGCAGCTTCTTCACGCTCGGATAAACGCCGATGCCGTCTATGGGCACGGGGTTCGGGTTGATGGGATAGACGCGTCCGCGGTAACCGCCGTGTATGAAGTTCTCGAACACTATGCGGCCGAGCTTGCCGTGCGTGTGGCTAGCGCCGATTACTGCCACGGACTTCGGGCTGAAGAAGCTCTCTAGCATATGGATTAATTTGTCCAAGCAAGCTAAATTAATTAACGGCGGCTGTGCTGGCCGAGGGCGACTGTATGGATTACGGCAGGTTTCTGAACAAGGATTTGGCCGAAGTGCCAGAAAGCCCGCTGTCCGAGCTGGCTAGGAAGGCGCAGGCCTTCAAGGATACAATCAGCCTCGGTCGCGGCGAGCCGGACTTCGACATGCCAGAATTCATGAAGGACGCGATGGTGTGCGCGCTCCGCGAGAATCAGACGCACTACGCCGCAGCCGGTTCTATCCCCGGCTTGAACGAAGCGATCGCAGAGAAGCTGAAGAAAGAGAACGGCCTGAGCGCAGACCCGAAGTTTGGTATCGTTGTCGGTGCCGGTTCCTCACCGGTGCTGCAGGCCGTAATCGCGACGCTGCTGAACCCCGGCGATGAGATAATGCTGATGGACCCGACGTACCTGATGTACATACCCACGGTGCAGACGCTGCACGGGCGATGCAACTTCGTACCCGTGTTCGAGGAGAACAACTTCGCGCCGAGCAGGGAGGATTTGAAAAAGCATTGCACGAAAAAGTCCAAGGCGATACTGATCAACTCGCCGTGCAATCCGACTGGCGGCGTGTTCACAAAGAAGCAGCTCGAGGAGATTGCCGACTTCGCCACGGAGAAGGATTTGATAATAATATCGGACGAGATATACGAGAACATCGTGTACGACGGCGCCAAGCATCACAGCATCGGCTCGTTCGGCGGCATGGCTGGGCGGACGATAACCGTGAACGGATTCAGCAAGTGCTACGCCATGACAGGGCTGCGCGTCGGCTACGCGGCCGGGCCAGCGGAGCTGATGAAGAATGTGTTCAAGTTCAACTATTTCGGCCACATATGCGCGTGCGTGCCGTCTATGTACGCCGCGCTCGAAGGATTACGAAACCCAAAGTCCGAGGGCTTTATACGAGAGCAGGTCCGCGAGTACGACCGACGCCGCAAGTACATAGTCAAGAGGCTGAACGGCATCGGGCTCGCGACGCGCATGCCGCAGGGCGCTTTCTACGCGTTCGCGCGATGCGACGCGTTCGACAGGAACTCGTACGATCTTGTAAACAGGATTCTGGACGAGACGCACGTGATAACAACACCCGGCTCCGCGTTCGGCCCGCACGGCGAAGGGTTTGTCAGATTCTCGTATGCGACGAAGTACGAGCAGATTGTAGAAGCGATGGACAGGTTAGAAAAGTTTCTCAAAAAATAAGCAGGAAGATTTTTTCAAGGAAATATACATTAGCAAACAAAATAAAATATAGAACGATATCTATCTGATTTTGGGACGCATAAAATTCTAAAGTTATATTTTTGGGAGGTCTATTGATAATTATGCCAAAAAGAATCTTCCTTATACATGGTTGGGAAGGATACCCAGAAGAGGGTTGGAGACCTTGGTTAAAAAGTAAATTAGAGAAAGAAGGATTTTCTGTATTTGTTCCTGCAATGCCAGATACAAAACACCCAAAAATGGATGATTGGATAAAGCATCTAATAAAAATTGTTGGAATCCCGGATAAAGATTGCTATTTTGTTGGTCACAGTTTAGGTTGCATAACAATTCTTAGATACCTTGAAAATTTGGAAGATGGTCAGGAAGTTGGAGGAGCTGTTCTTATTGCAGGCTTCACTTCTAACTTAGGATATGAAGAATTGGAAAGTTTCTTTACAAAACATATTGACTGGGAAAGAATAAAATCTCATTGTAAAAAGTTCGTTGCAATACATTCTGATAACGACCCCTATGTTTCACTGCATTATGGAGACTTCTTTAAAGACAAGTTGAATTCCGAAGTAATAGTTGAACACGACATGAGACATTTTAGTGGTGATGATGGTATAACTGAATTACCGGTTGCATTAAATACTGTCCTAAGAATGTCCGAATAATTTTGGTGTTCTATATGGATTCAAATTCCATTCTATATTTCTCTTAGAAATACTTCCTGTTTCAGTACTTCATTCAAGGAAATATACATTAGCAAACCTTTAAATTTCATTACACTCTAATTCTCTTTGCAGAGAGCTAGGTCGGGGTGGCTAGGCCTCACCTCCATCGGAAAACGGTCTTCATGTCCGAGCCGAACTCCGCTGGACGGCGCGTATCGGGCGAAGCGGCCTGGGCTCCGGACTGAGAAGCCCTGCCCCTATCGGCCCGCGCTGCTGCGAACTCCCCAGGGCAGGAATGCAGCAAGGATAAACAGCCGCGAGGGTGCTATAGGAAAAGCGGGGTGGAGGAAGGAGCGCGGACAACCGTTCCGTCCGGCATGCGTCAACCTCCGGACCGCTCTCTGCGCCTTTATCTTGGTCCGCAAATTATTTCAATACAGCCGCACATTATTGTAGGATTGTCGGGAGTGCAACGGAGCGTGCATGGCGAATGGAAAGAAGGTACGCGGTCGCGGCGGTCGCGATAATGGCTATAATAGCCGTTTCGGCGTACGTGTCCAGGCTAGCGGAAACCGGCGCTGAGACGAGCATAACAACGAACGCCACGAACTTCACCGGCGCGACGTCGCTGGAGAAGCATTACGCCAAGCCCGTGTACGGAAACGCGGCGATCATGATGCCGGCCCTCGACAACGAGGGCAACGGCGTGGTCACTTGGCTGAAGGTGGATTCCATCGAGGGCGAGGGACGAACGCTCGTCAACATCAACCAGCTTCTGTTCTGGGTGGACACGCAATACTCGATACAGACTGCGAAGTACGTGGCCGAGAACTACACGGGCTACGACCTTTCGGATGCGGACATAATCTACACCATCAACACCAGCGCCAACCTGATCGAGGGACCGTCCGCGGGCGCGGCGCTCACGATAGCAACGGTGGCGGCGCTGCGCAACACGACGATCAACCCAGACGTGCTGATTACAGGAACGATAAACCCGGACGGCACCATAGGACCAGTAGGCGGCATACTTGAAAAAGCGGAGGCGGCGAAGGCGGTTGGCGCGAAGACGTTCCTAGTGCCCGAAGGCCAAGCGATGGAAAGCTACTACAAGCAGGAACGCAGCTGCGAGAGGATGGGGCCGATAACGTACTGCACCACGAACTACGTGCCAGTCACGCTGGACGTTTCGAAGCAGGCGGGCATCGAAGTGAAGGAAGTCTCGACCATAGACGAGGCATTAAAATATTTCCTAGGTTAAATTCTATTTATGCCAGTCGAAAGGACTAGGAAAACTGCGAAGTTTTTCGGCAACATGTCGCTGCAGGAAAAATGGGGGCTGGCCGTGTCGTTCCTTGTGGCGGCACTGATTTTCGCTTACAACTTCGAGCGGCCCTTCTCCACCTTCGTCGCCTTGCCGGGCGCACTCGCTGCGGTGGCGATTGCAATGGCCGTGCACGAGTACGCGCAACGCCGAGTGGCGAAAAGGTTCGGCGTAAGCGCGACGTACGAGATGTGGATGCCGGGCGTGGTGTTCAGCCTGCTGGTGATGCTCGTCGGCATCAAACTCATAATCGTCGGCGGCGCGGCTGCCGTGGCGTACAAGTTCAGCCGCTGGGGCATGCGCAACCGGCATGCGTCGTTCGAGGAGGTTGGCATAGTCTCGATGGCCGGTCCTGCGGCAAACCTGCTGCTCGCGACCGTGCTGAAGGCGTTCGCAGGGCCAGCTGGGTGGACGGCTGCACTGGGCTACCTGTCGGACATAAACTCGTGGTTCGCCGTGTACAACCTGATACCCCTGAAGCAACTGGACGGGGGCGGACTTTTCATGTGGAGCCACGTGTACTGGCTGTTTATAATGCTGTGGGCGGTGCTGCTGCTCACGCCTTCCGGAATATTCTCGGGCGTGTTCGCGTTCGCCTGAGCCGCGGGTCGCATACTATTTACGCTTTTGAAACGATTTGCTATAGCAGGCAACGCAGGCGATCGCATGCAGATAATCGCGGACTTCCACTTGCACAGCCATTTCAGCCGAGCCACGAGCAAGGACATGAGCATAGAAGAAATCTCGCGCAACGGGAAGCTGAAGGGCTTGCAACTCGTGGGCACGGGCGACTTTACGCACCCGTCCTGGCTGGAGGAGATACGGGAGAAGCTCGTGCCGAACGAGACGCAGCCTGGTTCGGGCATTTTCGAGCACCGCGGCATGCTTTGGATGCTGACAGGCGAGGTCGCGACGATCTACACGCAGGATAGCAAGACGCGCAAGGTGCATCACGTCCTGCACGCGCCGAGCTTGGAGGTCGTGGAGCAGATAAACGAGGCGCTGAAGAAGTACGGCAAGCTCGCGGCAGACGGCCGCCCGATGCTCAGCGGACTCACGTCGCCAGCGCTCGTGGAAATCCTTATGCAAATCTCGAAGGACATACTGATTTATCCAGCGCACGCGTGGACGAGCTGGTTCGGTGTGCTAGGCGAGTTCTCGGGCTTCGATTCCTTGGAAGACTGCTATCAGGACCGGACGAAGAATGTGCACGCGCTTGAGACCGGGATGAGCAGCGATCCGGCCATGAACTGGCGCATCTCCAGCCTCGATCGCGTGACTATCCTTTCGAGCTCGGATTCGCATAGTCCATGGCCTTGGCGCATAGGCCGCGAGGCGAACGTGTTCGAGCTCGATGAAGGCAAGCTAACATACGCGGAAATAAACGATGCCATTCTCAAAAAGGATCCGAGCAGGCTGAAGTTCACGATCGAGGTCGATCCGTCGTACGGCAAGTACCATTTCACGGGCCATCGCGCGTGCGGCGTTAGCATGAGCCCGGAGGAAGCGAAGAAGCTGAACAACGTCTGCCCCGTATGCAAGCGCAAGCTGACGATAGGCGTGGCGCAGCGTGTCGAGGAAGTGGCGAACAGGCCTGCGAGCTTCGTGCCGGAGGGCGCGATACCGTTCAGGTCCATAATACCCCTGTACGAAATCGTCTCGGCCGCGCTTGGAGTGAACCAGTTGTACTCGAAGCGCATTATCGAGCAGCAGGACGCGCTGATAGCGAAGTTCGGCAACGAGCTGAACGTGCTGCTGAACGTACCAGAGGCGGAGCTGCATCTGGTTGCAAATGAAAAAATTGCAAACGCGATAATCCGCGTGCGCAACGGCGACGTGCGGTACATCCCAGGATATGACGGCGTGTACGGCATACCCGTGCTTTCGGAAGAGGATTACGAGCGGCTGAGGACGAAGCGGACGGGCGAGGCCAAGGAGCAGCGCAGCCTCGAGGATTTCTAGGATGCGGCCGTTCCTCGCGCGCGCCCTACGTCGATGTTATCGCTATCACGTTGCTGGTGGTGCTGTGATAGATGTTGGACCCCAAGTAGCGCGCTTCGAGATTGTACGACCCCGGGCCGGGAAGCGCGTACTGTATGCTGAAGTCGCCTGAATTCCCGGTAATCGCATAAGTCAGAGACGCTCCCGTGTCGTGGTTGAAAAGCGTGACTTGGGCCCCGACCAGCGGGCTTGTCCCGAACATGAGAATCCCTGTGAACGTCACGGCCGTCCCTGCGCGCGCGGTCGCCGTATCGGCCGCGAAGTTCGTGATCGACGTGCTGGTCGTCCCGGTCCCGCCGACCGAAGGCAACGGGCCGGCGCCGCCTGCGGGCGATGCAACCGTTGTCGTGGTCCCTGCACCCGAACTGGCCAGGGTCGTGGTCACGGAGCCAGCGGTGCTGGGCGTTGCCGTATTACCGGACAATGCCGCGTAGGCTAATAGCACTGCAAGGGCGCAGACCGCGAGCGCAATGGGCAAAATGAGACTGCGGAGATTGGTTGCCATTTACAATATGATTGGAGCACAGTCCAAATAAGCGTTTCCAAGCCGCACTGGAGCGACTGCGTAAAAGATTTTAAAATGCAAACTCCAATCAGTTATAGCAGCCGCGGGTTCATAGTCTATCGGCTAGGACGCCACCCTCACACGGTGGAGAGCCCGGTTCAATTCCGGGTGGACCCACAATTCTTAGGCCTTTCACATGCCGCAAGATATGAAGCAGGTCGAGTAGTCTGTGCAGATGCCAATGTTGTAATTGTAACTTGCGCAACAATATTGGCCAGACCCGCATGTCCTTATCCCACATTTACATACATCTGGCACGGGGGCATCGCAACTAGTGTAATAGCACACTGGTGGAATTGTGGTGGTTGTGGTTGTTGTGGACGTAGTCGTGCTGGTCGTAGATGTTGTCGATGTCGTGCAGCTTGGATTTTCAACACACCGAGTGTTGGAAAGCGTGCCTCCGCAATAATAACCCTGTCCCATGTTCGATCCGCATCCGTATGCGCCGCACCCGTCATCTCTCCACTGGCAGGTTGTGGTGGTAGTCGTAGGCGCGATGGTGGTCGTAGTAGACGTGGATGTCGTAGTCGTCGTGGTTGTAGAAGTAGTTGGCAGGCTGCTGACCACCGTCAGCATCTCAGCTGTGTTGCCGCTCTGCGATGGGGGGTAGACCGAGTCACCGCTGTACAGAGCCCTGAAGTAGAAGGTGCCAAGCACTGGTGGTGTGTACGGGACGGACGTGGCCGAGCCGCCCGACAGCGTCTTGATATCGTATGTGGTGAACGTTACACCGCCGTTCGTCGAGACCTGGAACTGCACCGTGCCCGTGGCAGACGATGGGGAGACCGTCGCTGTATCGGTTACATGTCCATTGAGTACTATCGAACTTGCTGAGAGCGCAGTCGTGGTCGTCGAAGACGTGGCTATGGTAGTCGTTGTCGTTGTTATGCTAGAAGCCGGTACGCCACAAGACGGAGAGTCGATGTCAATCCAGTAACCCGCGCCTTGCATAAGCGTGCTAGCCGTGCTAACCGGAAAATAGTTTTTTACTGAGGGATCTGAATTATACCCCCATATTCGGGTGTTGTATACGATGTTGCATCTGGAGGTTATTTGACCGATGGTCGTTCCAGCTGCGTCTATGCCCCCGAAGAGGTTCCATCCGTGCATTAATGGCAAATCGGTCACTGGTGTGCCTGAGACTGTAATCGTGCATGCGCTTTGGACGTTTATCCAATACCCGTTGCCGGCAACCGTGTTGGCAAGCGAGTTCGAATCCACTGCGACGTACTTCTGCTGGCTCGAATCCGCATTGAACCACCATATCTTTGTGTTCGGTTGAAGTTGACAAGTGTAGGTTGGTATTGTGAAACCTGCGATGAAAGGCTGCGATATCAGGTTCCACCCCGGGTTAAGATTGATCGTCACGGTCGTAGTCGCGGCGTAAGCCGGCGCGAGGATAAAAAACGAGGCGACAAAAAAGAAGGCTGCAAATATCGCGGCGGCTTGGGCCTTGGAATAATGTTCAGCTTTCATCCTAAGCATTAAATTATATCTCAAGCTAAAAAAGGTTTGCCGAAAATGCAAAGCCTACTGGTAGCAGCACTGGCCACCCAGGCACGCCCGCGCGTTCTGGCTCGGGGAAACAGGCGGGCAGTCGCTGGCAACCGTGCAACTTCCACCCACGCAAGTCCATCCTGTGGTCGATACGGTCGTCGTGGTCGCGCTGGCAGCTGTCGTTGTCGTCGCACCCGTGCCGCCTATAAGCGACCCTATGCTCCTCATGACGTTGAGGTTAGTTGAAGAGTCTATGTAGTAGCCGTACGTCGCTTCCACATTCACGGCATAATCGCGCATGTTGCCCAAGGCGCTCCTGAGGCCTGGACTGGCCGTGCAGAATATCGTCTTGGTCGATCCTTTCGTCATGGTCACGACGCCTGAAGTCGCGGTCCCGCTCACAAAACTGTTCGCGCAGTTCAAGGACAGGTCCGAAGTTATAACAACGTTCACCTTGTACAGATCGGTCTGCACCAGCGGGCCTGCCGGCGGGTATGTAGCGCCGACCGCGAACGGATTGCCAATATCGGCGTTGTTCAGTGTTATCTGGACCACGAACTGGTCATTGTCCGTGTACAACACGAGCGGCCTGCTGCCGACGTTCAGGCTGACAGCGATAGGCGCGGCGGTAGAGCTGGTGTGGGACACGCCTGCAGTGGACTGCACCTTACTCATGTCAGAGGACGGCAGGGACTTGAGATAATCGTAAGTTATGAACTTGAGGAGCGCCGTGGTCTGTGTGCTGTACTGGTAATAAATGCGGATATTGGCCGTGTATGTGTTGTCCACCAGCATGTTCGCAGGAGAATTCAAGTTCCATATGAACTCCTGGCTCTCGCCTGGGATGCCCAGTGTCGGGTCGCTTCGTTTCAGAAGCGATACTCGCGCCGAGGGGGTCATACTCACCAGAGTCCACTCGCTGCCGCCTATGTTGATTCCGAAGAGCTGCGCGTATACGTTCGTTGCGTCAGACTCGCCCACGTTCGTTACCATCGCGGAAAGATAGACCGGCTCGCCCGACCTTATGTCGTTGAAATCCGGCCCAAAAGAGCTTATAGCAAGTCCCTTGCCGACTCCGGTGATGGTAGTCTGACCGATGCACCCGGAAAGAACTACTATGCCGATGACAGAAAGGGCGAACAAGAGATAGCTTCTCATCGAAATCCTTGATATGTAATTTGCTTTTAAGGGATATAAATATTATTTTGCAGGGCTTTTCATGGGTTCTCGCTGAGCGGCTGCACTTCGAAGGCCTGCGTCTTCGTGTATTTGTATGTATACGTGTAATTCGCCCAGAGCGTGGCGAATATCTCCGGCTCGGTGAAGTCGTTTGACACGAAGCTGCACCTCAGCTTGCCCGGCATCTTGCTCACGGCGACCGAAGAGACGTAGATGTAGTCTGTGCCGCTGGCCTCGAAGTCGCATGGCAGGCCGGGCTTCAACTCCAACGAACCTTTCGTGTCGAGCGTTACGCTGTTTTTGGATAACGTTACGCTGCTGGCCTTGTAGCCCTGGCTGGCGACGTCCGTGAAGCTGAACATGACCTCGACCGGCTCGCCCTTCACGCCCCAGTACTCCTTCACTACCTGCTTCCCTTCCACGTGCTCGGCGCGCGCCGGTATGTTGAATTCCAGCATTATCGGCCCGTAGCTCGGCGAGCTCTCCGAATAGGCGGATGTCGCCTTGCGAAGGGTTACGCCGTCCACAACGGGCAGGTCCGCCTTCCTGTAGCCCGTATAATAGTAACTGACGGAATAGCTCAGCACGAACGGGGTCGGCTTTAGTATGTTGGAAGGCGTTTTAAAACTCATCGAAACGCTCCTGACGTCGAAGGGCTGTATCGCCTCATTGATGTTGGTGTACTTGTACTCGCATTTACCTGAATCCTTCTCGCTAGTGATTTCCGGCGACGTGATTCCCTGGCATGCGAGGCTGGTTATCTGCCAGCCCGCTGGCGCGTTCACTTCCAAGGTCAGATGCGAGACAGGGAGCTCGCCGTTGTTCTGCAGCAGAAAGTCGACCTCCACCTGGCTGCCGGCGTACGGGTTCAGGTTGGACACGTAATAGTCCTCGATCGTCACGATGTCGTTGCTGTAGCTCGGCCCTTTCGGCGCGCTCTGGTTGCTCAGGCAGCCCGAGAGCGCGACCATCGGGACGAGCGCCAGGCAGGCCATGCAAAACAGGAGCCGAATCTGCTTTCTCATTGATTATTTTTTAGCTTCAGTAGGTATTAATTTTACAATGGTATTCGAAGGTTTCGCCTCGAAGCTCACGGAGTATTTCCTCTCGCCGAAGAGCAGCGGTTACGACGTGCCGAAGACGCTGACGTACGCGCTCGTGCTAGTTGCAGCGGTGTATGTCCTTTACAGGATTCTCCGCAAACTTGGCATAAGAGCGGACAAGAGGCTGGCGGTTGCCGTATCACCGTACGTTGTACTGGGAGCGGCCGTCCGCGTTCTGGAGGACGCCGGCACGCTTCCCGACTCTTTCCTGTTCGTGACCCCGATGATATACGTGCTCGTTTTCTGCGTGACTTTTGCAGTGCTGCTCGTGTCGCTTTTTGCGCAGAAAAAGTTCGGCGTGCCGTACCACAAGCCCGTGTTTGTCGCTGGCATTCTTATGCTGCCGTTCGTGCTCGCGTGCCTGCCTGTCGCGAACCTGCAGGCGGCCGTGCCCGTGCTCCTGTTCTTCGCGCCTTGGGCATTGCTCTTCAGGTCGGTGAAATGGAGCGGCCAGAACAGGATAGTGACTTTGCTGCACATGTTCGACTCCGTCACAACGGCCGTGGCGCTGCAGTTCTTCGGATATTCCGAGCAGCACGTTCTGCCCACCGCGGTGATAGGCGTGTTCGGGCCGTTCTCGTTCGTGTTGTTGAAGCTCGCTGCGGTCGTAACGATACTGTTCGTGATGGACAAAGTTTCTAAAGGCAGCGCGGAATCGAAGGAGTTTGCGAGCTACTTGAAGCTGGTCATAGGCATACTGGGCGCGGCCACTGGCACGAGGGATTTCATAACGCTCGTTGCAGGAGTCTAGCCGTAATACTCGACGGTCAGCGTCGCGTCCGAAACGTGGTAGAAGGCGTTCTTGTCGAACGAGAACGTTATCGTGTTGTTACCGTCGTTCAGGTTCAGCTTGTTCCCGAACATGTCCTCCTTGAACGTGGTGTCCATGAAAGCCAGCGGAGGCGTCTTCCAGTACACAATCTGGTTGTTTATCTTGATCTTCAGCTCCGGCACCGGGGAGACCGTGTCGTCCTTGACAACGTAGAACAGGCCGAACCGCTTGAAGTTCGTTATCTGGTCCGCGGACATCAAGAACATGAACGCCTGCGGCGACTCGCCGCTGTACGAAAGCGTGAGCTTCGCCGACTGCAGGTCGTACGTCGTGCTCGACCAGAATGCCAACCCGGGCGGAGCTGCCTTGATCGTAACAGTGTTCGTGGTTTTGACTTCGGACGCGTTTATCGGTACGGAAAGCTGCCCTTCGCCGACCGCGCCGTTGTAAACCTCGTTGCCGTTGAAAAG
>Ga0315281_10007545_pt1 | contig 15292 bp, 11 predicted proteins | sample YL17G07_0_MG_FD_204540 | JGI IMG/M metagenome (GOLD analysis project Ga0315281, IMG submission 204540) | Sediment microbial communities from Yellowstone Lake, YNP, Wyoming, USA - YL17G07_0 | ecosystem: Environmental > Aquatic > Freshwater > Lake > Sediment | place: USA: Wyoming | collected...
GGCAAGCCTACAAATCGTCCTCACCTCTGCTCAGGCGCTTCCGCGCCCGGTCCCTTTGCGGGATCGGGCGTCACAGCCGGACCCGGCTGTCGGGTCTGGGCCTCGGGCTGCAGCACGTAAACGTGCTTGAGGTCCGCAGAGCGAAGGCTGGTCGGCTGGGCCTGAGCGATGTCACTCAGCGCCCGCTTCAGGTCGGCTTCGGGGAAGGTCTCGCGCTGCGAGCGGCTGACAGGAAGAGACAGCAGCTTGCCCTCACGGCTTATGCTGTCCGCTCTGACCACGATCTCCTCGGCGTTGTCACCGTCGAGGACCAGCCGATAGCCGTCCCGTCCAAGGGTGAGAGTGCCTTCGGCCGCGGGCGAGGCCTTGCCAGACTCATAGATCATCAGTTTCCATGGCGGTGGGGGTGGCGGGAGTGGGCCGCCTCCCCCAGACGCCCCACCAGGAACGGACGCGCCGCCGCCGCATCCCGCGAGGAGCGCGGCCGCCAGGCACGACAAGCAAGCAAGCGCGGCGTAGCGGATTCCTGCCTTGCCTCTGAGGGTCATCTGTTCGTTACCTCCCTTTCGTGCACTGCTACCGCACTGGGCCGGGGCCGTTCCCCTTAGCGGCCCTCGACCTCTGTGCTTTCTCAGCTCGGCCCGGTGCTCTTGCCGTTGAACTCCGTCAGCACTGACCGGCTGTTCAGCACCCCGGCCATCTTGGCGCTGGCAGGTCCGCCCTCAGCCCCCGTACCCTCCATGGCCATCGCCGCGCGGTCCGTGTCCTCGGCGAGCACGATGACACCGCGCTGGTAGTCAAAGCGCCAGGTGATCTCATCGGTGGTGATGATGCTCACGCGAGCCTGGCGCGACCCATCGGGCGCGTCGATGGTCTGGGACAGCTTCCTGGTCGCGGTAGTCCTGACCTTGACGCACGGCCGCCCTTTGACCTGCTCCTGCGCGAGCAGCTTCGATTCGTACGAAAAGGGCTCGGTCTCTCCGGTCACCGGATTGGTGAGACGGGTTACGCCCTTCCACTTGTCCCCGACCTTCAGGGCGCGCTCCGGGAAGATGCCAACTCCGCCCAACAAGAACGCGTCATCCGGCATGAACGCGAGGCCGATCGTGCCGATGGCCGCCGGCTCTCCCGAGAGCAGCTCGGCCGTCTTGATCTCGCCCCGGGAGGTGACCTCGTAGTTTGCCACCGCGGGCTGCACCGGGGTGGACTGCTGCTGTCCCTGGCTCTTCATCTTCACCGTGCCAGAGACGATCTGGGCTTGCACTTGCAGGTCGCCGTTGGGCTTGGTGTCGAGCACCTCGGCCACCACCTTCATCTGGAGCGACACCTCCGCCTTGGCCGTGGTCAGGCCCTTCTGCACATCGAGTTGGGCCCTCGCCGAGCCGGAGTAGTTGTAGGTGACCTTGTCGCCCTTCGCCAGTCGGTATCTCAGGACCAGGCCCTGGTCGCCGGCCGAGTGCGCGATCCCGACGAGCGCGATCAGCGCGACCACGAGACCTGCACTGCTGCGGTTCGCTCTCCGCATCTTCCTCCCCCCCTCCTCCCGCCGCTGGCGGGTCAGGAGTTGCTAGCTCCGTCGCGGGTCGCTAGTCCTGCGCGAGCTCAGCGCCCAACTTCACACCCGCGACAATGTCCCCGATGCGCTTGTTGTTGGGGTCGGTGGGCTCGCCGGCCAACCCGGCGACCACGTCGTTCAGGCTGCTCCAGGTGGTGGCCATATACCCGAGCATCTTCGGCGTGGCCTCTCGGCGGGCCACCGCGATGAACCGCCGGATGCTCTCGACCTTGTTCCAACCGGCCGGCCAGACGCGGAAGCCCTTCTCCTGGAAGAACCGCACCGAGGGGAAATCGTCCATCACCTCGTAGTGCCAGTCGCACATCACGATGTCCCTCGGCACCAGGCCAACGGCGGGGTAGGTGTCGTTCTCGCTGCCTTCCCACAACCCATAGCCCATGGCCTTCCCGTCGAGGAAGCGATCGCCCCACATCTGCATCTCGACACCCCGGCGACCGACGAGATGGCCGTGCAGGTCGTTCACGGACTTGGCGAAGAGTTCGGCGTTGGGTGTCCCCGTGCAGCGGGGGCACTGCCCGATGATGAAGACCTCGTCCATGCCCACATGGAAGGCCTTCGCCTGGAACGCGTCGAGCAGCTCGTCGCAGAGATCGAACACGATCTGGTTGACATCGGGGTGATTCGGGCACCAGCTCATGCAGTAGAAATCCTTCGCGGTCGTGTCCGCCTCCGGGGCCTCGTCGAACTCGGGATGGGAGCGCAGCAGCGCCGCCGGCTGCTTCCCCCAGGACTGGTGGCCCAGGCAGTTGTACATGGGCACGAGCTCGATCCCGTGACTCCGCGCGAGGGCGGCCAGGCGTCGGGCGTCGGCCGCGTCCAACGAGTCGGGCTCCGCCGCCTCCGGATGGCTGGTGTAAGCGAAATGGCCGTTGAACTCCACGATCACCCAGTTGAGCCCCAGAGAGGGCGCGATCTCCCCGATCAGGCGCTCCAGCGCCGGTAAGCTCCACTTGCGCCCTGCCCCAACGTGAATGCCTCTTCGCTCCACTGCTGTCTCCTTTGGGCCGGGCCTTGCCGCAGTTCACAGCCCGGCGCGGGGTTGTTACTGCGGGCGCAGCGGGATTCCTCTCCCGGAGAGTCTCTTGGATCAGGATATCGCCCTGATCCAAGAGACCTCAGCGGAGAGGCGTCAGGCTTGACCAGAGGGATTCTCTTGCATCACGGGCGTTACCGCAATGCAACAGAATCCGCAAGCCCGAGTTCGCCCCCACCGGCAGGCCGCCAACGGCCAAGGCATGAGCAAAAGGCGGCGGGAAATGGCAGGTAGAAGCGGAAGAAGCGCTCGGCACACGCAGGGAATCGGGTGGTACGCCCGAGAGGACTTGAACCTCTGGCCTTGGGGTCCGCAACCCCACGCTCTATCCAACTGAGCTACGGGCGCGCAGACCGTATGCTAGCATAGGTAGGGCGAAAAGACAAGGAGATGCGCCGGCCGACCGCGGTTCAGAGCAGGCGCCAGGCGGGGCGGCGGCGAACTGTCCTGCCGCGCGCGGCAAGCGAGGGGCTGAGCATGGCCGAGGAAGAGAAACTGAGAGGGAAAGGCCCGAAGATCCTGGTAGTGGATGACGAGGCAGCGGTCTGCCATCTGGCGGGCGCCTGCATCCGTCACGGCCTGGGGGAGGATTACCAGGTCTCCTATGCCCGCAATGGCAAGAAGGCCTTGGCGGCAGTGCAGAAGGATCGGCCCGACCTGATCCTGCTGGATATCTTGATGCCGGTAGTTGACGGATTCGAGGTCTGCCGGCAACTGAAGGGGTCAGACGCGACCAAGGACATCCCGGTTGTGTTCCTGACCGCCCTGGGCAAGGAGGATGACATCGAGCGGGGCCTGGCCCTGGGCGGGGACGGCTACGTGGTCAAGCCGTTCAACGCGGTGACCCTGGCGGCGCAGATCTCCGAGCTGCTCGCCCCGGACAGAGAGCAGGCCCAGTAACCGTCCGAGAGGCGGCCCCACCTTCGGCGAGCGGGCGGCGCCTGAGGCGATGGAGGCTGGCGTGGCTGAGGCGGAAGCGGAGGGCACACAGCGCTACGTCGGCGCGGATATCGGGGGCACGAACCTCCGCGCCGGAGTAGTGGACGAGGTCGGCCACATCCTCGGCGAGGCCCGCCGGCCGGCCCTGGCGGAGAGCGGCCTCCGGGCAGCGGTGGAGCGCTCCATTGGGGCGATCGAAGAGGCGATCGCCAATGCCGGGCTCACGGCCAAGGACATCCGCGCGGTCGGCCTGGGGGTGGCCGGGGCACTCCGGTCGCGGGAAGGCATCTGCGTCTACTCCCCCAACTTCACTGACTCCCGCGGCGTGCCCGTGCTGCCACCTATCCGGGCCGCCCTGGACCTACCCGCGTTCATGCTCAACGACGTCGCCGTACAGACTCTCGGCGAGCACCGGTTCGGCGCCGGCCGCGGCTACGACAACATGGTGATGATCGCTCTCGGCACAGGCATCGGGGGGGGCGCGATCATAGACGGGGACCTGCGGATTGGCCCCACCGAGGGCTTCGCCGAGGTGGGGCACATGACCATCGAGCCCGAGGGGCCCTTCTGCGGCTGTGGTAACCGCGGCTGCTGGGAAGCGCTGGCGGGACGCGACGCCATCGTGCGGCGGGCGGTCGCGAAGATCCAGCAGGGACGGCAGACCGCGATCGCCGAGATGGTGAACTACCGCCTGGGCTCGATCACGCCCGCGCTCATCTCTCGCTGCGCGGAGCAGGGGGATGCCACGGCGACAGAGGTGCTGGCCGAGACCGGCTACTACCTGGGCCTGGGCATTGCCAACCTCATCCAGCTCTACAACCCGGAGGCGCTGGTCATCGGCGGCGGCATCGCCCAGGCCGGCCGCTTGCTCTTCGAGCCCATCCTGCGCACGGTGCGCGCCCGCGCGCACATGGTGCCGGCCGCGAGTTGTCGCATTCTGCCCTCCCAGCTTGGCGACGACGCGGGCATCATCGGAGCGGCGGTGCTGGCTGCCCGGGAGGTGGGCCGTGCGGAAGCCGAGCCGCTCCCGGCCGCCTCTCCCGAGAGCGCCTTCCCCGACGGACCCGCCTCCTGAGAGTTCGCGTGTGGCGTTGTGACACGCCTGGCCTCTCGTGTGGCATAGGCCTGTCAGCATCAGGGTTTGGCCGCTTGTTGTGCTGCGATCCGCTAGTGCCCAAAACCCCCCAATGTGTTAGAATGACACCGGGATGGGTTTCCGGTTGAGGCCGCTGCGGGAAGCATAGGGGGGCGCGGAAGCCAGCCTGCGGGAACCGCGAGGAGAAGGTGCGTTGGCGCGTTTTTTCCGAATACTGAGCTGGGTGGCGCTGGTGGCCGTTGCGGTCATCTTCCTCCAGCAGTGGGCGCAGAGGGGGGAAGGCAAGGTCGAGCACCCTGACTTCACGACCTTGATGCGCGACGTCGAGCAGAACAAGGTCACCGACCTCACCATCTACCCCAAGAACAGGGGCGAGGGCCACCTGATCAGGGACAACAAGCCGGTGAAGTTCGTCGTCACTCTGCCCGACGACGAAACCCTCTACATTCCGGTTGCCCGCGCGCACGGCGTCCCCATCACGATGGAGCAGCCCTCCGTCTCCGACTTCTGGGTGAGCAGCATCTTCTATCTTCTGATCACCGGGCTGCTCATCCTGGGCTTCTGGATCTTCGTGGTGCGCCAGACGCAGAGCAGTGGGAGCCAGGCGCTCTCTTTCGGGCGGAGCCGGGCTCGCCGCAACCCGGAGACGGGGCCGAAGTACACCTTCGACGATGTGGCGGGCGTGGACGAGGCCAAGAGCGAGCTGATGGAGGTCGTCGAGTTCCTGAAGAACCCCCGCAAGTTCCAGGCGCTCGGCGCGCGCATCCCCAAGGGGGTGCTGCTCGTGGGTCCGCCGGGGTCGGGCAAGACCCTGCTCGCCCGGGCGATCGCAGGCGAGGCCGGGGTGCCGTTCTTTCACATGAGCGGCTCCGAGTTCGTCGAGATGTTCGTCGGCGTCGGCGCCTCCCGCGTCCGCGATCTCTTCGAGCAGGCGAAGGCCAATCGCCCCTGCATCGTGTTCATTGACGAGATTGACGCCGTGGGCCGTCAGCGCTTCGCCGGACTGGGGGGCGGGCACGACGAGCGCGAGCAGACGCTCAACCAGTTGCTGGTGGAGATGGACGGCTTCGACCCCAACTCGGGGGTCATCCTGATCTCGGCCACCAACCGGCCGGACGTGCTGGACCCGGCGCTGCTGCGGCCGGGCCGATTCGACCGCCACATCCAGGTGGATAACCCGGACCTGCGCGGGCGGGCCGCTATTCTGGGCGTTCACGTGAGAGGCAAGCCCCTGGAGGAGGAGGTGGACCTGGAGGTGCTGGCGCGCCGCACGCCCGGGTTCTCTGGCGCCGACCTCGCCAACATGATCAACGAGGCCGCGCTGCTGGCCGCCCGACGCAATCGCACCAAGATCGCGATGCCGGACTTCGAGGACTCGATCGAGCGGGTGGTGGCCGGGCCAGAGCGCAAGAGCCGCATCATGTCCGAGCACGAGAAGAAGGTGCTCGCCCAGCACGAGGTGGGGCACGCGGTGCTGGCGGAGCTGCTCCCTCACGCCGACCAGGTGCACAAGGTCTCGATCCTCCAGCGCGGCCTGGCCCTGGGCTATACCCTCCAACTGCCGGCCGAGGATCGCTACCTCATGAGCCGCAGCGAGCTCCAGGATCGGATCACCGTGTTCCTCGGGGGGCGCGTCTCTGAGCAGCTTGCTTTCCAGGAGGTGACCACCGGCGCGGCCGACGATCTCAAGAAGGCGACCGCGATGGCGCGCCTCATGGTCACCGATTTCGGCATGAGCGAAACCCTGGGGCCCATCGCCCTCGGCCGCCGCTCCGAGCAGCCGTTCCTGGGCCGGGACATCATGGAGGATCGCAACTACTCGGAGCAGGTCGCCTCGACCATTGACAAAGAGGTGGCGACCATCATCGAGGATTGCTACGCGCGCGCCAAGCGGCTCCTGACCGAGCACACCGATGAGGTCCGTCTGGTGGTGGGGGTGCTCCTGCAGAAGGAGACGCTCAGCGGAGACGAGATCCGCGCCATCATGCGCGGCGACCAGACGCCCTCGGAAGGGGTCGCCGCGGCGAAGCCCAGCGCGCCGATGACCACCGTCGTCGCTCCACCGGCCGACGCCGCTCCGCCCCACGGCGGCGAGCAACCCCAGCCGGCCTAGCGGGGGGATTGCCCAGACCTGCTGCCGCTGGTGGGAGCCCCGCCTGCCCTGAGCGAAGCCGAAGGGTCCCCGGGGCGACCGTCGTTCCCCTGTGAGCTACCCCAGCGCCTTGGCGACCTCGGCCAACTGCTCCATGATGGGCAGCTTGTTCGGACACTTGGGCTCGCAGGTCTCGCAGCGCGTGCAGCTCTCGGCGCGCTTCCCCTCCTTCATGTCGGCGTATTCCCGGCGGGCCCACTCCGTCAGCCCGTAGACGCGCGCCAGGTTGTAGAGGCGGAAGTTGCCGGGGATGTCCACCCCGTTCGGGCAATCCATGCAGTAGCCGCAGGCCGTGCAGAACTTGCTCCCGAGCGCGGCGAACTCGTCCAGGACGCGGTCCATGCGCGCGTGGTCCTCGGCGTTCGCTCCCTCGAAGGTCTCGACGGTGGCTACGTTCTCACGCAGCATCTCCACCGTGTTCATCCCGGAGCACGCGCAGCTCACATCCGGGTTGGCCAGCACGAACCGCAGGGCGGCCGCCGCCGTGGTGTGTGCGCCGCCTGGGATGAGCTGCTGAAGCTGAGGCGCGGGGCTGGCCAGCATGCCCCCAGCCACCGGGCACATCACCACCACCCCCACGCCCAGCTCGCCCGCGCGCTTGATGGTGGGCGCGTAGCCGCGGTCCAGCAGGTTGTAGGGGATGGTCAGGCTGTCGAAGAGCCCGGTCTCGACAAGCTTGGTGAAGTTCTCGGGCGCGTCGTGGCCGGTGAAGCCGATATGGCCGATGAGCCCCTCGCTGCGAGCCCGGTCGAGCGCCGCCAGCGCGCCGCCCTTCTTCACCAGGTATGGCAGCGCATCCAGGCTGAACCAGCCGACCTGGTAGAACTCCAGGTAGTCCACCCCCAGGGTCTCCATCTGGAGATCCATCGCCTTGCGATAGCTGTCCCCGGTGGTTTCCGGGCCCACCCCGGTCTTGCCGGAGACGATCAACCCGCGGCTCCTGCCCTTCAGGCCACCTGCCACCAGGTGCTGGCAGCGTTGGTTGATATACCCGTACGTGGTCTCGAAGTAGTTGATGCCGGCCGCAATCGCCGCGTCCACCACCTGCGCGGCCAGCTCCGGATCGTGCTCCGGCAGTCGCATGCATCCCATCGCCAGCGCCGACACCTGGAGCCCAGTCTTTCCGAGAGGACGGTACTTCATGGCACCTGCCTTTCAACCGTTCAGCGGAGTCGCCCCCTCCTTCTGGAAATTCGGCACGCGGGCGTGGACTCCTTGGGCGAGTTGCCACAGCTTCCGTGTTCCACAGAAGGAACCGGGCCGGGCGGAGAGATAGAGGAGACTCGCTGGCAAGCTAGCGGGGGCTGCGGAGCAGCCTCGCAGGCTTGAGCAGATAGGAGTGGCCATGGACTACACCAAAGGCGGCCTCGGGCGCGTCTTCGCGGCGCGGCTCGTAGATGGGGAGTCGGTCTACGACGCGGTGCATGAGATCGCTCGCCGTGAGGGCATCTCCTCGGCGGTGGTGTTCGCACTTGGAGGGATGAGGAGAGGCAAGGTCGTCACCGGGCCGGAGCGGCCCACCGGTAAGGTGGTGCCGCACGTGGAGGAGTTCGACGACGCGCGGGAGCTGGTGGGAGTGGGCACGATCTTCCCCCAGGCGGGCTTGCCCTCCACACGGCCGGCGGGCGAGCCTTCGCTGCACTTCCACGCGGGCATCGGGCGGGGCCAATCGGCGCTGGTAGGTTGCCCAAGGGTGGAGATGTCGGTCTACCTCGTGCTGGAGGTGATCATCATCGAGCTGGTCGAGCTGCAAGCCGAGCGCGCGCTCGATCCCGCCTCGGGACTGCATCTGCTGCGCATACTCGACGCCGCGCCCTGATAGGCCCATCCTTGCCTCGCCGCTGGGTGGCGAAGGAACGGCTCTGGTCAAAGCCGAAGGTAGGGCGGAACCAATGGCCCGACCGACTCCTGTTCGTCAGGAGCTTGCTCCTGACCTAGACCCGTCCACGGCCCTCCTGCTATGGAGTTTCTTGCCTTACTGCTGCGCGGTTGCTGCGCAGCCCGCGCGGTATAGTGGTACTAGCCATGATGCAAGAAACTCCTCAGCGCAGAGCGTGACGCTTCCACAGGAGATTCTCTTGCATTACCCAGGCTGCGGGGTTGCTCCGCAGCCCCCGCTGGGCTATCACCGTAATGCAAGAGAATCCGCAGTTGTGCGTCCGCTTCAGGCGGACGCGATTTCCCTGACTGGGACAATGGCGTGAACCGCAACGTGAAGGTGGTGCTGGTCGTCTCCGTCATCTTCGGCGCCACCGCCGGCATCTACGAGTTCATCCTTCCCTACTACCTCAAGCAGCGCGGGCTCTCGTTCGAGAGCATGGGAGCGATCTTTGCGGTCTCGGCCGCCGGGATGCTGGCGCTGCGGGTGGTGATGGGAGGGTTGGCCGACCGCTGGGGGCGGAAGCTCTTCTACAGCCTGTCGCTGGGCGGCAGCGCAGTCGCCATGGGCCTCACGCCCCTGAGCGCCTCGGTCTGGGGCCAGGGGCTGTTCAAGTCCCTGCGCGAAGCGATGACGGTGACGCGCGATACGCTGCACCCGGTGATCCTCTACGAGGAGAGCCGCGGGCGGTTCATGTACTTCATCGGCAAGACCCGCGGCTTCGAGTTCCTCTTCCAGGCGGCCGGCACGGTGGTATCGGGCGTCACGTTCGCCACTCTGGGTACCGGCGGCAATCTCTACCTGGCAGCCGCGCTCACGGCTCTTGCATTCGTGGTTTTCTCGCTCTTTTTCCGAGAGAAGTGGCGGCCGCAGCAAAGCCCGGGCCGGCTGGGTCTGCGCGATCTGCTTTCTTTCCGTATGCACCGGAATCTGAAGGTCATCACCATCTCGATCTTCATCTTCAACATCGGCATGACGATGAGCCACTGCTTCATCATGCCGCTGTTCTTCTCCGACAAGTTCGGCGCCAGCGCGCAGACGGTGGCCTGGGTGATGGTGGGGCATCGTCTGACGATCGCCCTGCCGCTGCTGTTCGCGGGCACGATGGCGATGCGCAATCTGAAGGCGGTCTACATCGTGGCGCTGTTGATCGAGGGCGCGATCCAGGGAGGGGCGGCGCTCATCCCGGCGCCGCACTTCGTCGCCGCGGCCGTGGTCTGGCTGCTCCACGACTTCCTGGGGGCCGGGGTCTGGATTCCGGTGCAGAACCTGATCATCCAGGATCACACCAGGCCTGAGACGCGGGCGCTGGAGGTGGGCAAGATCCTCGCCTTCGGCGGGATTGGCACGATCTTCGGGCCTTTCCTGGCGGGCTATCTCTCCCAGCGGGTCAACGTCAGCGCCCCCTTCCTGTTCAGCGGGATCGGCATGATGCTCTCGGCGATACCGCTCCTGTGGCTGCGGCTGGGGGAGTCTGCGAAGGGCTGATCGCCCCGCAAGCCGGCTACCGCGACGTACCAGCGTCCCCTGTTTGGCTGCAAGAGGGTGCAGAGGGCCCTTGACAGCTCGTTGTCTGCCTGATATTGTACTAACAACACACTAGTAGCACAGGAGAGGGATAGGAGCATGCGCCGAAGAGGGCTGCGGAAGCTAGGTGACTTGGAGCTGGAGATTCTGAACGTGATCTGGGCGCGGGGGCCTTCGACGGTGCGAGAGGTCCTCGAGGCGCTTCCGGAGGCGACCAGGCCGGCCTACACCACGGTGCTCACAATGATGCGGCTGATGTACGAGAAGGGGTACCTGGACCGGCGGGCGCGCGGCCGCGCGCATGTCTACCTGGCCCGCTTGCGCGAGCGGAAGGTGAAGCGAGGACTGCTGCGCGATCTGGTTGACCGCGCTTTTCGTGGCTCCGCGGAGGCGCTGCTGGTGCACTTGCTGGAAGACGACAGGCTGTCCCGCGAGGAGCTGGAGCGCGTAAGGAAGACCGTCGCGGACAAAGGGAGAGGGGCATGACCACATTTACTGCCGCAGTTGATCTATGGTCGCCGCTGATGCTCGCGCTGACCTGGCAGTTGGCTGCGCTGGCGCTGATCGGGTGGCTGTGCCAGTGCGGCTTCCAGCTGCGCCAGCCGCGGGTGCGCCACGCGTTGTGGTGGTGCGTGCTGACCGCGCCGATGCTGCTGGCGCCAGGGCGGATACTGCTGCAGCGACGACAGGCTGTGGTTGCCGTGCGAGCGCCGGCAGTGATGGCGCGGGTGTCGGCATTGGGTCTAGCGCCCGGACCGCTCTCGGCGCGAACACCTGTCCGCGTAGCCTCGCAGTCCACGCCGGCCGGTGCGCGCGAGCCGCGGGTGTTGCGGCCCCGACTGGCCGACCTGCTGGGCCTGGCTTGGCTGCTGGGGTGCGCGGCCCTGGCCCTTCGGCTGACAGTAGGGCATCGGCGAGTGCGCCGGCTGCTCTCCGCAAGCACGCCCATAGAGACGGATGACGCGCGGGAGATGCTTTCATCTCTCTGCGAGCAGGCGCGTGTAGGAGGTGAGGTGGAGCTCCGCGCCAGCAGTGCAATCGGCTCTCCTGTGCTCTATGGCCGGCGGCGGCCGGTGATCGTGGTCCCGCAGGGGTGGCTCGGATCGCTGACCGCAGATGAACTCCGGGCGATGCTGGCGCACGAGGTGGCGCACGTCCGGAGGCAGGACTTTCTCGCCAACTTGCTCCAGCGGCTGATCGAGATTCCGCTGTTCTTCCACCCCGGCGCGTGGCTGGGGAGCCGGCGGATTGCACTGGCGCGAGAGGAGCTATGCGACGCTTGGGCGCTGAGCCTGGGAACAGATGCTGCCAGCTATGCCCGCTCCCTCGCGGCGGCGGCCGAGCGAACGCAGTCCGCGTTCGCCCCGGTTTCCCTGGGAATCGCTGAGAGCAGGTTCACACTGCTGCGGAGGGTGGAGGCGATCATGCAGAGCCGAGAAGTTGGGCGGCTGCGCCGGCCGTGGGCGGCTGCACTGATGGTGGTGCTGGTCGGTGCGGTCGCGACTCTGTTGGGTGTGCAGGTGCGAGCGGAGCCGGGGCGCTCGGCTCTTACGCTGGCGAGGTCAGCCGCGGCTCAGGTTGCCTCGGTCGCGGAGGCGTATGTCGCGCCGGCTGAGGCGCTGGCCCCCGCCAAGGCGTCACTCCCGAGAGTGCTCAAGTGGCCATACAACACGCCCTTCCAGCACAACGTGCGCCTGGTGTTCGACAGCTACGTCAAGGGGGAACGCACCAAGGACTACAGGGCCAGCGGCATGCTGTTGCCAGCAGGTCCGGGCAAGCACACCGTCACCATCAAGGTGGACGACACAGGGGATCAGATCCGGCTCGCGGCCGACCTGGACGGAGTTCCTGCGGGAACGTGGTCCCGCCCGGTTCACGGACAGCGAACCATCTCGGAGGATTTACTGCCCCCGGATGTGTCGGCAGGGACCCGACTCCCGATCTACGTGTTCAAGCTCTGCTCGGACGATCCCGAGGGGAAACGCTCAAAGCTGGTTCCACGCTATGAGTCATCGGCCGCCGAAGTAGCCAAGGCAACGGATCTCACGGTGCTGGTGATGGCCGAGATACGGCGAGACGACAGCACGCCTCCGCCGCCCTCCCCGCCAGCACAACCCGTAACCGCGACCCAGGCAACCGGGATCGTCTTCGAGACCATCGAGCTGAAGTACTGGCCCGCTGGCTACTTGTTGCACCTTTTCGGTGCCGCGGACTTGCCGGACAGCACCCGACCCATCGCGGGCCTGTCTCCGCTCGGCTGGCAGAGCGGAGCCGCATCCGAGAGCGCTTCCGAGAAGAAGGCCGGGCTCGCAGGGATGGCAGCCAAGGAGCCAGGGGGCATGTCCGGTGGTGGTTCTCTCAGCCAGTTCCTACCCGACGGGATCAAGGTCCTGGCGACAGCCAGTCCCGTCTCGCAGCAGCTGCTTGTGGGTGGCACCCGCGAGGCGATCGCGCAGCTGAGGAGTCTTATCGGCCAACTCGATCGCAAGCCGCAACAGGTGATACTGACTGTCATGGTATACGAAGGCGCCCCGGAGAACGCAACCTCCTTCTCCGCTGTCGGCGGAGACATGAGCATCGTCTATCCGCGCGAAGGAGAAACGCACCTCCGCTTCGCAGGGAGGGTCGTGGATGCAATGCGCGTGGCAACTATGAACATGGTTCCAGCCTACTCCGTAGCGCGCGCCATCGGCACCGACCAGTCCCAGCAGACGCTCATTACTGCCCTGCCTCAAATCCTGGGCGACGGTACCATGAACCTGGTCGTCCAGCTGGCTGTGGTCGGCAAGTCTGACGCCCCGACATTCGTCATTCCCTCTGCATTTAACCTCTTGGCCACCATAAACGTCCGCGACGGGGAGCCGTTCGGCATTGTGCTGACTCGCGGCGACTCCACGATCACGCTCGTGATCACCCCCCAGATCGTGCACGACTGAGGTGCGGGCGGCGAAGGCTGGCGGCCAGGCATCGGCTCGCGCTTGTCCTGGTCCGGGTGTTGTGCTAGAATCCTGCTGAGCGTTGGGCAGGGCTTGGTCGTTAGACCCGCCGGCCGTGTGGCGGGCTCCTGCCCCGCACACGATAGCCGGAACGGCAGAGAAGGGGAGGAGTACCTGCCCACCGCCTGACAGAGAGACGGGCCCCTAGACTGGAAGGCCCGTCCAGGTAGGAGCAGGGAAGGTCGCCTCGGAGCCGGGCTGCTGAAGCTGACACTAGGCAGCCCCGGGTACGCCCGTTAGCGCGCATGAGTCCGCCGCGGAAACGCGGCGGAGAATCAAGGTGGTACCACGAGAGCCCTCTCGTCCTTGGACGAGGGGGCTCTGTTGTTGGAGGAGTGAGGCGCGGGCTTCGCCCGCGTCCCGCAGAGGAGAACGGGGATGGCACAGGACAAGAGGGGCAGGAGCAAGTCCCCCGGTCGCGGAGGGGGCAAGCTCGCGCCCCGGGCTGGACCTCCGGGGCAGGAGCCCTGGGCGGGGAGCCAAGCTCCTGCCCAACAGTTGGCCAAAGCCTATGAGCCGCATGACGTAGAGAAACGGTGCTACGAGTTCTGGCTGTCGCGCGGCTACTTCCGCCTGCCGGCGAAGGCCGACCGGCCAGGCGCGCCCGCCTTCTGCATCACCATCCCGCCGCCCAATGTCACCGGTTCCCTGCACATGGGCCATGCCTTGCAGCACAGCATCCACGATGCCATCGCCCGGTGGCGCCGGCTCTGCGGCGACCGCGTGCTCGTGGTCCCGGGCACCGATCACGCCGCCATCTCCACCAACATGAGGGTGGAGCAAGCGCTGGCCGCAGAGGGGATCTCCCGCCGCGAGATCGGCCGCGAGGCCTTCCTGGAGCGTTGCTGGGACTGGACGCGGCGCTATGGGGGCGAGATCATCACCCAGCTCAAGGCCCTGGGCTGCTCCTATGACTGGGACCGGGAGCGGTTCACGCTGGATGAAGCGTACTACCGTGCTGTTCTGACGGCGTTCGTGCTCTTCTGGGAGCGCGGCTGGATCTACCGCGGCCACCGGGTGGTGAACTGGTGCCCCAGGTGCGCCTCCACAGTCTCGGACCTGGAAGTGCAGCACAAGGACCACAGCGGCCACCTCTGGCACATTCGCTATCCCCTGGCAGAAGGTGAGGACGCGATCGTGGTCGCCACCACCCGCCCGGAGACCATGTTGGGCGACACCGCGGTGGCGGTGAACTCGCAAGACCCGCGCTATCATCATCTGCACGGCAAGCAGGTGCTGCTGCCCTTGATGAACCGGCCGCTCCCGGTGATCTGCGATGACATTCTGGTTGACCCGGAGTTCGGAACCGGCGCGGTGAAAGTGACGCCCGCGCACGACCCTAACGACTTCGAGTCCGGCCAGCGGAACCAGCTCCCGGCCGTGGTCGTGATCGGGACCGACGCCAAGATGACGGCGGAGGCCGGCGCCTACGCGGGACTCGACCGCGAGGAGGCGCGCCGGCGCATCGTCGCCGACCTGACGGCGCAAGGCCTGCTGGTCAAGACCGAGGAGTACACCTACCCGGTGGGCCACCACAACACGTGCGGCACGGTTCTGGAGCCGCTCCTTTCGGAGCAGTGGTTCCTGCGGACCGCCGAGCTGGCCCGGCTCGCGCTGGGCGTCATTGAGGAGGGCCGGGTGCAGGTGGAGTACCGGCCCGAGCGGTTCCGCCGTTACACCATCGAGTGGCTCGAGAACCTGCGGGACTGGAACATCTCGCGCCAGATCTGGTGGGGGCACCGCATCCCGGTCTACTACTGCCGGCAGTGCGGCCAGACCATGGTGCAGGTGGAACCGCCGGCCCGCTGCGATCACTGCCAGGGCGAGGTGGAGCAGGACCCCGACACGCTCGATACCTGGTTCTCCTCTGCCCTCTGGCCCTTTGCCGTTCTCGGCTGGCCTGACGAGGGGACGTTGCGCGCGGCGGTGGAGGAAGGCATTTACCCGACTGCGCTCATGATCACAGCGCGCGACATCCTTTACCTCTGGATCGTGCGGATGGTCATGACCAGCCTGGAGTTCACCGGGGAGATCCCTTTCCGGCAGGTGCTCGTCCACCCCACCGTGCTCAACCTCGAGGGGCGGCGCATGAGC
>Ga0315281_10007546_pt1 | contig 15291 bp, 13 predicted proteins | sample YL17G07_0_MG_FD_204540 | JGI IMG/M metagenome (GOLD analysis project Ga0315281, IMG submission 204540) | Sediment microbial communities from Yellowstone Lake, YNP, Wyoming, USA - YL17G07_0 | ecosystem: Environmental > Aquatic > Freshwater > Lake > Sediment | place: USA: Wyoming | collected...
AGAATAAAATCCTACCGTATATGTTTCAATCCACGCTCCCGTGCGGGGAGCGACTCCTCGATTGTGTCAGCATTCCAATTTTCGACATGTTTCAATCCACGCTCCCGTGCGGGGAGCGACCAAGGTGAGGCAAAGTTTTCAAGCCGATGCAGATGTTTCAATCCACGCTCCCGTGCGGGGAGCGACTCCTCGATTGTGTCAGCATTCCAATTTTCGACATGTTTCAATCCACGCTCCCGTGCGGGGAGCGACACCAGATTAGAGAGACGATGATGAAGGCACCCCAGTTTCAATCCACGCTCCCGTGCGGGGAGCGACCATAGATTCGTCTGGCATCGTCACAATATTATATTGTTTCAATCCACGCTCCCGTGCGGGGAGCGACGTTTCTCGCTATGGTGGCCTACAAGAATAGGTTGTTTCAATCCACGCTCCCGTGCGGGGAGCGACCCCAGGAGACACGATCCCTTCAAACCCATAGTCAGTTTCAATCCACGCTCCCGTGCGGGGAGCGACACCTATTCGTTCGACAAGAGATGCGTCATCTGTAGTTTCAATCCACGCTCCCGTGCGGGGAGCGACCTGAATTGTGTGGTTGGATTGTGAGAGTATCTTGTTTCAATCCACGCTCCCGTGCGGGGAGCGACCTGAAGCACAGCAAACACAGCAAAAGTCTTTAAAGTTTCAATCCACGCTCCCGTGCGGGGAGCGACCCCGATCCACCCAAGAAGCTCTATGCCTATTGCAAGTTTCAATCCACGCTCCCGTGCGGGGAGCGACTTGGAGAGGATGAGTACCAAGAGCGGTCGAGATGTTTCAATCCACGCTCCCGTGCGGGGAGCGACCCATTCTTCTCTCATCTCATAATCAATGGCCTTGGGTTTCAATCCACGCTCCCGTGCGGGGAGCGACAATCTGTCGATGGATGTCATCAACCGGGTTCCCAAGTTTCAATCCACGCTCCCGTGCGGGGAGCGACGATGTTACCTGTTACGGGGAATCTTGTGGCTGGTTTCAATCCACGCTCCCGTGCGGGGAGCGACCTCGGAGAAGAACAGGCCCTATCGGTAATCGAAAAGTTTCAATCCACGCTCCCGTGCGGGGAGCGACAACAGCCGGGTTCTTGATCTGCTCGCTGCGTTATCGCGTTTCAATCCACGCTCCCGTGCGGGGAGCGACGCTTTCGAGGATTAAACGGTACCAGCTACAACAAAGTTTCAATCCACGCTCCCGTGCGGGGAGCGACAAAAAGGTCTTTGAAATCTATCGGGATGAAGAACAAGTTTCAATCCACGCTCCCGTGCGGGGAGCGACCACTGCCGGCAACGACATTGATGAGAACATTTCGAGTTTCAATCCACGCTCCCGTGCGGGGAGCGACAAGCGGATAATGGAAAAGGTGGTTAGTTTAGTTGAGTTTCAATCCACGCTCCCGTGCGGGGAGCGACGATTGAGGGACAAAGTAGAAACCTATTTTGACCCGTTTCAATCCACGCTCCCGTGCGGGGAGCGACTTCATACTCATCTCAAATCATCTCCTTTTAAAAGTTTCAATCCACGCTCCCGTGCGGGGAGCGACCGCACAGCACCATCCACGTTCCTTTTGGATTGAGGGTTTCAATCCACGCTCCCGTGCGGGGAGCGACTTAAAATCTATGACAGAACATCCTTGCGCTAAAGGTTTCAATCCACGCTCCCGTGCGGGGAGCGACCTATCTCTGGGAGGTGGAGTAATGACCGAAATAGGTTTCAATCCACGCTCCCGTGCGGGGAGCGACGGCTCCCTCTTGGATGGTCAGGAGCTCTACTGTGTTTCAATCCACGCTCCCGTGCGGGGAGCGACACCCAACAAAATTTGGGGACATTGACCTGGTGCTGTTTCAATCCACGCTCCCGTGCGGGGAGCGACCTGTTCATCGATGGTCTTATCCGGGACATTCAAAGTTTCAATCCACGCTCCCGTGCGGGGAGCGACGATTATTGTCTCCCGACTCCTCCCCATTTTTTGTTTCAATCCACGCTCCCGTGCGGGGAGCGACTTCGATCCACCGCCCGTTGAAAACCTTCAAATGAGTTTCAATCCACGCTCCCGTGCGGGGAGCGACCCCTCGATGTGGTTCTGATCACTGTTCTATGTTAGTTTCAATCCACGCTCCCGTGCGGGGAGCGACAATCTCAAACATAAGATCACCTCCCTTCTAAAAAAGTTTCAATCCACGCTCCCGTGCGGGGAGCGACCAAAATGTTGGGATGTCCACAACACCCACCCACGTTTCAATCCACGCTCCCGTGCGGGGAGCGACATGTCTATTGATGACATTCAGGCCGATGCTGTGTTTCAATCCACGCTCCCGTGCGGGGAGCGACCATCCATCACCAGCTGAACATTCTCTGCTGGCAATGTTTCAATCCACGCTCCCGTGCGGGGAGCGACTAACCACGTCGTCGAGTTTCCTGAAAATAATGTATTCGTTTCAATCCACGCTCCCGTGCGGGGAGCGACTTCCTAAATATAACTCTATAATTTATAAATGATATTTCGTATCTTCCCGCATACCCCATCAGAATTGTCGTTAGCGATATTCAGTTTTCAAAGAGCTTTTGCGATATAAGCAGTATTTCCTACGAGTTACATCTTCTGCGAACCCTCCCGTAAATTCATGTCCGCTTTAGGTTCGCGGAGTGGATTCAGACGATCAATGGCCCTTCCTGGTCAATTGTCTTTTTCGCACCGACATGCTCTACCCGCCGCCGCCAGTTAGAACCAAGGTAATAGAATCGTAAGCTGTCCAGCTCCTTATCAATTTCATTAATGAGCCGTTCCTTAAGTACGGTCCACTGAGCAGGGTCAACAATGCATTCAAAAACCGAATATTGAACCCGCTGGCCATAGTCTTTACAGGCTTTGGCTACACGATTCAAACGACGGGGACCTTTCGCGTCCGTTGTGGAGACATCGTAACTTACCAACACAAACATGGGTCTCCTCCTTATTTCCAGATAAACGGTGGATAACCGTCCATATCACCGCGCAAAAACCGCGCCATCAGGAGCGCCTGGATGTGAAACAACATTCCAATCATTACCTTCTCATCAAGAAAAGGATGCGTTATCTCTTCCTGCTTTCGCTCCTGATACGCTACGAGAACCGTTTTCCGCGCATCGTCGTTCATGACGACCGCTCCAGAATCCATCCTCTTGAATCCCTTATCTTGAACCTGCTGGAGATTGATCAATGATAGAGTGAGCCGGTCTGCGATATAAGGTCTGAATTCCTCCATTAGATCGAGGGCAAGCCCCGGCCTCCCCGGTCGGTCCCTGTGAAGGAATCCTACCGCAGGGTCCAATCCCACACATTCGAGCGCCGATCGGACATCATGCATCAGAAGCGTATAGATAAACGACAGAAGGCAGTTCACGTTGTCTAATGGCGGTCTACGGTTTCGATCATCGAATCGAAATGTCTCCTTCTGTGCAACGATCAAATGGTCAAACACATTGAAGTAGATATGGGCTGAATCGCCCTCAATTCCGCGTAAAACGTCCAGAGGCTGGTTCTGATCAAATATTTCGAGCTGGTGATTCAAGCGCATGACAGCATTGCGGACGTCCTGTTCATTTATTTTGCTCGCATGGTCGCGAAGCGTCCGCTGCAACACGGTGCGGCAGTTGGCGATCTTTCCGGTGAGAACGAACTTTGCGACCTCTGCCGAGAATTTCAGATCGTCCGCTTTGCGGTATTGCTCTCTGCGAAGAAGAACATTTCCAGAAACAGGCCCCTGGACTTTAGCCAGAAATCGACCGTGTTCTGATAAGAAGCTTATTGCCACATTATTTTCCGCGCAAAACCCCATCAGATAAGGACTACAGGAAACATTGCCGAAGCAGACAATCCCCCCGATGGTGTGGACCGGCAAGCGAAGGCGGATCTCTCCTTCGATCTTGACCACAACTGTCTCGCCTTCCTTTGCAAGATAGGCTCCCTGTGTTGTTACAAATAGGGTATTAAGGTGCTTTTTCATGGCGTCTCAACCCTTTGGCTTTTCCCGGGTGAACCCACGGTTTCCCCAGGGTTGATACTGAGCGGTTCTTCTAACGTAGTCGGAGTATCAATCATTCGTTTTAAATAATGTTTCACTGACGACTTTTTCCCAATTTTCTTTGGCAAACATTCACCAATCAGAGAACAACTTTCACATCGTTTTTCATACACCGGCGGTGGCGTTATTCCGAAGGATATCAGTTGATGAGCTTTCTCGGCTGCATCTTCCGTTTCTTTACGAAGGGTTTCATCGAAGGATACATCAAAACGCCTCCGGGTCCGGCCATAAAAGATCGCCCCTTTAGGGACGGAAATGGAGAGCATTTCTTCCAGGCATACGGCCTGGGCGCAGAGCTGGACCTTGTCACAGTCGTCCGCTTTCGGCTTACCCCGCTTGTATTCCACGGGGAAGGGAAGCCAGGCGCCGTCCAGCCGGCGGTGGAACTCAACGACGTCGGCCTTTCCGATCAGCCCCAGGCGGAGGGAGCGCAACGCAACACCATATTCGATCCGGATATCGCCCCGGGATTCCCGGCTTTCGTCATGCACTCGCTCGTGCATGATTCGACCCTCGGCAGTAAAACGGTTCTCATTCCAGACCTGTTCGATGTGGATAAGTGCACAGCGTCTCGGACAATATGAATAGTGACTCAGAGCAGATATGGCAATCAATTCATCGTCCATACGCCTAAACTCCTATAGGATCTAAACAATAAAATTATTAGGATCATTCGTCATTTTCAAAATACCGGCCATATAACCAATGAAATCATCGTAGGAATAAGTCCATTTATACATTCCTGGATGCCCCAAAACTTCGGGAATACGCAGATCGTTGAGACGATATCCCCATATTTGCACAGATGATTTTTGTATATCCCGCCAATCAACAGGGAGATGCTTCTCCAGCCTTTCAACCAGATCCGTGTCAACAACGACGATTCGTGTGTCAGATGCAATGACCCGAAAGTCTTTTTCAACCTGGGGGAACCGCAACCCTATCTCTGATTTCATCAGTAATGTTGAGAAAGTTCCGCCAAGGCGGATTTCACGTTTAAGGGCATTTGTACAAAGGTCGGGAGATATGGCATTCCCTTGCGCAATTAGTTCAAGAAGGACCTTCGAGGAGTCGCGCATGCCGGGATTCCTTTTCAGAAGTTCCGCCTCTTTGAGCACGACAGTCCAAACGGTCCCCGCATTAATATGGTCGTGGCGATTGACCCGGCCTGCGGTTTGAAGCAGGGAAACCAACGAGGCTGCTTCACGCACCCCGGTTTTGAAAGAAAGATCAACCCCGGCCTCGACACAGGATGTGGCAATAAGCGACCATTCCGTGTCATTTGGATCCACCAGGCGATATTTTATTCTGGCAAGTGTTCTATCCCGATCAGAAGGTGTAAGCGCAGTGGATAAATGCTCCACAGATGAGCGTTCAAAGCACCTCTCATACTCACGCGCCACGACTGCCGCGCTTTGAACCGTGTTTAGAATAACGATTCGCGGTCCGGGCAGCGATGTCACCCATTCCACAAGCTGTTTTGCCGCCAAGGGTGTTTCATGGAATTGGTATATTATCCGTCCCTTTTCGTATTGCGCCAAATGGCTGCACAATTCCATCGGCATGATTTCCGGGATATCCGGTTTTTTCTCATCGAACTCCTCAATTTTCCAAAAACGGTTAAGCGAGCCGGATGCCAGAACCCAATAGCATCCCCACTCGTGTGCAAACCCCTTGATCCATCGCCACGCCAACGGCAACAACTTGGCAGGCAGCGCCGCATGGGATTCGTCAATAAAAACCGCGCTGCCCGGCAAATTGTGAAGCCGCCGCAATGTGGCAGGTGTGTTAGACGCCAGTGTTTCAAAAAAACTTACTGCCGTGGTCACAATAATTGGGGCTTTCCAAAGAGCGGTGAATTGACGGCTGTGCATATCCTGAAAATCGGCGCGATGATGCAGCTCCGCAACAACATGTTCCGGATTTTCGCCGGGCAGGACAATCGCCTTACGATACACTTTGACGGATTGCGTGATAATGTTGGTAAAAGGTAAAACAACAATAATCCGTCGGAGACGTCGCTTCTCTGCCTGTGACAAAAGATGCGCCATCACAGCCGTGGTTTTACCCGTACCTACCGGGCTATCACAAGAGACGATATTTGCCCGCATGTCAGCATCGCGGCAGGCCGAATAGACCTCTGAACGCTGACGCGAACGATCATCATCTGCTTTCAATGATTCGACATACCGATCCAGTGCTGCCAGACGATCTGCGGGGCGTAATGCGACAAGCGGCTCATCGGCAGTCTGATTCTGGTAGTGGATGGCCGTATCGGAATGATCGCCGTCAGATAGACAGGAGAGTGCAATGCGAAAGAAATGAGATAGGTCACCAGTTACGGTATCGGCAAATTGCCTTCTTTCCCCCGCTGACAGCCGAGCTTCCTCGTGTAAGCGAGTAAGTTCGGGAAGCGTTCGGTTCACCCTTTCCAGAACATTATCATCCCTAAAAATCTTCTCAGCGCGGTTCTGTTCATCCACGAAATCGGGCAGCCCGATATGATGAGATCGGACGAGAGCAGCACCGGATGTAACTTGAAGCTTGTCCAACAAGTAGGCGGTTCCGGCATCGGTGTGCCGAACCGGTAAGTTTCGTGCATTGCGTTTTCCGGACAACACTTCCTGATTTTCCTCGTCCAACTTCCCCAAATCGTGAAACTCAGCGGCAAGAGGAACGATCTTTCTCAGAAGCTCTCCATCGCAAGACGCATACCGGCCAGCCTCATCAGCCGCCTTGCTGGCACGCTCGACTACGCCGCCGACATGGGCGGCGTAGTCTTGAGCCGGGATTTTCCGTTTTAAGTCACCGCTGTGGGCAAATAACATCAGTCAGATATCCTTCATTAAATCGCAAAACGTGACTTTCCCTTTCAATTCATCAGAGAGTTCAACCGGTACATCGTAGTCGCTCCATGCGGTCGAAGGTTGCATGGAATCTGCTCCTGTGCGCTTCGGGGTCAGTGCGTCAATCAACTTCCAATCGGCGCAACTACCCAAGGAGTTCTGGTGCTCCATGTACCAGGCATGCCGTATACGCACATCAGGACGGATTGCGGAACGGGTGTGATCGTAGGCATAGGGAATAAGCGCCTTCATCAAATCGACATCCCCCTGTGTACACCCGGACTTGTGGGCATGGCTCGGATTGACGTAGAAAGGCATGCAATAAACACCATGTTCGACAACCCGGTATGCCAATGGTGCCATCCCCTGTGTCTTGCCCTTTTCCACCCCGGCTTTGTTCGTATTGGTGTGGCGTTGAATCAGGATGGGAGCTACCGAAAGACCCATCGTAAATTGAGCCACGCCTGTCTTGATATATCCCTTGTTGCCGCCTTCCTCGAGAAAGGTATTTCCAAAAAGACGACCATCCCAATACTTCTTGACAAATGGACTATTCAAGAATTCTTTCTGGTCAAAATCCTTTATGTCCTTGCCCATTTCAGCGGTGATGTCTTTTCTGATGCGCTCCCTTGATTCGAGAATTTTGAAGTCGTCCCTATTCAAGCCAAGTTTTTCGCACACGGCAGTAAAGACAGGTCCTTCGGTATTTTCAACCAGATCGCGGAGCTTGCGTTTGAAAGAGACCGGCGAGATTTCGCCAAGTCCGTTTGGCCGCTGGCGAGGATCGCTTTCTCGGTCAGGATCGCCATTCGGATTGGAGTTCACGACTTCGATGATTAAGAGACCCGTAGCTCTTTTAATATTGTCGTTCATAACTTTCTCCTTTCTTTAGTTATTGATCGGTCCGTCTGTTTGAGAACTGCCGGAAATGTAACCGAGTAGCAATTGCGCTCTCGCCGCATCGTCGAGACGGGTTGGCAGCGCTTTATCCCGCAATTTACTTTCGACAAGCCCAAACTCCTTAAGAAAATATCGAGAAAGCCCGGCGGAGTCAGTCGAATTCGTCCGTGCCCAGCCGAGATATGGCGCAATCCGCAAAGCAAGTTGTGCAAGTGCCTGAGTCGGGCTATCAAGCGCTGCAACCATCAAGGCATTGCCAAGTAATTGAGACGGCAGATTGTTCTTACGGACTTCCTTGCAGTACACCGCATGAAGTTCATCGGCGAGCTTCAGCATTCTCCCTACCAGATAGGGTGAATTGTTCATATAGATCTCCTTTCCGATGCCGAACTTCCAGAGCAAAAGTCCCATGATTGCCGGCATCAATTGTTTGTGTTTATTGAATCCATCAAGCTTGGTAGCTTCGCCACGGTGCAGGCTGTTTCCCAATGAAAGGAACTGTCCTTTACCGTTCTGTAGTGCCAAGGCAAGCAAGTGCGGCACTTGACGCTGCACTGCAGATTCATCAAGCATCAATTCGATACCTGTTGTTTTAGGTATAGCCTGGAACGGGTATGGCGATGAATTACCCTTCTTGACTGTTTTCTTATTGCTTTTAACCGAGCCTTCCATTTTCCAAACGAGATTAAGGCATTCTGCAATTTGCATCGGGAACGGCGTGACAGGCTCAGCTATAATAGTTTTTCCTTTCTCCTCCCCCCATGATCTTATCCGAATGTCTGGAATGTTGGAGCAACCTTGCTGCCATTCCTTTGCAGCGTCCGCCAACCGTTGCGCAGAATAGTTGCGATGGAAAACGACCTTGGTGCGCGCCGTGTCCATTTTGCGTAAGGAAAACACCTGAAGTTGAACATCTTTGAGTGAGGTTGACAGCCCTTTCAGGCAGTCCACGACGTCCTTAGCGTAATTTTCGAAACGCGCTTCTGAATCGTCAGATTTACTTGCACCAAATAACGCAGCAAGCTTGGGCGGCACTTCTGGCAAAATTTCAGGATAGGCAAAAATTAATTCTTTACCACCTGCCCATCCCCAGGTCTTTCCTTTCCGGTCATCAGAACCAAGCCATTTCAGTGCGCCTTTTGCGCGTTTACGGCTGTCAGTTCCGATGCGAAAAGATCCTGCATCAACAGTTCCATATCGGTATTGACAGGGCGATTCGCTGCTCATGGCACGAAGAATTACTTTGCCGATAACAGGAAGTATTACATCAGGAAGTTTGTCTTTGTCACCACTACTGCCCAAACCAAAAGCATCTTCTTTTCCAGTTTTTGTACTGCGGGTGTTATGTGATTTCAGAAGGCAGTCGTTGATGTATTGTATGGTCTTTTCATGGGTTACCGGATATTCATTCCAGTCCGGCACATCCAGAAACACCGAGACGGTGCCGCGGTCATTCTCTGGCTTCTTGTCTGAAGAACCTTCGTGGATCAGGACAGAAAACAGGGACAGAGCACGACCGTCTTTTTCGAGAGATTTCCAGATATACGATTCTAGAACCTGAAAGAATTTAACAGAACGCCCACCCCCCAAATTTATGACTCTTTCAAAAAGGTTCTTTAGAGCGTAAAAATCCTTTGGAATATCTACACACTTCTCTTGAAGTTCTCGAGGAATCGTCCCGAGACATTTGTCCATTTTCTTGTCGGATTTCGCGTCCCAGTTTTTTGCTTTTTCTTCGGCACACCATTCCTTAAGGAGAGTGAGATCAATCGGTTCCTTGCCTTCCCGCCACTTCTTCAAACGTTTCTTTTTGTCTTCATCCGCAAGACGGTAAAGCGGCTGAATATTGAAGCCGGGGAAGGAATTACCATTGCTGGGCTCCCACTTTCGGAGGCATGCCGCGCTTTCTTTTCTCATAGATTCAATGTCTGAAATGGACCCGTCTGGGCAGATTGAAATTCGATAGCATGGCTTTTTTTCTGACACGCTCGGCAAATTCCTCAACTTGTCATGCTCATCGGGTGTTGGAACTACACCCTTCAGAACAACGGAAAGATGATAAAGTTCATTCAGCATGGTGGCCTCCTTGCTTGCAAAACTCCATGACTCCCGCGGTTATCCTTACGTCCTGTTCATATGTGAACGCACATTTCGATGAATAGCCTTCCGAAAAAATTTCTCGCAACATGGAAGGAATCACCATATTCATATCGTTCTGAACCTTAGTGGTCTCTCGAAATGCCCCAAAATAGCTCGGCCCGAACTCCTTCCAGCCAAGAAACGGGATGGTGAAGCATTGCCCTCTTTTAAGACGGCGATTAAAAATATCCCCGTAGGCATGGCCTGGTGATGTTGTTTTCCCATCCCATTGCCGTGCCTTATCCGGTACACATTCTTTAGTTGTCCGGGGAATGGGTAGCACCTCGGCGTATAACCGATAACAAACATCAATCAGCACCGTTGCCAGAAGCTGGAATCCACCCCCACCGGCTATGACACCAGACTTCCGAAGTGGCCCGCCATAGTTTGTCTGGTAGTTGTGGTATTGGACGGGAGCGCATATTTCGACTTTTGTTGGAATGATCTGCACTGCCGGTCCCCAAAGCATGGATTCAAAGATGCCCTTTGTCGCCGAATACGTCGGCGCCGGATAACTTACTGGACAATCGCCCGTGTCGGGCCGGGTCCACATAGCCGTTCTTCCTGAAATTTCCATTTCAATCTCATGAGTCTCACCCCTCATACTGAATCACCTCCTTCTCTGTCACATTCTTAAAGCGAATTTTTCTACTCCCATTCGAATTCCTCTGCAAACCTCTGGTCCATTTCAGCCACTTCTTTCAAATGGTCTTCGAGGCGGTGCCAATCTTTGGGGAGCTTTCCTTCCCGAGAATGGGCATAGTATTCTTGTTTCATGGTGTAATACCCAAAACTTCCAAATCAAAGCCTTTTCGTATTTGGCAACAAGATTATTATTTGCATAATGGGGTAAGGAAATCGGGATCAAATTTAAATTATACACGGACCTATTATTGTTAGGATGAGTAAAGTTTATTAAGTCTGTATCAGGAAGTCAACGACTATTTTGGCAGAGCACCTTTAAGAAAATGACGTGACCGTGTCCCTGTCATGTGTCCATAAGCCAAGAATAAATTCAAAATTCCCCTTGATAAATCATTCCTATTTTATTATCATTTTTGTTAAGAAATATGGAACAATCAATTGCTGAACAAAAAGCCCGTGAATTGAAGATTGACAAGACTCAGGTGATTCGTGAGTACTGGGAACTTATCATCCTGAAGGGCCTTTATGAATCATCCTTTGGTCGGTATCTCATCTTCAAAGGGGGGACAGCCCTTCGGCTGACCTATGGTTCTCCACGGTTCTCAGAAGATCTCGATTTTTCATTAACCAAAGATGTGCTGAAAGGAAAATATTCCTCACTTATAAAAAAGATTATCGCTCCTTTTCCCGAATTGTCTCTGACTGACCTGGAAGAAAAATATTATACCTACTTGGCTGAAATTAAGGTGACTCAGAATTACCTGCCCTTCCCTTTTCGAATAAAAATTGAAATTTCAAAGAGGGAAATAAAAGGTTACCAATGGGAATTGACACTTCTCAGTTCTCCGGCCACTGTTATCCAAGTTCTGGGACAGGTGGCCAAACTGGAACAAATTTATAAAGACAAATTAGCTTGTTTAGAAGGGAGAACTAAACCAAAAGATCTTTTTGATCTCTGGTATGCCTCTCAGAAACTCAACATCCCCTATGCACCAAAGAAAATGAACTTAAAAAGGAAAGAGGTCGTACGGGAACTCCGTAAATATCTGCCTACTGATTTTTGGCAGGCCATTGAAGGTCTCGTGAAATGAAAGGGATCGAACTACTAAAATTACTTCAAAAAACGAACAAATCTTTCTATACCATAGCCGACCTGGAAAAGATCACAAATCTTCCCAGAAACAGTCTTTATGTTGCATTGAAGAGATGGGTGACTGGGGGCATTATTGAAAGGGTAGCACAAGGTATTTATATCCCCATGGGAAGCAATATTTCGTTAGAAAATGTGGCTTCTCAACTCTATATCCCCAATTACCTTTCGTTTGAATCCGCCTTAGCCAAGTATGGCGTGCTAAACTTAATTCCTTATACTCTAACCTTTGCCACAACCAGGAAATCCAGGAAGTACACTCTTCGAAAACAAGCGATTGAATTTAGGCAAATCGCCTCTGAACTCTTTTTCGGATATGAGACGAAGAATGGAATTTGGATAGCCTCGCCTGAAAAAGCCCTTTTGGATGAGGTCTATTTTATGGTTAGGGGTAAAGCCACCCTGGATTTTGATGAACTGGATATAAAGAAACTGTCAATCAAAATATTAAAGAACTATTCCAAAAGATTCCCGACCTATGTTCAAAGCTACATAGATAAAATGATCAATTCTTAGCCGGTAAGTGCAGACGTACTAAAATTATTTCATCCTGTAAAATTTTTTTCTCTCCCAGTCGCATCGGAATCCATACGGCTGCCAGGCAATGAATAAGAACAACCGCAAATGAGCCCACCAACCATATCCATTGTAACGTCGATAAATTAATTGGAAATCATTGAAAGGATTTCGGCGGGCTAAATAGATAATCTCAATTTATTTCGGAGGATGCCGATGATGACGCCTCTAAATCCGAGAACAGCGGCCATAAATAGAATACCCATAATAAAACTTCAACTTTCAGTAAAGTTGCTAATAATATCCCTTAATAGAAAAATTCCAACGGCCCCCCATACCCCGTAGAATCTTAGCCTCTCCTGGCGAAGTCGATGAATCCTCGCTCCACATCAGTGCGGATCAACTCAACCCGAACCCGATCACCGATATCGAGGCCGTCGAACCCATGCACCAATTTTCCTTCTACAGGCGGCTGAAGGATCCGGACCCAGGTTCCCTTTTGGGAAGCGCCGGTTACGATGGCATCGAACCGCTCTCCAATCCTCGATTCGAGCAGCAGCGCGGCCGCTGACTTTCTCACCTGCCTCTCAACCTTGTTCGCTTCATTCTCCATGATGGTACAGTGGTTGGCCAGATCCTTTAGCTCATCGTCGCTGTAAGGGACCGGCTGGCCCGCCATGCCCGCTTTCAAGAGCCGCTGCGTGACAAGGTCCGGGAAGCGTCGGTTAGGGGCGGTGGAATGTGTGTAATCTCTGACCGCAAGCCCGAAGTGGCCTGGCGGTGTCTCTCCGGGGAGGTCGGTCACATACTCCCCCTTCCCTATCAGCTTGATCACACTCAGAGAAAGATCCGGGAACCTCAGCGGGTCTGCCTTCTTCTGCTTCGTCAGGAACTTTTCAAGGGCGACTGCGTCTGGTTCCGGCGGCAGTTGCTCCCCTAACCCAGACGCCAGTTCACAGATGCGCTGCCACCGTTCCGGTTGGCGAAGGACGCGACGGAGCGAAGGAAGACCCCTGGCGGTGAGATAGTTCGCTGTCACTCCATTCGCCGCAACCATCAGGTCCTCTATCAGTTCTTTGGCCCGATTGCCCCGCTCGATTTCGAGATCGGTGAGCCGATCCCCATCGAAGACCGGTATCGCCTCAATGGTTTGGAGGCTGAGAGCACCATGATGCTGCCTCACATTCCTCAATCGCTGAGCAGCTCTGTCCTGGATACGGATCTGTTCGTCGAGGCCGGCCACTGCCGCAATCCGTCCCGGCATGGGACCTTCCCTCTCGAGCCAGGCGGCAACACTATTGTAAGCCAGCTTCGCGTGGTTGCGCACCATGGCTCGATAGAGATCTGATTTGAGCAGCATCCCTTCCTGATCGATAACCATCTCAATGACGATTGCCAGCCTGTCCTCACCTTCGTTAAGAGACGTAAGATCGGTAGAGAGCTTTTCGGGAAGCATCGAAAAGATCTCGGCTGCAGTGTAGACCGAGGTCGTGTTGTGCCGTGAGTGGTCGTCGATGGCAGATCCTTTTTTAACATCAGCATCGACATCGGCAACTGCCACGAAGATCTTCACTGCTCCATCTGACAACGGCTCTGCAACCGAAATCTGGTCGAGATCCCTGGAGTCGTCGTTGTCGATGGAGGCCCAGAGCAGACCCCGCAGATCGCGGACACCAGAATTGCTTTCAGTGACGGTTTTTCCGATACTTCCTACTTCTGCAAGCACCTCCGGAGAGAAGTCTGGCAGGAGGCCATGGTCGATCATTGCCAGTCGAGCAATAACCTTGAGATCATCCCGGTGTCGTCCACTATTCCGATTCATCTGATTGCCTGATTAAAGAAATAATGGTCTCTTGTTGGGTATTGTTTAGTAAATAGCTTGACTTCTTTGAGATGTAACATGCTCGCTTCCAATCTCATTATATGAGATGGGAAAATAGTGTCAATTCAAAAATCTGATAAGACTTGTTAAACCAATGCTGACACTGTAATTTGAGGGAGGGGTGGCTTAGATTGTGAATCGAAGTTTATTCCGAAGGATACCGATGATGCCGCCTCTAAATCCGAGAATAGCGGCCATGAACAGAATGCCCATTATAAAAGTCCAACTTTTTGTAAAACTACCGGTTGTCAAGCCCAAAATGGATAGAAAAGGCAGGGTAATTGGGAGGTGAGAAAATTGCCTATTTTTGATGATTTCGTGCAAAATCATAGTGGGCTTACATCATATCATCCTGCATAATCTTCTTTTCTCCTAATCGCATTGGGATTACAACGGCTGCCGTACAAAGAACAAGAACAACCGCAAAAGATCCCACGAGCCATACCCACTGGAATGCATTAAGCCCAACCCCACGGATGCCTGTCATAAAGACATTATAGATAGGACCAGCTTCAAGCACGATCACAAGTCCAATAAATCCTATGCATAGGGTCATATATATCAGACCACCAAAACTCGTCACAGACTGGACCGGGTTTTCAGACTTAAAATCCGGGTAGATGGCACCCAGCCCTATTCCCATGGCAATGATGCCTGGGACCATAAAGAAGATGGTCAGTATGGAAATGATCATAATGAAAGGGGTGGCATGAAGGAGGATATTCGTCATTATAATCAATATCTCAGAAAGAATAAGAAGCGGGAAAAAATAGACGAAAAACTTGATCCAGAGGAAAGTCCGAATGGAAACTGGTGAAGATTTCACAATCCAGAAGGCATCGCCTTCAAGGCTCACGGCGGGAAAGACAAATCGAGCCGAAACAGCCGCCAAAACAAAAGCCGCCAGCCCCATGTTTAAAAAGGAGATGAGATTTTGAAGATATTCCATTTTGATGACACTTTTATCCAGAGGCAGAACAGAAAAGTTATAGAGGTAAATCACAATCAACGCCACCACCAGGAAGATCTGTGACCACTGGGTCTGGTCCCGGAAAAAAGTCTTGATCTCTTTGACGGCGAAAGCCCTGGTCGGTCCGGAAAGAAATTTTAGAA
>Ga0315281_10007547_pt1 | contig 15288 bp, 19 predicted proteins | sample YL17G07_0_MG_FD_204540 | JGI IMG/M metagenome (GOLD analysis project Ga0315281, IMG submission 204540) | Sediment microbial communities from Yellowstone Lake, YNP, Wyoming, USA - YL17G07_0 | ecosystem: Environmental > Aquatic > Freshwater > Lake > Sediment | place: USA: Wyoming | collected...
CGACTCTCCCAAGACGAACGGCCCACACGCGCGGAAGGACCGCCCCGCCGGCGGGCCCGACACCGAGGACACGCTCGCCCCGGCCGGCCTCCCCGCGCCGGCGCCCGCCGCCGTGACAGCGGAACCGGGCCCGGCGCCCACGGGGGCGCCCACGCCCGCGCCTGCCGCGGAGCCTGCGTCCGCCCCGGATCCGGCTGCGGCGAGCGCTGCAACGGCGCCCTCCGCGCAGGCCGCCCAGGCCGCCGCGCAGTCCGTCCCGGCCGGCCTCCAGCCCACGCAGACCGTCGAGGCGGCCCCCCAGGCTCCGCCCGCAGCCGCCGCGACCGGTCCGGCCCACGCGACCGTGCAGCCCGCGCCGTCGCGGGCGAGCGCGGCGCCCGCCCCCGGCTCGGCGGCGCTCCCCGAGCCGCCCCCCGCAGCGGCCCCGCAGCCCGCCCACTCCCCGCCGGCCGCCGACGCCTCGGCCGCCGCCCCTGCCCTTGCCCCGACCCCCGCCCCCGTCCCCGCTGCGACCCCCGTCCCGGCGGGCGTCGCCCCGGTCGCGCCCCCGCCGAGCGCGCCCGCCGCCGCCACGACGGCGCCGACCGCGACGGCACGGCTCGCGGAGCTCCCCGAGACCGTGCAAGCCGTGCTCCAGATCGCAGTCCGCGGCGGCGCCACCATGGCGCGGATCGTCCTCTCGCCGCCCGAGCTCGGCCACGTCGAGATCCGGCTGCGCTACGGCGACGGCGGCGTCACCGCCACCGTGATCGCGGATCGTCCGGAAGCAGCGCAGGCGCTCGGCCAGTCGGTCGGCGAGCTGCGCCGCGCGCTCGAGAGCCAGGGCGTCTCGATCCTCTCCCTCGACGTCTCCCAGGCCGGCCCCGACGAGCGGCGCGGCTCGCCGCGCGAGGCCCCGGCACGCTTCGGGCCGCACCCCGGCCCGGAGACGGCGTCGGAGGTGCTCGAAGACATCTCGATCGAGGTCCCGCGCCTGCCGGCCGCCGGCAGCCGCGTCGACGTCCTCGCCTAGGAGGCACACCCGATGACCCAAACCACCGCCGTCACGACCGCAACAACGACCGCGCCGGTCAACAACACGCCGAGCGCAGCGCTCGGCAAGGACGACTTCCTCAAGCTGCTCGTCGCGCAGCTCCAACACCAGGATCCCGGCAACCCCATGGACAGCAGCGCGTTCATGGGCCAGCTCGCGCAGTTCTCGTCGCTCGAGCAGATGACCAACGTCGCCAAGGCGGTGGACAGGCTCACCGCGTCCAGCACGGTGATGCAGAGCATCGGCCTGCTCGGCCATGAGCTCGTCTTCACGCGCGCCGACGGCTCGGCCGGCTCGGGCGTCGCAGACGGCGTCTCCCTGCTGAACGGCCAGGTCTCGATCGACGTCGGCGGCGAGAGCGTCTCGCTCGACGCGGTCAGGGCCGTCGGCCCCGCCTCATCCCCCACCACCCCCACCACGACCCCCGCGGCCTGAGCGCCGGAAGGAGAGCGAATCACGCCATGATGAGAAGCCTGTTCGCCGCGATCAGCGGCCTTCGCGCCCACCAGACCATGCTCGACGTGACGGCGAACGACATCGCCAACGTCAACACCGTCGGCTTCAAGGGGTCGCGCACGAGCTTCAAGGACGCGCTCTCGCAGGTCCAGTCGGGCGCGAGCGGTCCCTCGACGACGCTCGGCGGGACGAACGCCCAGCAGATCGGCCTCGGCGTCCAGACCGGCGCCATCACGAACCTCACCGGATCCGGCGCAATCCAGTCCACCGGGAACCCGCTCGACCTCGCCGTCCAGGGCACCGGCTGGTTCCGCGTCGCGAGCATCCTGACGCCGGGAGCGCCGCCCGTGTTCGGCACCGTGCAGTACACGCGCGCCGGGAACTTCACGACCGACGCGAGCGGGAACCTCGTCACCCAGGACGGCCTGTACGTCCTCGGGGACGCGGCCACCGCGCAGGGCCCACCGCCCGTGTTCGGCCCCCCCGGGATCTCCGACTCGCAGATGACGGTGCCCCCCGTCGCGACCTCGCTCTCGATCGGCCAGGACGGCGTCGTCAACTACGTCGACTCGACCACCGGCATCACCGTCGCGCTCGCCCAGCTCACGCTCGCGAAGTTCCCGAACGAGCAGGGCCTCCAGCGGGTCGCGGGCACGAAGTTCGTCGAGTCGCAGAACTCCGGCGCCCCCGTCGTCGGCGTCCCCGGCGACGCGAACGGCCTCGGCACCCTCGCGTCCGGCTCGCTCGAGATGTCGAACGTCGACCTCGCAGCCGAGTTCACGAACATGATCGAGGCGCAGCGCGGCTTCCAGGCCAACGGACGCGTCATCTCGACCGCAGACCAGATGCTCCAGGACCTCGTGAACCTGGGCCGCTAGATCCCGCGCCCGACGAAGGAGAACCGATGATCCCCGTCCACCGACTCACGCACCCCGAGAATCCGATCCACGTCAACCCCGACCTGATCCAGACGATCGAGTCGACGCCGGACACGGTCGTGACGATGACGAACCACGCGAAGTTCGTCGTCGCGGAGAGCGCCGCCGAGATCAGCGACCTCATCTGCGCCTGGCGCGCGTCGATCGTCACCCGGGGCCTCGGCATCCCGGAGCTCACCGCGCCGGAGCTGGCGCAGGTGCTGCCCTTCAGCCCGCGCGGAGACTGACCGACCGGGCGCCGCTCAATGCGGTCGGCGCCCGGTCGATTAACCCCGGCGAACAGCGCGCGCGAGACGAGCGGCCAGGGAAGGCCGCCGTACACCCGAAGGATCGGAGCCCTATGAAGGCGATCACTGCGATCGGTATCGGTGGGGCATTCGTCCTGCTGCTGCTCGCCGTGATCATGGAGGGCGGCAATCCGATGTCCTTCATCAACATCCCGGCCGGGCTGATCGTGATCGGAGGGACGATGGCGGCGACGGTCGCGTCGACGCGCATGTCGAACGCGAAGCTCTCGATCAAGGCCGTCGTGCTCGCGCTCAAGGGCCAGGAGCTCGACGTCGCCGGAGCGGCCGACAAGATGGTGAAGCTCGCCGAGAAGGCGCGCCGCGACGGGCTGCTCGCGCTCGAGGACGACGTCGACGCGCTCGGCGACGACTTCGCCAAGAAGGGCGTCCAGCTCGTCGTCGACGGCGCCGACTCGGATCTCGTCCGCGCGATCCTCCACTCGGAGGTCGACGGCATGGCCGAGCGCCACGCCCAGGTGGCCAAGATCCTCTCCACCGCGGGCGGCTTCGCGCCGACGCTCGGCGTGCTCGGCACCGTCATGAGCCTCGTGCACGTGCTCGAGAACCTCGACTCGCCCGGGTCGCTCGGGCACTCGATCGCGGGCGCGTTCGTCGCGACCCTCTACGGCGTCGGGAGCGCGAACCTCCTCTTCCTGCCGATCGCCAACAAGCTGAAGGAGCTGTCGGCCGACGAGCTGTCGTATCGGGAGATGACCCTCGAGGCGGTCCTGTCGATCCAGGCGGGCGACAACCCGCGCATGCTGCGCGAGAAGCTCGAGACGTTCCTGCCGCCCGACCGGCGCGGCGCAGCCACGGTCGCCACGCTGCCCACGCCGGCCGGCGAAGCCGTCGAGGACAGGGAAGACGAGAAAGCGGCCGCCGCATGAGCGCGGCCGCCGGAGGGCGCCGCTCAGGCGGCGGCGCCGCCGAGCACGACGAGGGGGCCGAACGCTGGCTGCTGACCTACGCCGACATGATCACGCTCCTGCTCGCGCTGTTCATCGTGCTCTGGTCGATGTCCTCGGTGAACATCTCGAAGTTCTCGGAGCTGAAGGCGTCGCTCCACCAGGCGTTCGCGGGGAAGATCGTCAACGGCAGCACGTCGATCCTGGCCGGCGGCCCGGCGCCGCTCCAGCCGCTCGGAACGCCCGTTCCGACCATCCGGCCGACCCCGACCCCGGCGATCACCCCGAACGTCTCGGCCGCGATCAAGTCGCAGATCGTCTCCACGCTCGCACGGCAGGACGTCGAGAACCTCGCCCGGATCAAGCAGGCGATCGACCGGTACGCCCGCGCCCACGGGCTCGCCTCGCGGATCGAGACCTCGGTCGACGAGCGCGGCCTGGTCGTGCGCGTGCTGACCGACCAGCTGCTCTTCGACCCGGGCCGGGCCGCCCTGAAGCCCGGCGCGAACGAGCTGCTCGATCAGGTCGCCAGCCTGGTGACCATGAACGGCCTGGAGAACCCCGTGCGCGTCGAGGGCAACACCGACGCCACCCCGATCTCGACTCCCCGGTTTCGCTCGAACTGGGAGCTCTCGGCCGCGCGCGCGAGCGCCGTGCTCGACTTCCTGCTCGCGCGCGGCGTGCAGCCGCGACGCCTCTCCCTCGCCGGCTACGCCGACCAGCGGCCGATCGCAAGCAACGCGACCTCCTCCGGCCGGGGCCGCAACCGCCGCGTCGACATCGTCATCCTCCGCCGAAGCTAGTCAGGAGCCCCATCGTGAAGAAGAAGCTCAAGTTCATCGTCCCCGTTCCGATTCTCCTCGTCGTGCTCGCCGCCGCCTACATGTTCCTGCTCGCCCCGAAGAAGGCCCTGGCGAAGCCGCTGAAGGTGAACGGCACGCTCGTGCCGCTGACGGGCGACTTCGTGATCAATCTCGCCGGCGGCCACTACGGCAAGCTGACGATGGCCGTGCTGCTCTCGACCCCGGCGGCACCCGCCGCAAGCGCGAGCACCCCGGTGACGCTGCCGGAGGACTCCGCCGTCCGCTCGGTGATCACCGACGAGCTGACCGGCCTCGAGCCCGCCGAGCTCACCGACCGCGCCTCGCGCCACGCCCTCCTCACCCGCCTGCTCGAGGCCCTGAAGGCCTCGACGGACGAGCCGATCACGAAGGTCATGATCACCGACCTCGCGGTGCAGTGATGGAGGCCCACGAGACGATCCCCGACGCGGACGAGGCTCCCGCAGTCGAGCTCGAGGCGGTCGAGCTCGAGGCCGTCGAGCCGCAGGCGATCGAGCTGCCGGCGGCGGACGCCGTGTCGTACGAGTCGCTCGGCGCCGGCGCAACGAGCGGCGCGGCCGACGACCTGTCGCTCGTCCTCGACGTGCCCGTCGAGCTCTCGGTGGAGGTCGGCCGCACGACGATGACGATCCGCGAGACGCTGGCGATCACGCCGGGGTCGATCATCTCGCTCGACCGGATGGCGGGAGAGCCCGTCGACCTCCTCGTGAACGGCCGCCTGATCGCCCGGGGGGAAGTCGTCGCCGTGGACGAGGAGTTCGGGCTGCGCATCACGGAAGTGGTCGCCGGCGTACGCCCCGGCGACCACTGATCCGCAGCCTTGACTATCTACGAGGCGATCCGGTCGACCAGGTCCTCGTAGCCCTCGATCTCGAGCCGCAGCTTGCGGCGCGCGGAGGAGAGGATCTGCGAGACACGAGACTCCGTGACGCCCAGCATGCGGCCGACCTCGGCCCCCTGGAGGTGGTGGACGTGCACGAGGCCCAGCACCATGCGCTCTCGATCCGAGAGCGTCGCCATCGCGGCGCGGAACGTGTCGGACCGCTCGCTTGCGAGCAGCGCACGCTCCGGGTCGTTCGGGCCGGGAGGAGCGGCGATCGTCTCGCCGATCTCGGTCTGCTGCTCCTGGCCGCGGCTCGTAGGCGTGTTGAGGGAGACGACGTGGGCCCGGTCGAGCTCGCCGAGGGTCGAGTGGAGCTCGTGGAGCTCGATCTTCAGCTCCTCGGCCAGCTCCTCCTCGCTCGGCTGCGTGCCCGTACGGGCAAACCAGGCGTCCTGCGTCCGCTCGATCGAGCGAGAGAGCACCCGGGAGGAGCGGGAGACACGGTCGAGGCGGCGCAGCTCGTCGATGATCGCGCCGGTGACGCGCATCCACGCGTACTGCTCGAACGTTGCGCCCTTCAGGGGATCGAAGCGATCGACCGCCTCGACGATGGCGACGAGGCCGCACGACACGAGGTCGTCGAGCTCGCAGTGCGTCGGGAGCTCGCGGACCTTCTTCGAGGCGAGGTACTTGACCATCGGGGCGTAGGCGAGGATCAAGCGGTCGCGGGCCTGCGAGTCGCCCCGAGTCTTCCAGGCGCGCCAGAGCGATTCGGCCTCTGTTGCGGTGAGCCGGCGTACGGTCGGAGCGGTCATGAGAGCGGAACCTCCGCAGGTTCTCGGGGGAAGGACTGACTCGATCAGCATCGATCCGGATCCGCCCCACCGCTATTCCGTGGTTCGTGACGCGCACGTGCACGTCACCGCGACGGCCGCATCCCCGCTACCGGTGATGCCGTCCTCCGATCGGTGACGGTTTCGCGGCGCCGCTCAAGCGGACCGGGAGCGCGACGATTACGCCGACGCTGTGTGCGTTCGTCGTCTCCTCGCGCGCAGCGGCGCCGCCGCGCTCCTCGCGTGCGCGGTAGCCGCTGCGTTCGCTCCCTCAGCCCTCGGCGCCGGGGGATTCCAGCGTGACCGGACGCTGCTGCCGAGCGGGCTGTCGAGTCCGTCGACGCCGGCCGCCGCGCACGCCGCCGGCGCAGGCGGCACGCTCGCACGGACGATCGCCGGCCTCGCAATCGTGCTCGCCGTCATCTTCGGCGTCTACTGGCTGCTGAAGGCGTACTCGCGCAGCAAGGCCAGAGGCGGCCAGGGAGACGGCCGGATGGAGATCGTCGCCACGACGCCCCTCGCGCCCAGCCGTGCGCTTCATCTCATCCGCGTCGGCAAGGGCCTGATCCTCGTCGGCAGCACCGAGGGAGGCATCTCCACGATCCGCACCTACTCCCACGAGGAGAGCGACGCCCTCCAGGAACAGATCGACGCCGAGAGCGACCCCCTCTGGCCGGTCGCCGCCGGCACCGGCGCAGGCCCGCGAGACGTCAAGGGCAGCTTCATGGCGGAGCTCCGCCGCCGGACGGCCCGTCGGTGAGCCTCATCGCAGTCACGACCGTGACCACGAGCGGCACCTCGACCCCGGTTCAGGTGCTCGTTCTCCTGACGCTCATCACCGTGCTGCCCGGCGTGCTCTTCGCCGTCACCGGGTTCACGCGCATCCTCATCGTGCTCGGGTTCGTGCGGAACGCCCTCGGCACGCCCACCACGCCGCCGAACCAGATTCTCGTCGGCATCGCGTTCTTTCTCACGCTCTTCGTGATGGCGCCGACCCTCCGGCAGATCGAGAAACAGGCCGTGCAGCCGTACCTGAAGCACACGATCTCGCAGAAGATCGCGCTCGAGCGGGCCGGCGAGCCGCTGCGCACGTTCATGTTCAAGCAGACCCGAACGTCCGATCTCGCGCTCTTCGTCGACCTCGCGCACCACAAGCGGCCGCGCACGCGGGCCGACGTGCCGAGTCACGTCCTGATCCCGGCGTTCATCATCTCCGAGCTCAAGACGGCGTTCCAGATCGGCTTCCTGATCTACCTGCCGTTCCTGATCATCGACATGGTCGTCGCGTCGACCCTCACCTCGATGGGGATGATGATGCTGCCGCCCGCGCTCATCTCCCTGCCGTTCAAGATCCTGCTGTTCGTCCTCGTCGACGGCTGGCACCTCGTCATCCAATCGCTCGTCAACTCCTTCCACGGATGAACCAGGACACCGTCACCCAGCTCGCCATGCAGGCGATCACGATCACGTTCAAGGTGGCGGGCCCGTTCCTCGTCGCCGGGCTGATCGTCGGCCTGGTCGTCTCGATCTTCCAGGCGGCGACCTCGATCCAGGAGGTGACGCTCTCCTTCATCCCGAAGATCGTCGTCACCGGGGCGGTGATCGCCGTCGGCGGGCCGTGGATGCTGGGCCAGCTGCTGGCGTACACGCAGGCGCTCTACCTGAGCATTCCCTCGCTCGTCGGGCACTAGTGAACGTCTCGCTCCCACACGTCGCGGCGACCGAGCTCGTGGGCTACGTCCTCGTGCTCGCCCGGGTGGGCGGGCTGTTCGTGCTCGCGCCGATCTTCTCGGGCCGCATGATCCCGGTGCACGCGAAGCTCCTCGTCGCGGGCGCGATCTCGTTCGCGCTGATGCCGTTCGTGACCCACGGCGCCGCGGTGCCGACGGATCTGACGATCGTCCCGCTCGTCCTGAAGGAACTGCTCGTCGGGCTCGCGATCGCGCTCGCCCTCGGCGTCGTCGCGGCGGGCATCGCGGCCGCTGCCTCGCTGCTCGACACGACGATCGGCTTCTCGTTCGCCGCGCTCGTGGACCCGCTCACCCAGACGCAGTCCGCCGTCGTGGGCCAGCTCTACAGCCTGTACTCGGTGCTCGTCTTCCTGATGATCGGCGGTGACCACCTGATGATCCGGGGGCTCGCCGCGAGCTACCGCCTCGTCCCGCTCGGCCGCATCCCGAGCAGCGCGCAGCTCGGCGCGCTCGCCGAGCACGACCTCGGCCAGATCTTCGTCATCGGCCTCGCCGTGGCGGCCCCGGTCCTGGTCGCCCTCGCCCTCGTCGACCTGGCGCTCGCGCTCGTCGCCCGGACCGTCCCGCAGATGAACGTCTTCATCGTCGGGCTCCCCGCGAAGATCCTCGTCGGCTTCGGGGCGATCGCCGCCTCGCTCCCGTTCGTCACCGGGCACCTCCAGGACCAGCTCCAGCAAGCCGTGTTCGAGGCGCTCGGCGCCCTGCGGGTGCGCTGACCGTGTCGTCGAAGAGCGACAGGACCGAGAAGGCCACACCGAAACGACGAAGCGAGGCCCGCGGGAAGGGCCAGGTCGCGCGCTCGCATGACGTCAACTCCACCGTGGGCCTGCTCGCCGGCTTCGCCGCCCTCGCGATCGGCGGGCCGCACATGCTCGTGCAGCTCGAAGGCGTGGTCGTCCGTGGGCTTGCGCAGGCCGGCGACACCCGCCTCGCGACCGCCGCCGGGCTCAGCTCGCTCGCCTGGTGGGCGATGCGCTCCTTCGCCGGCGCCGTCGCGCCGGTCGTGATCGCCGCAGCGCTCGCGGGCCTGCTGGCCAACATCGCCCAGGTGCGGCTCAAGCTCACGCTGTCGGCGATGAAGCCGAACTTCTCGAAGCTCAACCCGGGGACCGGGCTGAAGCGGCTGTTCGGGCCGAGCGGGCTCGTCGAGACCGGCAAGGCGGTCGCGAAGCTCACCGTCGTCGGGGGTACGGCCTTCCTCACCGTCTGGCCCAAGCTCCCGCGGCTGGGAGCCCTCACGGGGATCCCGCCCGCGTCGCTGCTCTCGCAACTCGGCGGCCAGGTCATCTCGATCGTGACCCGGGTCGGCGCGATGCTGCTCGTGCTCGCGCTGCTCGACTGGCTCTGGCAGCGGCACCGCCTGGAGAAGACGCTCCGCATGACGAAGGCGGAGGTGAAGCAGGAGGCGCGCCAGACCGACGTCGCCCCGGAGGTGCGCGGCGCGATCCGGCGCAAGCAGTTCCAGCAGGCGCGCAGGCGCATGCTCGCCGAGATCCCGACGGCCGACGTCGTCGTCGTCAACCCGACGCACTTCGCCGTCGCGCTCCGCTACGACGGCACGAAACCGGCGCCGGAGCTCGTCGCCAAGGGCGCCGACCACATCGCGGCCGCGATCCGCGCCGCAGCGCAGGAGCACGGCGTGCCGATCGTCAGCGACCCGCCGCTCGCCCGCGCCGTCTACCGGCAGGTGGAGATCGGCTCGATGATCCCCGAGGAGCTGTTCGCCGCAGTCGCCGAGGTGCTCGCCTACGTGTACAGGATCGCGGGCCGGCGCACGCACGCACGCCGCCCGGCCCGCGCCGCGATCGCGCGCGCCTGACTCAACTGCCCCGGGCGGCCGTCGATTACCCGAACTCTGTGCGACCCGGATGCCGTCCCATCCAGCCGTCCACACCGGCCCCTGAACGGGGTTCCTGACCGTGGACGCGATCATGACCCGCCTGCTGAAGCACAGCGACCTCGCGGCGGTTCTCGCCGTCCTCATGGTCGTCGTGATGATGATCGTCCCGCTCCCGTCGGGCCTCCTGAGCGTCCTGATCACTCTCAACATCGCGGGCGCGCTCGCGATCATCACCTCGACGATGTACATCAAGCGGGCGCTCGACTTCTCGGCGTTCCCCTCCCTGCTTCTGCTCACGACCCTCTTCCGCCTCGCGATCAACGTGAGCGTGACGAGGCTCGTGCTGGTGCACGGCGCGGCCGGCAGCGTCATCCAGGCGTTCGGCTCCTTCGTGGTCGGTGGCAACCTGGTTGTCGGCCTCGTCGTGTTCCTCATCCTCGTCGTGATCCAGTTCGTCGTGATCACGAACGGCGCCGGCCGCGTGGCCGAGGTCGCCGCCCGCTTCACCCTCGACGCGATGCCCGGCAAGCAGATGGCGATCGACGCCGACCTCAACGCCGGCCAGATCACCGAGACCGAGGCCAGGCACCGCCGCGGGGAGATCGCCCGCGAAGCAGACTTCTACGGCGCGATGGACGGCGCCTCGAAGTTCGTGAAGGGCGACGCGATGGCGGGCTTGATCATCGTCTCGATCAACCTGATCGGCGGCATCATCGTCGGCGTCATCCAGCACCACATCTCGTTCGGCACGGCTGTCCACACCTACTCGCTGCTCACCGTCGGCGACGGGCTCGCCGCCCAGATCCCGGCGCTGCTCATCTCCACCGCGACGGGCATCCTCGTCACGCGCTCGGCGACGAGCGGCAACCTCGGCAGCGAGATCACGACGCAGATCCTCGGCCAGCCCCGCGTGCCGATGATCGCCGGCGGCGTGATCCTCGGCATGGGCCTCGTGCCCGGCCTGCCGAAGATCCCGTTCTTCGTCGTCGGCGGCGCGCTCTTCGTCGTCGGCCGGGCGATGCGCGGCCGGGTCGCAGGCGAGGCCGGGCTCGTCGCGATCGCTGCGGCCGAGGAGGCGGCGCGCGCAGCCTCGGCCCCGGTCGACGCTGCCGTCGGCGCGCTCGCCGTCGACCCGCTCGAGCTCGCGATCGGCTTCGGACTCGTCCCGCTCGTCGACAAGGCCTCGGGCGGCGCCTTGCTCGCGCGCGTCGGCGTCGTGCGCCGGCAGATCGCGAGCGAGTTCGGCATCGTGATCGCACCGGTCCGGATCCACGACGAGATGGCTCTCGAGCCGCACGAGTACGTGATCCGCGTCCGCGGCAGCGAGGTCGCCCGCGCACGCTCGATACCCGGCCACCGTCTGGCGATGAACCCCGGCGACGCCCTGCCGGGCCTCGCGGGCATTCCTGCGATCGAGCCCGCCTTCGGCCTTCCCGCCGTCTGGATCGACGAGGGCGCGCAGGCCGAGGCCGAGGCGCTCGGCTACACGGTCGTCGACACCGAGTCGATGATCGTCACGCACCTGACGGAGACGATCCGCGCGCACGCGGCGGAGCTGCTCACGCGCCAGGAGGTCAAGCAGCTGCTCGACGGCCTGCGCGAGCAGAACGCGGCCGCCGTCGAGGACGTCGTTCCGGACAAGCTCGGGATCGGCGAGGTCCAGCGCGTCCTCCAGCAGCTGCTGCGGGAGGGCGTCTCGATCCGCGACCTCGGCGCGATCCTCGAATCGATCGGCGACCGCGCGGCGATGACGCGCGACCCCGCCGCACTCGTCGAGGCGGCGCGCCAGACACTTGCACGGTCGATCACGGCCGGTTACCTCGACGAGGACCGCACGTTGCACGCCATCACGATCGACCCGCGCGCGGAGCAGGAGATCCTCGAGTCGCTCGCGCAGACCCCCGACGGCGAGCGCCTGGCGATGGAGCCCTCGCGCGCCGAGGAGCTCGTCGGCGGGCTCGCGCGCGAGGTCGAGAAGTCCACGTCGCTCGGCCGGCGCCCGGTGCTGCTCTGCTCGACCCGCATCCGCAGGCACGTGCGCGGCCTCATCGAGCAGGCGTTCCCGCAGCTGCCGGTGCTCTCGTACAACGAGATCGCGCCCGGCATCCGCGTCGAGGCGACCGGCAGCGTCGAGCTCGGCGACCTGGAGATGGCCGCATGAGCGCCCTGGCGGAGCGCCGCGCATTCCGCGGCGAGACGCTCGAGGACGCGCTTGCGCAGGTGCGCGCGGAGCTCGGGCCCCAGGCGATCGTCGTGCGGCAGCGCGAGGGCGTCGTCGGCGGCGTCGGCGGCTTCTTCGGCCGCCGGTGCGTCGAGCTCGAGGTCGAGGCGCCGGCCCGGCCGCTCGAGGCGGCCGACATCTGGGCGGAAGACTCGTGGGTGGAGCCCGTGCCGACGACGCCGCTGCCGCGGGCGATGCCGGCCCGCGCCGTGATCGATCTCTACGACTCGGACGAGCCGCCGCCGAGCGAGGTCATCGCCGCCGCCGCCGCGCGCCGGCCGCCGCCCGCCGCGCCCACCGTCCCGTTCACGACGCCGCTCGACCGCTACCTCTACCCCGCCGGCGAGAGGGAGCCTGCGACCGAGGAGATCGACGCGGGGCACGAGCCGGAGGCGGAGAGCCCACTCGTCCGCACCCTCTACCGCCAGGCGTCGCCGTTCGCGGACGAGCTCGTGCAGGCGTTCGAGCGCACCGAGCTCGAGACGCTTCCGACCGCGCCCCCGGAGCCCGCCGTCGTGCCCGAGCCGCTGCCCGTCCTCGCCGAGCCCATCCGGGTCGTCGCCGGGCCCGCGCCCGCGCCGGTGTTCGATCCGGCCGGCATGCGGCGCAGGCTCGTCACCGCCGGCCTCGACGAGCGCCTCGCGCGCGACGTCGTCGCCGAGGCCGAATCGGAGCTGCGCCTCTTCGATCCAACCGAGCCGTTCGAGCGGCAGGTGCGCGCGGCGCTCGCCCGGCGCATCCGGGTCGCGCGGGCCCACCGGCGCAAGGGGCGCCGCGTGATCGCGCTCGTCGGCCCGCCCGGCAGCGGCAAGACGCTGACGGCGGCACGCCTCTGTCACGTCTACGGCACGGGCGGCGATCGCTCCGTCGCGGCGCTCAGCCTCCAGCCCGTCCGCGAGGCGTTCGGGCTCGCCCACCTCACGAAGGGGCTCGCCGTCGAGCTCGCCGTCGCCTCCGACTCCACGACGCTCCAACTCGAGCTCCAGCGGCTGGCGCCCGCGGACCTGCTCGTCGTCGACACGCCGGCAGTCGATCCGGACGACGAGGATCGCCTCGGCTTGCTCGCGCTCCTGCTCGAGCTCGTGGGCGCCGACGAGACGCACCTGCTGCTACCGGCCTCGCTCGGCCCGCACGGCGTTCGCACGCTGCTCGACACGATCTCGCCCGCCCTCGGCGTCGACCGGCTCCTGCTCACGCATCGCGACGGGCCCGGGACGGCGAGCGTCGCGATCTCGGCGGCGATCCGCTCGAAGCTGCCTGTCTCGTTCACGGCAACCGGCGAGGCGTGGGGCCTGCGCCCGGCGGACGCGTACGCGCTCGCTGGAGACATCCTACGATGATGCGCCTCCCCAGGATCAACGAGCTCGTGCTCGTTCGCGTCGGCGAGCCGGAGTTCGTGCTGCGATCGCGCGTGGAGGGCAGGAGGCCGGGCTTCCTCTCGATCGCCCACCCCTCGGACGGGCTGACGGCGCGCTCGCTGCCGCTCGCGACGGAGGTCACGCTCGAATGGCTCGTGAAGCGCGGCCTCGGCACCGTGACCGGAACGGTGGTCGCGTTCGTCGAGATCGGCGTGCCGGCGCTCAGCATCAGGCTCGATTCGGAGCCGGCCGTGTTCCAGCGGCGGACGCACGTGCGGTCCGGCCTCGTGCTCGAGCTCGACGTCTGGCCGGCGGACCCCGACGTGCCGACGATCTCCGGCGTCACCCTCGACGTGAGCGGCGGCGGCCTGCGCGCCCTGCTGCCGGTCGCGCTCGAGCCGGGCTCGCTCGTGCACGTCTCCGTCGACATGCCCACCGGGGCGCCCGTCGAGGCGCTCGCCCGCGTCGTGAACCAGCGCGACGACGGCGAGGTGGCCTTCGAGTTCGACGACATCGTGGCGACCGACCGCGAGCGGCTGATCCGAGCGGTCTTCGCCTCCTACCGCGTCGCCGCGTTCCTGCGGAGGGCCGGTTGAGCGACGACCGGACTCCGCCGCTCGTCGCTCCGGCCGACGATCTGCGCGCGGCAGCGGGGATCCGGCGCTCGAAGGCGCGGGCCGCGCTCGCCGGCTTCGCGCTCGCCGGCTTCACCGCCTACGCGCACGGCGACCTGCTCTTCTCCGTCGGCGTCCGTGCGCTCGAGGGCGGCGTCGTCGGCTACGTCCTCGGCTGGGTCGTGGCGCTGACGGTCTGGCGGCGCATCATGCGCGCCGAGACGCGTCACGCGATCGACATCCTGCGCCTCCAGGCCGATGCGCGTGAGGCCCGGGCCCAGGCCCAGAGCCGGGCCGCGGCGTGAGCGCGATCCCGCCGATCGAGCCTGCCCGTCCGAGCCACGGCGCCCGCCCGGTCCGGCGGCGCTCGCCGGAGGAGGAGCAGCGAGAGCCCGCGCCGGGGTACGAGGAGCAGTTCAGGGGCGAGGAGCCGGAGCAGCACGACGACGACGGCGGCCTCCCGCACGTCGACATCCGCGTCTAGCTGATGTCTCGGAGTTGCGATCCGGCGTAAGCGATGATCGGCCCCAGTAGAAGCGCGAGAGCGGAGAACCGGAGCGGCCAGGACACTGGGACCAGGATGTCGGCTCCGAGGGATGCGAGGACGGCCGTCAAGCCGAGCCAACGCCAGCGTGCCCACGGGACCACCTGGGCGAGGAGTGCTCCGGCGAGCAACGCGAGTGCGTGCACGAGAGGGACCCGATAATTCACAATCGGCGCCATCATCAGCACGGTCGTGACGATGAGTCGGGTGCGAGACAGAGGCAGGAACTGCCTGAACTCGCGCCCTGGACGTTGAGGCGCACGAGGCAGCGGCCGGAAGTCGAAGACGTCCGGGGCGACCTCAATTTGGGCGAGGCCGAAAGCCCCAACGCCCGTTTTGGCGGATTGTTGCCTATCACTCGATCGAGTGATAGGTTCGCTGTATTCAGTCAACAGCTCCGGGGATTGCGGCGCTCGAGGGCGAGGGGTCAAGGAGGTCATGAGATGGAAACAAAGCGCCGCGTGCGCCGGCTTCGCCGTGCGCCAAAAGTCGTCACAGTGCTCATCGTGGCGGCAATTTCGCTAGGAGCGGCTGGGGTAGCGTCGGCCGCGTGCGATGCACGGATCGGGTCCCAGTTTTCGAATTCGAACCCGAACATCACGGTCACCGCGAACAACAACAGCGTCTTCCCCGCACACATCACAGTCGGTCAGTACAGCTGGGGGACAAATGGCGCTCCCAACAACCTCGGTGGCGGCTACTACAACCAGCGCTACTCCTGAGGTGGAATTCCCCCGATTGCGTGGACAGGTTTGGGTTAGGCGGCTTGCTCTTCGTCGATAGCGGGTTGGTGCAGTTTCTCGTAGTCGGCGGGGGAGCGTTGGCCGAGGGTGCTGTGGCGGC
>Ga0315281_10007548_pt1 | contig 15287 bp, 11 predicted proteins | sample YL17G07_0_MG_FD_204540 | JGI IMG/M metagenome (GOLD analysis project Ga0315281, IMG submission 204540) | Sediment microbial communities from Yellowstone Lake, YNP, Wyoming, USA - YL17G07_0 | ecosystem: Environmental > Aquatic > Freshwater > Lake > Sediment | place: USA: Wyoming | collected...
GCGAGGTTCATAACCAGCCGTCCCGCTTGATGGATTCGAGGGAGGTCATCAGTGCGCTTTCCTCGGATTTAGGTTGAAGGAACTCAAGTCGCCATTACTATCCCTGCGTAGACCGTCGATGCTGTAGCCGAGCATCGGCGCGACTGACTTTGCCGGACGCTTCTCAGCGACTGCGGTTCTGGCCTCGGCAGCAGCGCACTTTATCTCTGCCGCGCGACAATCATTGCTGTATTTCTCGGCGTCCGCCTTTGCAGTAGCAACGTCGCGCTCAAGTTGCTCGCATCTCTTGCGTTCCAAGGAAAGCGCCAGAACCGCGCCGTCGCGTTCGACCCTGGCCTTGGCCTCGGACAGTTCCAGGTCGCGCGACCGTTTCTCCGCAGCTTCGCGTGCAGCCTCGCACTCGGCAGCCTGCTCGATCGCTACGCTCGCGGTTTGCCGCATGGCTTCCGCCTGCGCTATGGCCGCGTCGGCCTGCGCCCGCGGCACAAAGTTTTCCAGTTGATCGCTATTCATGGCTCAGTCCGCCGGGCACGCTGGCGCTTCCGCTCGTCCGACGGGAGGAGTACCGGCGCTCGGGCATGGCATCAGCGGCCCTTTGGATTCGTATGCTCATGGCCGCAGTTCCTCCTGCACCTTTTGCGTAATCTGGCCGATCAGCGCCGTGCGTTCCTCGCCAGTGAAAACTTGCACTGCCGCCTGCTTGTGCGCCAGCGTGAATGCCTTGGCGTAGATGCGCTTCTGAATCAGGTCTGGCAGGCGCTCCCAGTTCGGCCCGGTGACAATCGGCGCGAGAATATCGTGCGCAGTCTTGCCGCTGATCTCGGTGAACTTGTTGCGCTGCTCCGGGCTGATCTCGACATCGCCCAGCTTCCCGGTGCCGCGGCCAAGGTGAACCGTTTTCGGCGCACCGCCCACGCTGAAGCCGATGCGGTCTGCCTCGGTGCGCACAAGGTCCGTGCTTTCCGTTGTCTCGGTCACGGGCGATATACCGCCCAGCCGCGACTTCGTGCCGACTTCGGTGCCCCAAACATCGCGCGTTGCCGGCAGTTGCTCACGCTGGCCTGGGATGCGACTACGCACGGCGTCCAGCATCGAATTGATCTCGCGCACGTATGGGTCGGCCATCGCGGTCGGCTGGCCGATGATGTTCGGCACCAATGACGCCGCCATGCTCTGCGCGAGGCGCGGGAAGAATCGCTTGGGGTCCGACATCGCATTCACGATGTTCGTGATGCCCTGCAGAAACGTTTGGTTCGTCACCGCGTTAGCGAAGGCGACCGAAACCATCTTCGGCAGTTTGTCTGCCTCGTCCGCGCTCATCACGTCCCACATTTCCGCCATGTCAGCCGCTATGCCGATCAACGTGCCGACGGGCTGCAGCCGCTGGTAGCTGTACCACGTGTCGCCGATCTTGATGCTGTAGGGCTGCCAGCCTGCGGCGGCCGACACGCGCTTCTTACCGGGGTCCGGTGAGCCCTGCCCGCTTACCGAACCGTCCAGCGCATAGGATGCCACGACGCCCATGATCGCCGTGCCCATGCCGACTTCCGCTATCGCCTGCGCCTGCCGCGCACCGCCCTCCTGGATCGCCGCGCGCCACTCGCCTACCAGCGGGGCGCCGGGGCTCATGCGCACCAGTTCCTTCAGGATGTTGCCCGGCGTGCGGATGAACGGGACGAACAGTTCAAGATGCATTTCTCGCACCAGCTTCGATACCGCCTGCCCCTTCTCGCCAAGCGGCATGTTGAACGTGAAGCGCAGTCCGGCCTCCGATGCTGCCGCGTTGATGCTGATGTCGTTCTGCACCAGATCCACCACGCGCTCACGGAACTCGCGTGTGCGGATGTTGAACCCTTCGCTCACTGCCTGCCGGGTCGCCAGCGCGTAGGCTTCACCGCGCTCGTTCACCGTCTTGAAGAATGTGTCGGCCAGTTGCAGGGCGCGAAACGGCAGGCGGATCACGTCGCCCTTCGTGCCCTCGATAGCCTTGCGGAATGTCTCGGCCTTCTGCGGGCCGGTCTCGGTGCCCACCGCCATTTCCTTCACCAGCCCCTTGAGCCCGCCTTCCTCATAGGCCAGGCGCATCGCAGAGCCAGCCAGTTGCAGCGCCTCCTTCGCCCCCTGGATATTGCCGAACACGCGGGCGAACGGTTCCGCAGCCAGCACGCGCTCGTTCGCACCCGTCACCTTGCCGATCGCCGCCGCCGTCAGGTCAACGATGGGCCGCATCGCCATGAACGTCGTGTTGCCGATCACGTTCGCCATGTGCGTCACGGGGCCTGAGAGGATGCCGGCCTTCCAGCCTTCGACGACCTTTTCCCAGATCGTCGCCGTGTTCAGGAACTTCGCCATCTTCTCGGGAGTGTCCATTTCCAGCAGCAGCTTCGCCATAAGCGCCGGGTCGTCGCCGTACTTCTCTCGCGCAGCCTTCACGTCTTTGGCGAGCGCCGTGACCTGCTTCATTGCCTTGTGGATGGCGAGCGCGCGGGCCACTTCCGTGCTCTTGCCAAGAGCATTGGAGAGCGTTGCTTCCACCATCGCCGCCGCAGCGTTCTGAGCGCGCACGTCAGCCTCAGTTATTTCAATTCCTGCCGCGCGTTTGTCTGCGATGACCTTGGCCGCCTCCTTCGCTTCAACCGTCGCGTCCCGCACCATTGCGTACTTCATCAGTACAAACTCATCCAGCGGAATGTCGCCCACCTTGACGCCAAGGCCAGCAGCCAGTTTCTCGCGTGCGCTTTGCAGCGTTTCGTCGTAACTCTTTGGCGGACCGCGCTTCGCCGCGATCTCCTCCGCGAAGGCTCGCGAACCCGCAGCCATGATTGCGTGCAAATCCTCCGGGCCTTCGACAAACTTGTAATTGACGTGCCCAGGCGTTTTCGCGTCCGGTATCTTGCCGTCCATGTTGCCGATGAAGTCAGCGATCTTGTGCGCTTGCGGCATAGCGTTCGCCACCGTCTCAGCCGCCGCAGCCTGCTGGTAGGCGCGGGGGATACCCTCTGCTGCGGCTATGTGACGTTGCGCTATTTCTTCGCGCAGATCGAAAATATGAGTGCCGCGCACACTATCGGCGGCCATGATGCTTTCGCCTGTTTCAGCGTCGCGCGCCATGCGTGGCATTAGCGTGTCGAGCGTTTCTTTGCTCAACTCTTTTCCATATTTATCGACGATGCGAGCTGTCCCTCGATCAATGTCGCCGTCTTTGAAATACTGATTTATTAAGGGCTCGTCTTTGTGTTTGGCGGCCAGCGCATCTATTTCTCGCATCGCGCTTTCCAAAGCCACGGTTTTCGGATCAGTAGCCGCGCGCATCAGTTCCGCCGCAATAGTCGGATCGCGCTGCGCATCGGCCACGACCTGCTCAGGCCGAATCCCCGTCTTAGCGTAGATGTCCCCGAGCTTCCCAGCCGTCGCTCGCACCGCTGGCGCACCCAGCGCAACCGCACCCTTGGCGAACCCGACCACCACCGCAGCGTTCACGAAGTCCGACCACTCCGGCAGGTGCCCGTCCAGCGCAGCCGGCGTCACGACCATCGTGCCGACCTCGGCAGCCGTCCCAGCCGCCCCTATCGCCCGCATCCCCCCTGCCACGCTGATGCTCTCGCCAATCGCAGGGGCCAGCGCCTTCCCAGCCACGCGCGCCGCCACCCCGCCAGCGCCCATCGTCAACGCGCCGACCGCGCCCTCCTTGGCAGTCGTCTTGAGAACGATTCTCACTGAGTTCAGGAATCCGCCGCTCGAATCCACGGTGCCTGACTTGTAGGCTTCGATCAGCGACTGCCGGATGGCCGCCGGGACCGCGAACGCGCCTGCGCCGCCGCCCAGTATCCCGCCCACAGCAGCCCCAGCAGGGGCCGCAGGGCCGCTTACAGCAGCGCCCGTGGCTGCGCCACCTACCGTGCCGACCGCAGCCCCTGCGACCATCAGGGGCAACTCTGCGCCCATCTGGCCCAGGCTCGACAGCGCCTTCTCGTACCACTTGGCGTTGTGCGCATCCAGAACGATGTCCGGCAGCTTACCGCGGAGGGCTAGGCCAGTGGCCGACCCCTGCCATCCGGCCTGAAAGGAGTCCAGTACCCCGGAGGCGGTGCGCGGCTGGGACAGATCGGCAGGCTGATCCTGCGGCACCGCAGCACGGACTGGGATACCGCTGCGCCAGCCACTCGTAGGCCGATCCAGTTCGGCTACCTCAAGCGGGATGCCGTCGCGCCAGCCCATTACCTGAGCCCTCTCAACTTATCGCGGATGGTCGCCTTATCCGCGTCCGATATGCCAGTCGTGTCCTTCAGGGATTCGAGGTGGAGCAGTTCATTCGTCGTTAGTTTGTCCTTGGCGAGCAACTGGCGCACAGTGGTCAGTGCCTCCTTGGCGCTTACGGTATTGGCGGCGGCGCGCTGCTCCGCTTCCCTGCTATTGGCGGCGGCGCGCCGCTCCGCTTCCCTGCGCATGATGTCGGCCTCCGCGCGCCTACCACGCTCATGCGGTAGCACGTCGCTTTCAGGAGGAGGCGGAATGATGCCAGCACTCGTTTGGGCCGCTGCCGCTGCTGCTGCGGCTGGCGGAGCGTACACACCACGCTTTTGCAGCTTGACATTGCCGGGGCCGGGGGCGATGTACGGCGCACCAGGAGGCAGCGCCTCGAAAGCGGCGTCGGCCTGCGCGTCCGTCATGTTCGCCATGTTCACCGGCTCTGGAAGTTTCGCGTTTTTTGCCGCTGCCGCTTTAGCGACAGCCGCGCTCGGAGTGATCTTCAGGTACGACATGATGACTTCGCGTTTCGCCATCGAATCCGGCGTGTCGGTCCTGAACAGCGTTGCCGGGTCTTTCGGCGGGTCCGAGTTTTTGTATTCGTCCACCTTGTTCTGCAGCGCGATGAAATACTGCTCAGAGGCATCGGCCGCTTCGTCCGGCATTATGCTGCCTACCATGCTGCGCTTCAGCGTCGAGTCTGCCGACCGGCGCTGGCGCTCAATGGCCGTGTTGATCTTGACGCCACCTACCGCGCCAGCTTCATCGAGCAGCTTTTCAGCGAACGAGTAGTAGTGCGTGCCGAGCCCGTGATTCAGGTACGGAAGCAACTGCTGCTTGCTGATGATCGTCTTGTTGGCAATGAGGCCGGCAACCTTCTCCAGCGTGTCGCCGTCCTCCTTCATCGGCTTGCCAAGAGCCGCGTCCTGCAGCCCACGAAGGTGCGTCTGGACGCCGGACTGCTGGATCGGATCGAGCCCGTTGTACGCATTGGCGAAGTCTGGATTTCGCATCAGGTCAGTGAGGGACGGAAGCGGACCCTTATTCTGCGGAACGCCGCCGACCGACATGACGCCATCGGCGCCGACCTTCGGCATAATCATGCCGATGAGCGTCGCGTAGTTTTTCTTCTGCTCGGCCTGTTCTGCCAACGCGATCGTGCCGAAGGAACTCTTGATCTCCTGCGTGACGAGGTTCGCAAAAACAAGATCGCCTGGCTTCAGCAGGTGCGCGCGCCGCTCGCCTTCCGCAATCGCCGGGCCGATCAGCGCCATCGTGTCGATCTTGGTCTGAGCCCTCTGCGGCGAGGCTACCTTGCTACTGCCTCCTGCCTCCACTGCGGCCATCGCCGTCGATACCTTCTGCATCGTCGCCGGATCGTGCAGGTCAATCTGCTCATTCGGCGAGACGCCGAGAGCATTGGCTACCGTAGCCGCATAGTTGGAAGTCGATTGCGCTCCGTTTTCGCTGGACGGCGCCCACCTGCCGACAATCCCTGACACCGTGTTGATGCCGTACTTGTCCTGATAGGCCAGCAGGTTCTTCTGCATTGCCCTCATGCCCGCCTCTGGCGTGGAGAACGTGGCGAAACGTGAATCCGACCCCTCGATCTCGCCTTCCCATTTGACCGACGTTTTCTCTATGTTCCCTGGGTTATTGTTTCTCACTGACCTTGCGGTAGGCGCGCCCCCGGTGTCAGTGGTAATTGAGCGCGTAACAGAATCAACCGCAGCCTGCCCGCCAATCTGCAACTCCGTGCCAACCTGCGGCACAACCGACTTGACGACATCCTGCGCTAACGCTCGTACCTCAATCGGCTGCACGGCCTGCTTGATAGCGTGCGTCAGAACGAGCCTCGTATTGGCGTCAATCTCGTTGCCATGCACCTTCATTATCGCCTCGGCCGCAAACGGCCCCTTCGGACCGGATGCGAGAGCCGCCTGCACCATCTCGGCATATCCCTTCGATTTGGCGGAAGTCGTCTGCTCCGTCACCCACGCCTTTCGCACATCGCCCTGCAGCCCAAGGCGGTCAGCGGCCTTCTCAATGAGATCGCCCATGCGAAGCAGCGGCAGCGCATCGCCATCGGCCTCGCTCCAGCGCATACCCATCATCTTCGTTTCCGTCGCCATCCCTGACTTGAACGAAGTCTCGGCGTACACGTCAGATTGCTGCGCCACATGTTTCATCGCATCCGAGCGCAACTGGATGCCGGAAACCTGCGCCTTCTTGGTGAACAACTGGCGCTGGTAGTCGTTGTCCAGCGTCCCGGCAATCTGCGCTACTGCGCCGTCATACGCGGCACCATACTCTTGCAGGAGTGGGCGATTCACTGCGTCGCCACCCTTCAGGCGCGCGAATCCATCCTTGCCGTAAGTCATATCGATCTGGATCTGCCGCGCCTTATTAAACGCATCCTCTGCGCGCACGGTGTCATGCTGATCCTGCGCCTGGAACGCGATGCCCGCCGCCGTCTGCAACTCTGCCGCCGAGTGCCCGAGCACCTGCGCCGACACGTCCTCGAAGCCGCTCGTCGCCCGGTAGTCGGCCACCAGCGGCGTGCGCCGCGGCAGCGTCGGTGTCGGGCGCTCCCCGAGTGCCTCTGCGCTTGGTAGCCGGGCCATCAGGAGATCCCTTCAGGGAAACTGGTTCCCGCGTCCAGCCACGCACCGGAGGCCGATGCCTGCCGGCCAAGCGGCATTACGGCGTCCGGCGTCGCGGTCGCCCTCAGGCCGGCAAAGTATTTTTCGTACATGGACAGCGCCCGCACGCCGCCCGAGAGCAGCGTCGACGCGATGCCTATCCCAGCCGTTCCGGCCGCATCCTCCGCGTCCGCTACCCCGACCTCGCCCTGATACCGCAGCGCCGCCGCCCGCATCCTGTCCAGACGCGCCTGCGCCTCGCCCTCGTACATCGCCACCGCCGACCTGTACGCGCCCTCGCCAGCCGTGCGCGCGAGTACCGCCATCACCGTCGGGTCCGATGCTCCGGCGCCCGAGGCCGCAGCCCTCGCCAGCGCCGTCGAATTGACCATGCGCGCCTTCAGTACCTCGTCCTGCGCCGCACGCATGGCGACGCCCGACGACTCGCTTGCCGCCACGTCCTGCTGCTTCGCCTCAAAGTCCAACGCGTCCTTGCGCCGGGCGGCCACCGTTTGGTTGGCGTTCGAGCGCGCGACTTGGCTGCCGACGTTGAGAATCGTCGATCCGATCTGCAGGGCTGGGCCGAGGAAGTCTGAAATAGCCATCAGGCGTTCATGTCGAAGTCAGGCACCATCGCAAGGATCGTCGCCGGCCGCGGTGCGTAGGCTTTGATGCACAGCCGCGCGTCCGTTGACCATACGCCGGGGAAAATCCACGGCTCCTCGTTATACATCTCGCGCGTCGTGTCGGTGTCCACCGTCGTCCCGCCCTCGATACTCGGCAGGTCCATCAGGTTGTCGAAGTCGGCGCCGTACTGGATGCCCTTGGCGTGCAGCCACGCGGCCACGAGTCCAAGGTTGTTGATCCGCTTGTGCTGGCTCAGGGTCGATTGCGCGAGCGATGCCTGGATGCCCAGCTTGGCGCTTTGCCACGGCGCGCTGTACGGCAGCCCGATCACCGCAGTCGTCACGCCGGTCGTCAGCGTGATGGCGCCGCTCGTCACGGTGTAGGTCGTCTGCGATACGCCGACGCCAGGGCTCAGGTCAACGCCGTCGCCCCACACGATTACAGCCTTACCTTCAAGATGGTCAAGGCCGGAGATCATCGTGGCCGACGATCCTTCATACACGTAGAACGCATCCGCCTGCTTATTCAAAAGCGGGTTGTCGCTGTACGTGCCGCGGCACTCAGTTTCCGCCGCCCACTTTTCCAGATAGCGCACCGTAGCCCCGTTGATCGTCCGTTTCACGACGTAGTACACTTGGTCCTCGGTCGAGCCCACGGCGCCCGGCAGCACCACCACGTCCTCGATCAATCCTCCGGCGCCCGTGCTCGTAATGTCTATCCACGCCAGCACGTCCTCAACCTTGTCGATCACGGCCATCATCACGGTGCCGTCCGACCTGACGCAGTGAATCCTGGTGTCCGGCTTGCGCTGCACGGCCATGCGCACGATGCCCGGCACGCCCAACTCCGGCACGATCGCCGTCAAGTCGTTCGCGCTGTACTCGTAGGTCTGGATGTCGAACACGACCTCGAATACCTTAGTCCCGCTGCGGTCCACGAACATCCCGCGCTGATCGACGCGCACCGGGTCAACGGAACTTGAGCCCTGCGTAGAGGATGCCTTGATCGTGAAATCCGTCGGCGTCAGTGGTGTGTCGAATGCCGACGACTTCACGGCAAACTCAGCGCCTTGTGCGCCGAGAATGATGCGCTGCAATCCCATGAACCAGTTGATCGTGTCCACCGGCCCGGAGCCAATAGTCCGGTTGATCGGCCCAGCATCCCCGGTCACGTCCTCGTCCATGCTGAAGTAGCTGTCCGAGATCGTCCCGAACAGCCCGTTCTGCCCGGACCACCACAGCCGACCCTCCTGCAGCAGCATCGCTGTCGGCCAGCCGCGCGCATCGGACCATGAACCCTCGCGCCATACGGCGGTCGCAGTTGTCGATCCGATGTCTCTGAGCACCTGCGCGCTTACCGATGTGCTGGACGTTTTCTGCGTAATGCGCACGATGCCGTCAAGGGCGCCGCTCGTGAAATTGACCAGCGTGCTTACGGTCCCGCTCGTGTATGCGCCGGTCTTTACGCCAGCACGGTAGTACATCGTTTGGCCGTCGAGCCCGTCGAGATACGGTCCCGTCACGTTCCCGTTCCAGACGTACCCAGGCACGTCCGCCCACGTCGAATTGTCGGGCGAGCTTTGCAGCACCACCGTCGCCACCCACGTTCCCGTCAGCGTGATGGTGATCGACCTGTCTGTTCCAGAGCCAGTTATTTTGAGCCCGGTCGTAAACGTGTTTTGGGCCGCGATAGATGCCGTCTGTCCGGCCACCTGATTCGTCATCTGGAATATGCCGCCGACATTAGACGCGCTGAACAATGGCGTTGAGGCCGTAATCGTTATGTCGCCAGAGGTTGCGCTTGCGGTCAGCGTCGTAGCGGAGAAATTCCGCGCGAGAAACGGTCCATCGTTCACCACATACAGCGAAATCCCCCACGATCGCGCACCAGGCCGCACGCCCCTGCGCTCAATTTTCCGTTGTTGGTATCCGACGCACGCCACGAACACCGTGTCGGCGGATTGGTCGGTCCTGATGTAGTCCAAGTCGCTGTCCTGATACGGACTCGTGATGCTCACGGCGCCAGCGGATTCGATGCTAACTTCCTGCACGAGCACCTTGTAGGCAAGCGTGCTGCTGAATTGCACGTACATGGTGGCGGCGTTGGGCGTCACGCCGAACGAATACGAACCAGTGTCCAGCGACGTTTCCGAAACTACGTCGTCGTCGCCAAGTGTGGTGCCGACTTTGAATGTCACCGGGCCTCTGCCAATGACCACCTTCAGCCCGTGCTCAGTAGATTGATCGCTGGATGTCGTCACAGCCTGATACCCGATGGCGCGCGCCGTACCGTTGCCGGTCAGCTTCATGTAATTGCCGGTATCCCACGCTATTGCACCGCCAGCGTCCGAACCATCCGTCCAGCCCGTGATGTTCGTGATGAACGTGCCGTTCGTGATCGTCGTTGAAACGCTTGCGCGCGTAAGTACCGCATCGTCAATCCAGATGCGCATTGCGGAGTCGGTGAACTCGATCAGCGCAGTGTCGTCCGTTGCGAAGATGAATTCCTCGAACTTCGCCTCCGCGTTGCTGGCGGTCGCGCCGATGTACTCAAGCCCAGGCCGCAGCGACATGGACCCAAGCACGCGCGGTATCCAGTTCTCCATGTCGGATGCCGACAGGCCGACGCGCTTCTGGTCCGTGCGCGCGAGCCCGATGGGCGATACCAGCCCACGGTTGAAAGAGTATAGTGCGGGGTATTCTTGCATCAGTACAAATTGCCCGAATTGCTGCCGCCGTCACGATTACCGCCTCCGGCCATGCGCGCCCGTGACCAGCGGCCCTGCGCTGGCGTCTGCGTCGGCCCGGACATGGCGCAGCGCGACTTGGCGTTCAGCAGCGCGCGGCCCCTGATACTGTGCAGCGGGCGCTCAGGATTAACGAACAGCCTGATCTTCGCCTCGTCGCTCGTCGTCTTGAGGATGATCTTCGATGCGAAGTGCGCCTCCACGAAGTCCGTGAACGAACGCGGCCAGCCGGCTAGATTGCCGCCGTATGCGGCGTCGTTCGACACATAGCGCACGTAGATCGTTTCCTCGTTGGCGTACCATAATCCGGTCTCGTCAACGTACTGCGAGATAGGCGCGCGGAAGAATTCGTCAGAACAAACAGCCGACGTGAGCATCCAATCCGTCGGCTTGTCGAAAGCGCGGGCATACCCGAAGTCCGGCGTGATGCCGGTATCGTAGTCGATCTGGATCGTGCGCATGGCGAACTCCCATTGCGCTTCTTCCAGGCACGCATCGACGCCGTTGTTGTTCCACACCACGTCCAGCAGATGCCGGCCCTCTACGTTGTCCGTCAGAGCAGACAAGGCTCTCTCGCCACAAAGAAGCAGCGCCCCGTTGTAAATAGAGAGCCTCGTCGCAGCCATCTATCGCTCCAGCGTCTTTTCGTGCGCCGTCAGCCACTGCGTCGCTTCGTCCCGCGTGCGCATCTGCGACTGCATCACCTTGCTGTCCGCCGTGCGAATGACGGAATACTTCAAGTGCGGCCCCTTCCACTCGATCTTGTGCTTGATCGAACTGGCCGGCGCCACCTGGTCCTCGTCCAGCTTGGTAATGCTCTTGAGCACCACCTTCGCGTAGTTGCGCTCGCAGAACGCCACGATCAGGTCGGCCACCCACGATCCGTCCTCGGCGCGCAGTTCGATGTGATCGAGCGGGATCATCTCGTGTGCGACGTGCGCCCAGAATCCGGGGTCCATCGCCTGTTCCAGCGTCACGGAGATCGGCAGGTCAACGACGAAATCGTGCCGCTTTTCCTCAGACGCGCCAAACCGCTCAGGCATCAGTACGGGAATGTCCTTGTCCTTCTTCACGCCGAGCGCCGGAATAACGACCGGCTGGCGCGGTTGCTGCGCCACGGGTTGCGCGGGTTGCTGCGCCTGCGGTGCCACTGTTGCCTGTGCTGCGTCCATTCTGTTCTCCTGGTAATCAAGTAAACACCGGAGGCCACCATTGGCCCCCGTCTCATTGCGAAAAACCACTACACCGCAGTCGAGGTGATGATATTCGAGCTGAGGGCGAACGACGTGGAACCAACCGACGTGACCAGGACGCCCGCGTAGATATACGGGGCCGTGGACGCAGCCGTTGAATACACGCCGATCAGCACATCTCCTGCGGACATCCCGAGCGCAACGCCGTCATTGAAAAACGCTGCGGCAGCGGAATCGGTGCCGAGGTTCGTCGATGAGTAGAACCACAGCTTGCCACCCGCGGCGCCCGTCGGCAGATTGCCGAGAACGCTCGTCGTACCCGTATTGGCCCACTGAATGCGGCCGCCGATAACGGATGCCAGTACCACTGGCGGGTTCGCGGCCGTCGAGGTCGCGGTAGAACCTACGTATCCTGCCATGATGTTTCTCCTTTGCTAATACTGAAATTGATTCGACTTGCTTCGGTTCGCTTGCGCTTCGATGATCTGCATTCCTTTAGAATCAATCACTTAAGCGTAGGCTGAACCGTCCGCGGTCAAAACTACGACCCCCGTGTTTTGCAGCAACTTCGCGCCCATGAACGCCGTTGCGCGCGCCCACGAGTAGTGCTGCTCCTCGTCGTACCCAATCGGTGTCATCAGGCCGGCGGTGTCCATCGCCTGTCCGATTGCCGACTTGTGGTACATGAACGAAGTCTCGCCGGTCGTGCCGCGGTTCGGCAGGCCAGGATGCGCGATCACCAGCAACTGCATCCACTTGTACGCCGAGGGCTTGTCGCGCCACTGGATGTCGGACCCAGCGAACGGGCGCATGTCCACGTACAGCGCGCTCGTCCATTCCGGGGCCTGCATCAGGTACGCGAGCATCGACGGCTGGGCCAGCAACGTCACGTTGTTGTCCCACGGCACCTGCGCGTTCTGCAGCTTAACCATCGCGTTCATCATCAGCGCGACGTTCGGAATGGTCTGTGCCGCCGTGCCGATGCCAACGGAGCCCGTTGCCAGTTCCGTCGTAATCAGGTTGTCGATCTTGCGGTTCAGGACCGCCATCGAGGTCATTTGCATGATCGCCCGCTGGTCGCCCTGCGACTGGAAGATGTTGAAGTCCGTCTTGCGCACGAGGTCGTGCCATTCCTGCAGCGTGCAGGTGTTCTGCGTGTTCACGTCCGCACGGCCAGCGATCCGGCCGTTCAGCCCGCGCGTGGTGGCGGTAACGCCGCCGGAGCCGGCGACGAGAAAGACCGCCTGGTTGCCCTTGATCGTCGCATTGGTCGTTACCGTATCGCGCAACAGCGACTGATGCTGCTCGAATGCCTGGATGTACTCCTGGCGGTATGCAATCTGTGGTGCGTTGTCAGCCATGATGGCTCCTTTAAGAAACGATTGAATTCACCGTCGCTCTGGTTCTCCATCATGGCTGTGCGCGGTTATCCGTGAGGGCCGCGCGGCCGCCTTCTGGGCCTTCGCTACTGGCACTGGTCCTGCTGGTATTACCGTCGCGGGTCGCTGCGCCTTTGTCGCACGATTGTCCGCAGTGCTAATTCCTATGCCGCTCTTTTCCTTTGGACGATCTCGTTGCCCTGACCGTCGATCAGTTCGTTTTTGCTCAGATAGCCCGCAAGCTCGACGAATCGCGCCTGCATCCCGGCGTCCTTGTTGTAGGTCGTGCGGTTCTCGCGCATCGTTTTCTGGATGCCCTTGTACTCGTCCATCGCACTCTTGCCGAGGTCGCCGCCAACGGCAGGGACCACGACGCCGGCAGGGTTCAGTTCCATGCCGATCGCCACCAGCCCGCGCACCGCATCGACGTTGTTCAGAAGCAGCGTGCCATCAGGCAGGCGGGCATCCTGGAACAAGGCGCGCGCCGACTCCGGGATCTTGGAGAGCACGGTGCCCGTCAGGATGTTGATGTTCCTGCGGTAGTTGCCGCCCCATTCCTTGTTCAGCGCGTCGAGCGCCGACTGCTGCTGCTCGACATCCTTGGCGGCGCGCGCACTGGCTACCGCGCTTTGCTGTGCGTAGTAGCTCTCGACCGAGACCTTGGCCTGCTCCGGCGTCATGTTCGAGCCGTGCGCAGCCTTGAGGAATTCGCCGACGAGCCCTTTGTCTGACTCCGGCACCTTGAGCCCGCCGAGATCGTACTTCTCCGGCGCATCCGGGATGCCGTTGTCCTTGCGCCACGCGGCGATCTCCTCCGGCTTCGCGTCCTTCGCCAACGCCGTCTTGACCTGCCCGGAGTCCATGCGCGTGCGCAGCGCCGTGTAGGCGTCGGCAAGGGCTTCGGGCGACTGGAACTTGGCGAAGTCCTTGGCGCGCTTCTCGTCACCCTTGGCGACGCGCGTAACCCAGTCCTCCGGCCACGTCGCCGGTGCCGTGGTGGCCTTGTCCGGGTCAGCCGTCAGCGTGGTCGCTGCGGCGGCGGTGGTGGTAGACGCGGCGGCAGTGGTCGCGGTTGTGGCTGCCGTGCCTTTATCGGCGGTGGTTGTCGCAGTCGTGGTTGCGGCTGCTGCCGTCGCGTCAGTCTTGTCGGGCGCTGCTACTGTCGTTGCTGCTGCTGTCTCGGCCATCAGATGTTCTCCTCGTTCTGTTCACGTTTGCGAAGTGCTGATACGTTTGCGCGCATCAGCCCGACCACCTGTTGCGCCACGAAATGACGCCCAAGGGCAATGCACGTCTCGCGTTCCGACTCCCGGTACGGCCAATCGTTGATGGCGCACGCGCCCTTGAGAATCCAGTCCAGCGCCATCTTCTGCTGCCCGTCGTTCGCGTTGCCGGCGGCAACCGCTTGCAGCGCCGATGCGTGCATGGACGTGAACGGAGCAGGCGTCGATCCCTGCGGGATTGGCGCGGCGACCAGTGGTTTAGGCTTGCGGCGCACGGGCTGCTGGTTCATGCGGCCGCCATTGCAGGTTGCGCGCCGGCCACGGCAGCGTGCGCGGCGCCTAGATCCTTGGCGGCCGACGCGCCCTGCTCGATCGCGTTGAGCTGCGCCTGGGCCTGGGCCTGGGCCTTCTGCCCGGCCTCGATCTGGTCCACGTCCTGCTCGTTGCGCATCCACTTGCCGGGCCAGCCGATACCGTCCAGCACGTCGCGGAACGCAGACTTGCCATCCACGATATTCGCCACTGTCGGGTCCACCTGAATCGCAGTGGCGAGCATCTGCTGGCCTTCGAGGAAAAGCTGGCCCTTCTGCTGCTCGATCGCATCGTGCAGCGGGGACTCGAACGTAAAGCCGATGTCGGCACCGCGCAGAGGCTTCGGCCAGTCAAGGGGAGAACCGAACGCACCGTTGCGCCACAACAGCGTGAACGTGTCCTCGCAGAGCCCCGCGTTGTAGTCCATCTCCATCGGCTCGAATATCGGCAGCGCCTCGCGGATGTACTGTTGCACGCGCTGGCCGACCTCGAACGCAGTCACGCGCTCGGCGTTGCGCTGCGGCATGGTCAAAGCGTTCAGGAAGAAAGCCTCGCGGATCATGCTGCGGGCGTCCTGTTGCATCTGCACGCCGAAATTGAATCCCCGAAAATCCTGCGTCATCGGGCGCAGGGCTTCGCCCATCTTTTCGTCGTACTCAGGATCGACCCATGTAATTCCGCGCGCCTGAATGTTCACGTCCGAGCGCACGGCGTCGATGGTCGCAATCATCGGCGGGCTGGTGGCCTTCTCGCCGGCTTCCAACAGCGTGAACGTCATCGCCTGGATAAGCCGCGCATCCGGCAGCGCGCATACCGTGGCAGGCGAGTAGCTGTACTGCGATCCGCTCACGGTCTGCCAGCGAGGGATGCGGTACACCCCGGTCCAGCTTGGCGTGGCCTGGATCAGCACGTCGTGC
>Ga0315281_10007549_pt1 | contig 15284 bp, 15 predicted proteins | sample YL17G07_0_MG_FD_204540 | JGI IMG/M metagenome (GOLD analysis project Ga0315281, IMG submission 204540) | Sediment microbial communities from Yellowstone Lake, YNP, Wyoming, USA - YL17G07_0 | ecosystem: Environmental > Aquatic > Freshwater > Lake > Sediment | place: USA: Wyoming | collected...
CGCCCTTTCTGTTTTCGTTCAGTTCTTGTCGCCGAAGCCGTGATTCTGGCGGCAGAGGCGGCAGTAGGTGGGCGGTTCGGAATTGTCCACGTTGTGTTTTACGGGCGGGACCGTGCGCAGATAGGCGAAGATGGATTTCAGGTCGTCGTCGGTCATGTTGCGGAAGTAGCTGAAGGGCATGATGGGGTTTAGTTCGCGCACGCCGCCGGAAGCATGGCCGGTGCGGATGGTTTTGATGAACATGGTCTCATCGTAATGGGAAATGCCCGATGGATCGGAGGTGATGTTGGGCGTGACGACGTCACCCCAATCCCCCGTCAGGCGCAGGCCACCGCCAAACAGGGTTCCCGGAACCAGGCCAAGGCGCTCGTCACGCGTCGAGTGGCAGGCATAACAGGCCGCCAGGCGCGCCAGATACCAGCCGCGGCGCAACCGCTCCGATGATTCAGCGGGCCGGGGAGGCGCCATCTCCGGGTGCATATTCACTTCGACCTTAAAGGGGAGATTGGTCTTCGGGAGAGGATTTTTAACCGCCGGCAGCGAGCGCAAGTAGACGATTACGGAAGCAACGTCCTCGTCGGTCATGTCCTGGAAAACCCAATAGGGCATAAAATCAAAGAGGGCGCGGCCATCGTGACCGATGCCGTGACGGATGGCGCGTTCAAACTGTGCGTCGGTCCAGGTTCCCGCGCCGGTCTCCCTGTCGGGCGTGAGATTCGGACACACGAGGCCAGGAGGCAATGCCCCGCCATTAAAAGCTTCGTTCTTGGCTTCCCGGCCGGCCCCTTTCCGTCCTGGCACGGGCTGGCCGAACCCATGCGCAAAATCCTGATCGGAGTGGCATCCAAAGCAATGACCGGGGCCTTCCACCAGATAGCGGCCACGTTCGAGGCGTTGCGGAGAAGACGTGGCGCGGAATTCAGCGGCTTGCATTGCATTTTGAGCAGGATGAGGACCGGCAGAGGCGCCCGCGAAGGCGAGGAGAATCAGAGAGAGCGTGAGTGAAACAAAGGGCCCAAAGCGCATCGTGCGTACCCCCTAAAGAAGCGATCGACCCAGGACTGGGCCGGGAAGCTCGCGCAGCGTAACAGACAAATGGATTCCGAACAAGAAAATGTTAAGAACAAAGAGAAACGAGCGCAGGGGCCGCGGAGCGGAAGCAAAGAATCAACTGCGGCGGGTTTCTTCGGTCAGGTGGGGAACGCCGATGCGGCGCATTTCCTCGGCGTAGTATTTGCGGAAGAGAAGATCCCACTCCTCGCTGCCTTCGAGGATTTCCTTTTTCTGGGAAGTGATCTTTTTGCGGACCTCGGCGTCGACTTTTTCCTCTTCGCGCATGAGGGCCTGGAGAATGGTGATGACCTGATTGCGGATGGTCTCGCGGTCTTCGATGAAGTCCACATCCGGGCTGGCGACCAGGACGTCGGTAATCTGGTGCGAGAGGCGGATGATTTTTTCGCGGCTGAGTCGCATTCCTCTTCCTGAGCTCCTGAACACTGCAACGGTGAAACGGTATAACAGAACTTCTGAAACGGCTTCCGTGCCGCCTAGCGCAAAATCAGCTTGCGGTCGCGAGCGAGCTGCTGCTTGGCCTTTTTAAACATTTCCTGATAGGAGACGCCGGTGCGGCGCATCTCGTCCTGATGCTGCATGAGAATCTCGCGGACTTCGTCGTTCAGGCGGTCCTCGATGGAGAGTTCCTCTTGCATGGCGTGGCGCACGCGCAGGGCCACGGCTTCGGTGGCGTTGTGCTCCTTGATTTCAATCATTTCCGATTCCACCAGGCGCTTGACGGCTTCGGTGGAGATGTAGGCGACGAAATCGCGAGAAAGCAGCATCCGGGTTCCATCCTGTGCGCAACGGCAAAACAAGAGTGTACTGGGGGAGGCGGAAAAGCGCAAGGAAGAGGCTGTGGAAACAGGGGTTGGCAGCGGGCGGCCATGGGTCAGCTTCCGATTCACGCGTCAATCAGGCATCGGCCGGAACGACCCGCCATCAGGGAAACTCGGGCGCCCGATAGGTGTCCTGGCCTCCCATGACCGTGAGAAGAACCTTCGTGTTCAAGATTTCCTGCGGCGGGGAGGACAGAATATCTTTGGACAGCACAACGAAATCCGCCAGCTTCCCCGGGCTCAGCGTGCCCCGGACATCTTCATCGAAGCTGGCGTAGGCTCCGTCACGCGTGTAATGTCGCAGAGCGGCCTCCACGGAAATGCGTCCCGCGGGGTACCAGCCGCCCGCAGGAGATCCTTCCGGCGTCATGCGCGTGACCACGCAATAGATCGCCGGCAACGGAGCAAACGAGAAAACGCCCCAGTCGCTGCCGAAGGCCTGCACCACTCCGGCATCGTCATAAATCTTAAAGGAATCCGCATGGGAGGCGCGCTCCGGGCCGAGCAGGACCGCAAAATTCTTCAATACCGTGGCGTCGGGATTGGCGAACATGGCCTGCGTCGAGGCAATGACCCCGAGTTGTTTGAAGCGCGGCAGGTCGGAAAGCAGCGGGACTTCCGCGTGCTCCACGCGATGGCGCCGCCCCGTCGTTCCGTTCGCCTTGGCCGCATACTCAAAGGCATTCAGCGCCATGTGGATGGCCTTGTCGCCGATGGCGTGCAACAAAACCTGAAATCCTTCTTTGTCGTAGAGGGCTACGGTTTTGTTCAAATCATCCTGCTCCCAGAACGGGATGCCGCTGCCGCCGCCCACGTACGGCTCAAACATCGCGGCAGTTCTGGCGTCGACCGTTCCGTCCAAAACTCCTTTGATGGCTCCGAACTTCAGCAGTGGCCCCTGGAACGTCTCGCGGAGTTCCCTGTATTTGGCCAGGTCCGCCCCGGTCAGAGGCGTTTCCAGTTTGTGATTTCTCGGAGCGCCTCCCTCGTTGGGCAAAAGGGGAGGAGCAAAACGAAAGCGCAGCTTCAAGGCTTCTTTACTGGCGGCCCGCTCGTAGAGGCTGAAATTGTCCAGGTTTGTAAACGCATCTTGTACGGACGTCAGACCGGCTTCCGCCGCTTCGTTCATGTGCTGAAGCAAGGCTTGATAACGGTCCTCGGCCGATTCCGGAGGAATATGGCTTTCAATGAGCCTTTGTGCGGCTTCCTTGAATTCGCCGGTGGGTTCCCCGCCGGCATCCTTCATGAGGTGCCCGTTCGGCGGATCCGCCGTGGCGCGCGTAATTCCGGCGATTTCGAGCGCTTTGGAATTGGCAATGCCCATGTGCCCGTCGCGCTCGGTCACGTAGACGGGGCGATCGGAAATCACGGCATCAATATATTTCTTGTCCACGGTTTCATTGGGAAAGGCCGAATAACCCCAGCCCTGTCCGGTGATCCAGGGAAGCCGGGGATGGGCTTTGGCGAAGTCCGCGAGGCGCTGCTGAAACTCCTTCAGGGTCTCCGTCCCGTGCAGATCCACTTCATTCACTGACCCGCCGGGAAAATGGAGGTGAGAGTCCTGAAACCCGGGAACGAGGAGCCGGCCCTGTAAATCGACGACCGCCGTATCCGGGGAGGCCAGCGCGCGGATTTCCTGGTTGGAGCCGACGGCCAGGATTTTTTCGCCGCTGATCGCCAGGGCCTCCGCGCGGGGCCGGGCGTCGTCCGCCGTCCAAATCCTGGCGTTCACAAAGATGCGGTCGGCATGGGGCCGGGGCGTCTGCGCGGATGCGGCCATGCCCAGGGATATCGAAACAAAGAATACAAGGAGCAATTTACTCCGCATGGAAAGCCTCCTGGAAGAACACTTGTGCGGCACACGCGACAAAATACCGACCTGCAAACAGCAGGTAAAACACTTTTCGTTTCGGGGACCATAGTACATCTGTGCCGATTATTCGCAACACCGGGAAGCGATATTCCTTTCGCGCACTCCCGGACCCCGGCAGGGCTGCCATGTCGCAGCAGGTGCGGACAGCAGCGTTGACCGCCGCGAGGGCATACGATACTGTAGAGAAAGCACGGGAAGGGCGGTTAGCTCAGTTGGTTAGAGCGCCTGCCTTACAAGCAGGAGGTCGCAGGTTCGAGCCCTGCACTGCCCACCATCCTCCGCAATAAATCCGCAGACACAACATCTCATCAAATCGAGCACTTCCCTCTTGGGCGAAAAAATCGTTTAGCGCGGGGCCGGATCGCGGAAGGCTTCCGGCGGGTCGAGGTAGCACTGCTGCCAGAAGGCTTCCTCGGAGATGGCGCCGGACTTCCATTGCTGGAGAGTGGCGAGGGTTGCGGCGGCCTCGCCGCCGTCGGCAGCGTCGAGAATGAGCACCACACCGGCGATGGGAGTTGCGGCGGGCGGTTCGGCCAGGGCTTTCCAGAAAAGAGATTTGGCGAAGAGGCGGCGGGCCTGCGCGGAACTGTCCTGAATGGGTAGCGGCTGGGCGGCCAGCTGCACCCAGATGATTTTTACAGTCTTCCCTTGCAGCGGTTCCCACTTGCCGGGAAAGAGGCCGGACTCTTCGCGAACGACCTGAAAGGAAGGTTTTTCCGCGGAGGGCGCCGCTTCGGGAGAAACCGCTTTTCCGGAGGGAGCGAGAAACCCTTCGGGAAGATCGAGTTGCGCGCGGCGAATCCAGCCGCGGCTGGGGCCGGAGATCTGCACGTGGACCCAGTTCGGTTCCAAATCCAAAATTTCAAATTCATCGTGAAGATCGGCGGCAAAGAGAACGCGCGCGCCTTCCTGCGGCTTGGCCAGGACGGGAGTGCCGGACTTGCGAACGATGGCGAGATTTTTGGGATAGACCTGGGTGCGCTGGAGTTCGAGCAGGGATTGCAGCTCGGTGTTGAGCTGCTGCATGCGTTTTTCGGAGGTTTCCCGCTGTTTGCGCAGCCTCTCAGCCTCTTCCCCGGCGGGCGATGAAGGGGCGGCGGGCTTTGCTTCCGCGGAGGGAGCAGTAGCGACCGAAGCGGCAGCGGAACCGTAAGTGCGCACGTTCGGTGAGGGGATATCCAGCTTCAAATTCGGCCGGGCGGTGACGGCGGCCGGAGCGGGGCTGGGAGCAACGCTCGGGGCAGCGGACGGCGGGGCGGATTTGCCGTCGAGAGATTCGGCGAGGCGATCGAGATAATCGTTTTCAAGGCGGCCGTTGGAGGGCAGCGCTCGATAGCCGGCTTCGGCGGGATTTGCGGAGGCGTACCAGGCGGTGATTTTGGAGGTGACGCGCACGATGGCGTCGCCGGTGACGCGGGGAGTAATTTGAACCGCGCACTGGTAATAGGCGCGCTCGTAGCGCTCGAGCGGCTGCTCCACGTTGCCCACAAAACCGTCGAGAACGGGCAAGCGGCCGCTGGAGGAGTTGCGCAGAGACTGCACCGCCTTTTCGATCTCGACCTGCGAATGGCGGAAGATGCGTTCGGCGGGAGCGTCCTGGGCGGCGGCATTCGTTGTACAGGCAATCGCGAAGGCGGCAAGGAAGAGGCCGCGAGCAAAGAAGCGAGTGCGTTTCATGGGGCGCGAGAAAATCATGGCAGGGGCTCCACCTGGTCGCGGCGAACCCAGCCGCGCTGGCCGTTGGGCGTCTCGATTCCGTACCAATAAGGAGTCACGATCAGGAGGACGACTTCGGTGTAAGCGGTGAGCGGCTGCAGCGAAGCGGAGCTTTGGAAGGGAGCGGATTTGAGCGGTGCGCCGGGGTCCTTGATGCGGGCTTCGATCTGGTGGCGCAGATCGCGGATGCGCTTTTCGAGGTCCTGCACGGAGGATTGCGCGGCATCGAGGCTCGCGAGGGCTTCGGCGCGATTGCGCTGCTCCGATTGGCGCGCGGCCTCGTCCTCTTCGCGTTTGGCGCGGGCCTCCTGGGCTTCCTGGGCTTGCAGTTGCGCCGCCTGGAGACGCTCCTGAATGGCCTTGAATTCGCTGGACTCCACGGTGCCGTCGGAAGGATGAGCGCTGCGGCGCGCGGTCTGAATGAAGACGGCGTCAATGCGCAGACGGGTGCGCTGCGGACCGACGCTCTGGACGATATAACGCACGGTGATGGCGCCGATATCGCCGCTTTCCTTGAAATGGCGCGGGGCGATGACTTCCTCGCGGACTTTGTAGAAAACTTTTCCTTCGCCTTCCCATTTTCCAAAATAGGAAGAAGAAGAGGCTTCGGCGGCGCCCGTCAGCGTCTTTTCATGCTCGAACTGGTAGGTGCCGTGGATGATCTGGTCGCGCACAACGGCCTGGACGGCCGGCAAGACGTCGCTTTCCGGGGCGGCAATTTCGGTGACGAATCCTGGTCCGTCCGGACTCTTTTCCTTGGGCAAGTGCCATGAGAGCGCTGGAGTTGCCAGCAAGAAGACGAAGGCAAGAAGCGCGAGCCTTCCTCTTGAAAAAAACTTCGTGTGCCTGGCACAGTTCCTGGCCGTATGTAAGCTTTTACCAGTCATGGGCTTCCCGGCTATGTTCATAGCAATTACCAAATACGTTCAGAGCAACTGCCACCGGCATCTTACTAGGAAAGAGGGCAAAGCGGAACAGTTGTCGGCGATCTCCCAAGGGGAAACAATGCAAAAACAGCGGATTGGCAGGCGAATAATTACAGAGTAGTGGCTCCGATACTCCCGTTGTATTTAAAAAACTTTTGCCTGCGATTCACATTTTGCTTGCTTCCAATTTGGTCCGACAGTAATATCCCCCCCGCACTGCTCAGGCCGTGCTTGCTTGAGTGTTTTTCCGGCAGGTGAAGTTTTACAAGTAAACAATGAAACAGAGATTCGCAGCCAAGGTCAGCCATTTTAGAGGAGGCGGTATGTGGTTTCGAGCTTCCAGGAAAACAGGAAACAGGCGGGCGGTGTACTCCTCCATCCGCGGCAGCGCATTTCTGATTGCGGCCATTCTGCTAGGCAGCGTGTTGCTGCAGCCGAAGGCGGATGCGATCCCGGCGTTCGCGCGGAAGTACGGACTGCCCTGCTCGGCGTGCCACGAAGCCTGGCCGAAGCTGAATAATTTCGGGCAGACGTTCAAGGACAACGGCTATCAGCTGGGCAACGACCGCGACGCCCCCATCTGGCAGCAGCCGGCGTACTGGCCGGTGGCCATGCGCATCACGCCGCACTGGCACCGCGTAAGCACGGATCACGTGGAAGTTGTGGACCCCAACAATTCCGAGAACATCCTGGTGCAGCGGGTGACGACGCACGGCTTTGATATCGGGGGTTTGGACATCCTTGCCGGCGGCACCCTGGCAAAAAACATTTCCTTCATGCTGGTGCCGGCCGTTGAAGGGTCTGGCTCCGGTCTGGGATTTGAAGCCGCTTTCGTGCGCTTCGACAATCTATTGAAGAGTTCCTGGCTCAACGTCAAGGTGGGCAAGTTCGAGCTGGACAACATGCTATCGGAAAAGCGGGGCATGACCCTTTCCGACGTCGGCGGCGGCTATCAGCTCTATCACTTTATTCCCCCCGGGGAAACATTCAATGCCTTCGGAATCGGAGACAACCAGCTGGGCATGGAGTTGATGGGCCATTCCAAGAACGACTACACGCGGTTCTCCATCGCCATGCTCAGCAGCAACGACGGCAACGTGGGACTGCCCAACGGCCACGGCTATGACGGTTATATGACGTTCAGCCAAGCCTTCAATGCGGGAAGCCTGGGGCTGCAGCGCGTGGGCGCTTTTGCTTATGTGGGCCGCGCGCCCACGTATTACCTGACCGGCACGGATGCCGCTACGCTGGATGGCCTGGGACAAAAGTCCTTCTATCGCGCCGGCTTTTTCGGAATGTGGTACATCAACAAATTCGACGTGACCACGATGTTTATGCGCGGCGGGGAGAGCGCCTTCCTGGCCAACAATACTCCAGGCAACGTTCCGCTGGACCCGGCGGCCCGCGGACCGCAGTGGAATGGAGTGCTGATCGAGCCTCACTACACCGTGCATCCGCAGTTGATCCTGCTCGGTCGGTATGAATTGATCCGCATGTCGCGCCAGGCCATGACCACGAACGCCTCGGATTACGGGGACCTGGACATCTTCACCATCGGCTACCGCTACTACCCGTTCATGACCAGCCGGGCCGGTTTTGCCTTTCACAACGAATACTCCCAGATGCGGCAAAAGGGCACAGGTCCCGCCGGACCTCTGGGCCCCATGAATCTCACAACCAACAGCCTTTTTATCGGATTTGATTTTATCTTCTAGGAGTGGAACCGCATGAATACGAAAGTGCCATCGAAGTGGATGTTCCTGCTGAGCGCTCTCGCGATTCTGGCGCTCCCCTCGCTCTCCGCCGCGCAGGAGAGTCATATTGGCAAGCTCACGGGGCGTGCCAAACCGGGCAAGGAGCTGTACCGGCGGTTCTGCATCGGCTGCCACGGGCTGCGGGGCGACGGGCAGGGCGAGAACGCTCCGTACGTGACACCGCAACCGCGCAATTTCGTGGCAGCGACGTTCAAGTGCCGCTCGACGGTGACGGGCACGCTGCCGACGGACGAAGACCTCTACAACGCCATCACGCGGGGGTTCAACACCACGAACATGCCCTCGTGGGAGCCGTTGACGCCGCAGCAGCGTGCGGACATGGTGGCTTATATTAAGTCGTTCTCCGAGCGCTGGAAGAACGAAAAGCCGGGGACGCCGATCGAAGTTCCGGCGGAAACGGCGGTGACCGTGGAGAGCATCAACCACGGCAAGGAACTCTTCCAGAAGCTGGAATGCTGGAAGTGCCACGGACCGGAGGGACGCGGCGACGGTCCCGCGGCCTCCACGCTGACCGACAGCAACGACCAGCCGATTCGCCCCTACAATTTCTCGGTGGGGACGCGCTTCAAGTGCGGGACAACCAATCAGGACTTGTATAAGATTTTTATTACCGGAGTGGACGGAACGCCCATGCCCTCCTTCGCCGACGTGATCAAGCCCAACGAAGCCTGGGACCTGGTGCACTACCTGCGGACGCTGCAGGTGGCGCGCCGGGGCCCGGAAAGCGACCTGATGAAGGCCCAGGGCGGAAGCGCAAAAGATGCGGACAAAGGCGGGAAGTAGTGATATAGGGATACCCAGGCCCAGGAGGACTACCCAAATGAAAGTAAATCACATCTTGATGTCAGGAATAGCGGTGCTGGCGGCGGCAGCCATGGCCGTGGCAGCGCCGGGCAGCGGGACGGTCAGCGGCAAAGTGACCTACGAAGGCACGCCCGCGAAGCAGAAGCCGATTGATATGTCCAAGGAACCCAGCTGCGCGAAGGAACATGCGACGCCAATTACCACGGAAGGGGTGGTGACGGGCGCGGGCAACACGCTCGAGAACGTGGTGGTGTACATCTCCGCGGGAGCGCCGGACGGCGCGACGGCGCCGGCACAAGCCGTGACGGTGACCCAGAAAGGGTGCCAGTACGTGCCGCATCTGGTGGCGCTGCAGGTCAACCAGGAACTCAAGATCGTGAACGAGGACCAGACTTCGCATAACATTCACCCGCTGGCCAAGTCCAACCGCGAATGGAATAAGTCGCAGCCGCCGGGATCGCCCGCGATTTCGGAAAAGTTCGACAAGGAAGAGTTTATCGCCGTGAAGTGCAACATCCATCCCTGGATGCACAGCACGTTCGCGGTACTGAAGACTTCGCACTACTCGGTGACCGCGAATGGCGGCGCCTTCACGCTGCCCAATCTTCCGCCGGGCAAGTACACGATCTCGGCGTGGCACGAATCCTACGGGACGCAGACGCAGGACGTGACCATCACCGGCAGTGAAACCAAGAGCATCAGCTTTGTATTCAAGGCGAAGGCATACTAGTCCGCGCAGTCCCGCGAGGGACTGCGCAAGGACAAGCAGGTCTGGCCAGTAAATAGTACAGGTATGCCCGCCGAGGCGGGCATGCGGAGGCGAGGGGTCATGGGTAAGTTCTTCGCTGTGGTGCTGACGATTATCGCTTTGGTTTCGGCGGTGCCCATCGTGCGGCACACGTGGTGGATGCCGCCGGACATTTCGACGCACGGCCACGCCATCGACGAGCAACTTACGGACACGATGGCGGAGGCGGGCTTCTCGTTTCTCGCGGCGCAACTGCTGCTGGCGTTCTTTGTGTGGAAGTTCAGCGAGCGCAAGGACAGCGGGCCAATCAAATCGCTGCCGGGCGGAGCGAAGGGACTGGTGATCGCGGCGTTGATTCTGGTGGGGACGGAGATGCTGGCGCTGGGAGTGCTAGGGCAGAAGGCCTGGGCCAGCGTCTATTTCACTCCGGCGTCGCCCAACGCGCTGCATGTGCAGGCACAGGCCGGACAGTTCGCGTTTTACTTCCGCTATCCCGGCGCGGACGGGAAATTCGGCGGTTTGCACCCCGACAAAATTGACGAAGGAAATCAGAACTATTTTGGCCTGGATCCGGCGAACGAGGTGGAAGCGCGGGACGATATCGTGACCGGCGAACTGGCCATTCCGGCGAACCGGGAGGTGCTGCTGCTGATGCACTCGAAGGACGTGGGCCACTCGTTCTATGTGCCGGAGCTGCGCATGCAGCAGGATTTCGTGCCGGGGCTGGATTTGTCGGTGCATTTCACGGCCACCAAGGTGGGGCGGTACGAAATCGTCTGCACGCAACTGTGCGGGCTGGGGCATTACAACATGAAGGCGTATTTGAACGTGATGGCGCAGGACGATTTCGAGAAGTGGCTCAAGCAGAAGGCTTCCGAGCAATAATCAGCCGGAACCGGCCCCCGCGCGTGGTGGTGCAGGGGGCCGTCCGGCGTTCTCCAGCGAGGTGAACGTAATGCAAGAAGCATCCGCTCCGCAGGCGCAGCAGGGCCATCATGGCCCGCCCGAAGGATTCATCCGCAAGTACGTCTTCAGCCTCGATCACAAGGTGATCGGGAAGCAATATTATGCGCTGGCGCTGGTGGCCGTCTTCATCGGCATGATTCTTTCCTGGTTGATGCGCTATCACCTGATCTACCCCAACGGAAAAATTTTCGGTCTGGAATTTTTGTCCAAGGTGGGAGCGCCCGGCGGAGTCATGACCCCGGAGTATTACCTGTCGCTGATGACCATGCACGGAACGCTGATGGTGTTCTTCGTGCTCACCAACGCGCCCTTCGCCGCCTTCGGAAACTATTTTCTGCCGATTCAGATTGGCGCGGAGGACATGGCCTTTCCGCGCTTCAATATGATGTCGTTCTGGGTGACCTTCGTGGCCTTTCTGGTGCTGATGACGGCCTTTTTCATTCCGGACGGTCCGCCGATCTCGGGCTGGACGGCGTATGCGCCACTGAGCGCGGTGGGGCCGGATGCGGGGCCGGGGCAAGGATGGGGGCAGAATCTTTGGGGAATCTCCATCGCCCTGTTCTGCGTGGGCTCGCTGCTGGGCTCGCTGAATTTCATCGCCACCACGCTGGACCTGCGCGCCAAGGGCATGACCCTGATGCGCATGCCGCTGTCCACCTGGGCGTGGTTCATCACCGCGTGCATCAGCCTGCTGGCTTTCGCGGTGCTCCTGCCGGCGTGCCTATTGCTGGTTCTCGACCGCATGGCCGGAACGAGCTTCTTTATTCCCGCGGGTCTGGTGGTGAGCGACCGTTTGCAGGCGCATGCGGGAGGCTCGCCGCTGCTCTGGCAGCATCTGTTCTGGTTCTTCGGGCACCCGGAAGTCTATATCGCGATATTGCCGGCCATGGGCATCGTCTCGCACATTCTGGTGAACAGCATCCGGCGGCCGCTGCTGAGCGCCAAGGTGATCATCTATTCGATGATGTCCATCGGCTTCCTGAGCTACATGGTCTGGGGACATCACATGTTCGTCAGCGGGATGAACCCGTTTTCCTCGCTGATGTTCTCCTTCCCTACCTTGACCATCACGATTCCGGCCACGGTGATGACGCTGATCTGGCTGGGCAGCCTCTACGGAGCGAGAATCCGCTTCACCTCCGCTTCCCTGTTTGCCCTGGGATTCATTTCCATGTTTGTGAGCGGCGGGGTCAGCGGCTTCTTCCTGGCGCAGCCTTCCATTGACATCTATCTGCACGCGACCTATTTCGTGGTCGGGCATTTCCACATGGTCATGGGCGTGGCGGCGATTTTCGCGGTCTTCGCCGGAACGTATTTCTGGTTCCCCAAGATGACCGGGCGAATGATGAGCGAGGGGCTGGGCAAGGTGCATTTCTGGATCACCTTCGTCGGCACTTACTGCATCTTCATGCCGTTCCATTATCTGGGACTCGCCGGCAACGTGCGGCGCTACTCGTCGTTCGTGGATGACTTCCTGCTGCCGCTGATGCCCGTGCACCGCTTCATCACCATCGCGGCGCTCATCACCGGAGCGGCGCAGTTTATTTTCCTCTACAACCTGATTTACAGCCGCTTCCGCGGCAAGGTGGCGCCGGTAAACCCGTGGGAAGCGACTTCGCTGGAGTGGACGATTCCTTCTCCCCCGCCGTGGAACAACTTCGGGGACCGGCACCCCATCGTCTATCACGATCCGCATCAGTACGGAGTCAAGGGCTCGCTGGGCGATTACGTGATGCAGGATTCGCCGGAGAAGATCGAAAACGAGTCGTAACCTGAGCGGCGGAGCGGAGCATGACAACGAGTGAAAAGACGGCGGCGGTAATCCGGACGAGCGCGGAGGAAGCGGCGCGGAGCGGCATCTGGGTGGGCATTGCGGCCATCACCATGACCTTCGCCGCCTTTACCAGCGCGATCATCGTCCGCGAGGGCACGGACACCGCCTGGCACCACATGACCCTGCCGGCGGTGCTCTACCTCAACACCCTCGTGCTCATTCTGAGCAGCATCACGCTGGAGCTTTCCCGCCGGCCCATTGCCGCCAGAATACGGGGCGAACAAGGCGCAGCCGGAGGGTCGCGCAGCGGCGTCTTGTGGCTGGCGGCGACGCTGGCGCTGGGGCTGGTGTTTCTCTTCGGCCAGTATGCGGCGTGGCGCCAACTCGCTGCGCAAGGCTTGTTCCTGGCCACCAATCCGAGCAGTTCCTTTTTCTACGTCCTGACGGCGGTGCATGGAGTTCATTTGCTCGGCGGTCTCGCGGCGCTGGCCTATCTGGTATGGAAGCTCAGCTTGCGGGCTCCGGGCCTGCGCCGGTCGACCGTCGAGGCCACGGCCATCTACTGGCATTTCATGGGCGGTCTGTGGATTTATCTGCTTTTGGTGATGCGAACAAGGCTGTAGGAATAACGGGAGGAATGCACCGTGAGCGAATCGAATCTCAATACGGGCGGCCACGCAGCTACCATGGAGGGATCGCCCTACGCGATTCCCTCGCGCAAGCTGACCATGTGGCTGTTCATCATCTCGGACGCGGTGACGTTCGGAGCCATCTTGTTTGCTTACGGCTATCTGCGCACCGCCAGCACGGACTGGCCCGATCCGTTCAAGTTCAATCCCAGCATTATGAACGTGATGATCATGACCTTCATCCTTATCACCAGCAGCCTGACCATGCTGCTGGCCGTGGATGCTTCCAAGGCTGGCGATAAGCCCAGGACGATGCGCTGGCTGGGCCTGACCATGCTCCTGGGCGCGATCTTCGCCGGCCTGCACATCCGCGAATGGATGGGGCTGATTCATGAAGGCGTGCGCATGTTCCAGAATCCCTGGGGCGCTCCCCTGTTCGGCGCCACGTTCTTCAGCATCACCGGGTTGCACCTGCTGCATGTCATCAGCGGCATCGTGGCGCTGTCGGTGATCGCCCGCGGCTTCGCCCGCGGCAGCCTGAGTGCGGGGCACGTGGAGAGCGTGGGCTTGTACTGGCACTTTGTCGATGTGGTCTGGATGTTCGTGGTCCCGCTCGTCTATCTGGTGAATATTGCGCGTTAGTTCGGGAAAATGGAAAACGGAGGAGCACTCATGACGACTGCCGGACAATCGAAGAGCCAGTTGAAACGGTACCTCATCATCTATTTTTTCATTCTGGCGCTGAGCGCGGTGCAGTTTCTCTTCGCCTACCACCATGCCGAAGGAGCGCAACTTCTGGCGCGCCTGCTGGCCGTGGCTTTAATTCAGGCCGCGCTGGGGGTCATGTACTTCATGCACCTCGCCGAGGAGCGCCGCAGCCTTTTCCTGACGCTCATTCCAGCCACGATCTTTGTGCTGCTGATGATGAACATGATCTGGTCCGATAGCTTTCGCCTGCTGCATATGCGACCATAAATCAACTGCCAGGGAGCAGCCCGAGAGATGAAGAACACGGCACAACAGCGGATGGGATGGGCTGGAAAAAGCTTGGCCCTGATCGGGCTGTTGCTGGCGCCCGCTTTGGCGCGGGCGCAGAATTGCGCTCTTTGTTACACGCAAGCGTCCGGCGCCGGACCGCGCATCATCCAGGCGCTGCGCAGCGGGATTCTGGTGCTGGTCTTTCCGCCCATGGCGATTTGCATCGGGATCGCCGTCGCGGCCTACCGCAAACGCAACCAGTTCAACGAAGACGCCGAGTGCGCACCGCTGGAACCCGGCGCGCCACAATCGTGATTCCCTTCAAAGATTGTTGCAACGCTCGCCGCGATGAAATTGCGGCGGACGCCTTGCGCGAAGTACGGCGTTCCGTGTAGAATCAATTTTGTTGATACGGGCAGGCTGGGGTGGCGAGTTTGCGCCACGGATGACACCAGCATCATGGCAGACGACAGAGTCCTGCAACTCGTTGAAAACAAAGGCTTGGGGACGTAGTTCAGTTGGTTAGAACGCTGCCCTGTCACGGCAGAGGTCGCGGGTTCGAGTCCCGTCGTCCCCGCCATTCTTTTTCAGCAGTCAGAAGGAATGGATAGAAACAGTTATAGTCCGAATCAAGAAAATCGAGCTCCACGAGGGCTCATTTTTTTTGAATTTTCCATTGAGTCCCGCTTCAAGATTCAAGCCCCGCCGATTTCCTTGCCAGTGTCAGCTTCTCAATCCTGCTCCGCGCCAATTTTAGATGAGGAGGAGTGCGGCACGGCGTGCCCTACGTGTCGCGGCCGAGGAGCAGCACACAGGAGACGGCGCCGGGCCCGCCGAGATTATGGGCCAGGCCGATGCGCGCGTTTTTGACCTGGCGCGGGCCGGCTTGCTCGCGGAGCTGCGTGACGATTTCATAGACCATGCGCACGCCGGTGGCGCCGACGGGATGGCCGAAGGATTTCAGGCCGCCGCTGGGATTGACGGGCAGCTTGCCGCCAATGGTGCTGTGCCCTTCTTCGACGAAGCGCGCGCCTTCGCCCGCCTTGCAGAAACCCAGGTCTTCGGTATTGGTCAATTCGGTCCAGGTGAAGCAGTCGTGCACTTCGGCGAAGCTGACTTCGGCGACGGGATTCTTGATCCCCGCGGCCTTGTAGGCCTGCGCGGAGGCTTCCTGCGTGGCGGGAAAGCCCATGTAATCGCAAG
>Ga0315281_10007550_pt1 | contig 15283 bp, 18 predicted proteins | sample YL17G07_0_MG_FD_204540 | JGI IMG/M metagenome (GOLD analysis project Ga0315281, IMG submission 204540) | Sediment microbial communities from Yellowstone Lake, YNP, Wyoming, USA - YL17G07_0 | ecosystem: Environmental > Aquatic > Freshwater > Lake > Sediment | place: USA: Wyoming | collected...
TGCACCTTCTCCTTCGTCTCCTTGCCGCTGGCGAGCTTGTGGATGGTGATCGGCTCCGAAATGATGCTGCCGACCGACATGCGCGGGTTCAGGCTCGCGTACGGGTCCTGGAAGATCATCTGCATCTTGCGCCGGAACCGGCGCAATTCGCGGCCCTTGATCTTCGTGAGGTCCGTGCCTTCGAAGCTGACGTTGCCGGCCGTGGGCCGCTGCAGCTGGAGGATCGCCTTGCCCGCGGTGCTCTTGCCGCAACCCGATTCGCCCACCAGGCCCAGCGTCTCGCCGCGCTTCACCTGGAAGGAGACACCGTCCACCGCCTTCACGTCGGCGACCTTGCGCTGGAAGATAAGCCCGGCCGAGACCGGGAAGTAGACCTGCAGAGCGTCGACGTCGACGAGGGTCTCGCCAATCGTCCCCACCCGCTGGCGGCCCGAGGAGCTAGTTTGCTGCGCCAACTGGCACCTCCCTGTGCACGCGCTCCGACTCCCAGCAAGCTGTGTAGTGCTTTTCCGCCACGAGCTTGAACGGAGGATACTCTTCTTTGCACCGGTCCACGCGCCAGGCGCAGCGCGGGAAGAACGGACAGCCCGCTGGCAGGTGCGCGAGGTCCGGTGGCAAACCCTCGATTGGCACGAGCTTCTCTTTGCGCGACTCGTCGAGCCGCGGCACGGAGTTCAGCAGGCCGACCGTGTAGGGGTGTTTCGGGTTCCCGTACAACTCGGTCGCGGAGGCCGTCTCGATCACCCGGCCCGCATACATCACGTTCACGCGGTCCGCGTACCGTGCCACCACACCCAGGTTGTGCGTGATGATGATGACGGCCGTGCCGAACTCTCGGCTGAGCCGGCTCATCACTTCGAGGATCTGTGCCTGGATCGTCACGTCGAGCGCCGTTGTCGGCTCGTCCGCCAGCAGGAGCTTCGGGTTGCAGCTCATAGCCATCGCGATCATCACGCGCTGGCGCATGCCGCCCGAGAACTGGTGCGGGTAGTCGTCCAGCCGCCCGCGCGCCTCGGGGATGCCGACCATTTCGAGCAGTTCGGTCGCTCGGTCGCGGGCCGCCTTGCCGTGCAGGTCCATGTGCAATTCGAGTGCTTCCGTCATCTGACGGCCGATCGTTAGCACCGGGTTGAGCGACGTCATCGGCTCCTGGAAGACCATCGCGATGTCGTTCCCGCGGATCTTCCGGATTTCGTCTTCGTCGAGCTTCAGAATGTCTCGGCCCTGGAAGATGATCTCTCCCGACACGATCTTCCCGGGCGGTTGCGGGATGAGCCGCAGGATGGAGAGCGCCGAGACACTCTTGCCGCAGCCCGATTCCCCCACCAGCCCCAGGGTCTCGCCTTCCTCCACCACGTAGGAGGTGCCGTCAACGGCCTTGACAACCCCCTCCTGCGTATAGAAGTAGGTACGCAGGTCCTTTACCTCGAGTAGTGACATCCCTTCTCCTTCACAGCGTCCCGGTTGCCCGGCCCCCGCCGGAGATTGACAGTCATCGAGTATCTGGGGAAGAGGAGACTCGAACTCCTACGCCTTACGGCACATGATCCTAAGTCATGCTCGTCTGCCAGTTCCGACACTTCCCCACAAGTGCTCCGGGTCCGCCCGCCTTGGCCAGCGGGCTTCCCGGTCCGGAACGGGTATGGTGAGCCGCGAAGGACTCGAACCTTCAACCTAGTGATTAAGAGTCACTTGCTCTGCCAATTGAGCTAGCGGCCCCCGTTGGGACGCGCGGGAGTATACCATGCGTCCCTTCCAACTCAACAAGGGGGATCACGTCACCATAACGAGCGTTCCGGCCCCGGTGGGCCCGTGCGCACTTCCCTGCCGGCAACATGCCGTTGCCTCTTGACCTACCCTCGCATGCCCGTCCGCCGTGCGCAACCCTCATGCGAGCCTGCTTTTGCGGGCCGTCACCACACTGTTCTGGACCCCCGGCTCTGAACGCCAGGGCTCTTCGAACCCCGCCCGCACCAGCATCTCCGCGACGCGCTGGCCCGTCCGGTTCTCGCCCCCCAGCACGGCCATAGTCAGCCCGCTGACCGATGGATGCTCCGGGCCCGTGTGGTCCTCCTGCAACATCGGCTCGGTCACCACAATCGTTCCGCCCGGCTCGAGCGCCGCCTGGCAATGCCGCAGGATCGTCTCGCAGTCTGCGTCGCCCCAGTCGTGGAGGATGCTCGAAAGCAGCAGGACGTCGTGTCCTCGCGGCAACGCGTCTTCGAAAAACGAGCCCGCCACGAACGCCACCCGGCCGGCGAGTCCCGCGGCCGTCATCCTCTCCACCGCCAGCCGCCTCAGTGGCTCCAGGTCAAGGATGGTGGCTTCGAGACGCCCGTGCCTCGCGAGGATCGCCGCCGTATATCCGCCGGCGTTGCCGCCGACGTCGAGGAGGCGGCGGAAGGGCGCGAAGTCGACGTACTGCAGCAGCGCGCGGCCCCCGTGCACCGCGTTCGCGTACATGCCGTCCGCAAACCAGCGCTGCTCTGTCTCACCGAACCCGCTGAACATGTCGTGCTGGCCCTCCGGCGTCCACGGCATGCCCGTCGCCAGCGCCTCCGGCAGGTGGCCAATCGCCTCATACAGCCCGTGGAAGAGCAGCCCTCGCCCGCCGACGTACCGGGTGCTCGACCGCACGAGGAAGGCCGCTCCGGCCTCCGTGTTGGCGAACCGCCCGTCGTCCGAGCGCACCAGCAGCCGTTGTGTGACCAGGAGCGCGAGCAGCGACGGCAGCACCCGCTCCGAGAGCGCAAACCGCCCGGCGATTTCCTCGAACGTCAGGCCCGGCGCCTCCAGCGCGTCGAACAGGGCGAGTCGCAGGCAAAACGCCAGCGTCTGGGCGCGTACCGCCCCGTCCTGCAGCGCGTAGATGCGCAGCCGCTCTTCCTCGAGGTCGTCCATCGGAAACTCATGCTGCCGCCACCGCATGCGCACTGCAATCGCCGGTGGCCAGCCGGCCGGTACACTTACTACATGCCAGGCCTGCTCCCCGGCCGCGATGAGCGTCTGTCGCCCGAAGTCCTGGGCGGCCGGCGCGTCTTCTGCTGCCACTCCGCAACCCTCTCTCATGAGCATCCGCCCAACTCACTGGCCGCCGTCGTGGAATGCGTCCAATCCCGCGTCCCGCGCCTTGAGGTCGACGTCCGTTTTCTCGCCGACGACGCGATGCTGATCTTCCACGACGCGCACCTCGACGCCGGGACCAACGGCGCCGGGCCCGTCTCCGCGATCGACCGTGCCGCGGCCGCACGCCTTCGCTTCCGGGACTTCCCCTCCGCTCCGCTCTGCTTCCTCGAAGACGTCGTCGACGCCATGCAGGGGGCGAGCACCATCCTCCAGGTCGACCTCAAGGCGATGCGGCCCCTGTCCTCGGCGAGGCTCGCTGCGCTGGCCCGCGCGCTGGAGCCCGTCCGCGACCGTGTGCTCATCGGCTCGCAGGCCCACTGGAATCTACGTGGACTGCACGAGGCAGGCTATGCGGTCGCCCTCGACCCGACGCTCCAGTGGCACTACCGGCCCGGGCGTAACGGCGACGGACTGGTCCCGGCCCGTCTCGGCGTCCATGGCCTCTGGGATGACGCACCTCTCGCTGACATCCCGCGCGTTCCAGCGCTCGACTACCTTGCCGCCCGCACCGACGACCTCCTGGCGCTCCTGCCCGCTGTCGAGTGGATGGTCGACTACGAGACCCTTCTCTACATGGCCCGGCTGGGCTTTCCCCTTGGCGAACGGCTCGCGGAACGCGGCGTTGAGCTCGCCGCCTGGACGCTGCGCGACGAAGGCGCGGGGCGCTCGCAACCCCTGCTTCAGGCGCTCTTCGACCTGGGCGCCACTACCATCATCACCGACGACGCCACGGCCCTCGCCGCGCATGCGGTGGGGCTCGCGTAGCGAGCAGTCGCATGGGTCACGCAAGGGCTTCTTGCGAGACCACCGAAGGGTCACGCCCCGTGGGACGGAGGGCCCTTACGCCGGTCCGCCACTGGAGCGGGAGCGACCTGACGTGGCGACGGGCGTCGCCTGCGGGGTCCGGTGGGCTGCGCGAACAGCGCGAGCAGAGGACCGGGCATGTGCACGCCTTGACCGGCTGCGCTACGCTCCGACGCCGGTGAGCACATCGCACCGGGGAGACGCACCATGGGCCGGTTCGCACACAGGGTGGCGCTGATTACGGGCGGCGCCGCGGGAATGGGCAGAGACACCGCACTCGCATTCGCACGCGAGGGCGCACAGGTCGCCGTGCTCGACGTGCGGCCGGACCGCGCCGAGCAGACGGTCGCCCTCATCACCGGGGAGCAGGGTGTCGCGCAAGCGTTCCCCGCGGACGTGCGTGACGAAGGCGAGGTGGGGCGGGCAGTGGCAGCTGCGCTCGACCGTTTCGGCCGAATCGACATCCTCCTGAACAACGCCGGTACCACCCGTCCCGGCTCGGCCGTGGAGATCAGCCCCGAAGACTGGGACTTCGTCGTCGACGTCAACCTGCGTGGGACGTACCTGGTGTCGCGAGCGGTGCTTCCCCAGATGCTGGAGCGCGGCAGCGGGACCATCGTGAACATCGGGTCCGTTTCCGGTATGCGCGGAGACCACCACGCGGCCGCCTACAACGCCGCCAAGGCCGGGGTCATCAACCTCACGCGGTCGATGGCCCTCGACTTCGGGCCGAAGGGGATCCGCGTGAACTGCATCTGCCCGGGAGCCATCGGCACCCCCGTCATCCTGCGCTCGATGACGGACCGGGCTCGCGAGGCGATCTCCCGGAACACTCCGGCCGGGCGCCTGGGGCGTGGCGAAGAGATAGCGAATCTCACCCTGTTCCTCGCCTCGGACGAGGCCTCCTACATCAACGGCGCAATCATCGCCGCCGACGGAGGCCTCACGGCCTGGAATGGGATTCCGTAGGCAGCGACCCTGGTGAGTCCCGGCAGGACGGCGCGCCCCCTGCCTGCGGGAGTCACCGCGACGTCACGCACTCGCCCCCCGCGGAGGGCGGTTGCATCCCCGTTTGCGGTCGAATTGAAAAAGGAAGGTAACCCGCGTGTAAAAGGGGGAGCACGTCCCATGAGTGAATCGAAACACCACAAAGGCGATCCGTCCGAAGCGCCCGCAACTGACGAATCTGGCCAGGGCCTGGCCGAATATGCCCTGATCCTCGTGTTGATCGCCGTAGTTTGTGTCGCGGCCGTCACCGGGCTGGGCCAGGCACTTGCGGCGTCTTCGGCCTGGTCCATCCCCTGACGCTCGGCCTGGTGCGCTACAGCGCCACCGGGCCGCACCCCTGCGTGCTTCCCTTTATCCAGAACGCGCCCCCGTTGGAATAGGAGAGGTTGCGCGCATAGGCCGGCACGTCCGGTGAGAACCGCAGCCAGGCGTCCCCCTGCTGCTGGTAAACCGCCACATAACACCCGCGTGCCCGCGCCAGGACGTCCTCAATCGGCCCCGGCGGCAGCGTCACCAGCGTCCACGCGTCCGCGGCCAGCGTGAGCGTGTAACCGTAGTGGGCCAGCGGTGTCGGCGTTGGCGTGGGTGTGCTCGTGGCCGTCGGCGACGTTGTCTTCGGCGTTGGTGGGGTCCCGTTGTAGGCAGGGCAGGCTGATCCCGCGGGGTATTGCGCGATGAGCACCACCCAGGCCACGTCAGTCGAGTTGGCGTTCCGGTAGACGGCCACTCCCACGCATTTCGCCGGCAATTGACTCGATGATGCCTGGATATAGACGCCGCTGCCCTGGTAGGTGATGTCCTGGATCGCCTGCTGAGGCCCAAGGTTGACCCCGCCGCTCGAACCCAACTCGTAGACCCCCTCGCCGATGCCGCCGCTCGCATATGGGTCCGGGTAGCCACAATCCCGCGCCCGGGTGGTGAAATACCGGCCCGTGGAGTCGTAATGCCCGCCCAGTGTGGATCCCGGCCGCGTCACGAGGTCCTGCGCATGCCAGGCTGCTGCTGCGTTGAGGGCTCCGGAGATCTCCAGGTGCGACGAGTACGTGAGGTGGGTGTCCCGCCATTGCTGGAGCAGAGTGAGGAAGCTGGACTCCTCCGAATCGACCGCGTCGTGCGTCGTGCCGCATGGGCCGATAGTGGCTGCCGCCCCATGGCGTGGCCAGAGCGACCCGGCCAGCAGGGCGAAACCCACCACCCCGGTGGCGACTGTCACGGTGACGCTCCGGGAGCGCCAGCGGCTGACGTTGCCCGCCCAGTGCCAGGTCGGTCGCATTACATACCCGTACCACCCGCCGCCAGCGACCATAACACGCCAGTTCGTGTGAAGGTCAACCCCGGATCCCTCGCGCCCGGCGCGTGCCCGGTGAGCCGCGGCTCAGCCCATCACTTGCTGGAACACCGGCTCCGACAGCGTGAGCGTCCCCTCTTCGTAGCATGCCGTGATCGTCCCGATGCTCCTCAGCGCGCGCCAGGCGTGGCCCCGGGGCAATGCTGCCGGCGTCTCCACGGTCGCGCCCTTGCTCAGGAACGCCTCCCGCGGCTCCGGCTGCGGTCCGTACTCGACGATCGCGGGCGCACCGTCGTGGTCAACGTATCCGAGCCACGCGTCCCAGCGCAGCAACGCCAGGTCGACAGCGTAGAGCGCGGGCAGCGTCACGCGTGCCAGCTCGCCCGACTCGTCGGCAACGACGGCTTCGAGGCGGGCGCCGTCACGTGTCAGGTTCATCGTTCCAGGCCGGAAAGGCGCCCCGAAGGCCCCCGCGACCGCTGCAGAAGCGCCCTCGACGACCGCGTCCACCAGCACGTTCTTCGGGAGCATCCGAAACCGGCCCCCGAGCATCAAGGCGGCCATGCAGAGTGGCCCCGCCGGGCTGTCCGCCGCGTCCACCAGGAAGAGCCTGGCGTAGCACGGCACGGGGCGCGAAACGTCGCCCGGCATCCGCGCCATCGCTGCTTCGCGCTCCACCTCGAAGGTCACCTGCGCCCAGCGAGCGCCCGTCAGCGTCCACGGCGCCGGGTGCGGCCCCACGAGCGCGGCCGTCACAATCGCATCCGGTTCGAGCAGTCCGCGGTCAGGCATCGTCCTCTCCTACAGCCCGTGTCCTACAGTTCGACGGCCGGCGCCACGCCAATGCCGACGGCGCCCGGCCCCACCTGCGCGCCGATCGTCGCGCTCAGCTCGGTCACCACGACCTGCGCCACGGGCCAGCGTTCCCGCATCATCGCTTCCACCTTTGCCGCCAGCGGGGCGTCAGTTGCGTGGACGATCACCACGACCACCCGCTGGCCCGCTTCGACGCGTGCACCAGCGCGGTCTACCGCCTCCGCCAGCGCGCCCTCGCGTGTGTCCTCGAGCGCGATACCCGTGATCCGCGTGCCCGCCCGCACGACCGGGCACCCGTCGCCCACCGCTCCGATCTTGTCCTCCACCAGCGGCAGCCGCCCCGCACGCTCCAGCCAGGTAACGTCGGCGGGCACGAACAGGGTGTCGCACTGCGGCGCCAGCCTGTCGAGGGCGTCGAGCACCTGGTCCCGGTCCCAGCCCGCGCGCACTCCGGCAAGCAGTGATGTGACCAGCGCGCATAGCCCGGCCGACCCCACGCCGCCGTTCACCACCTTGAACGCCGCCTCGTCGATGGAGAGCTGCGCTGCCACCGCTGTCGTGAAACTCGGGTTCACGTCGAAAGGTGTGACGACGCAGAGCGGCTCGTCCCCTGCGCCGAGCACCGCGCGGAACGCTTCGCGGAATGCCGCCTCAGGCGCCCCGAACGGACGCGGAGCCCGGCCGTCGCGGTTCATGCGCGCATAGATCTCGCCGGGCGTCTGCTCTCCGTCGCTGAAGGTGTGCTCGTCGAATGCATACTGCGCCCGCACCACGCACACCCCGCCCCCGGCGACTACCGCCGCCGGCAGGTCGGCGCTCGAATCGGTCACAAGGACAATGCGAGACATGGTCCGCGCGTGCCCTCCTCGTGAGCGGGACGCATCCTAGCACGTATGCCGGGAGCCGGGCGCGGCGTGTTGACAGGCCCCGTGCCGCTCGCCAATGTGCCCGAAACGAGGGGGCGCTCACCCATGAAGTTCGGCATCTTCTACGAGCATTCCGTCCTCAAGCCATGGGACGACGGCTCGGAGCACCGCGTTTATCGCCAGGCGGTCGATCAGGTTGTGACCGCCGACGAACTTGGTTTCGACCAGGTCTGGGACGTCGAGCACCACTTCCTCGAGGAGTATTCGCACTCCCCCGCCCCGGAAGTCTTCCTTAGCTACTGCGCCGCACTGACAAAGCGGATTCGCCTCGGCCACGGTATCGCCCTGATGCTGCCCCCGGTCAACCACCCTGCCCGCGTCGCCGAGCGCGCTGCCGCCCTCGACCTCCTCAGCGACGGACGCCTCGAATTTGGCACCGGTCGCTCTGCCACATGGACGGAGCTGGGCGGCTTCCGCTGCGAGCCCGACCACACCAAGGAGATGTGGGACGAGTGCACCCGGGCCGTTGTCCGCATGTGGACGACCGACAACTTCAGCTGGCACGGCAAGCACTTCGAGATGCCACCGCGCAACGTCATCCCCAAACCCTTCCAGAAGCCCCATCCGCCGCTCTGGGTCGCCGTGCAGTCGCCAGAGACGGCCGTGCAGGCCGGCGAGCGCGGCATGGGCATGCTCGGCGTGACCCTCGGTGCACCTCTCGACTACCAGCAGATGGTCAAGGACTACCGCCGCGCCATCCGCACTTGTGAGCCAGTCGGCGAATTCGTCAACGAGCAGGTCAACGGCGTCGCCTTCATGTACTGCGGCGAAGATGACGCCGAAGCGAAGGCGCTCGGGGGCATGGCCGCCACGCAGTTCATGATTCGCGCCGCCCACCTCGTCGGCGTTGGAGGCATCTACCCGTCCCCGGCCTATCACGCGCACTCCAGCGCCGCCCCCCTCCGCAACCGCCCCGGCGACGTCGTCGGCCCCGTCCGCGAAGGCACCCCCATCGGCGACCCTGAGGACTGCATCAAGCAGCTCAAGTGGTGGGAAGAGGTCGGCGTCGACCGCATGTGCTTCCTCATCAACGTGGGTGAGACCATCCCCCAGGAGAAGTGTCTCGCCTCGCTCCGCCTCTTCGCGAAGGAAGTCATGCCCGTCATGACCCGGAAGGAGCGTGCCGAGGAGGCGAAAGCGGCCGAGGCCGCGAAACGCGACGCCGTTGCGCGCCAGGCGGCGGGCTTCCCGTCGAACGCCTGACGGATACGCCGACGCCGTTGCCCCGGTCCTTTCCGTTGTCCGTCAAGGCGCGCCGGATAGACTGGGCCCGATGCTCCGCCCCACTGCTTTGTTCATCGCCGCGGCCACTGCGCTCGCAGTGGTCACTGCGGTCTTTGCCCACGCTGAGCCGGCCCGCGTCGAGCCGGGCGACGGCGCCGTGCTCGCTGGCTCGCCGCTGTTCGTCGTTCTCGAGATGACCCAGGAGATGGCCCGCCGGGAAGGCGCCAACGCCATCGACGTCTTCGACGCCTCCGGCAAGGAAGTGACCACCGCGGACGCCGTCGTGGACAACGCCGACCGCCAAAAGCTCAGCGTCGCTCTCCCGGCGGACCTGCCCACGGGCGCGTACACGGTTCGCTGGAAGACCGTCAGTGCGGACGACGGCGACCCGGCCGACGGCCAGTTCTCGTTCACCGTGGACCCCAATCGCGCCCCGGACCCTGGAAAGTCGGACCTCCGCGCGACAGCTGTGACCTCCACGACCGGCACACCCGCCGCCGCCGTGCCAATCGAGGGACCCGCGACGGGGAATGGCGGCACGTCCTGGGTCCTCGTGGTGGCCGTGGCGGTGGGCATGTTCGTGCTCGGGGCGGGAGGGACTTTCCTGCTGGTGCGTCGTCCGCGGTGAGGCGCTGGGCCGCGCTCGGACTCGCCGCGGCTGGCCTTGTGCTGCTTCTCGCGCGGCCTGGCACGGCCCTCGGGCACGCCGCCCTCGTGCGCTCGGAGCCCGGCGCCAATGCCTTCCTCAAGCTCCCGCCTTCGGACGTGACGCTCGTCTTCAGCGAGGCGGTCGACGCGCGCTCCAGCACCTTGCGTGTCCTGGACGCGCGTGGCCGGCCTGTGGCCGCCTCCACGCCCGCCGTGCTCAGCGACGGCGTGACCTTTCGTGCCACGCTCCCGAAGCTCACGCCGGGCATCTACAACGTGCTCTGGTCGAACGTTTCCAGCGTCGACGGTCACGCCCTGAGCGGGTCGTTCCCCTTCACTGTCCTCAACCTCGATGGGTCACTCCCTGGCGATGTGAACACCGTCGCCGGCATCGGTTCCGATAACGATCCCCCGCCCGAAACCGACGGTATCGCCGTTCGGGCACTTGCACTGCTGGGCCTGGCGCTCGCGGCGGGCGGCGCGCTCGTCCTGCTCGTGGCGCGCGACGGCCTCGCGCGGGCCGAGCATGGCCTTCGCCTGACTGTCCTGGCCGGGGCCGGGGTCCTCGTCGTGGCGGCTGCGCTCAACCTCGCCCTCGTCCGCGACGTGTACTCCCGGCTCGATCTCGTGGACGTTGTCTTCCACACGCGCACCGGTGGGTACTGGCTTGTGCGCTTCGACGCCTCGCTGTTCATGGTCGGCGCGTGCCTCTTCCTGCGCGCCTTCCCCAGGTGGGCCGCCGGGGCAATCCTCCTCGCCGTAGTCGTGTTCCTCTGGTCGTATTCAGCCACGAGCCACGCGGCGGCCGGTGCGGGGAGCGCATGGGCCACCACGTTCGACATGGCCCACGGCCTCTCGGCGATCGCCTGGATTGGCGCCGTCACCGGCCTCGTCATCGCGGCGCGGCTCGCCTGGCGCGAAGCAACCTACGGGCCGGTGATGGCGAGGTTCTCACTCCTCGCGTCGCTCATGGTCTTCGTGCTCCTCGCGACCGGGACGCTCGGTGCGTTCATCGAAGTCGATTCTCCCGACCGCCTGGTGAACACCCGCTGGGGCGTGACCCTGCTCGTGAAGCTGGGCCTTGCCCTCCCGCTCCTTGCCCTGGCGCTGTACAACGCACGGCGGGGCCGGGCAAGGCTGGTCGCCCTGTTGCCCGGCGAGCCTCGACGGTTCGTCCTGACGGCCGGGGGTGAGGTGCTCCTCGGCATCGCTGTGTTCGCCGCCGCCGCGGTCCTCACGCAGACGACCGTCTCGAAGTCCGTCTTCGACCTTGCCGGCGGCAAGCCATTCGACCAGCAGGCTGCAGCCGAGGGGCTGAATGCCCACCTCCAGATCGACCCCAACCGCACGGGGCTCAACACGTACTCCGTCGCGCTGTCCGAAGGGCTCGACGGGTTTCCCGTGGACGCCACCCGCGTCCGCCTCACTTTTCGCTACCACGACGACCAGACCGTCGGCCCAGCGACGCTCGCGCTCGCGCCGTCGGGCACTCCCGGCCGCTACACCGGCCAGGGCCCGTTCCTCACGCTCGAGGGCCAGTGGCGGGTCGAGGTCGAAGTGCGCCGTCCCGACGTGAACGACGTGACGCTCTTCTTCGACGTGCGCCCGGCGGGCCTCGCTGTGTCCGCTGTCTCGCAGGGTGGCGCCTGGTCGAACCCTGCCCCCGGTCTGAGCTGGAACCAGTTCGGCGGCGTCGTCCTGCTGCTCGCGGCCCTGGGCCTGGCGCTGTTCAAGCGCAACCTGCCCGCGACGCCTACCGCCACCTGGGTTTCGAACGGGATGACGCTGTTCGGATTTGGCATCGCGGCGTTGCTGCTTTTCGGTGTGCACTCCCACACGAGCACGTCCGGGCTGCCGTCCAACCCCATCTACCCCGACCAGGACTCCATTTCGCGGGGCAAGGCGTTGTTCCAGCAGAACTGCGCCGCCTGCCACGGGCAGAACGGAGTCCCTCCCGGGGGCCTGGCGCTCAACCCCTACCCGCTCGACCTGACCGTCCACGCGCCCCTGCACCCCGACGGCCAACTGTTCCAGTTCATCTCGAAGGGCGTCCCCGGCTCCGCCATGCGCGCCTGGTCCCAGGGCCCCGGCAACTTCAGCAACGACCAGATCTGGCACCTGGTCAACTTCCTGCGCACCCTCGGGCAGCCTGCCGATCGGTAGGGCCAGGGAGGGAGCCCGGCGCCGGCTCCCTCCCTTCGTTCAGGCTGGTCCCCTCCTAATCGCCGGAGTTGTCGTTGGCCCCGGCCGCGATGCCAGCTTGTTTCTGGAGCCCGGCCCACACCGTGTGGGAGAGGTCGTGGGCGCTTTCATGCGCCGCATGCGCCGCGGCGCCCGCGGCCTTGAGGTCGGGAGTCGCACTGTCGAGCGCCTTCGCGAGGTCGCCAAGGGCCTGCGCAACCTTGCTCGCGTCGGGACGGGCGGCCTGCGGCCACTTCGTGAGGACCACGATGGCCTGCATGTGCAGGGCCGTGGTCCGGGCGGTGTCCGGCACCTTGCCGTCCTGGTTGATGGCGGTGTCGATGTCGTGCAACCCGGCCTGGTCGAGGATGGTGATGGCCGAGATGACCGAAGCGCTCGCGCTTGCGTCGCCACCGTCGTCGTCACCACACGCGGTGGCGAACAGTGCCGCGGCAACAACAAGTGCCGCCCCTGCGAGGGACATGGTTCGAAACATGCAATGTCCTTTCTAACCGTGGAATCTCGGGTCAGAGGACGACGGAAGACCACGGCCGTCGCACCCGCGCGGACTCCGTCGTTCTATTTCCTGAACCTACTAATGCGGAAAGGGAGAGAGGAACCACGCCCATAACCGTGGTGGCGGCGTCTCCGGCAATGGAAGCCGGAGGCGGTCCGGCGCCCACACTGCAACAACGAGCAGCGTCAGCAAGCCTGCCGCCCCAATGGCGGCCACGGCCTCCTGTAGCAGCGCGAAGGCGCTCGCGCCGGTGAACGGCACGTCGGAACACGTGGCCACTCCGGAATGACAGTGCTGGGCGTGGCCGTCTGCGTCGTGGCCCGGCGATTCGGACGTACCTTCGTCGTGCGCCTGTGCCTGCCCCGGCACCCCAAGGAACAGGTCCGTGCCCGGGATGCCCACGCTCAGCCCGGGCCAGTGCCCGAGGAACGTGAGCGTGGGGAGAATGGCGAGCAGCAGCAGCCAGGCCGGGGCCTGCACCCTTCGTGCGTCCATCATGCGCCGCAGCCCTGAGAGCATGGGCCAAAGCTTACCCGCCGCGGCTCCGGAGGACAGCCTCCGCGGCCTTTGCAGGCCTGCTAGAATCGCCTCACGCGCGGGCCCCAGCCCGCAGTTCGAGAGGCGCAACGCAGATGGTTACCATCGTTGGCAACGTCAAGGCCGAGGACGACTACACCCACCCGCTCGGGCCCGAAGAGAACTTCAACGAGTCCGTCTACTTCAACTTCTTCGACCGTATGAAGCAGATGGGCGGCTTTCTCCGCATCGGCAACCGCGCCAACGAGGGCTACGCGGAGATGACGGTCATCGTCTACCAGCCCGACGGCTCGGCCCTGTTCAACTACAAGCGGCCCCAGATCACGACCAACGACGGCTGGGACGCGGGCGGGCTCAAGGTGGAGGTGATCAAGCCCGGCGAGGTCATCCGCACGATCTACGAGGGCTCGGCCGTGAACCTCAAGGACCCGCGTGCCATGCGCGAGCCGGGCGACGCCTTCAAGCAGAATCCGCACAGCAAGATTCGCCTGGACCTCACGCACGAAGGCGTCGGGCCCATCTACGGCCATGTTTCCGAGCCCGGTTCTGGCAACGACTTCGCCCGCGCCCACTACGAGCAGCACATGCGCGTCCACGGCACGCTCCAGGTCGACGACGGGGCCGTCGTCGAAATCAGCGGCCACGGGCTGCGCGACCACTCCTGGGGACCGCGCTACTGGCAGTCCATCTCCGACTACCGCTGGATCACCGGGAACTACGGCGACGACCTGGGCATGGTCATCTCCATCGTTGGCGACCGCGTGGGCGGCGTCTTCCACAAGGGCCAGGAACTCATCCAGATCAAGGACGTGAAGCTCGACACGACGTACGAGGGCAACACCAACTACCACCAGAGCTTCCGCGCCGAAGTTGCCCTCGCCAACGGCGAAAAACACGTCGTCGAAGGCAAGGTCAAGGGCTTCATCCCGCTGCGAAACCGGCGGGCCGGTCAGTTCACCCACATCGGCGAAGGTATGACCGAGTACGTCCTCGACGGCAACCGCGTTGGTTACGGCCTGAGCGAGTACCTCGACCAGGTCGACTGAGTCCCAAAGCGGCCGGCTCAGGCCAGCCGTCGGGACAACCCGGTCGTTTCGAGGGCTCGCCCGACTTGGACGTCGTCAGGCCGCGACCCGTCGGCGGGCGCGGCGGCGGGCTTCGACCAGGCGTCCGGCGTCGTGTCCCTGTGTCGTCCGCGGCGAGCGGCGCGCCAGGTGGACGCGGCCCAGGTGCATTCCCACCGAAGGCCGCCTCGCGGCCAGGGCTTCCGCCACCATCGCCGCCACAATGACAGCGGCTGTGCCTACGAGGAAGAGGTCGAAGAGGATCGTCGCAACGGGGTTCACCATGTCCGTACATCCGTTCTAATGGTTCGGTAAATCTACGCGAACGGACGTTCTGGTGTCAACACATCTGTTCTAAAACGTCAGCAGTTGTCGCGATTGCCCCGGCTGTGCATAGTGGCGCCGTGGCACAACGCGGCAATCCCTTCGGCCCCTCTGACCGTGCCCTGGAGTTCGGCGCCCAGCACGCCGCCGTCCTCGCACGCTGGGGGGAGTTCTTCGCGGCTGCCAGCGCCCTCGTGGCCGCCAACGTCGAGTTGGGCCGCATGACGGCCGACTCCGCGAAGGAGTTCGACGACTTGCTCCGCCAGACGGCGAACGCGCCCTGGAACTGGCTCAACCCCGACCTGCTCCAGCGCTTCATGGAGTCGTTCCGGCCCCCTGGCTCCGGGACGCCCTCGTGATGGCGCGCATAGAGACCCGGTGCTTCATGCTGGTGCCCAGCAACCGTTGGGAGCCTGCAGAATGACGCGATGGGAGTACTCCTCCTTGCTCGAAGACGCCCCGGCTTCGAAAGCCACACTCGACGAACTGGGCGCGCAGGGCTGGGAGCTCGTCTCGGTGCTTCAGGGCACGCAGTCCCAGAAGTTGCTCTACGTGTTCAAGCGGCCACTGCCCGCATAGTTTCGCCCAGGAGGTACCTGATGCCACTCGAACCCGGCCAGCCTGCCCCGGCCTTCACGCTTCTCAACAAGGACCGCGAGCAGATCACGTTCGACTCCTTTCCCGGCAAGCACCTCGTGCTCGCCTTCTACCCCCTCGCGTTCACCGGTGGCTGAACGTCCGAGATGACGGCCTTCCGGACGCACACCGATGCGTTCGTGAGGGCCAACGCCCAGGTCCTGGGCGTCAGCGTCGACTCCTT
>Ga0315281_10007551_pt1 | contig 15282 bp, 12 predicted proteins | sample YL17G07_0_MG_FD_204540 | JGI IMG/M metagenome (GOLD analysis project Ga0315281, IMG submission 204540) | Sediment microbial communities from Yellowstone Lake, YNP, Wyoming, USA - YL17G07_0 | ecosystem: Environmental > Aquatic > Freshwater > Lake > Sediment | place: USA: Wyoming | collected...
TGCTGTCATCGCCTGTTCCATGGAACCCACCTACCTTCTTCTCGCCCTGCTCACTAATTAGAAGTGGGTAAGTGTCTCAGTCCTCATAGGCAGAGAGGGAAGCACGAGAATGTCCGTCGAGCAAACCCCATAAACCGGCGCAACGACCACCTTGTGGAAGTATGGTCGCAGCTTCCCAAAGAGAATGTCTCCCCTACGAAATCGCGATTTCCCGCTTCCTACACTTGCAGCGGTTCCCCAATCGTCCAGGGCTATGCGGCGCCGAGGCATGTGATCCAACCCGACGTAAGGGGTGCTCGGCTCCTCTTCCCGTGGATCAAGTTGGTCCCGGACATGCTCGACCAGGTCGCCGAACTCCGCGACCTCCCAGCCCTCGGGCACGGGGCCGATCCGCGAGTCCACGAGCCGGTCCGGGAAGAGCCGGCGGATGTCCTCGGACACCGTCGCGGTCCCGCGCACCGGGTCGAAGTCCACGAACCACGACTTGAACAGCGCCCGCGCGATCTCCTCGAGCGTCTCCGAGATCCGCCGGTTCACCTCGATCTCGTCGTCGAGCACCCCCAGGAGTTGCGAAGCGGTGCGTTGCGTCTCCATCGATGGAAGGTTGAAAGCGATATGAACCAGCTGAGACTGCCGTATACCGGAGGCCGTAGTGCCAGTCGCCCGACCGTGCAGTTGTGTTTGGGAATCGCGGGACCGAAGCAAGTAGTAGAGGAACCGTTGGTCAAGCACCACCGGATTCGCGCGCAAGGCAAACAAGCGCTGCCCAAGGCATACGGGACCGTCGTCGCTCCATCGCGCAACCTCGCCAAGCGGTGCCTCCGAAGTGACTATCACATCCCCAATATCGAGAGGTACCGGCATCCACTTAGTGAACATCTCGTGCGACACGAAACGGCGGTCCTCGTCGGTTACTCGACCGTCGCGTATACATTTCGCGGAGATCACCGGCACACCGCTCTCGGCGAAGTCGCCGCCAAGCTTCTTGGGCGTTAGTCCCCGGTGGTCAATCAGCACTGACACTGCGTCACCAAGAACGACGCGCTTCAGCTCATCCGTCGAGTTGCCGGAGCCCAATTTCAATCCTCTCCGCTAGCTTGGACGATTCTTCGAGCTGGTACTGCAGGGACGTGCGCAGACGCTTCAACTTCACGTCGAAACCCTCGCCGTCTTCCTCCTCATCTTGCGCCCCGACGTAGCGTCCGGGGGTCAAGACATAACCGTGTTCGCGAATCTCGCCGAGCGGTGCACCCAGGCAGAAGCCGGGGACATCCTCGTACTCGCCTGCACCCTCTTCGCCGCGCCAGGCGTGATAGGTCTGCGCGATCTTCGCAATCTCCTCGTCGGTCAACTCCCGGTGGACGCGCGTGACCAACTCGCCGATCTGACGGGCATCGATGAAGAGCACCTCACCGCGGCGGTCGCGGAGCGCCTTACCTCCACGCGTGGAACTTCCAGATCTGTCCCTGGCCAGCAACCACAAACACGCCGGGATCTGCGTTCCGTAGAAGAGCTGGATGGGCAGAGCAACGATGCAATCGACCACGTTCGCATCTACGATGGCACTTCGGATTGCCCCCTGGCCAGATGTACTCGTAGACATGCTCCCGTTCGGTTGCACGACTCCGGCAATCCCCTTGGGGGCCAAGTGATGAATGAAGTGCTGAATCCATGCCAAGTCAGCATTCCCCACCGGAGGAACGCCGAACTTCCATCTGACATCCTCGCGAAGCAGGTCGCCACCCCAGTCATCGTCGAGGAAGGGTGGATTCGCCAACAAGAAGTCGGCCTTGAGGTCCGGGTGGAGGTCGTTGTGGAAGCTATCACCGTTGTGCGGCCCGAGGTTCGCCTCGATGCCGCGGATCGCGAGGTTCATCTGCGCGAGCTTCCAGGTGGTCGGGTTCGACTCCTGTCCGAACACCGAGATGTCGGTCGCGCGGCCGCCGTGCGCCTGGATGAACTCCTCGGACTGCACGAACATCCCGGCGGAACCACAGCACGGGTCGAACACGCGCCCCTTGTAGGGCTCGATCATCTCGACGAGCAGTCGGACGATGCACCGCGGCGTGTAGAACTCGCCGGCGTTCTTGCCTTCCTTGCTGGCGAACTGGCCGAGGAAGTACTCGTAGACGCGCCCGAGGACGTCCTTGGAGCGGTGCTCCTCGCCACCGAGCCCGATCGTGCCGATGAGGTCGATGAGTTCGCCGAGCAGGCGCTTGTCGAGGGTCGGGCGCGCGTAGTCCTTGGGCAGTACCCCTTTGAGGCGCGGGTTTTCGCGCTCGATGGCCTCCATGGCGGCATCCACGAGCGCACCGATCTCCGGCTGCTTGGCGGCATCCTGGAGCTTCTTCCAGCGCGCCTCGGCAGGCACCCAGAAGACGTTCTTTGCGAGGTACTCGTTGGGATCTTCCTCGTCGGCGAGGTCGTCTGCCGCGAGCTTGTCGTGCAGCTCCTCGAAGGCGTCGGAGATGTACTTCAGGAAGACGAGCCCGAGGACGACGTGCTTGTACTCGGCGGCGTCCATGTGCCCGCGCAGCTTGTCGGCGGCGGCCCACAGGGTCGCTTCGAACCCAAGGGTGGCCCCGTTCTTCGCCGCGGCGGCCCGCTTCGCCCGCGGCTTCTTCGTGGCTTTCGAGGTGGGCTCAGCCATATGCGGCCAACTGTACTCGGGGTAACTGACAGGAGGAAACCGGTGAACCGGAGCACGTTACCCGACCGCCCAACTCGCATATAGGACGAAACGGCAGGCGGAAGGTGTCAACGCTCCCCCCGGTGGCTAGGCGAGGGGGTCCCCCCGCCTGTAGATTTGCCGCACTATGAAGATACTCGTCGTCGGCTCAGGGGGCGTCGGTTCCAGCTTCGCCGCAATCGCCTCTCGCCGCACATACTTCGAGAAGCTGATCCTTGCCGACATCAACGAAGCCAGGGCGCAAGCCGTGGTGGACAAGGTCGGCGACCCACGCATGTCGGCGGTCAAGATCGACGCCTCCGACCAGAACGCCGTCGCCGCGGCCATCAAGGCATCCGGCGCCGACGCCGTATTGAACGCGGCGGACCCCCGGTTCGTGCAGCCCATCTTCTACGGGGCATTCGAAGCGGGCGTGACCTATATGGACATGGCGATGACGCTGTCGCATCCACACCCCGAGGAGCCCTTCTCCAAGAGCGGCGAGAAGCTCGGTGACGAGCAGTTCGAGCACGCGAAGGAGTGGGAGGAAAAGGGTTTGCTCGCGCTCGTCGGTTGCGGTGTCGAGCCTGGGTTGTCCAACATCTTCGCTCGCTACGCGCAGGACCATCTGTTCAGTGAGATCGACGAGATCGGCATCCGCGACGGCGCCAACCTCGTTGTCGAAGGCTACGAGTTCGCCCCGGGCTTCTCGATCTGGACCACGATCGAGGAATGCCTGAACCCGCCCGTCATCTTCGAGAAGGACAAGGGCTGGTTCACCACGCCACCCTTCTCCGAGCCTGAGACGTTCGTGTTCCCCGGCGGCATCGGACCGGTGGAGTGCGTGAACGTCGAGCACGAAGAGGTCCTGATGATCCCGCGTTGGGTAGATGCCAAGCGAGTCACCTTCAAGTACGGGATCGGCCAGGAGTTCATCGACGTGTTGAAGACCCTCCACATGCTCGGCCTGGACAAGACCGACAAGGTCAAGGTCGGCGGCGTCGAGGTCTCCCCACGCGATGTGGTCGCGGCGGTACTGCCCGACCCCATGGACATCGGACCGATCATGTCCGGCCAGACCTGCGCCGGGACCTGGGTCACAGGCAAGGGCAAGGACGGCAACCCTCGCGAGGTGTACCTGTACCACGTGGTGGACAACCAGGAATGCATGGCGCTCGACGACTCGCAGGCCGTGGTGTGGCAGACCGCCATCAACCCGGTCATCGCGTTCGAACTGCTCGCCAACGGCACCTGGAAGGGCGCCGGCGTGCTGGGTCCGGAAGCATTCGACCCGGTTCCGTTCCTGGACCTGCTGAAGGGCGACTACAACAGTCCGTGGGGCATGGAGGAGCGCACCCCCAAGAGCTAGAACTCAGACGGGAACGCGGGACTCCAGCCGGGAAGCTCCGAGTTCAGCGTCGGCTCCTCGGCTAGCATCGGGGCATGGCTAAGGCGCCCGACGGTCGAGAGCTCGTTCAACCCAGCGGCGTCACCGCGTGGCGGAAGTGGCTGGCCGCCAACCATGCCACCTCGGATCCCGTCTGGCTCGTCTACCGCAAGACGGTCGACCGCAAGCGAGATCTCTCCTACGACGAGGCCGTCGAGGAAGCTTTGTGCTGGGGGTGGATCGACAGCACCGTGAATCGCCACGACGAGACTCACTACCGGCAGTTCTTCTCCCGACGCAAGCCGACCAGTACCTGGTCGCGTTCGAACAAGGAGCGAGTGGCCCGCTTGATCGCTGAGGACAGGATGCGGCCGGCGGGTCAGGCGCTGATCGACGCCGCGAAGGCGAACGGCATGTGGACCGCGCTCGACGCCATCGACGATCTAGAGGTTCCGCCCGACCTCGCGAAGGCACTGCGCGCAACCAAGGGCGCGAGGAAGAACTTCGAAGGATTCAGCGCTTCGTCGAAGAAGATGATCCTGTGGTGGATCGCCAGCGCGAAGAGGCCCGAAACGCGAGCCAAGCGCATCACAGAGACGGCCCGGAAGGCCGCCGATGGCAAGCGGGCCAACTACCGGCAGGACCGCGACTAGCCGCACCCGGGAATGTCGTACCGCCCGATTAGTGTCGTCCCATGATGTTCTGGAGATGGATGACGCTGTTCACGGCCCTGCTCGGGGTGATCGGCCTGATAGAAGGCAGCTTCGTGGCGGGGTCGGGTCTGCTTCTAGTTGCGGCCTATTCGCTTCGCACCGCTCGAGGCTAGTTCTCGCTCTGCTTCAGCTGGGCAAGGAAGTCTTCGACGTGCGGCTCGACGGTCATCGTCGGCGTGAGGTCTTCTTCCTCGAGGGCCTCTATGGTCTTGTAGCCGTTGCCGGTGATTATCGCAACCGTCTCTTCGTCACGGCGGATGGCGCCCTGCTCGCGGAGGCGCTTCAGCACCGCGATCGTCACGCCCCCGGCTGTTTCGGTGAATATGCCCTCGGTCTTCGCCAACAGGTGGATGCCGTCGAGCACTTCCTGCTCGGTGCACCACTCGATGGCGCCGTTCGTCTCCTTCGCGGTCTGGATCGCATACCAGCCATCAGCCGGATTGCCGATAGCGAGCGACTTGGCGATGGTGTTCGGCTTGACCGGCGTAACGCGATCCGCCCCTTCCTTGAAGGCGGTGGCCACCGGTGAGCAGCCCTGAGCCTGGGCGCCCGAGATGCGGTACGGGTGATCCTTGACGACGCCGATCGCGGTGAGTTCACGGAACGCGCGGTAAATCTTCGTCATAAGGGCTCCGGACGCTATCGGAACCACCACATGGTCGGGGAAGTTCCAGCCGAGTTGCTCCGCGACCTCGAACCCGATGGACTTCGAACCCTCCGCGTAGAACGGGCGCATGTTCACGTTGACGAACGCCCAGGGCAACTCCTCCGCTACCTCACTGCACAGACGGTTCACGTCGTCGTAGTTGCCCATCACCTTCACGACGTTCGCGCCGTAGGCCGATGTCGCGATGATCTTCGCGCGCTCGAGGTCGTGAGGGATGAAGATGTACGCGGGGATGCCCGCCTTCGCAGCGTGGGCGGCCGTCGCGTTGGCGAGGTTGCCGGTCGAAGCGCAACCGACGGCCTCGAACCCGAACGCCTTCGACATCGTCAGCGCAACCGAAACGACGCGGTCCTTGAAGGAGTTCGACGGGTTGACCGTGTCGTCCTTGATCCAGAGGTCGCGTATGCCGAGATACTGACCAAGGTTGTCCGCACGCCTGAGAGGCGTGAAGCCCGCGCCCAGATCCACCTTGGGAAGGTCTTGACCACCAGGCAGCAACGGCTGGTACCGCCAGAGGCTGTCGGGGCCGGCCTCGGCTTCCTTGCGGAATCGCTTGCCGTCTATCTTCTCCAGCGCGTAGGACGGCTCGAGCGGGCCGTAGCAGTCCTCGCATATGGAGAGGGGCTCGATGCCGTAGCGCCTGTGGCACTCCCTGCATTCGAGCGCGGCCGGACTATCGAACTTCATCTGTCACAGCTCCCATAGAGGCCGAACCCACCAAGCGTGCGTACTTGGCGAGGGCCCCAGTCTGATAGCGAGGCGGCCGCGGTGTCCATCTACCACGACGCTTCGCGAACTCCTCTTCGCTGATCTCTAGGTCCAGCTTGCGGTTGTCGACGTCCAGGACGATGGTGTCCCCCTCGCGCACCAACGCGATGGGGCCGCCCTTGACGGCCTCGGGAGCGACATGTCCGACGCTGAAGCCCTTTGTGGCGCCGCTGAATCGACCGTCCGTGATGAGGGCTACATCCTTGCCCAAACCGGCACCCGCCACCGCGGCTGTAACCGCCAGCATCTCCGGCATCCCGGGAGCACCGACGGGACCTTCATTGCGGATAACGATCACGTCGCCCTTCTCGATCTGGCGAGCCAGTACGGCCTTCAGCGCATCCTCTTCGGAATCGAAAGGCCGAGCGCGACCGCGGAACAGCATGCCTTCGGCCCCCGCGGCCTTCATGACACAGCCGTCGGGGGCGAGGGAGCCGCGGAGTATGACCGTTCCGCCCCACGGATGTATCGGGTCGGACATCGGATGCACCACGTCGCCGTCTGGCTTCGCGGGCTTCCACTCGCGCAGGTTCTCTTCGACGGTCTTGCCGGTCACCGTCAGGCAGTCGCCGTGGATGAGACCGGCTTCGAGCAGTTCCTGCATGACCACCGGCACACCCCCGACACGATCCAGATCGGTCATCACGTACTTGCCCGCCGGGCGAACATCCACCAGATGCGGTACGCGCCGCGCGATCGTGTCGAACTCGTCCAGCTCCAGAGGAACCTTCGCCTCCCAAGCCATCGCGAGGAGATGCAGCACGGCGTTCGTCGAACCCGCGACGGCCATGCAGACCGTTATCGCGTTCTCGAACGCTTCCTTCGTCATGATCTGCCGCGGGCGGATATCGAGTTGCACCAACTTGGCGGCCGCTATGCCCGACTCGCGCGCAAAGACCTCTCGCCGGTAGTCGACGGCGGGGGGCGACGCGCTTCCGGGAAGCGACATACCTATCGCCTCACCGATGCAGGCCATCGTGTTGGCGGTGTACATGCCGGCACACGAGCCCGTCGTCGGACAAGCGCCGCACTCGATGTCGTGCAGCTCCTCGTCCGACATGTTTCCCTGGGCATTTGCGCCGACCGCTTCGAACACGTCCTGGATGGTGATGTCCTTGCCCTTGTGCTGCCCGGGAAGGATGGTCCCTCCATATAGATAGACACTCGGAAGGTCGAGCCGCGCCATCGCCATGAGCATCCCCGGCTCCGACTTGTCGCAGCCTGCGATACCCACCAGCGCGTCGAAGCGCTCGGCATGCATGACCAGTTCAACCGAATCGGCGATCAGATCGCGCGACATAAGGGAGGCACGCATGCCTTCGTGGCCCATCGCGATGCCGTCGGAAACGGCGATGGTCGTGAACTCGATCGGGACCCCACCTCCTTGGCGAACGCCTTCCTTGGCCAGCGCCGCCAGCTTGTCGAGGTGGTAGTTACAGGGCGTGACCTCGTTCCACGAGGAAGCCACCGCTATCTGAGCCTTGGCGAAGTCCTCCTCGGAGAATCCGACCGCGCGCAGCATGGCGCGGGCGGGGGCACGCACGGCACCTTCGGTGACCTCCCAGCTACGGGGTCGCTTGTCCATCGGAACTCCTCCCGGGGGATGGGGAACGTAGACACGCACGATACCAAGTCGTCGGTTGCGCCCCATCCGACTCCGCGATATCGACCCTCGGGTTCGATATAGAGTGCCAGGCGATGAACGAGACACCGCGGAGCTGGTGGCTACGGGAAGCCCTCGCGCTGCCCGAGTTCGAGGGCGGGCCCGCTCCCCCACTGCGCGGCGACACCATCGCCGACGTACTAGTAGTAGGTGGCGGCTACACCGGGATGTGGACCGCCTGGTTCCTGAAAGAAGCGGATCCGGGGATCGACGTCGTGCTGGTCGAGCAGGACATCTGCGGCGGCGGACCAAGCGGACGCAACGGAGGGTTCGTCAACGGCTGGTACGACCACGCCGAAGGTCTGGTTGACCTCTTCGGCGACGAGGGCGCTTTACGTGTCATGGCGGCGGCCGCTCAGAGCGTCCGCGAGATGCGGGCCTGGTGCGACGAACAGAAGGTCGATCCCTGGTTCACCCAAGCCGGCTACATCGGCGTCGCGTCTTCGCCACGACAGAAGGGTGAGTGGGCCGAGACCATCGCCACCGCGGAGCGACTGGGCATCGGCGACAAGTACAAGGTGCTCTCGCCGGAGGAGATGGCGGACTACTGCCGCTCACCGGTCTTCTCAGGCGGATACCACGTCGCCGAAGGTGGGACGGTGCATCCGGCCCGGCTGGCGCGTGGGATACGCCGCGTGCTCATGGAGAAGGGCGTTCGCATCTACGAACAGACACCGGTATCGGCCTTCCGCAGCGGCCCGCCGGCAGGGGCCCGCACCCCCGGCGGCTCGATCACCGCTGAACACGCGGTGTTGGGCGTGAACGCGTGGGCGTCGGAGTGGAAGAGCTTCAAGAAGTGGATAGTCCCCCGCGCCTCCCACATGATCATCACGGCCCCCGCTCCCGAGAAGTTGGAGGAGATAGGTTGGACCGGGGGCGAAAGCATCTTCGACATGCGCGCCGCGATCCGGTACCTGCGGACAACACCCGACGGCCGCATCGCGCTGGGAGTGGGCGGGGAGCGGGGAACATGGTCCAGCAGGATAGGACCGCAGTTCGCGTACAGCGGATCCGGTACTAAACACGCCATCGCAGCGCTTCACCGGTTCTTCCCGAACTTCGCCGATGTGGAGATCGACGGGGCGTGGGGTGGTCCTATAGACGTGAGCGGTTTCCACATGCCGTTCGTCGGAACGATGCCCTCCGGCAACGTCCATTACGGTTTCGGCTACACCGGCAACGGTGTCGGGCCCGCGCATCTGAACGGCAAGATCCTCGCAGCGCTAGCACGCCGGGTCCAGGACGAGAACACTGAACTGCCCTTCGTCGGGATGGAGCCGAAGCGCTTCCCGCCGGAACCGATCCGCAGCGTCGGCGCCGCGCTCGCGAACGAGGCAACGGTCCGCCGCGACGACTCGCTCGACGAGGGCCGGCGACCGAACCCGTTGACCGACGTGGTCGCCAAGATGCCACGACGCCTCGGCTATCACCTTGGGCCGTAACGTCCCGCGAGACGCAGCGACCGTCTCCCCGGAACAATAGGATGATGCCGTGGGCGCGGATGCAATCATCGTCGCCGAGGGCCTGACCAAGTTCTATGGTAGGTCGCGCGGCATCGAAGACCTGAACTTCCGGGTGAACGCCGGCGAGGTGTTCGGCTACCTGGGGCCCAACGGAGCGGGCAAGACCACGACCATCCGAACGACGCTCGACCTCATGCGCCCGACCCGCGGTCGCATCTCGGTCTTCGGTGTCGATTCGCATGCCGGCAGCATGCAGATCCGCGAGCGCCTCGGGTACCTGCCCGGCGATCTCGCCCTGTACGACCATATGACCGGCCTCGCGTATCTCACCTACTTCGCGAACCTTCGCGGCGGTGTTCCGGAGGAGACGTTTCGAGGCTTGGCCGACCGCGTGGACTGCGACCTCCGCGTCAAGATCAGATCTCTCTCGCACGGCAACCGGCAGAAGATCGGACTGATCCAGGCGTTCATGCACTCCCCCGACCTGCTGGTACTCGACGAACCGTCCCAGGGACTCGACCCGCTCGTCCAGCGAGAGTTCCACTCGATGGTCAAGGAAGCGCGCGATCAGGGCCGTACGGTCTTCATCTCCTCTCACGTGCTTCCCGAAGTCGAACGGCTGTGCGACAGAGTCGGGATCATCCGCCACGGAAGGCTGATCGCGGTCGAAGACGTGGGCGACCTGAAATCCCGAGCGCTCCGAACGATCGACTTCCACTTCACTGGCCCGGTATCCGCGGAGGCCTTCGAGCGATTGCCGAGTGTTCGGCAGGTCCAGGCGTCCGGTGACACGCTGCACTGTACCGTCGCAGGACCTTTGGACGAACTGATCAAGACAGCGGCGCGATATGAGGTCGTGAACGTCGAGACCGCGGAGGCGAGTCTCGAAGAGATATTCCTGACCTACTACGGGAAGGGGGAGAACGGTGAACCGTAGCGTTCTCACGAAGACCCTCCGCGACTACTACCGACCTTTGCTCTTCTGGATGCTGGGGCTGGGCGCCCTGGCATTGGTCCAGATGACCGTCTATCCGAGCATTCGAAAGAGCGCTCCTCAGATGCTGGAATACGTCGAGACGATGCCCGACGCGATGAAGGCGATGTTCGGACTCGATAGCATGGACTACACATCTCCAGCCGGATACCTCAACACCGAACTGTTCTCGATGATAGTCCCGATGGTCTTCGCGGCGTTCGCGATGGGCGCCGGAAGCCGCGCCGTCGCGGGCGAAGAGGATCGCAAGACGCTCGACCTGCTGCTTTCGACCCCGGTATCGCGGAGAAGCATCGTCGCGCAGAAATTCGTGGCGATGGCAGTGGACATCGCTGCGCTGGCCGTCGTTCTGTCGCTGTGCCTGTGGCTGGGTGGGATGCTGGTCAACTTCGACCTGGACGCCGGCCACATGCTGGCCGCGTGCCTCAACGCCGGGCTGCTGGGCCTGGTGATGGGGTCCATCGCATTGCTCATCGGCTCGTGGCGCGGAGGTCGCGGCTTCTCCATCGGCGTGACGGGGGCGCTCCTGGTCGGCTTCTTCCTGCTGCAATCTCTGTCGCAGATCGTCGATGGCTTGAGGCCGTTCCGGAAGATGTCCCCCTTCTACTGGTATTCCAACGGTGACGTTCTCCGCAACGGCCTGGCCCTCGCGGACACGGCGGTGTTGCTCGTCCTTCCCCTGATCCTGGCTTGGCTCGCGCTGATCGCCTTCGACAGGCGAGACATCCATGCTTGACAACGCCGCTCCTGCTCCCCTGGCTCCCCTCTACCCGGACGCAGGCGCGAAGTGACGGCAGAGTACTCGGCCGAGCACGTCTCTGAAGATGTCGCGTCGGCCGAAGAACGCATACGTCCGTACGTGCGCGAAACGCCGCTGGAGCGCTCGCCCTTCCTGAGCAGCGAGACCGGAGCCGAGGTCTACCTCAAGATGGAGAACCTGCAGGTCACCAACTCCTTCAAAGCCCGTGGAGCGTTCAGCGCCCTGCTCGCGCTCACGGAGGAGGAGCGCTCGCGGGGCGTCGTGACGTCTTCGACCGGAAACCATGCGAACGCGTGCGCCTGCGCGATGCCGCTGCTCGGCATAGACGGAGAGATATGGGTTCCCTCGAACACGTCTAGCGCGAAGCTCGACCAACTCGAAGCACGGGGGGCGAATCTGAAGCTCGTCGAAGGGGACCCGGGCCGCGTCGAGGCGCTCGCGCGCGAGGAGGCCGACCGGAGTGGACGTATGTTCATTTCTCCCTACAACGATCCGAGGGTGATCGGCGGTCAGGGAACCATCGCACTCGAACTCGAACGCCAACTGGGCCACCTGCCGGACGAGGTCTTCGTCCCCGTAGGCGGCGGCGGACTGATCGCCGGGATAGCCGGATACCTCAGGGCCTCCGGTGCCCCAACGCGAGTAACGGGGTGCCTGCCTTCAAACTCACCGGTGATGCTGGAATCGGTGAAGGTTGGCGAACTGGTCGAGAGCCCCTACGAAGGATCGCTCTCCGACGCAACCGTCGGCTGGGCCGAACCCGGCTCCATCACCTTCCCCATCTGTCGCGACTGCGTCGACGACTGGGAACTGGCCAGCGAAGATGAGATCGCGGGGGCGATCCGAGCGGTCATCGCCTACCATTCCGTTCTGGTCGAAGGCGCGGGCGCGTTGGCCGTGGCCTGTCTGCTCAAGGAAGGGAAGCGCTTCGCCGGCCGCACGGTGATCCTGATCTTGAGCGGAGCCAGGATCTCGCTGCAGACGCTGTCTGAGGTCCTGAGGATCTAGCCATACACTTGGTGGACCAGGGCAGGAGACCGTGCAACCGTGGACTTCAATCTCACCGTCGAAGACAGGGAACTCCAACAGCGCTCACGCGACTTCACCGAACAGCACCTGATCCCTCACGAGATCGAGTGCGAGGAGAACGACGGGCTCACCCCCGAGACGTGGGCCTCGATCCGCCGGGAGGTTCTCGCGTGGGGTTTCAACGCCGTGAACCACAAGGTCGAGAACGGTGGGCAAGGCTATTCGCTCTTCCAGCAGATCCTGATCGAAGAACAGTGGGGACGCGCCACCGGCTCCCTCTGGGACGTGCCGTGGCGCCCCGCCATCGCCCTCGCCCTCGGCACGGAAGAGCAGAAGGCGCTCTATCTGCGCCCCGCTTGCGCAGGCGAACGACGCGGGGCCTACGCGATCACCGAGGCTGGCGCCGGTTCCGACCCGGGCATGGTCGAGACCACCGCGAGGCGCGACGGCGACGGATGGGTCTTGAACGGCACGAAGTGGCATGTGACCTCTGGCGACATCGCTGACTTCTTCCTGGTTCACGCCCACGTGGACGGCGATCCTCAGAAAGCAACGGTATTCCTGGTCGACAAGGAGCTGGAGGGTCTCCAGCTAGTGAGGACTCCCAAGTACACGCACACGTTCGTATTCGAGCATCCGATCTTCGCCTTCAACGATGTCAGGGTCGGCAACGACAAGATCCTCGGACACGTCGGCGGCGGCTACGACCTGACCAAGGACTGGTTCGTGGAAGAGCGCATCATGATCGGCGCCCGCACCATGGGGGCTTCTGCGCGCGCCCTTGAGATCTCGTTGCGATTCGCAAGGGAACGTGAACAGTTCGGCAAACCCATCATCGACTTCCAGTCGATCGAATTCATGCTCGCCGACATGGCTGCCGAGATCCTGGCAGCCAAATCGATGCTCTATCGCGTTGGCTGGCAAGCGAGTCAGGAGAACATGACGCGCAAGGAGATCCACGCTCTTGCCTCTGCCGTGAAACTCGTGTGCTCTGAAACCGCCGGCAGGGTTATAGACAAGGCGGTGCAGATACACGGTGGTCGCGGGTACATGCGCGAGTTTCCGGTCGAGCGCCTCAGCCGCGAACTGCGCGTCGACCGTATCTGGGAGGGGACTTCAGAGATCCAGCGCTCAGTCATCGGCAACGAGCTGCGCAAACGCGGAGCGGGAGCGTACACGAGCTGGCCCGCGACGCATCCGGACAACTGAAGTCGTCAGCCGCCGGAAGGGTCCGCCCAAAGGGTCACCGAGCGCTCTGCTGCAAGCCGTATCGCTTCCCCCTCTATGGTTCCTTGGGCCCTCGGAACTCCAGCGCGTTTCCACTCGCAGTGCACCGTGATGGGTCCGGACGGAGGCAGCGGCCATACCCAGTAGCGGATGGTGAGAGACCAGGGGTCTGCCCAACCCCCGGTGCGAGCGACGAAAGCACCGGCTGGAGGAGCGGTCTCGAGCCAGGCAGGCGATGGAGACGCCGTGACCACCGAGCCATCACCGAACTCGACGGCCAGTTTCAAGCCGTCGTCCTCCAAACGTCGGTGCTCGTCCGCCATCGACTCCCACCAGTCGTCGTAGCGTCGCCCGAGCCTTCGTCGGCACTGCAGCGTGAACGAGAAGCCATAGGGGAAGGCGACGACATCGTCGAGAACCACCACCACGTCGTCGGCCGTGTGCGCCAAGAGGACGTTCGCGAATACGCGGCCACCTAGCACGTTGTCGCCGGGCATCGTCCAGGGGTACCAAGGCCCCCTCCTGCTCATGGGCTCGAGTGCGGATGCGCCGGCCGGCACTGGCCCCAAGCGCTCGCGAACCAAGCGGGCGATCTCCGGCCTATTGGCCACGACCGGGATCACGGCCATGCCTGAAAGCCGTTCGACCTCATCGAACGCGGCCATGTTCTGTGGATCCGACGTCGCCAACAGAAGCTTGCCGTCGCGCTCGCCTACGGGAAGCACGAGATAGCGCCAGGCTACTTCGGCTGAGATCAATGACGTCAGTTCTTCCGGAACGTCCAGCTGCGACAGATCGACGAACTCAAGGCCCACCTGCTCGGTGAGGGCGCGGACAAGGTCTGCCTCAGTCACATACCCGAGATCGATCAGCACGCGGCCCAGCAATCCGCCAACGCGCTGCGACTCGGCCAGCGCCTCCTGGAGCTGATCCTCGCTGATCAGACCTCGCTCGATGAAGAGCGTGCCGATCTCCTTGGGTCGCCTTACCTCCGGCTCAGCCATCGGTCCCTCATTCCTCTTCGGGGTGGCAACCATAGCCCCTCGCACCCAGGTTCAGGAAGCCCGGCTCCTCTATCCGGGAAGCACCAGAGCATCGACCGCCACGCAACCGTCGGGACCCGCGATCAATGGATTGACGTCCAGTGCCGCGATGCCCTCGCCCAGGTCGTAAGCCAGAGCGGAGAGAGCAACCACGGCACGAACCACCGCGCCGACGTCGCTCGCCGGTGCGCCGCGGACCCCCTCCAGAAGGGCCCTGCTCTTCAAACCGTCTAGCAGGGCCCGTGCGCGGGGCTCGTCGAGCGGGGGCATGCCAAGCCGGCGGTCCTTCAGCAGCTCAACCAGGATCCCTCCCGCGGCTACCAGGACAAGCGGGCCGAACTGCGCGTCACGAACGATACCGAGAGCCAGCTCGACGCCCGGCGGGGCCATCGGCGCAACCAGGACCTGCGGCCCGAGCCTCGAGGCCATGTCCGCGTACTCGGCCCGGACTTCATCGTCGTCGCGCAAGCCGAGCTTCACTCCACCGGCATCGGACTTGTGCTGGATCCCGGGGACCGCGGTCTTGAGTGCGACCGGATAGCCGGCCGCGGCCGCTGCGGCGGCCGCGGCCTCGACCGTTCCAGCCCCCACGGCCTTCACGACGGGAACGCCGTAGTCACCCAGAAGCTCCAGGCCCTCCAGCTCACTGAACGCGTCGCCGTTCCCCAGACGCGAACGCCAGCGCTCTCTGATCTCGGCGGCCGGGAGCACCGGAGCGCCCGCTGGGGACAGCGCACGGAAATCGCGGTATTCGAAGAGGAGCCGGAACGCCCGGAGCCCGGTGTTGGTTCCCTCCAAGACCGGGATGCCCATGTCCCGCAATCGCTTCGCGTCCGGCGCATGGATGGTGCTCGACATATTGGAGAGCATGGCGAACGGCTTGGTGGTGTGCGGCCAAAC
>Ga0315281_10007552_pt1 | contig 15281 bp, 10 predicted proteins | sample YL17G07_0_MG_FD_204540 | JGI IMG/M metagenome (GOLD analysis project Ga0315281, IMG submission 204540) | Sediment microbial communities from Yellowstone Lake, YNP, Wyoming, USA - YL17G07_0 | ecosystem: Environmental > Aquatic > Freshwater > Lake > Sediment | place: USA: Wyoming | collected...
TCGCCGAGCTAGCCAACGGCCTGGCCCGCAGGCCGACGGCGAAGGATCCGTCGCCAACCGGCGATTTCTCCAACAGATCGTCGGTCTGGACGAGGATTTTCATCGGCAACCCCGCGCCAAGGATATTGGTCAGCCCGTCCTTCTCGGACGGCGACATCTCGGCGGCGTCAAGACAGACCAGGTAGTCCGGGAATGATGAGGCATCCTGCGGGTCGAGGTCGTTTCCGCCCACGGCCGCGAACAGGGGGTCGTGCCTTGGCTCGCTGTACTCTCCCTCGCTTTCGAGCTCGGCCATCGCGACGGCCTTGGCAAGCTCAACCGCCTTGGGCAACCGCTTGCGGTAGGAATCGAGGGCAGCGGCGCAGCTTTCGAAGGTGAAGGTGTAGGCTTGGGCACCGTCTGGCACCTTGTCCGTTTCGCCGTTAACCGGGAAGAATCTCTGCGACCGCAACACCGAGAGCAGCCAGCGAATTCTCTGGCTGCGGGTCCTGGGCAGCGAGTTCTTGCGCGACCCACTGGTCAGCAGACGAGACATGATCGCGAAATCGAAGACATCCGCATGCACCGAACCCATGGAGGCCTTGAGGTTCGCCGCGCTCCGACCGGCCACGGAGCCAACATAGTCGGCCCGCAGAATGTCAGATAGCTTCAAGATCAGTCTTTCGATTTTCGCGCGGACGGTGCGATTCTTTTCGCCTTGCACCGTTCGCCAAACGTGCTCGATCAGCCCGGCTGGCATGGCCTTGTCGCAGTCGACGACCATGCCATCGCTCTTGAGGATCGTGCGTAGGCGTTTCAGGTTATCCCGCAGCGGTCCGTCCGCCGACGTCGAGAGTCGATTCGCGGCCATCGACCACAGTTTTGACAGCGTCCCCGTCGCGCCCTCCGCGAGCAGGAGACGAATCTCCCGCTCCAGCCGCAGCGCATGGTTGCGCAAGTGATCCGCGGCCGGTCCCACACAATTCGCCTCGATGGCGTCATCGAACAGGCGGGTCAGGGAGCGTACGGCTGCGTCGCCCTGACCATCGCGCGACAGTACCAGGGGGAAGTCATAGCGAAGCTTGGCGAGCTTCCGAAAGCCGGCGAAAAGCGCAGGGCGCAGATCGAGATCACGGGTGGAATCCGGCTCGGCAGTAGCCTGCCTGCCGATCAGATAGAAAGCGACATGAGATCGATGCGCGGACTTCATGCTGGTACGCCTTGCTGTGCCGGGCAGATCGCCAGGAAACCACGCCCGGTTTTGGTCACTCTCTCAGGCCTCCACTTGGCCCTGCCGCCCGGCTTCCCGCGGCCAGATGGTAAACTTGTCGAACTCCGCCTCCAGGCCCGACTGGATCGCTTCGACCGAGCGCGTTTGTCCGCTGTGCCGCAAATCCTCGTAACAAGGAACGTCCGGGTTCCGATACAGGATGCCGACAGGGAGCGGGTCGGAGATCGTCGCGATTTGCCGCGCCCGGTCGAGATTCGACGGATCGTGCCGCTCCTGGTTCGTATAAATCGTGGCTAGGCCAGGGCTGACCCGTAGGCCCTGTTCGTGGGTAAGAAGCAGGATTCTCTTCGGGTCTTGAAGCCAGGGGTCGAATAAATCGGGCAGCCACTCGGGACAGCGCTGAACGATGCGTATGAAGGAGAAGCCCTTATGGTGAAACGCCGCGGAAATAATCTCGAATAGCGCCTCCGGGATCCAATCGGCTGCTTGCGCCACGAAGGAGGCATTCTGGACCCCAAGCGTGACGGCCAAGGGTTGCAACCCTTGCAGGCGGGAACCGGTCGGGGTTGTGTTGCTCTTCATCCCGACCGGCGAGGTCGGTGAAACCTGCTTCTTGGTCAAGCCATAGATCTGATTGTCGTGCAGCATCACCGTCATATTCATGTTGTAACGGATGGCGTGGATCCAGTGGGCGGCGCCGATGCTGCAACAGTCGCCGTCGCCGGTGTTGACGAAAACGTTCAGGTCGGGTCTAGCCATTTTGATGCCTTCGGCAATTGGAAATGCCCGCCCGTGGATGCCGTGAAACCCATATGTCTTCATGTAATGGGGAAAGCGGCTGGAGCATCCGATCCCCGAGACGAACACGGTCTTTTCCGGCCGTAGATTCTCGTCGCGACACAACCGCTGTACCGCCGCCAGGACCGCGTTGTCGCCGCATCCGGTGCACCAGCGCGGCACTCCTCCCTGGTAGTCGTCCAGCTCGTGGTCCTCGCCGTATATCCGTAGCAAACACTCAGTGACTGCTATGGTCATGGTGATGTTTCCTCATGGACAGCGCAGCTTCTCGAGAATCACACGGCGGACGGTGTCGGGCTTGATCGGCTCGCCGCGCACCTCGCCCCAACAATCGACGTCGATCAGGTAGCGCGACCGCAGCATCATCGCCAAGGCAGTGAAGCGTCGATTGCTCTCATCAATGATCTCGTCCTCCGGTCGATCGCACCAATTGATCTCGATCGCCATGACCTTCTTGAAACGCTGCATGATGGGCTTGAGGCCCGGGGCCATGGGCTGAAGAAACGTCAGGTGCAAGGAAGACACCTTGACGCCCTCACCTCGCAGGTCGGCCACGGCTTCCTCGATGGTTCCCTTGGTGCTGCCCCAACCGACGATCAACAGATCACCCGTCTCGGCGCCGAACACGGTCGGGGGCCTCAGCGTCCTTTGCAGCGCGGCCAGCTTGAGACTACGAGAGCGGATGCCCCGCTCATTGGAGTCCGCGTCATAGGCAACATGGCTCAAGCTGTCATGAGCGAGCCCTGTCAGGGTATGCATGCCCCGGGGCTGGCCAGGAATATGCCGGCGCGCCAGGCCCGTGACGTCATTCCAGTCGTACGGCCTCTCCTCGGCTGGAATCTCGCTCTGGTCCACGGGCGGCGCCAGCCACGCTTCATCGAAACGGGGGCGCGGAAATGGCTGCTGGGACGCAGCTAGGTTCGCGTCGGAAAGAACCACCACCACCATGTTGAAGGTCTCGGCGATCTTGCGCGCCGTGATCATCGAGTAAAAGCAGTCCTCAATCGTGCTTGCCGCCATGACCACCTTGGGCGCATCCCCATGGCTGCCAAACACCGATGTAAGGAGATCACCCTGCTCCGCTTTTGTCGGCTGTCCGGTGCTTGGGCCGCCGCGCTGCACGTTCACCACGACCAAGGGAATTTCGGCCATGACCGCAAGCCCGATCGCCTCCTGTTTAAGCGAATAGCCGGGTCCGGAGGTGATGGTTACCGCGCATTTGCCCGCGTACGACGCTCCGATCGCAAAGGCGCAAGCCGCGATCTCATCCTCTGCCTGATGGACGGTACCGCCCACCTTCTCGAACACCTCGCTCAAATAGTGCGACGCCGACGTGGCCGGCGTGATCGGATACATGGCGCAGATATCCATGCCCGACGCGAGAATGCCAAGCGCCAGGGCCGTGTTTCCGTTGACTACGATCTGCGGCTCGCGGACCTGCTCCGACGGGATCCAGAACTTGAAATCGAGGTTGCGCTCCGCCCAATCGTAACCCGCCTCCAGCAACTTGATGTTCGACCTGATGACGCTCGCGTCCTTCTTGCCGAAGACAAGCGCGATTTGCTCCCGCCCCAACTGCAGGTCCAGGCTATAGAGGCCGCAGAGCAAGCCCAGCACAAACATGTTCTTGCCCCGCCGCGGGTCCTCGACGATGGCGCGGCATTCCCGTTCCATCGGAATCTCGTGCACCTTGTATCCCGCCGCCACGAGTCCGTCGTAAACCTCGACATAGGCGGCCGCGATGTCCGGGTCCGATGCCTCCCGCCACATACTCTCGAGCAGGATGATGCCCCCGGCCTCGATCTCGCCGGATCGCACCCGCCCCAGCAGCACCTGCTCGTTGAAGGCGACAACGAGGTCCGTCTTGTTGCCGCCATTGGTGATGGGGCCCGCGCCTAACCGAATGCGGTTGCCGCTGGCGCCCGCGACGCTGCGTGCCGGTGGCCGTATCTCGGCGGGTATGATCTCCACCGTCCATACACCGTTGCCCATGCGCGCCGCGATGGCACCAAGGGACTGGCCGCATTTCTGCGCGCCCTCGCCGGAGTCGCTGATGACTTCGACAATGTGCTCCGTCAACGTCACGGCCACTTTGCCGCCGGTCGAGGGCCGAATTGGCCTAATCGGGCCCGAAAAGGCCTCCGCCAAAACAATGTCATCCATCATTCTGCCGCCGTCGTTCATAAGTTTACGCACCGAAGCGCGCTGATGGCTTCCATTTCCACCTCCTAGGCGACGCGGATGCGCGTGAAATCGCGCTCTCTACGATCAATGCCGAAGAGCGAAGCAATATCGCCAACCCCTTTGCCAGAAGGTGCCTCGCTATAGTCGCGAATACCGAGATATTCCTTCATGTGTCGAGCCGCCAAGCGCCCCGCACCCATCGCTTCGATCACGGTCGCCGCGCCAGTAACGATGTCGCCGCCGGCAAACACGCCGACCATTGAGGTCGCCAGAGCCTTATCCACCTCGATATAACCTCGCGTATCGAGTTTGAGCCTCGAGGTTTGGCCGATAATCGGGTTGGCGTGGGTGCCGATCGCGAACACGACCTGATCGGTCTCGAATTCGTGCTCGCTGCCAGGCACGGGAACCGGGCGCCGCCGACCGGTCTCATCCGGCTCGCCGAGCTCCATCCGGATGCAGCGCAGGGCGCGAACGTTTCCCTCGCCGTCGTCGAGTATTTCGATGGGATTGGTGAGCCAGTGGAAGGCGATTCCTTCCTCTTCGGCGTGGTGAACCTCCTCGGCCCGGGCCGGGCACTCCGCCCGGGTGCGCCGGTAAAGGCAATGAACCTCTTCCGCTCCCAACCGAAGGCAGACCCTCATGGCATCCATCGCCGTGTTGCCGGCGCCGATCACGGTCACCCGCCGGCCCTGCGGCAGTGGTGTGTCGTAGTTCGGAAATTCCTTCGCGCTCATCAGGTTACATCGCGTGAGGAGTTCGTTGGCGGAAAGGACGCCATTGAGAGATTCGCCGGGGATCCCGAGCATCGACGGGAAACCGGCCCCGGTGCCAACGAAGACCGCGTGGAAACCAAGCTCGTCGATCATCTGCTCGATTGTGAACAGGCGTCCGACCAGCGTGTTGCACTCGAAGGCGATGCCCAACTTGCGCAGGTTCTCAATCTCGGCGTCGATCACCTCATTGGGCAGGCGAAAGTCGGGAATCCCGTACGCCAGAACGCCGCCCGGCCGGTGAAACGCCTCATAGACCGTGACCTCGCAACCGGCCTTCGCCATGTCGGCGGCACAGGCCATGCCGGCCGGCCCAGAGCCGACGACCCCGACCCGGAAGCTGTTCGGCTCGATATAGGGAATGCTGCTCCAGCGCTCGGCGATGGCGAGATCGCCGACCCAGCGCTCAAGCCTGCCAATGGCCACCGGCTCCAGTGGGTCGCGCACGACGCAGACGCCCTCGCACTGGCTTTCCTGTGGGCAAACCCGGCCGCAGATCGCGGGCAGCAGGTTGGTTCGGGTTATGACCTCGTAGGCCCCACGAAAGTCCCCCGCGCTGATTTTCTCTATGAAGCCGGGGATATCGATGCCGACCGGACAGCCCGCAACACAGGCCGCATTGGGGCAGAGCAGACACCGCTCTGCCTCGTTGAGCGCCTCCTGTTGCTGGTAGCCGCAACTCACTTCGGCAAAGTTCGCGATACGCTCGCGCGGGTTCTGCTCACGGGCGGCGGTCCGCTGCTGGGGGATGGTTCGTATCGTTTTTTTCTTCTTCGCCTTCGTCATCGCCGTTCACCGCCCAGGGTTCATTGGCGCCAGCGCGGGCGAGGTCGTCGCCACCGATTCAAGCGCGCCCTTCATACGGCAGGCCGCCGACCAGCGCTGCAAAGCGGTTTTCTCCTGCTCGGCATAGCGCCGCAGGCGCATCATCAGATCGTCGAAGTCTACCTTGTGGCCATCAAAATCGGGGCCATCGACGCAGGCGAACTTGATTTCTCCACCCACCTTGACCCGACAGCCGCCGCACATTCCGGTTCCGTCGACCATGATGGGATTGAGGCTGACGACCGTCTTGATCGCATGCGGGCGCGTCGCCTCGACACACGCCTTCATCATGACGGGTGGACCGATTGAAACCACCTCGTCGACGTCGCGATGCTTCTCGATGGCGAGTCTGATTCCGTCGCTGACAAAACCCTTGATTCCGGCCGAGCCGTCGTCCGTGCACAGGATCAACTCGTCGCAGCAGGCCCTGAACTTGTCCTCCCAGAAAATCAACTTTTCGGTGCGAAACCCGAGAATGCCGATCACGGTCGCGCCGCCTTCCTTGAAGCCGCGCGCCTGCGGGAAGATCGGCGCCACGCCCAATCCGCCACCGACGCACAGCACCTTCTTCGCGTTCCCCATCGGACTTGGCACGCCCATGGGGCCGACCAACCCGTAAAGAGAGGTGCCGACCTTGCAGTTCTGCTGCATCTCGCGGGTGGTTTTTCCGACCGCCTGGATGACGAGCGTGACCGTGCCCTTGGTGCGGTCGAAGTCGGCAATGGTCAGCGGGATCCTTTCGCCGCGTTCGTGTGACATGACGATGACGAACTGGCCGGGACGCGCGGCCTTCGCCATCAATGGATGGCGGACCTCCAGCATGTAAACCGCCGTCGAGAAATCCTCTCGCCCGACGATTTCGAATCCGATTTTGCTGTCCGTCTTGCGCACAGGCCGTGCCTTGGCTTACGAGGACTCGCCGCCCTAGTAGGTGTTCAATACGCCGATCTACGGCAAGGATATTGATGAAGCTCAATATCCACGTCGATTGTTATCGAACTTATAGGGGGCGGATAGCGCCGGAAAAACGCGCCGCGACATTTTGCCACACGGACAGCCAACCCGCCTGGTTCGATCGATCCTGCCCCTTGTAAACTCGATCCGGCACGGGATGAGGCGTCAAACGCCGACTCTTGTCATCATTTCGCCCCATGCTGGGGATGGCAAAACTGCTGTGGGATTGGCTGGTCTCGCTGACCAAGTCGCGACGCCGGCTTGAGGCCGAGATTGTAAATTCGTGCTCGATTTACACCAATACTTCGCCTTCCACTTGTGGAAGGTCGCGCTGCTGACCCCATGCCGGCAGCACACATCCGCCGTCGCCGCTCCGGCCTCCTGCTCCAGCAGGATGCCGATGATCTGTTCCTCGCTGAACCTCGACCGCTTCATCGTCCATCTCCTCTCGGTGACGGACTCTACCCAATTCTGGAGAAGTTCTTGGGGCGCGGGTCAACCACCTACCGTCGACGCTTCGCCCCGCCGGTCTTCGCGCGGCGCGAGCGATGGCGATCGAGAAATTTCATCAAGACCTGGAAATACTCCGTGGGCTCCTCCCAGAATGGCATGTGAGAGCTGTTCCGGAAGATACGCAGTTCGGCGTGCGGCAGGGACTGATGCATCGACATGGCGCAGGCCGGCGTCAATTCGTCGTGCTGCCCGGTTAAGATCAGGCACGGAACAGTGATTTTCTTCATGTCCTCAAGCCGGTCCCACTCCTTGAGGGTGCCGATGCAGCGGAACTCATTGGGTCCCCACATGGTTCCATAGACGTCCATGGCCACGCCCTCAAGCGAGCGCTTCACCGGCAACGGCCAGGGATCGGCACGACATACGTGCCGATGGTAGAGAATGGTGACCGCGGCCAGATATTCCGGATGGTCGATGGTCCCCTCGGCCTCGTGACGCAACATCATGGCCACGGTCTCGGCGCCAAGCGATTCGCGCAGTCGATTCATTTCCCTGATCGTCTGCGGCACGCTGCCCGAACCGTTGGCGATGACATAGGTCTTCACGTGCTCGGGGTAGGCGAGACAATACTCCGTGCCGAGCCAAGTTCCCCAGGACTGCCCCAGCAGATGTACCTTGCCAAGCTTGAGGCTGCTGCGCACGGCTTCCACTTCCTCGATGAAGCGTGAAATGTTCCACAGCGACTCGTCCTTGGGCTTGTCGGATCGTCCAGAACCCAACTGGTCGAAGACCACCACCCGATATCCGTGATCGGCCAGGAAGCTATGGCTGTCCCGCACATAATCACAGGTGCAGCCTGGCCCTCCATGCAAGATCAACAACACTTCATCGCCGCTACCGAAGGAGTCGACGACGACGCGGCCGCCGGGAACGTTTACTCGATAGGTATCATCTGGTTTGCGTATGACCGTCATGATCTACTCTCCCATTGCTCTGTATCGTGGCTCCTAAACTATCCTGCCGGCGTGTCTTTGGGGGCCGTTGCCAGGCGATTCATGCGTGGAATGGCCGCCAGCAGTTCGCGCGTATAGCCTTCCTGCGGCGCGGCGAAGATCTGTTCGGTCGGACCGGATTCGATCAGTCGCCCGTGGCGCATCACCACCACGCGCTCGCACAGATAGCGCACAACGGCAAGGTCATGCGAAATCAAAATCAACGTCAGATTCATTGATTCTCGCAGTTTCCTGAACAGATCCATAATCTGCGCCTGGATCGTGACGTCGAGCGCCGACGTGACCTCGTCGGCAATGATGATCCTGGGCTCCAGGGCAAGCGCCCGGGCAATGCCGACACGCTGGCGCTGGCCTCCAGAAAGCTGACCGGATCTCCGCATTCTCAGGTCGGCCGGAAGCTCGACCATCTGCATGAGTTCGGCAATGCGCGTGCCGATTTCGCTTTCCGGTCGCATTTTATGTCGGCGCAATGGCTCGGCCAATGTGTCGGCAACTGTGAACATCGGGTTCAACGACGTGAAGGGATCCTGAAACACCATCTGCACGGCGCGGCGGAATTTCTGGCGCTCCGCCGGTGTCAATTCATGCACCGGGCGACCCTCGAAAACGATCCGCCCATTCGATACGGGGACAAGGCCGACGATGGCGCGGGCAATTGTGCTTTTGCCTGAACCGCTTTCACCGACAATGCCCAACGTTTCGCCACGCCCCACCGTGAGATCAATGCCATCGACCGCGCGGATCACATGGGCCGGGCGTCGGCGCATCCAGCCGATGAGACCGGGGCCATACTCGAAATGCACCGACAGTCGCTGGAGCGAGAGAATTGGCGCGCGCTCACCGACGGTTCTTGCGGCTGGCGTCATCAGGGACGGCTGCGAGGCAATCAGGCGCCTGGTGTAGTCTTGGCGCGGCCGCTCGATGATTTCATCGACCGCGCCAGTCTCCACCACCTTGCCATCCTTCATCACCATGACCCGATCACACATCTGGGCAACGACGCCCAGATCGTGAGAGACGAGGATGATAGACAAGCCGCGTTCGCGCCTGATACCGCGTAGCAGATCGAGAATCTGGGCCTGGATGGTAACGTCGAGGGCGGTAGTCGGCTCGTCAGCGATCAGTAAACTTGGCTTGCAGGCCAACGCGGCGGCGATCATGACCCGCTGGCGCATCCCCCCGCTCAGTTCGTGGGGATAGGCGTCGACGCGCCGCTCCGCCTCTGGTATTTGCATGTCCTTGAGCAACTCGATCACCTGTCGGCGCGCCGCCGCTGCACCCAACCCCTGATGGACGCGCAAGGCCTCTCCCACCTGCTTGCCAACCGTCATCAAGGGGTCCAGGTGAGTGGAGGGATTCTGAAAGATCATGGCGATGCGTTCGCCGCGCAGTTTGGCCAGGCGCCCCTCGTCGAGCGCCAAGACGTCCCGCTCTTCAAAGCGGATGCGACCGCTCACGAACCGCGCGTTGGCGGCCATCAGCCGCATGATGGAGCGGCAGGCGACGGTCTTGCCGGAGCCGCTCTCACCGACGATTCCCAGCGTCTCGCCACGCTGCAGCGAGAAAGAGACCCCCTGCAGGGCTTGCACGGGCCCGTGGGCGGTGTCGAACTCGACCATCAGGTCGTCCACCGACAATATCGTCTCGTCGCTCATGGCGTCGTATGGAGAAGCTTGGCCATGCCATCCGCGATCAGCGAAAAGCCCAGGGCCAGGCACGAAATCGCGATCCCGGGGAAGACCGCGATCCACCAGGCTTGACGCAAATAGACCTGACCCTCGGCGATCATGACACCCCACTCTGGCGCCGGCGGCTGCACGCCAAGGCCGAGAAACCCCAGCGACGAGCCCAGCACAATGGTCAGCACGGCGTCGGTCATGACGAAGACCACCGAAGGCGCGAGGGCATTGGGCAAGAGATGCTTCAGCATGATGCGTCGATCGCCGATGCCGATGGTCCGCGCCGCCAGAACGAAGTCGGCGTTCTTGAGGACCAGGACCTCCGCCCGCATCAGTCGGGCATACGTCACCCAGTTCACCAGCGTGAGCGAGATGTAGTAGCTGCGCAGTCCCGGCTCCAGCACGGCAACGATGGCGATTACCAGGACGAAATAGGGGAAAGAGACCGTGACGTCGAGCACGCGCATCAGCAACGTGTCGATGACGCCGCCATAGTAGGCAGCAAGCAGCCCGACCAGAGTGCCGACGATGATCGGGCCGACCACGCCAAAGAACGCCATCTGCAAATCGAGCCGCGCGCCGTAGAGCAGGCGCGTAAAGACATCGCGCCCGAAGCTGTCGGTGCCGAGCCAATGCTCGGCGCCCATCGGCTGCAGCGTCTTGGCGGTATCGATGGCGATCGGATCGTAGGGCGTCAACAAAGGCGCCAACGCCGCCAGCAGGATCCAGGCGCCGACGATCAAGACTCCCACCACAAGGGTCGCCGGCAGGCGTGATAGGCGACCACTCAGGGTCGGGCTCCCGGCAGCCATGCTCACAGTTTCACACGCGGATCGAGAATCACGGTCAGGACGTCGACGACGAAAGTCGTCAACACCACGCCCATCGCCAGAACCAGGGTCACGCCCTGAACCGTAAAATAATCGCGGGTCAGGACCGAGCGCACCATCAGTTGCCCCAGTCCTGGAATATTGAACACCGACTCGACGATAACCGTGCCGCCGATCAGGAAGGAGACGATGATGCCTGCCAGGTTGAGAGTCGGTAGCAATGAGTTCGGGAACACATGCCGCCAGAAAACATAGCTCTCCGGCAGCCCCTTGGAGCGTCCGGCGGTGGCATAATCGGCGCTCAACTGCCCCACCAGCGTCGCGCGCAGGTTGCGCGTCAAAATCGGCGTGACGGCAAGAGCGATGGTCAGGGCGGGCAAGAACATGTGCCAAAGATTGGCGATCGCGCTGGGGCCAAATCCCGATACCGGAAAAACCTTGAACCGCAGGGATAAAAACATGATCAGCATCAAGCCGATCCAATAGGAGGGGATCCCGACCGCCGTGACGCAGATCAGCCGTACCAGTTGATCCGTGAATCGGCCATGGGCCCGCGCCGCCGGCACCGCCAACAGCAGCGTCAGCAGCAGGGAAAGGGCCAAACCGTAGCCGAGGACATAGATGGTGGGCGCAATGCGCTGCGCGATGACGTCACTCACGGGTGTGCGGAAGGCGAGCGACTTGCCAAGATCGCCCTGAACGGCGTTAAAGACATAATAGCCGTATTGGACGATCACCAGTTGATCGAGTCCGTAGCGCTCCCGCACGGCGGAGATCGCTTCTGCCGAGGCGCGGGGCCCCAACATGATCCGCACCGGGTCGCCCGGGGTCAATTGCAGTAGCAAAAAGGTGATCAAGCTGATCCCGATAATGACGGGAATCAGTTGTAGCGGCCGGCGAAGAACGAATGCGAACCGCCCCATGTCTATGCTGCGCTCGGTTGGAGCATCCGGGCCCGGTCCTGGCCGGTGTCGGCCGGCCGGGACGGGCGCGGAACGCCGATTTAGCTCAAGCTTGTTTCATCCATGAACGAGAACTGATAGTGCGGGTTCAGGATCAAATCCTTCACGCGCGGGCTATAGGCGTTGAAATAGGGTGGATAGTAGAGCGGGATATACGCCACCTGATCGTAAGTGATCTGCTGTAGCTCCGCATAACTGGCCTGACGCTTGGCGGCGTCGGTTTCGGCCGCCGCCAACTCGATCAGTTGATTGACGCGCTCGTCGTTGAAGCGCGTGAAGTAGGACTGGTTGCCGCAAGAGCCGCAAACGGCCCACCGCAGCGCGCTGTCCGGGTCGCGCGTTTCGTTGTACCACCAGTTGAGGGTAGCCTGGTATTCGCCTTCGACCAAGCGGTTCCAGGCTTGGGTCGAATCGACCTTGGCAATGTTGACCGTTATGCCTGCCTCGGCGCATTGCGATTGGATCAAAACGGCGGCACGCTCGTCATCGACGATACCGGCCGCAATCATGAGATCGAAGGTCAACCCCGCCTTTCCAGCTTCGGTCAGAATCGACTTGGCCTTCTGGACGTCACGTGCCGGCACGGACAGCGTCTTATTGAAGAAATCCAGCGCCGGCGACATGACGGAGCTGGCTGGTTGGGCGAAGCCCGAGGTCACCGTCTGCGCGATAGCGGCCCGGTCGATGGCGATGCTGACCGCCTGACGGACTTTTAGGTCGCTGAACGGTTCGGCCGAATGGTTGATCAACAAACAGTTGGTTACGCTCGACAGTTCCGGCTGGGCGCGAAAGCCGAGATCGATCAATTCTTGTACGCGCGGCGCGGGTACACTCAACATCATGTCAAGTTCCCCGGCTTGGATCATGGACATGCGGGTATTGTCATCGGGTACATAGATGAGTTCGATGCCGTCTAGATGCGGCAGTCCCGACCGGTAGTAGTTCGGGTTTTTCTCTAGGATCACGCGGTCGCCCTGGCGCCACTCGACCAAGCGGAAAGCGCCCGAGGATACAGGGTTGCGGGCAAATTCCTCGTCGCCCTTCTTCTCCACGTCGGCCTTGGGCACGATCCCGGAGTTCCAAATTTCTGTCAAGGTGAGGAAGGGGGTGAACCTGCGGCTCAGCGTCATCACCACCGTCTTGGCATCGACGGCCTTGGCCTCGGCCAGCGCATCGAACGGCGCCACATAGGCCGAGTCTTTCTGGAAGCGCATGCGAGTATAGCTGAAGGCCACGTCCTCGGCGGTGATCGGCGAGCCGTCGGAAAACTGGGCGTCGGCCAAATGGAAGGTATAGGTCAGCCCATCCTCGGAAATTTCCGTACTCTCCGCCAGTCCCGGCGTCACCTGCGACCGGTCAGCATTGGCGCGCTGCAGGCGGGAAAACATGATGCCTTGGGCGATGATGTCCGGGCCATAAACGGTCTTGATTGGATCCAGGGTCAAGACCTCGGCACCCATGCCCATCCGCAGCACGTTGCCGCTTGCCGCCATGGCTTGCCCCGCCACGAATGGACTAGCTGTCAGTGCGGATACTCCCGCCACACTCTGCAAGAAAGTTCGCCGACGCATGTTGATGTCCTCCCCTTTGGATCTATGGTTGCCTTGGATTATCGGACAAAACCAAAGCCAAGCATGACATTACGGTTCCCTGCAAGCAAGCGCCTCCAAACATGATTGCTGGATCAGGCGAGCATTGGCTATGGTCGCTTGGAACGCGATTTTCCTCGGCAAAACGCTGCAAGGAGCGGGGCAATGAAATTAACCGAATATGCGCGCTACGACGGTCTTGGCTTGGCTGAACTCGTCCGCAAGAAACAGGTCAAGGCCCGCGAACTGTGCGAATTGGCGCTGGCAGGCGTCGCCAAGGTCAATCCAACCCTTAATTGCGTCATCCAGACATTCCCGGAACGCGTGGCCAAGCTCGACGACGCGGCGATCCCCGATGGGCCCTTCCGCGGCGTCCCCTTCATGATCAAGGACCTCTTCATGTACGAGAAGGGCGTCTTGTCCGAGGGCGGCAGTCAGCTGACCAAAGGGTTTGTCGCCGACCACGATTCCGAACTGATGGTCCGGTTTCGCCAGGCGGGCTTCATTAATCTGGGGCGCACGGCCACGCCCGAGTTGGGCTATTCCAGCACGACATCCTCGCGTCTGGGCGGCATTACGCGCAATCCGTGGAACCCGGAGCGGATCTCCGGCGGGTCCAGCGGCGGTTCGACGGTCGCGGTCGCCTCGGGCATTCTGCCGATCGCCCATGCCAGCGACGGTGGCGGCTCGATACGGTCGCCCTCATGTTTCAATGGCCTGGTCGGCTTGAAGCCGACCCGAGGTCGCATCAGCGAGGCACCCGACAACGGTGACATACTGAGCGGCATGGCCGTAAACTTTGCCGTCACGCGCACCGTGCGCGACTGCGCGGCGGCGCTCGATGCCGTTGCCGGACCCGTGCCGGGGGATCCGAATGTGGCGCCGGCGCCGGCGCGCCGGTTCCTGAGCGAGGTCGGCACCGTGCCCGGCAAGCTTCGCATCGCCTATACCACCAAGACCTTCAGCGGCGTTCCCATCGACCCAGAGATCGTCAAGGCGGTCGAAAACACGGTCGATCTGTTGCGCCGCTTGGGGTTCAGCGTGCACGAAGCGAGGCCTCGGTTCGATTGGCCGACCTTCAATCTCGCCAACAACGTTATCTGGACCGCTCATATGGCCCATGGTTGCGACGCCCTGGGCAAGGTGATGGGGCGCAAGCCCGGCCCGGACAATCTGCAGCGCACGTCCTGGGCTTGCTACGAGTTCGGCAAGAAATGCACCGCCTCCGACCTGCTTGACGCGCTTGACGTCTTCAACCAGGTCAGCCGGCGCTTTGGCGCGTTCTTCGAGGACTATGACGTCTTCATCGCCCCGACCTGCACCAAGCTCGCCGAACCGCATGCGGTTTACGATGCCGACCAGTCCGGCTTCGATGCCATGGGCTGGACCGAGCATCTGTTCGCGCTCGAGGTTTTCCTGGTTCCCTTCAACGTGACCGGGCAGCCCGGGATTAGCCTGCCGTTGCACCAGACGGCGGCCGGCTCTCAGATTGGCATGCATTTCGCGGCCCGATTTGGCGACGAGGCGACGTTGTTCAGGCTGGCCGGCGTGCTGGAGAAGGAATTGCCTTGGCGCGATCGGCGCCCGCCCATCCACGTCGCCGCCGACTGATTGAGCCGTCTGTACACTCGTGTGACCTACGAACGGCCTGATGATTGAATGGCATTGGTTTGACAATTGAGGAGGCGTCAGAGAAATCATTTTGCCACCTATCGCTACCGAAAATATCACCCGCTGGAGCGATGAGACGATTGACGGCATTGTCACGTTGTTTGTCGGCTTGCGGCCCATCTGGCGGTCTGGTTGTCCCTTGTCCCTACCGAAAACTAGATTCGGCACGTGGTGTGGCGCTAGACGCCGAATCGCGGCATCATTTCTCCCCATGCTGGGGATGGTTAAACTGCTATTGTCGCTACCGAAAATATCATCCGGGGTGGCGCTTACGGGATTATCGGCTAGTCTCCGCGGAAATGGTCAATCTTCTCAAGTTCGTTGGCGCTGCGTTGACGTC
>Ga0315281_10007554_pt1 | contig 15281 bp, 14 predicted proteins | sample YL17G07_0_MG_FD_204540 | JGI IMG/M metagenome (GOLD analysis project Ga0315281, IMG submission 204540) | Sediment microbial communities from Yellowstone Lake, YNP, Wyoming, USA - YL17G07_0 | ecosystem: Environmental > Aquatic > Freshwater > Lake > Sediment | place: USA: Wyoming | collected...
CCTCCACCAGTGTCGCCAGTACCGGAATATTGAACTCCTTGGCTGCTTTCACCGCTTCAAGATCACCCAACTCCAGCTTGGGCATGCCGCAGCAGCGCTCTTTCTGCGCAATGGTGACCGGAATGCCGTTGTGTTCATAAACAGCCACAAAATCTTCTCCCGCCCCCGGCTCGTTGCGGTTGGTGTAGCAGGTTGCAAACAGCGCGACTTTGCCCTTGGTGCGTCCCGCCGGTTCTGCAGTTGCCTTGCTCTGATGTCCGGCAAGTCGTTTGCGCAGGGTATTGCTGTGATATTCGGGCAGCTTTGCATCGGCATGTACACCCAGCACCATTTCCAGCGCCTTGCGCGTGGGGCCGAATTTATTTGCCGTATTGACCACCTGCACCACTACCGGAATGCCGGCCAGATTGCCGACTGTGTCGGTACTGGTCAGGATGCGATCGCGCGTTTTGACATCGCCGTTTTTGAACTTGTATGCCTTGGCGCGCAGCATCAGATGCGGGAAGTCCAGGTTCCATTCGTGCGGCGGTGTATAGGGACACTTGGTCATATAGCAGAGGTCGCACAGATAACAGTGATCTATTACTTTCATGTAGTCGGACTTGGCGACACCATCTACTTCCATCGTGGAAGACTCATCCACCAGATCAAACAGGGTAGGGAAAGATTCGCACAGGCTGATACAACGGCGACAGCCGTGGCAAATATCAAACACACGTTCCATTTCGTCGAACAACGATTTCTCGTTGTAAAAATCCGGGTTCAGCCAATCCAGTGGATGACGGGTCGGTGCCTGCAGATTGCCTTCACGACTGGTAGTCGCCATAGTGGTGTCTCCTGTACAAATCAGTATTGCATAAATCTAACCGCTTTAAGTTTCAGTGTTAGAAAAAATTTTGGACTTGAATATCAAGCCGGATAATTTACAAAGCATCTGAAGTACGCTGACACTGTCAGAAGACGGCATGTCGCGTACTTAGTGCTGTGTTGCTGTTACGCTACGAACTCGTTCAAAGCCTTGGTGTAACGGTTTGCGTGTGAACGCTCTGCTTTTGCCAGAGTTTCAAACCAGTTGGCGATTTCTTCAAAACCTTCTGCGCGCGCTGTTTTGGCCATGCCAGGATACATGTCGGTGTATTCGTGGGTTTCGCCTGCTACTGAAGTTTTCAGGTTGTCGCTGGTTGAACCGAATGGCATGCCGGTAGCCGGATCGCCACACTGCTCAAGAAACTCCAGGTGACCGTGAGCGTGACCAGTCTCACCTTCAGCAGTAGAACGGAACAGGGCCGCCACATCGTTGTAACCTTCCACGTCTGCTTTAGCTGCGAAATAGAGATAACGACGGTTGGCTTGTGATTCGCCAGCAAATGCATCTTTCAGATGTTGCTCGGTTTTGCTACCTTTTAATTTCATGATATTGACCTCCAACGTTAGTAAAAAAACAAAGTGGTTGCTCAACCACAGGCGAAGTATAGGCTACTGCTTGATTGATAAAAGCGGATTTTTTCAATGACTCCGATCTATTTTATCAATAGCTCGTCAGGTGGCTAGCAGATGCTTATATTTAGAACTGGGGGTGTTATGACTGAATTCAAGCAGGAAATAATTATTTAATGTTGAAAGGCAGGGGGAAGGGGAGGATTAAGCTTACGAAATAGCCAGGGTATGAGGGGGTAATGCCTCTTTCAGTGATTTGGCCAATTGCTCCATGGTTGCGGCCAACGGTGAACGTTTGCGCCAGACTAGGCCAATAATGCGTGAAGCGCCGGGAGCAACCAGCGGACGTAACGCTACCTGGGTAACGGCGGTTGTACCACCGCTGGCCAGCACGGGAATCAGGGTGACACCCAGCCCCATGCCGACCATCTGGCGCAGGGTTTCAAGACTGGTGGCGCTGATCTCTTCATTTTGCAAGCCGTCCAGATGACAGGCTTCCAATGCATGCTCACGCAAGCAATGACCCTCTTCGAGCAGAAGCAGACCGGCTTTGGCCAGATCCTTGATCTTTACTTCGCTGGCACTGGCCAATTTGTGTTTGGCGGGAACAGCTGCAAGAAAGGGTTCCTTAAAGAGTGGAATCACCTCCAGGTTGGCATCATCAATAGGCAAGGCCAGCAGTCCGGCATCCAGCTTGCCGTCAGCCAGATGCGCCAGCACATGCGGCGTCATTTCTTCGCGCAGCAGCAAACGCAGTTTGGGATACTTGCGGTGCAGTTGCTTGAGCACATGCGGCAGATAGTAGGGGCCGAGGGTAGGGATGACGCCAAGATTCACTGTGCGCTCCATCGGATCATCGGTCTGGCGTGCCAGCTCGCGGATGCGGTTAGCTTCATCTAATATGAGGCGGGCCGATGCGACAATTTCGCGGCCTACCGGAGTCAGCGTGACCTGTTTCAGCGAGCGGTCAAACAGCACTGCTCCCAGAAAATCCTCCAGTTTTTTGACCTGGGTGGAAAGCGTGGACTGGCTGATATAGCAGGCCTCGGCAGCCTTGCCGAAATGCCCGGTATCAGCCAGGGCCACAATATAACGCAACTCCTGCAATGTCATTGCGGAACCCTTATTTCAGCTTGAGCACCAGCAGGTGATAGGTTTTGTAACGCTCGAAAGTTTCCTTGCTGCGGTGGCCCTCGAAATATTTATAGTTCATGCGGTCGAGTTTTTTGCGCAGCAGTTTCTTTATAAGCCAGGATATTTTCGGATAGTTATCGCTTAGATATCTGTCCAGAGTCAAGCCGACCGGCTTGATCGTATTGTGCAGCAAATCATTCACAACTTGTAAATTCGGACTGACGCGTTTGGTGATGTCTTCATCGCGTACCAATTCGAATTTTGATTCCGTAACCTTGCGATAAAAATCCGCCATCGCATGTCCTCCGCCAAAACTGCCGTCGCCGGAGCCGCCGTCGCCGTGATGTTCGGTCTTGAAGAAATCGCAAATCACTACGCTGCCACCCGGCTTGAGAATTTTTTGCAGCAGATCGAAAGAAGCCTCCATTGAAATATACTGGAAGCTTTCGCTGAACAGGCACACGTCGTATTGATGCTCCAGTTCGCTGAATGGCAGGTCTTCGAAGCGGCATTCGAACAAACGGCTTTGCATTTGAGGAAATTTTGCCTGTTGCTTGCGCACCAGTTTGGCCAGGCTGGGCGCGGGAACAAGGCCGTCAGCCTGATAGCCGCGTGACAATAACTGTGCAAGCACATGGCCGGTACCGCAGCCGATATCCAGTACTTTAACCGGACCGGGCTGGGGATCGGGCATTGCTGCGATCATGTTGTCGGTATAGCGCTGCTGTGCGATGCCAAGATTGGTGAGTTTCAGTTCCAGATTCGCGTCCCACAGGCCATAGTGTAAATCGTCCACACCCAGAATTTGTTGCGTGAGTACCAGTCCCAATTCGCGGCTACCCATTTTTTCTTTTGTCAAAGCAGACTCCCTGAAAACACAATAAATTGAATCCGATATTATATTCGCTAATGTCATTAGGGAGCTTTAATATATTTATGAACGCCGTGTAGCAATCGAATATGTCTTAACAGTTCGTTGAATAAAAAAGGCATGGAAAGCAGTCGTATTCTGCTTTCCATGCCGCCTGTTGATACGGAATAATTAAATATTACTTGGCTGTTTTTGCTTTCTTCTTTTTTCCATGAGCTTTTTTGGCTGGCTTTGCAGGGGCCGTTTTAGCTTTTGCAGGTGCAGCAGCTGCTGGTGTTGCTGCGGGGGCGGCAGTTGGTGCGGCAGCCGGTTCTGCAGCGATAGCGCCCAAACTCAGTGTAGCGGCAAAAGCAGTGGCGATCAGTACGGATAATAGTTTGTTCATTTTATTCTCCTTGGGTGGGATGGTTAATTTAACTGACACAGTTTCTGTAAGTGTCGAGCTAATAACGCCAGTGCAGGAGAAGTGGTTGACAGGGAGATCAGACTACCCAGTTTCCATTGCGATATACCACTTCATCATCCAGCATTACAGACTCGGTTATGGCAAAAACATCCACATGGTATTTGGCATCCTTGCGCTTGATAAGCGGCTTGGAATAAATGCCGTGTTTGGCGCCGAGCGACAAATGGATGCCGCACATGCGCTCGTAGGTGCCGATGTCATCCACCAGGCGTTCGCTTGTAAAGGCGCGGTTCATGCCAAAGCCCAGTTCACGCAGCCATACCTCTCCTTCATCTGTGCGAATATTGGCCAGCACCTTGTCGAATTCGGGCGTGGAGTCGATTGCATCGGTCACGCGGCCTTTATTGACGACGAGTGTAATGGGTTGCTCGGGACGATTGACCTTGAACGAGGTGTCGCCAAAAACAAAAATGCGCACGCGGCCATTCACCGCTTCCAGATCCCGTGCTTCGGTAAACACCTCTCCGATCGGGAATTGGCCTCCGATATTATTCATTTCGCTGTAATCGCCCACGTTGAGTTTCGCAGACTCAAAGGGTGAACCAAAGACGAGTTTTGTACCATCGCCGCTATTGATTACCCCGGATTGCGCACGATCAATGCGCTGCTTGAGTGCCCTGCCCACGCCGCGAAAATAAGCCGGATCGTAGGCCAGGGATTCGATGTAATCGAGCGCCTGCATACCCGGCAAGCGGCCTAGATGCACATGTTCAATTACCTTGAGCGAGCGTTTGAACAGTTCCACGCGTATGCGGAATGCTTCCAGGCGGAAGTTGGTGGACTGTATCAGCACCACCAGATCGGCAGGCTTGAGCAATGCGAAGGCATCATGGATATGCTGCGGACTCACCGTGTCAAAATTGATAAAGGCGGCTGCGGGCAAGCAGCGTTTATAGGCTGCAGCCAGTGCGCTTGCCAGATCGCATTGGGCGTCGTAAACAACCAGTGCGGCATGTGGCGGCGAGTGTTCAAGCGCAAGTTTGAGTATGTCGTTAACATTTGTGCACAATGCGCCGAAGGCTTGCTGATGAATCACGCCAAAAATGTCGGTGTCGAGTATTGAATGATTCATAGTGGGCCAGTTTATTTGTTGTCGTTGAGGCGGGCACGCACGGCACGCATAACCTGTTGGCTGAGATTGGGGTGCAGGCAATCAAATTCAATATTGTCCGGCATGCCGCGCAGCCAGGTGAGTTGGCGCTTGGCAAGCTGGCGGGTGGCGGCGATGCCCTGGTCGAGCAATGCCGTTTTGTCTATGTCGCCAGCCAGATATTGCCAGGCCTGCCGATAACCTACGCAGCGCATCGAAGTCATCTCGCTGTTCAAACCATATTTTTTTTGCAGTTCGCCAAGCTCGTCAAGCAAACCCAGTTTCAGCATATCGGCAAAGCGAGTGGCAATGCGCTCGTGCAGCTGTTTTCGATCGGATGGAATCAGAGCGAGCGGAATGAGTTTATAGGGAAGCTGGTAAGTATCTTGTTGTGCCAATAGCAAGGACATCGGTTGCCCGCTGACGCGGTAAATTTCCAGCGCACGCTGGATGCGTTGAGAATCATTCGGCTTGAGACGTGCTGCTGTTTCCTGGTCAATTTTCGCCAGCTCGTCATGCATATGCGGCCAGCCCAGACGTGCCGCCTGCTCCTCAATTTCGGCGCGCACATCCTGATCGGCCTGCGGCAGATCGCTCAGGCCAAAACGCAATGCGCGAAAATACAACATCGTACCGCCTACCAGCAGCGGTATTTTGCCGCGAGCGGTGATGTCTTGCATCAGCCGCAATGCGTCCGTTCGAAACGCGGCGGCGGAATACACATCGGTTGGATCTATGATGTCGATAAGATGGTGAGGGGCGACAGCCAGCGTGGCGGCATCCGGCTTGGCGGTGCCGATGTTCATGTCGCGGTACACCAGTGCGGAATCCACACTGATCAGTTCTAGCGGCAGATACTGTGCGAGTTCAACTGCGACGGCGGTTTTGCCACTGGCGGTGGGGCCCATCAGGAAGATTACGGGGGGGAAATGGCTAGAAGGCATATAGATTGGCAGGTTTGAATTGTCGAGAATTCAAATTGTTATCGCACCAAAAAATCCCCCCTAGCCCCCCTTTTTCAAAGTGGGGAATTTTTCTCTGGACAAAGTTCAACAGTCGTTTTTGAAAAGCGGGGAATTCTTCCACAGGACAAAATTCAATATTCGTTACCCCACTTTGAAAAAGGGGGGCTAGGGGGGATTTAAAAGAGTTGAAACAAGCAATCATAAAATTTAATGAATAACACCGCATCATGACGAGATTTATTTTATTTGCCGCGCATGAACATTTTATCCAGATCAGAAATGCTCATCTGGAACCAGGTCGGTCTTCCGTGGTTGCATTGGCCCGAGCGTTCGGTATTTTCCATTTCGCGCAGGATGTGGTTCATTTCTGTCAGGGTCAGGTTTTGATTTGCGCGCACAGCAGAGTGGCAGGCCAGCGTGCCGAGCAATTCATTGCGGCGCTCGGTCAGTGCGCGACTCGCGCCGAATTCACGCAATTCTTGCAATACATCGCGTGCCGCAGCTTCGGCGTGAGATTGCTTGAGCATCGCTGGCATCGCGCGCACTGCCAGTGTGGTGGGTGAGAGCGGGGCGATATCGAAGCCCAGCGTTTGCAAGGCAGTCTGTTCTTCTTCGGCGGTGGCGACATCCAGGGTGTCAGCTTGAAATGTTACCGGGATCAGCAAGGGCTGATTGGGTATCTGCTGGCCGTCCAGTGCGATTTTCAACTTTTCATACACGATGCGTTCGTGTGCGGCATGCATATCGACCACCACCAGCCCCTGCTGGTTTTGCGCGAGGATATAAATTCCGGCGAGTTGTGCCAGCGCAAAGCCAAGCGGGGGGATGCCGCTGTCATTTGCAGTTTGTACGGTATAGTTTGCTTGCATTTCCTGCGCTTCAGTCCGCTCCTGCGAATTGAACATGGCGTCATAAAAGGCCAACGACTGTGCTGGTGTGTGCAGCGGCACAGGTTGTTGCCTCGTCATACCTTGTGCAGCAGCTTGCCATGTACTGGCTTGCCCGGCTGAAGTCACAGAAGACATCTCGCCCATCGTTGAAATGGGTCCGCTCAACGCTTGTTGCAACGTATGGAAAATAAACTGGTGCATCGCCTGGCTTTCGCGGAAGCGCACTTCGCTCTTGGCCGGATGCACGTTCACATCCACCAACTCCGGCGGCATGTCGAGGAACAGCACGAAGGCGGGATGACGCTGGTGGTGCAGAATATCCTGGTAAGCCTGGCGGATCGCGTGGGCCACCACCTTGTCGCGGATGAAACGCCCGTTGAGGAAGAAATACTGACTGTCGCGCGTTGTCTTGGAGTAGGCGGGTTGGGTCACTGTGCCGTATAGATGCAGACCTGCAGCCTGGCGTTCTATCTGTACCGCATTCTGTGCGAACTCTTTACCTAATATTGCGGTGATGCGTTGTTGCAAAGCTGGGGCCCTCTCCCCCGGCCCCTCTGTGTGCCCTTGGCTCATCCCTCGCTGCACTCGGGACCGCAACTCCGTTGCGTCCTGCGCCCTTTGGGCTGGTCCCGCAAGCGGGAGAGGGGAGGGGGCTGGCAGTTGCCATACCATGCGCGTATTGTGCTGCAGGCTGAAAGCCACATCGGGCCGCGACAGCGCGATGCGCTTGAAGGTTTCTTCGCAATAGGCAAACTCGGTGGCTTCGGATTTCAGGAATTTGCGCCGCGCCGGAGTATTGAAATACAGCTCGCGCATTTCCACGCTGGTGCCCTGTGCATGGGCGGCGGGGCTTGCTTCGCTCAGCGTGCCATCCACCGCTTCTATTTTCCACGCATGCTCAACTTCGGCATTGCGGCTGATAAGCGCAACCTGGGCGACCGCCGCCATACTCGCCAGCGCTTCACCGCGAAAGCCCATACTGGCCACACGTTGCAGATCATCCAGCGAGGCGATTTTGCTGGTGGCATGGCGCAGCAAGGCGAGCGGCAATTGTTGTGGTGCAATGCCACGGCCATTGTCGCGTACTCGCAACAACTTCACCCCGCCCGCTTCCAGTTGCACCTCAATCTCTGTGGCACCGGCATCCAGACTGTTTTCCATCAACTCCTTGAGCGCAGAAGCAGGGCGCTCGATCACCTCGCCAGCGGCAATCTGGTTGATGAGCAGGTCGGGAAGTAATTGGATAACGGGTTGAATAACGGACATGAAAAATGGCGCATTGAAAATACACGCGCCATTATATAACGTAGACTAGATGTAGGTCGGGTTAGCGCAGCGTAACCCGACATTAACGTCAGATATCTACGTACCTGTTTTGTCGGGTTACGCACTTCGTGCTAACCCGACCTACGATTTGCATTTGCTCTTGCATGTTTTAGCCTGCACAGCAGGACAACTGTTTTACATCCTTGGTAAAGGTTTGAGAGCAGAGTTTCAACCCTTCCACCATGGTCAGGTAAGGGAACAGTTGACCTGCCAAGTCTGCTACCGTCATGCGATTCCTGATCGCCAAAGCAGCGGTCTGAATAATCTCGCCTCCTTCCGCTGCCAATATATGTGCGCCCAGCAGCCGTCCTGACTCTTTTTCCGTTACCAGCTTGATGAAGCCACGGGTATCAAAATTAGCCAGTGCACGCGGTACATTCTCAAGGCCGAGGGTACGGCTGAGGGTAATGATGCCCTGTTTTTCTGCCTCGGCTTCAGTGAGACCAACCGTCGCCACCTGCGGATCGGTGAACACTACCGCAGGTACGATGGAAATATCCAGCACCGCATCGCCGCCCGTCATGTTAACCGCAGCACGGGTGCCTGCCGCCGCTGCCACATAAACAAACTGCGGCGCATTGGTGCAATCGCCTGCCGCATAAATGTTGGGAACTGAAGTACGCAGATGATCGTCCACCACTACAGCACCGCTCGCGTCTGTTTTGATACCGGCACGCGACAACTCCATGCCGGAGGTATTCGGGTTACGGCCCGTGGCGATCATCAGACGGTCACCGCTGATGGTTTCTGCAGTCGTATCAAGCTCAAATATCTTGCCATTGAAGCGCACAGCTTTTATCTTGGCGTGTGTGAGAACGCGCATGCCTTCTTCTTCCAGAATAGTCTTCAGGCCTTCGCCGATGGCATGATCTTCTTTGGATAGCAAGGTGCTGCGTGCGATCAGTGTGACACGGCTGCCGAAGCGTAAGTAAGCCTGGGCGAGTTCCAGTGCGACTACAGAGCCGCCATACACAATCAAATGTTCCGGCAGCGTTTCCGCTACCAGTGCTTCGGTAGAGGTCCAGTATGGCGTTCCAGCCAGGCCTGGAATCTCTGGAATCTGCGGTGAGCGGCCGGTGGCAATCAAGATACGATCAGGCTGCATGCGTGTTTCTTTTCCATCTGCATGTTTAACCACCAGTGTTTTTGCATCTTCGAATCGTGCAAATCCGCGTATCAGGCTGATGCCGGGATTATTTTCCAAAATACTTTCGTATTTTGAATGGCGTAATTCTTTGACACGTTCCTGTTGTTGTGCAACGAGCACTTTGCGGTCAAATGAGGGTTTATATTTTGCAAGGCCTGGAAATGGATGCTTTGCTTGCATATGCGCCACATGCGCGGCGCGGATCATGATTTTTGAAGGTACACAGCCGACATTGACGCAGGTTCCACCCACTGTACCCGCTTCAATCACGGTGACAGTGGCACCTTCTTCAACCGAACGGATGGCAGCAGCAAATGCTGCGGAGCCGGTACCGATAATTGCAACTTTAAATCCAGAACCTGCCTTGCTGCCAGCCAGCTCCGCGCCATAACCTTTTTCGCGAACTGCGGCGAGCATGACTGATGTGGAAACATTCTTTTCGGCTTCAACCACGGCAGTGCCATCTGAGTAGGATGCCTTTGCACTGCTCACGCCAGCCACCGATAAAAGTGCCTGTTGTATGGAAGCTTCGCAATGGTCACAGGTCATGCCTGTAATATCGAGTTTGATAGTCATTTTTCTTAACCTCGTGTGTTTTTTTATATGTGGTTTTTTGCACTATTTTTGTGGAACTTCACAGGCTCCATCATCACAGCGGCGATTGGCGGGAGAATACATATCCCATATCGAAGTCGCCAGCATCATGGCTATACCGGCATAAAGCAGATAGGTGCTCCAGTTGTAATCCCAAAGCGGAAACAGGGTAGCCAGTACCATTGATGGGCCGATCATGCCAAGTATTGTGCGTTTGCATTGACGGTGACTGAACCAGCCCAACACATTAGCAACCAAAGCCACAGCAGCGAACAATGGTAGTAGTGTATTAATAAATAAACCTTCCCAATGGCTGAGGAAGCCCAACCCTACAGCAGCACCCAGGCTGGCAATTGCCGGAAAACAGGCTGCACATCCCATAGCGGATACCAACGTGCCGAGTACACCGGCCTTGTCACCCAAACGTGCTAATAAATTCATTATTCTTTGCATGATCATCTCCAGTTTTTTTAGTTTGGATTTTTTAGTTTGGATTCGTAACCGGCATCAAAGGTAGCATCTTCCAGTGCTTTGATGGTGGTCTTGGCATCGTCGAAAGTTACGACCGCTTCTTTAGGTTCATAGGTGACGTTGACCTTGGATACGCCGGGTACAGCTTCCAGTGCCTTGCGCACAGTGATGGGGCAGACCGCGCAGTGCATGCCGGGAACGGAAAGCGTGACGGTTTTCACTGCGGCAAATGCTGTATCAGTCCATGCTGTAGCGATAGAAAAAATGAAGCTTGAAGCGAGAATAATTTTATGCATTTTTTTCATGATGAGACTCCTTTAAGTTTAATAGAACAATGGGGCGATATAGGGCGAGGCCAGAGCAATGATAATCAGCGCCGCCATGATCCAGAACATTACCTTGTACATAGTGTTAGTGTGGGGCTTGGCACAAATGGAGCCGGGTGTGCAGACTTCTGCTTCTGTCCGGTATATTTTTTTCCACGCGAAATACAGGAAAATGATCGCGATACCCAGTAAGTAAGGTCGGAGTGGTTCCATCGCCGACATGCTGGATACCCAGGCGCCGCCCATGCCGAGCATGACCAGTACCAAGGGGCCTATGCAACATAGCGAAGCTGCAATGGCGGCTAATACGCCACCTATCAGGGGTATGCTGCTATTTTTTTCTTGTGTCATTTATTTTCCTTTCAATAATAATTATCGCAATCTGGTTTGTAAGGTTCGGCGTCAGCAACATCACCAGGCTGTAATATAGAATGTGAATCAAGCTTATGTTCTGTACTATAGTACGGTGTCAAATACTTTTTTCTCAGTTGCTTGCACCTGAAATAAAAGAATAGACTCCGTACCTTGATACGGTGTCAAGATATGTTACTTGCAGTAAATATTTATGGGGTGATTAATTGATAAATAATGTACTTACCATAGGAAGGCTAGCCCGGTTAGCTGGAGTTAATGTTGAAACTATCCGTTATTATCAGCGGCGTGGCCTTATGTTTGAGCCGAAAAAGCCGCTTGGTGGTGTACGCCATTACAGTGACGCAGATGTTTACCGCATAAATTTCATTAAATCGGCGCAACGGCTTGGATTTACTTTGGAAGAAGTATCAATGTTGTTAAAGCTCGAAGACGGTACACATTGTGTGGAAGCAAAAGAAATTGCCGAGCAGAAGCTTGTAAAGGTACGAGGAAAGATTGCTGACCTTAAAAGCATCGGAGCAGCGCTAACAGAGCTTGTCAGCCAATGCGATATCAGCCGGGGGAGTGTTTGTTGCCCTTTAATTGACTCGATACAACATTCACATGACGTTGCAGGTTAATCTGCCAGCCATATTTAACTGATCAGCTCACTCGGGGGGCAGTTTGAGATTTTTTTAATGCTGTTTGGTTCTGATAGAAATTAAAACCACCCACACACCTAATGCCAGGTAGCACAATAGCGACCATTCCGGAATTCCCAATGTAAGGAAGCTCCAGCCTTTTGTCGCACATTCGCCGGAGCCATGCATCAACTCTTTCAATACCTCGGCCATCGGGAAGTTATCCAGCATGTAATTCAAACCGGGGCCGCAAGCGGGCACCTGGTCTTTCGGCAGGTTTTGAATCCAGATATGGCGCGATGCCACGCCGATTCCTATTAGTGACAGTATGACGATCAGTGTTGCATAAACACGTTCTCCAATACGCTTCGGGCCGTGCAATGCTGCGAGCGAAAACACTACCAATATAGCGATGAAAATAATGCGCTGCACCATGCATAAAGGACAGGGATCTTGATGTTTGACGTATTGCAGGAACAGACCGAAGCCCATCAGGCCGCCGGCAAACAGTGCGCCGACAAGATACAACCAGCGGTTGGGAATACGCTGCCAAAATTTATTCATAATAATGTTTGCCTTTCTAAAGCGATGTCATGTTGTTTAAGCCTTTTATCAATATACAGTGTCCAAGCGTTACGCTCAATGCTCTTGCGTAGTCGAGTAATTTAACTGTTTACTTTAATTAATATCGCAAATATGCGGTGCGACAATTTGCCACATTTTCCGTGCCTGCCTGAATATTTATAATTCAATTCTCGTTCAAGCCTGCTGTCGGAGTTATAAATATGAAATTTAATCGCATACATAGTTCAGTATTTTCCTTAAGCATATTATCCATCATGCACATTCAAGCTGTGCATGCCGTTGACGAAATGAGTGTTTTGGATGAAGTCGTGGTGAGCGGATCGCGCACCGAAACAAAATTGTCCGATACGCCCATGTCTATCGGCGTGGTAGACGATAAAGCACTCAAGCGCGATAAGCCAAAACTGATGGGTGATGCGATCAATCGCATCGCAGGAGTAAGCTGGGTCGATCTGGGCAACGAGCAGCATATGATGGGCATACGCCAACCGAACAACACCAACGCGATGTACCAGTATCTTGAAGACGGCATCCCCATCCGTCCGCTGGGTGTGTTTAACCACAATGCGCTGAACGAGTTGAACCTGGCCGGAGCCGAGCGCGTGGAAGTGGTGAAGGGTGCTTCCTCTTCGCTATATGGCAGCAATGCGGTGGGCGGCGCGGTGAACTTTATTACCGCGCATCCTTCACTTACACCCGAAGCCAGCGTCAGTGTGCGCAATGAAGCGGTCACCGGCTACCAGCGTGTCGATACGGGTGCGAGCAATACCTGGGGTGATTTCGGCATGCGCTTCTCGCATTACAGCTCGCGCCGCTCGGCCAACAACTGGCAGCAATACAGCAACGGCAGCAAGGATTCTGTCACCTTGCGCACGGATTATGCGCTCAGCGGTTCATCGCTGTTGCATGCGACCGTGTCGCATAATAATCTTGATTCCGCCACACCCGGCAGCCTGAACCCGGCGGATTATCAGACCAGTCCGGGCAAAAGTTACCAGACCTTTACTTATCGCAAGGATAAATCCTCACGCCTGAATGTGGGCTGGGAAGCCGAAACGACACAGAATGGCCAGACCACGGTGACGTTGTTTGGTCGCGAGAATGATCACGGCCAGTTGCCGAGTTATACCATTTTTCAATCCACATGTACCACGAGTTGTGCGGCAGGGGAGATAAATGGTAATTACTATGGAACTATCAATAACAATCATGTCAGTTCTTTGGGGCTGGATACCAAGCATCAGCAGGAATTTGGATTTCTTTCTTCACGTCTGATTGGCGGGGTGTATTGGGATATGAGCCCCAATACCTACAAGAGCAATAACCTGGATGTAAGCCGTGATGCGACAACAAAAATTTATACGGGCTATACCCCTAATTCAGCTTATGTAAAAGGCACGCGTGACTACAAGACCGACATCACCAACACTGCGCTGTTTGCGCAGTGGGAACTGACCCCGCTGGATAAAATGCGCGTGGTGATGGGCGGACGTTATGATAAGGTGAACTACAATTTTGTAAACTATCTGACCCCGGGCGTCGACTATGGCGCTCCGAATGAGTCGCGCGACTTTAGCCGCTTCAGCCCGAAGATAGGTGGTACGTATACGGTAAGCGAAAATACCAACGTCTTTGCCAATGCAAGCCAGGGTTTTACGCCGCCTGAAGTAAGCCAGTTATATGGCAAGAGCGCGATTCCCGATCTGCGCCCGGCCACCTATGACAGCTATGAGATGGGGGTGCGTATGGCGTTTCTTGAGCGAGCACTCAAGTTTAATGCGACGCTATTTCGTCTGGATGGCCGCGACACCATCGTGAGTTACACCATCGCGCCCGGCAATTCGGAAAACCGCAATGCGGGCAGCACACGCAGTGCCGGAGTGGAGCTGAATTTGTCCTATGATGCGGGCAAGCTGGATGGACGCGTGGGGGCAAGTATCGCACATCACCAGTATATCGATTATCAGGCATCGACCACGCTGGATTACAGCGGCAAGGATATGCCGTCCTCACCGAATACACTAACCGCAGAAATTGGATACAAGCCAATACCTGATGCACGGCTTGCATTCGAAGTCATTCAACAAGGTTCCTACTGGGCAAATAACGCCAATACCGTCAGTTACTCGGGCCATACCTTGCTTAACCTGCGGGGGAGTTACAAGATGCACGATGGCTGGGAAGCCTGGTTGCAGGGACGCAACCTGACCAATCAGTTGTATGCTGAATCGGTCAGCAGTTCTTATAGCGGTATGGGAACATACAATGCGGCAACCCAGGATCAGTACACAACAGGAGCGCCGCTGAGTGTGATGGTGGGATTGACATATATGTTTGACGCAAGGAAAAAGTAGGTTAAGAATATAACGCTACAGAGCATTTGGAACGGCTATGGGGCGTAACTGATACGTCTAATAGCGGCTCCAATTGTTTACTTAAGGAGTGATGGAGAGATAGCCTGATTTTTCCAGATCAACCAAAGCGCCAATGCCGGATGCAACGATACGGCTATAAGAAGTAATGTCCTGGGGTGAGTATCCTTTCAAACGCATCGCCACACCGCACTCATACATTTTTACCCCTCCTTTGTTCAGCGTATCAAGAATCGCAAGATTGGGATTGCCTTGCGGATGAGGTTGCTTTACTTTTTGGTCGTAAGCTTCATCTGTTAGCAGAAACTGTGCCCCATCGCCCCTGAATACCATCACGATTTCATAGTCCTTGCCCGATTTCATGCCAAGCGCAGCATATTGGTCGTATAGATTTTTAGCTGCCAGCACTTGTTTGCTGATGCCATTGGGAACAGTGTCTGAATAATTAACCTGGATGGCTACTTTAAGTCCGGTCTGATTGACGATTTGCAAAGGCGGCTTGGTGTTTTCAGTCATGTTCTCGCTGGTATCTGCGAAGGCAGCAGAAGCAACAGCTAGCGATGACAATATTAAGAGACCGGCCAATTTCATTACAATGAATCTCGATTTATT
>Ga0315281_10007555_pt1 | contig 15281 bp, 7 predicted proteins | sample YL17G07_0_MG_FD_204540 | JGI IMG/M metagenome (GOLD analysis project Ga0315281, IMG submission 204540) | Sediment microbial communities from Yellowstone Lake, YNP, Wyoming, USA - YL17G07_0 | ecosystem: Environmental > Aquatic > Freshwater > Lake > Sediment | place: USA: Wyoming | collected...
CGTCCTGGCGCAGTGTGTTGATCGTCTGGTTCAACCGTAATGTTTCAACTTCGATATTCTGCCCCAGATCGGCGCGCCGCTCGCTCAAGTACATTTCGCGCTGCTGTGCGTTTTTGATCAGCAACAATCCCGCCGAACCCGTAAGCAGCATGGCAAGGACGCCGAGAGTGATACGCGCAGATAGACTTAACGGGTGCAGTTTCATGATGTTTTTGCAGTTGCTGGTCGTTGTTCCAAATAGAGTATTTTCCAATTCAGGTATGAGCCTGAAGCGAATTCAAATTAGAAGATTTGCGAGTGAGGGTTGACCTGGTTAAAAGTGAAGTTTAATGGATTCTTGCCAATCGGTTTTGAGTTTATTATTTACCGGTTTTAGCCTAAAAAATTGGTGCTTTTTTGGTGTTGGTTTTTGATTGGTCAGGCCCGGCGTTTTGGCTTTGCAAAACTCGCGAATAACGCACTCTTGGCACGTTGCATTTCCTGAGCTGCCGCCAAGTCTGTTTTTGACCTTGCCTGCGTTTGCAATGCTTCCAGGGTGACGCCCTGTTTGAGGGTGACCAAACCCTTTGCGCTCAACTGCGCCAAACACTCCAGCGGCGTCTTCACCCCATCGTGCTTATAGCGCTTGACGACCTTGCCTTTGGGGCTAATGGCCTCGGTGGCGAACATGCACGGGCGATGCAAATTGAGCCAAGGGTTGAACGTTTCCTGATAGAACGAATTGATGGGTTTGGCGTACTGCTGTGGGATATGTTCGTAGCCCATGTGCTTGCGCACGACGCTGGCATTTTTGCTCTCGGCCAGCGCGTTATCGTTGCTGTGGCGCGAGCGTGATTTGGTTTGCTCGATGCGCAGTTTCTCAAGGATCTTTGCCACCGGGCCATTGATGTATTCGGAGCCGTTGTCCGAGTGAAAGCCCAAAATCACAAACGGAAACTGTTCGATGATCAGCTCCAGCACGGGCAACAAAAATGCCTCGCTAATGCCTTGCACGCACGCCTCGACCTGCCACTGGCTCACGGAGTCAACGCAGGTGATGTGATACACGCCCTTGATGCCGTCAAGATCGCCCTGGTGGACGGTGTCGACACGCACAAAACCGACTCTCCCGTTGGGGCGTGGCACTTTGCGTACTCCGATGGAATTGCGCACCGGATGGGTCTTGATGAAAATCACCCGCAAGGCTCGATAGCCCGTGCTTTTACGCAGGTTGTACAGGTGCGAAACCGACAGCTCGGCCAGTCGCTTATAGCGTGTGTCACCATAGACGCTATAAGCACGCTGCAAGAGGTGCGCTATGGCAGGGCCACACACGTCCTCATTGGCTTTGTCCATCTCGGCGAGCAGTGCGATATCGATAGCCGTGTATTTCCGCGCAAAGGGGGCAGCAGGCGCACGATAGCGTTTGGACAGAGGTACGGTAGCTAAACGGTTTGCGAACCACTGGGTGACCAAGCGGGTGACTTGCGCGCGGCTGTAGCCGCTGGTGAGTTGCAGATACTTTAGCAGCACACCTTTCTCTCGACGGCCTTGTCTGGGGTAGTCGAAGCGCTTGAGCACGCGGCTAATGTGCTCATAGCGCTCGCTGTCATCACCAGACTTTGTGAACTCAATCTGGGTGCAGCCACTGAGAAATTGCTCGATCTGTTCAATCGTACAAAGCCGTGTTTCGTTCATGTTGATCATCATCCTTGTAATGATCAACCCACATCTTCAATCGACCTCAAATTCCTCGCTTCAGGCTCATTCCTCGTTGGAAATACAGCTTTCGTTCAGGCTCATACCACATTGGATAAGGCTAAAACTTGCGCAAACAGCGACATTCGTGGATAATTCGCACCCCTTATGCGTGCGTACTTTTTGCCGCACCAATTACTGACCAAGGATAACCAAATGAAAACCGACATTCATCCAGCCTACGCTGAAATCGCCATCACCTGCAGCTGTGGCAACAGCTTCAAGACCAAGTCTACAATCGGCAAGCCAACCATGCACATTGAAGTCTGCTCTGAATGCCATCCGTTCTACACCGGCACACAGAAAATTGTGGATACCGCAGGACGTATCGAGAAATTCAACCAGAAATACAACAAGGCAGGCGCTAAAGCCGCTTAGTTCGGTATTGCGATGCAACTTCAAAAAAGGCAGCATAAGCTGCCTTTTTTTATTACTCAACCTTCATGCTTTTAATTCATAATTCAACCATGATCGATTTACCTGTACACATCACCATGCCTTGCCTGAACTGCATTGTTGCCGGTTCTTATACCTATACGGCAACAATAGCGTAATTCGCTTCAAATATGAACGCATACTCCTACTTCAAAGAAACACCAATTACTACTGTCAAAGCCTGGTTGCTGGCCTTGCTGTGTTTCGTCTGGCTGGCGACCGGACTGATAGGACACGACCCGTGGAAACCCGATGAAGCTTATAGCTTCGGCATCATTTACCATATTCTGCAAAGCGGTGATTGGCTTGTTCCTACACTGGCGGGAGAACCCTTCCTGGACAAGCCGCCGCTGTTTTACATGACCGGAGCGGCCTTTGCCGAACTATTGTCCCCCCTGTTACCGCTACACGATGCTGCACGTTTGGCCACAGGTTTTTACGTCGCAATCGCGCTGCTCTTCACCGGTTTCGCAGGGCGCGAATTGTTCGGCAAAGATCAGGGTTGGGCTGCGGTCATCATTCTGATCGGTTGCCTCGGCCTGCTGGTCAATGCACATTTACTGAGTACCGATCTGGGCTTGCTTGCCGGAAGCGCAATGGCGCTCTACGGCTATGGCCTATCAAACCGACGCCCATTAATAGCCGGACTGATGCTAGGCACCGGTATCGGCATTGGCTTTATGACCAAGGGCTTTATCGCACCAATATTGTTTATGCTGATCAGCCTGTGCCTGCTTGCATTCAAATCCTGGCGCACGCGCAACTACGGCATTGCCATCGCCAGCGCAATTCTATCTGCCGCGCCTTGGCTCAGTATCTGGCCATGGCTGTTATATCAGCACTCGCCCGAAATATTCATGGAATGGGCCTGGCATAACAATATAGGCAATTGGCAGGAATATTCCGGGCAGATTGATTCTTCATCATTCATTTTCTATCTAAAAATGCTGCCCTGGTTCGCCTGGCCTGCGCTGCCTATCGCCGTTTGGGCCGTATGGGATGCGCGCAAAAAAATTCTGCAGCAACGCGAAACTCAACTGTTACTGGTAAGTTTTGCCGTAATACTTGCTTCATTAAGTCTGCTTCCCTATAGCGAAGAAATATTTGCGTTGCCAATGTTGCTGCCTATCGCCCTGCTCGCCACCATGGCACTCCCCCGAGTGCGTCGCGGTGCGGCCAACGCACTGGATCGCTTCGGCATCATTACCTTCGGCTTGCTTGCCATTTTGCTGTGGTGGGGATGGGAAGGGTTGATCGTCGGCAACAATACCCGCATATCCCGCTGGCTCAGGGCCTATCAGTCCGAGTTTTTGCCCACATTTGATTTGCTTGCATTTGCCATCGCATTCGCCGTCACGATCATCTGGATTATTTTTGTGTGGCGCGTAGGCCGCTCCATACGGCGCTCCGTGATCAACTGGGCGGCCGGTGTCACACTATTATGGGTGTTGTGCATGACCTTATGGCTGCCGTGGCTCGATTTCAACAAGAGCTATCGCACCATGGTCACCTCGCTGGCTGCAGCCATGCCGGAAACACGCGGCTGCATCGCCAGTCGCTATCTGGGTGACGGACAAAAAGCCATGCTGCATTACATTGGCAATATTCTGACAATTCCGGGCGGCGAACTGAATTGCGATCTGCTGCTAACACAGGGAAATTTATCCAGATCGGATCAGCAACAAGGCGGCTGGAAAACGTTGTGGGCGGGCGGCCGTCGCGGGCAGACGGGGGATCGTTATTACCTCTATCAGCGCGAGCGCTCAGCGATCAAGTCCGAAAGCCATACATCGATAGCCGAGAAAAAACTCTGAGCACATAGTCTGCATGTTCAAGTAGGAGCCCGATTCATCGGGCGATAACCACACTAAAACAATCGCCCGACCTGTTTGACCTTAAACAACAAAAACGGTCGGGCTCCTACAAAGCTTTACCAGGGATTTTTGGCGTGGGGCACACCACATCCGCATTCTGCGCGCGATGGCGCAGTGCATGCTCGATCAATACCAGCGCCAGCATCGCTTCGGCAATCGGCGTGGCGCGTATGCCGACGCAGGGGTCATGCCGCCCATGCGTTTCCACCATGGTTGGCTCGCCCAGTTTATTGATGGAGCGGCGCGGAATGCGGATGCTGGAGGTGGGCTTGATCGCCACATGCGCTACGATATCCTGCCCGGTTGAAATGCCACCCAGCACGCCACCCGAATGGTTGGACAAAAATCCCTGCGGGGTCAGTTCATCGCCATGCTCGCTGCCGCGCTGGGTGACGCAGCCAAAACCTGCGCCGATCTCCACACCCTTGGCGGCATTGATGCCCATCATCGCATAGGCTATATCTGCATCGAGGCGATCGTACACCGGCTCGCCCCAGCCTACCGGCACATTCTCGGCCACCACGGTGAGCTTGGCGCCGATGGAGTCGCCCGACTTGCGCAGCGCATCCATATACTCTTCCAACTGCGTCACGTAGCTTTCGTCTGCAACAAAAAACGGATTTTTATTTACCACATCCCAACTCTTGAATGGCACCACGATCTCACCCAGTTGCACCATATAGCCGCGTATCACCACGCCATAACGCTCATGCAGCCACTTCTTCGCAATAGCACCCGCTGCGACACGCACTGCAGTTTCACGCGCGGAGGAACGCCCGCCGCCGCGCGGATCGCGGATACCGTATTTTTGCCAATAGGTGTAGTCGGCATGGCCGGGACGGAAGCTTTCCGAGATATTGCTGTAATCCTTGCTGCGCTGGTCTTCGTTGCGTATCAGCAATGCAATCGGCGTGCCGGTGGTTTTGCCCTCATACACACCGGAGAGAATTTCTACTGTATCCGATTCGCGGCGCTGCGTGACATGGCGCGAGGTGCCGGGCTTGCGCCGATCCAGCTCATGCTGGATATATTCCGCCGAAATTTCCATCCCCGGCGGGCAACCATCCACCACGCAGCCGATGGCCGGGCCGTGCGATTCGCCGAATGAAGTGACACTGAATAAATTACCGAAGATATTTCCAGACATGGTAGAACTCGTTTAATGAACGGTGTGATTTTAACCCAGATTGGCCATTAGACCACAAACCCCTCCCAACCTCCCCTTGTCAGGGGAGGAGCTGGTTCAGTTCTCCCCGTGAAGTGAGGCAAGCAGGCAATATGCTCGCACAAGGGGGGAGAACTTGCGAGGGGGCCAAGAGGGGCTTTTGATCCAATTACGCCTAATGGACAATCTGGGTTTAACACAGCGTCATGCACCCTTGCATGAACTGCATTGCAGCAGAGATCGTCAGCAGACTGAGTAAAGCGCTCTACTTTTTCGCTTTGCTATTACGTTTTTCCAGCCAATCTATCAAAACGTTTACCGGCATCGGTTTGGCGATCAAAAATCCCTGCAGCAAATCGCAGCCAAGGCTGCGCACAAGTTTTAGTTCGAGTTCCGTCTCAACCCCTTCCGCGACTGTTGAAAGACTAAGCTTGTGCGCCATATCCATGCTGCTTTCAAGAATCGCACGAGCCGCCGCATCCTCACCACCCTTGCTGACAAAACTGCGATCCAGTTTCATCTCGGTAAAGGGTATGCGGCCCAGTTGTTCGAACGAAGAGTAACCAATACCAAAATCGTCAATCGACAGACCGAACCCCTTGAGTCGCAGGCGCGACAACACATCCAGCGCTGTCGTCAAATCTTCCATCACGCCGGTTTCGGTCACCTCCAAAATCACATCGCTCGCGCGCAAACCGGACGCTTTGGTTTTGGAAAAAACAAAATCGGGCAGGTTTAAATCATTCAGCCAGGTACCGGACAGGTTGATCGCAACTTTCAGCTTGTAACCGGCAGTAAACATCTTCGCTGCCTCATCCAGCGCGATGGTAACCAGCAATTGGGACAGTTCGGTTATCACCCCTTCTCGTTCGGCCACCGTGATAAAGTTATAAGGTGAAATAAATTGGCCACTCGGCAGTTGCCAGCGCGCCAATGCCTCCATGCCTACCACTCGCATACTATTGGCTTCCACCTTGGGCTGAAACCAGATCGTGAACTGGTTCGCAGCCATCGCTGCGCTGATCGCCTCTTTTGTTACCACAGTCTCTATTGCCTCATGATGCATTTGAACGGGTAAATTTGAAGTGTGCGCGAGCAGGATAGCAAGTTGTGCGGCGCTGACAGGTTTTTGTAATTGCCCCAGTACTCGCAAGCCCTGCAATACAGCCAGTTTATTTACCGTGCTGATAATTTTTTCCTCAGCACCGCTGATCAAAATCAGTCCGCCCTTAAAACCGGTTTTACCAAACTGGCGTATCAATTCAACGCCATCCATTTCCGGCATATTCAGATCGCACAACAATACGTCAATCTCTTCACCGCGTGCAGACAATACCCGGATCGCTTCCAACCCGTTGGCCGCAGTCAATACCTGCGCCACACCAAGCGCACCCAGCATGGCCTTGACTTGCCGCAAAACAACTTCATCGTCATCCACCACCAGCGCGGAATGACACAGCACATTGGCCGGATTAATTGTGGCCACCAGCCCGGCCTCTTGATCCCGTGGTGATTGAAGCAACCTGGCCGCTTCTGCCTGAGCATCGGACAAAGCCTTGCGCAGTAGCATCAGCTCAGCTGCAACATCGACAAACTGCTTATCCTTGATTTTCTGTTCGAGTGTTGCAGCCATGCTTGCATATCGAAGCGCACCCACGGTTTTTGCCGAAGATTTTTGTTTGTGCATTTCTTTTGCCACCAGCACGGGATTGTCCATTTGCAAGCTTAAAGCTTGCAGTCCTTCAGCGGCTGTGCGGATAAACGTATTGACCAGTATATGCGCCTGCTCCAGATTAACCTGTCCAAGGATATGGTAAAGATAGTTAATATCAAGTTCGGTGTTATTTTCAATAACGACTGTTTCAGAACCGATATTGTCAGCATCCAACGGTGCAGGTTTGCCTAAAATATTGCCTAGCCAGCGCCTCAGTCCGGCACGCAACGCATCCATCGGCAGTGGCTTGCTCAACACCTCATCTATACCGGCTGACTTGTAACGCGTGATCTCGGAGGCCATGCTGGTTGCTGTAACTGCAATAATTGGAATACGTTCTCGCCCCCTGGCATGCTCCTCATTGCGCAACATCTGGGCAAACTCCACGCCATTCATGACTGGCATATCAATATCGGTCAGAATCAAATCATAATGTTGATTGCGCCACCTACTCATAGCTTCCACGCCATTTTCTGCAATATCCACCTCACAACCCATGGTCTGCAACTGCAACAGCAGTACGTTTTGGTTGGGCACATAATCCTCTGCCACGAGCACACGCTTGGGTTTGATCGTGGATGTCCCGGCCTGCTTTTGCGAGCCGGTGTTACCAGCTGCCGTATATTCGCAACTGGCCAGCGACAGATCCACCCAGAAAGTGCTGCCCACCCCATGGATGCTTTCCATACCGATTGCACCATGCATCCCTTCAACCAGTTTGCGCGAAATCACGAGCCCGATACCCGTTCCCTCGATATGGCTCATTTCCGCACCCAGCCGATTAAATGCCTGGAATAGCTGTGATTGCTTGTCGGCTGCAATACCCGTACCGGTATCCATGATCGAAATCCTGACCTTGCCATGTTCATGCTCGCTGCATGACACATTTACACGACCTCCGGCGCGGTTGTACTTGATGCCGTTTGAGATCAGATTATTGATCACCTGGACCAGGCCGCGGTGGTCGGCGACAACCTCGTACGCCGCGCAAGTGTCGTCCAGATGCAATGTTACATTGTGCGCTTCGGCAAATTTAACCTGATAAGAGCGGCACTCATTCATCACCTCGGCAAGTTTCACCGCACCCGGCACCAGTTCCAGCCTGCCTGACTCTATACGCGCAAGATCGAGAATATCGTTCACCAGATTCAGCAGATAATCGCCAGCGCGACGTATCTCCCCTGCATTTTCAACCATATCCTGCTGCGACATGGCGGGATCAAGCTGCATCAATTGCGAATAGCCCAAAATGGCATTAAGCGGCGTGCGCAATTCATGACTCATGCTGGTCAGGAACAAGCTCTTGCTGAGGCTCGCCTGCTCCGCCTCTTCCTTCGCCACGCGCAGCAGTGCTGTACGCTGTTCCACGCGTTGCTCCAATTCCGTGTTGCTTTGTTTAAGCATCTCCTCGGCATGCTTGCGCTCGCTCACATCCATAAACGAGGCGACCATGCATACAGGCGTATCGGAACTATCCATCACCATGCTGGCGGACAACTCAAGATACGCAAGCGCGCCATCATCCAGGAACACTTGCAATTCCCCTTGCCAGTAGCCATTCTCTTTCAAGGCTGTCATTACCCTTTGCTCATCCTCGGGCTTGTCCCTAAGCTCGACAAGTGCACGACCGATAATTTTACCTGTAGCCGCAACCCGCCATAAATCCATATAAGCCTGGTTCGCATAAAAAATCTTGCCATTTATATCCGCGATGGCGATTGCATTGATCGAGTACGCGATGGCCGCATCCTTGATACGCAGGTTTTCAACGCTGTGGCCAAGCTCGGCAGTTCTTTGCACAACCTGACCCTCCAGATCGGTATAAAAATCCTGCAAATGTGCCGCCATCAAATTAAATGCGCTGGCCAGCTGGCCCAATTCATCCGGCCCGGTTTCTGCCACACGCTGGTCGAGTTTTCCTTCGGCGAAACGCTGCGCGCTGGTATTGAGGATTTGCAGCGGAGAAACAAAACGCCGCCCCAGCAGGTAAGCTGCCAACACGGCAAATCCCAGCGCGATGGCAATCAACAACAGGCCGATATAGCGGACCCTGTATAAAGGGGCAAGCACCTCGGCCGCATCGATCTTGACAACCATACCCGCCCTCAATCTGGGTATATACCGCCACGCAGCCAGGACAGGCACGTCGCTATAATCCATATAAAATCCCGCCCCCCGCTCCCCGTTAAGCGCCCGTCTCAACGGTTCGGCCCGTAGCCTGTCGCCCAGAGGTATATGATGTTTCAATGCGGCATTCGCATCGGCATCCAACGGTGCCAAAACCAATGCCTGCTGCGGGTTCTCAAGGCGTGCCAGCACGGTTTCACCGCTCTCCCCCAATCCTGTTTTATCCAGCACACTCTTGTAAACAGCGCTGTTATCCATCTGCAAGGCCAGCACACCAATCACCTTGCCCTTGACCATGATGGGTTCGGCAATAAACGCCGCTACAGCGTTATCGGACGGTGCATACAGCTCATACTCGGAATAATTACCCTGCAATGTCTCAAATGCGCTGCGGGTGACTTTGGACAAACCGCTCAGATGGTAGGGGCCGTTAAAAAGGTTGGTCGCAAAATCGACCTCATGGGCTTGTGAATACACCACATAGCCCCGGGGAGAGATCAAAAACAAATCGTAAAATCCGGCAGCGCTGACAAAGTGCTGCATATATTCACGATAATTGGCATCCAGTTTATGATATGCGACTGAATTGACGCCGCCCCGTTTAAATTCCAGTTCAAACTCCCGCATTGCCTGCTGCACGGTACCGGACTGAACTTTGCTCAACGCATTCCTGAGGCGCTCTTGTAGAAAATAATTGATCTGATCGGTTTTCTTGTCGGCGATACTCGAAATTTGCCGCATTAATGTCTGCTTCAATTCGCGCTCGAACACAGCTTGCATGCCATAACCTATCAACAGCAACGGCAACAGCGTAACCAGCACAAACCAGAATATCAGTCGCTGCGTAACAGAAGCAAACCTCATGGCTTGCCTCCCTGCTGAGCTGAATTCAACAATTTATACCATTCATCCTGAAAGCGGTAGTTCGGAAACGGCTGAGGTTCCACTGCCATCCCTGCATCCCACACAATATCAAACTGCCCATCTTCGCGGATTTTTCCTATCATGGGCGTTTTCCATAAATGACCTGTTTCGGCATCCACTGCAACCACTCCTTCCGGGGCATGCAGGGTTTGCCGCAACACGCTTTGCCTGACCACAGCAGGCGCAAACGAGCCTGTTTCACGCGCCGCCTGCGCCCACAGCATCACACCGATATAACAGGCTTCCATCGGATCATCCAGCACAACCTGCGCGCCAAAACGCTGGCGGAAACGCGCGACAAAGTCCTGATTTTGCGCAGTGGGAAGGCTCTGAAAATAATTCCACGCCGCATAGTGCCCTGCCATATCCAGTGTGCCCAGAGAAGCCAGCTCTGCTTCCGCCAAACTAAACGACATGACGGGTATCTCGTCTGCACGAATACCTGCCTTGTTCAAGGCCGCAAAAAAAGCAAAATTGCTGCCGCCATTAAACGTATTGAACACCACCGCCGGGCGCTGCCTCAAAATATCTGCCACCAGTCCATTCATCGAACTTGAACCCAGCGGCAAATAACGCTCTCCCACCGCTATTGCATTATTCGCGGTGAGCATATCCTTGATGATGATATTGGCCATGCGCGGGAATACATAATCGGAGCCTGCCAGATAAACACGTTTGCCGAATTTTTCCAGCGCCCAGTGCACCGCTGGAATAATCTGCTGGTTGGGTGCTGCACCGGTATAAATGATGTTGGGCGATTGTTCCATGCCCTCGTATTGCACCGGGTAAAACAACAGATGGTTATGTTTTTCGACCACAGACTTTACCGCCTTGCGGCATGAAGAGGTCCAACAGCCAAACAGCACACTGACCTTCTCCCGGACTATCAATTGCTCAGCCTGTTGCGCACAGTAAACCGCATCGGAACGGCAATCCCTGATCACCGCCTCAATCTGTCGGCCATTGATGCCGCCCTTTGCATTGACTTCTTCAATGGCAAACTGCAGGGCATCTACCAGCGGCTTTTCGCTGATCACCATGGTCCCGGTAAGCGAATGTAGAATCCCTATCTTGACAGCGGATTTGTTTGTGCCGTATTGAAACAGCAGCATAACGCATAGCAAAAGCAGCGTTAGCAAAATACCTGCAACTGCACGTTTATTTTTGAGCAACGACTGCTTTAGCATGGTTATCCCGAAAGCAAAGAAACTGCACGTATCGATCTTGACAAACTCCCAGTACTGATTGTGCTTTTCATCCTATCGGTCACTATTGGGATTACTTCAGTATAAAAACATAAAACTTTGCAATAAAACCGGAAAATATTTGATCATGGATTATCGAGATATTTTCCCAGCACCTCCAACAGTTTTGGTATGTTTAAAGGCTTTGTCAGATAATCTGCAAAACCTGCCCCCATGCCCGTTTCCCTGTCACCTTTCATTGCATTCGCAGTGAGCGCGATTACAGGAATGTGCGCTGTTTCAGGCGTAACCCTCAGTATCGATAAAGCCTGGAAACCATTCATGCCGGGCAAATTAATGTCCATCAAAATGAGGTCTGGCGGGTTGGAACGTGCCATTTCAATACCTACCTCTGCATTTTCCGCGCTGCGCAACTCCCATTCTTTATTACCCGCAAAAATCTGCTGCATCAGGCGCAGGTTCATGGGGTTATCCTCAACATACAGCGTAACCGGTTTGTTTGAATAGCCGTGCTGCGCAGGGGAAATCACTTCAAGATCAGTGCCGGATAATGACGCTGCCGGATTGACTCTTGCAGTGTTGCTTGCGAGGGGAAACTCCAGCCAAAAAGTACTGCCCTTACTTTCCATGCTTTCAAAACCTATGCCTCCCCCCATCGCTTCGACGAGGCGTTTGGTGATCACCAGGCCGATACCTGTACCTTCTATCTCCCCGCGCTCGGCCCCCAGCCGGTCGAATGCATTGAATATCCTTGCCTGCTTTTGCAGCGGAATGCCGCCTCCTGTATCCGTGATTGCAATATGCGACCGGCCGTCAACAAGCTCGCACCGCAGCTGTACCGTGCCGTTTGATTTATTGTATTTAATGGCATTGGTCAGCAGATTGATCAACGCCTGACGCAGCCGGGTGTAGTCTGCCCACACTACAATATCGATCACGTCACAATTTGTCACGATGATCTTGATGCCGTTGTCATACGCCATGGACTGCACCATGTTCAGGCTGTCATCCACAACCTCTTTGAGCTTGACCGCTTCCATAGACAGCTCCATTTTATTGGACTCTATGCGCGCGAGGTCGATCAGATCGTTTACCAGAGACAATAGATGCTTGCCGGCCTGTTCAATTTGCACGGCGTTGTTGCGCGTTTTTTGCGGCAACTGTTCATCCATGCTGAACAGTTGCGAGAAGCCGAGTATGGCATTAAGCGGCGTTCTCAATTCGTGGCTGATACTCGCGAGAAATTCACTCTTCGCTCGGCTGGCTGCTTCGGCACCCTCCTTGGCTTTGAGGAGTGCCAGTTCAACTTCCTTCAACTCTGTTACATCCTGAACGGTACCCTTCATGTGCCGTATCCGGCCATCTGTATCGTGTTTGCCGCGTGACAGTATATGAATGTAACGTACCGTACCATCCGGCCGAATAATGCGAAGTACCACATCTTGAGAAGCGGTTTTTACAGCCTGTATTTCGCATGCATATAACGTAGGCCTATCATCGGGATGAACTATGCTGCGAAAGGATTCAAATGTTGAACCAAAGGTGGATTTATTCTGCCCCAAAATTCTATATATCTCGTCGGACCAGAGCATCTCTCCACTGTCCAGATCGGCTTCCCAGTTGCCGAGCTTGGCCAGATTTTGTGCTTCTTCCAGGTATAAATTACTTTCTGTCAGCGCCAACTCGGCCTGTTTGCGTTCCGTTATATCCTGCACCAGACCCAGCATATGCAACGGTTCACCCTGCGTATCCCGCACCACATCGCCGCTTTGCATCAGCCAATGGATACTGCCGTCAGGCCATACGCAGCGGTGTTCTATGTTGTAGCTTATCCCGCGTACCACACAGTTTTTTATTGCTTCTTTTACATACAATAAATCATCGGGGTGAATCGCATAAAGAATATTGTCATACAGTGGCGCCAGCTTGACGTCAGGGTAACCCAACAGCGGCGCCATGCGTTCAGACCAGACCATCCCGCCGGTATTGATATCCCAATCCCAGGTGCCGATGTTGGCAAAGGCCTGGCTGCGGTTCAAACGCTCCTCGTTCTCCTTGACGTGGGTGATGTCGGTGCGTATGGAGATATAATGATAAGGGAAGCCATCAACATCCATAAAAGGCACGATACTGGTATCCACCCAGTAAAAACTTCCATCCTTGCGGCGGTTGCATACCTCGCCATGCCAGATATCTCCCTTGACAATGGTGTCCCACATGCCGGCATAAAACTCTGCCGGATGCTGGCCGGATTTTATAATGCGATGAGTCTTGCCTATCAACTCTTCACTGCTGTATCCGCTGACTTCGCAAAATTTCTCATTTACATAAACAATCGTACCGTGCATATCGGCCACACTGACAATTGCATGGGAATCGAGCGCCTGTTGTTGCCTTTCCAGCTCGTAACGGGCAGAACGCAATATTTCAGACTGTTCCCGTCTCTTGCGATATTTTTGCGCGTGTGCGCTTAGCACATCGACCAAATGGCTGGCAGCAACATGTCTGCTCAAGTAATTTTCATTGCTGCTATTGATGGACTGTATTTGCAACAACAGCTCTGATTCTGCCGACAGATATACGATGGGAATCTCCGCATATTGCGGATCATCGTGCAGCAAGACAGCCAATTCCGGCCCGCTACACTCCTCCATTTCCATACCCAGCAATAATACATCGGCCGTAAAATTCTCCAACTTCTCGATTACCAGCAACGGATCGTTGGCTACGCACACTTCCATACCTGCCTTACGCAGTATCGAAACATGCACTGCCTGTAGCGCTGATTCATCATCAACCAGCATCACACGATAGGGTATTTGGGGCGAAGGCAACGCTGAAGTCGCAATGATTTGCAGCAAACGATTCGAGTCAACCGGCTTGACCAGATAACACGTGGCACCCGCCCGATAAGCAGCAAGCCTGGCAGCTGTTTCTTTCCTGGTCGAAAGAAAAATCACCGGTATCTTGCGTCCGCACTTTATACGCAACTCAGAGAGTGTGCGGGCCAGTACAGGGTCGCCCTTTTTAAACTCCTTATCCAGGATAAGCGCAGCAGGCACATCTTGTTCGTCGCAAATTGATTGTATGGCCATGAGCTGAGTTATCACCTCAACCCGGTAACCCGCATGACTCAAGATTGAAACAAGCTCAGTATTTTGCTTGAAATTGCCGGTTAACACGACTACACGGACAGACACCGGGAACAGCCTCTGCTGTACCGCTGGCTCTTTATTCCCGTGTTTGTTTGCAATACGACTGTCTTTTGCCATTCTTGCCCCATAAAATGCTTGATGCAGACTCAGGTTAGAAGTGCAAACTATTGTTAGCTTGCTGTAATGCAACGTATTTATACAGAATATATCATCTGGAGTATTAAATCACAGTATTTTTCGACTCCCTCCAGAGTGATTAAGAGGCAGAAACATACTCATACTCGCCAAAATAACATCGCAGGCTTAACATGGCGTCATTCAATCAATCCGTGAACCGATAAAACCATGCGTGCAATCTTGATGACCTCTGCTGGTGCAAGCGATGTGCTGCAGCTACGTGATATTCCGCTGCCCCCCTTGCCTTCCAGCCAGCATATCCGCGTCAAGCTCGCTGCCGCCAGCATCAATCCTGTCGACACCAAGCTGCGCAGCAAACCCGCGTATTTCCCGGACAATATACCCTCCATCCTCGGCTGCGATGGCGCAGGCGTGGTGGAAGCCGCAGGTGCCGATGTCACCCGCTTTACTGTCGGTGATGAGGTATATTTCTGCAATGGCGGGATAGGCGATGAGCCGGGTAATTATGCCGAATACACCACATTGCACGAAGAATATGCCTCCGCCAAACCGGTCACATTGAGCATGGCAGAAAGCGCTGCATTACCGCTGGTACTCATTACGGTATGGGAAGCGCTAATAGAGCGTGCCAACCTGCAAGCCGGGCAAACCATACTGATACACGGCGGTGCCGGTGGCGTGGGGCATATTGCGATACAGATTGCGCGCCATCTGGGCGCACATATCGCCGTCACCGTGAGCGATGAGCACAAGGAAAAATTCACAAAAGAACTCGGTGCAGAAAAAATCATACGCTACCGCGAGCAG